>WNEY01001446.1_pt1 | contig 16758 bp, 13 predicted proteins | sample 5400531 | NCBI WGS metagenome assembly WNEY01 (sample SAMN13153338, study PRJNA577476) | soil metagenome | isolation source: 200 cm saprolite under Douglas fir tree site 1 | place: USA:California | collected 2015-04-18
ACGCCGAGGCGTCGAAGGGCGGCCTCCGCTCTCTCCAGCAGGGCCGAGTCGCCGAGACTGCGGGCAGCCTCGCTCAGCCCCCGGTAGCCCGTGACGTTGCCGGGATTGACGGACACGGCCTGGTGAAAAAGGCGAGCCGCGGCGCGGGCGTCGCCTCCTTCCATCTCGAAGACGGCGAAATTGTTGAGGTGGGCCCAGCCGTCCGGCTCGGCTTCCACCAGCGCCTCGAAGGCGCGCCGGGCGCCGTCCCGATCGCCCTTCTGGGCCCGCGCGATGGCCGCCACCTCGAGCGCGCGGGGAGCACGCGGGTCGCGGGCCAGGACTGCTTCGGCCCGGCCGAGCGCCTCGTCCGTCCGTCCCCTGGCCAGGCTGGCGGAGGCCAGGAAGCCGTCGGCCTCGGCGTCGCCGGGGGATATCTCCAGCGCCCGCCGGGCCAGCGCCTCGGCCGCGTCCACGTTTCCGGCCGCCTCCTGCACCTCGGCCCCCAGCAGCAGCGCGCGGACGCTGCGAGGGTCGGCGTCGGCCGCCGCCGCCAGCGCCTCGAGCGCCTCGGCCGGCCGGTCCCGGTTGTGGTCGAGAAGGCCCAGCGCGATGCGCGCGGAAACCGGGGCCGGCCCCGCGGCCTGGCCGCGGAGGAATTCCTCGGCTTCGCTCGTCCGCCCGCTCTTGAGCGCCGCGCGCACGAGGCCTTCATACGCGTCGGCCGCGCGTTCAGGCCGCTCCAGAGCTTCTCGGTAGAGGTCCATCGCCCACCCGTGGCTGCCGGCGCGCTCCAGCATCCTCGCCCGCTCGAGCGTCGCGCCCGGCGGCGGGGAAGCGGCGAGAGCGGCGAGGGCCGCGAGGCCGCGCGGCACCTCGGCTCCGCGCGCGGCGTCCACGATCCGCGAGCGGTTCTCGGCCGCGGTGTCGGCGTGGAGATACCGCGGGGCGCTGAACTCGAGGCGAGGCCGATCATCGGTGTGGCGCGGGGCCTCCGCGACGAAGCGGGCGAGCGGGGGTCCACCGAGGGCGTACAGGGTGGCGACCCCCGCCGGCGTTCGCACCTCCACCTCCGCCAGGTCCTCCCGCACCGCCGGCTCGGCCATGCGACGGGCGAGCGCGCCCATGTCCACGGTGGGAAGCGCCGACTCGGCGCCGACGAGGAGGACGTCGCCCTCGTTGACGAGGAACAGCGCGGCCGCGGGGAAGGCATCGGTGAATCCCGCCAGCACCGTGCGCAGATCGCCCGGGTGCATGTTGTAGATGTGCGCCCACTGGCAGAACAGGCCGCCGGGCGCGAGGCGGGACCGGGCCAGGAAGAAGAAGTCCCGCGTGAACAAGGACGACACGCCGGCCATCCACGGGTTCGACGGCTCCGAGATGATCACGTCGTACCGGCGGTCGGTGAGGAGCAGATGGTTGCGGCCGTCGGCCACGCGCAGCACGAGCCGGGGATCCTCGAGGACGCCGCGGTTGAACCGGCCGAACAGCCGCGCCGCCTCGACCACTTCGGGAGAGATCTCGACCACCTCCAGCCGTCGCAAGGGATGAGCGAGGGCGGAACCCGCGGTGACGCCGCTGCCGAGGCCGATCACGCACGCCTCCTGCGGAGCGGGATGCAGGAGCAGAGGCAGGTGGCCGAGGAGGCGCTGGGTGAGCATGTCGCTGCCGCTGGTGGCGTCGACCTTCCCGTCCACCGCCAGCGAGAGCGTTCCTCCCAACCGTTTGACGGACACGGTGACCTCCGCCCCCTCGCGGTAATAGGCGAGCTCTCCGGCCCGCAGCTCCTCCTCCAGCCGGCCGGGTGCGGCGTAGACCGCGTACTTGTACACGCCCCCCGAGAGCAGCTCGCGGTCCCATCGTGGGATCCCCAGGGCCGCGAGCGCGAACGCGATCACGATTGCCGCCGGCCTCCACCGCCGATGGGGAGCCCGGCGAGCCAGGGCGGTCGCCCCCGCCAGGGCATGGGCCGCCGCCGCGGCCACGAGCGTCGCGCGGATGCCGAAGCGCGGCAGCACGATGAACCCCGCCAGCACGGCTCCGAGCACCGCGCCCACGGTGTTCCAGGTGTAGGCGCGGCCGGCGGCGGGGGCGACGCCGGCAGCACCCTTCGCCAGGAGCTGCACGCCCAGCGGGAACGCGGCGCCGAAGAGGAGGCACGGCGGCGCGAGCAGCACGAAGACCCCGGCGAACTCGAGCGCCATGAGCCGGTCCATGCGGTCGGCGTTCGCCTGCACCAGCTCGCCCACGGTCGCGGGCAAACGGCCGATCGCGGCGACGACCGCGAGACTGGCGGCGGCCGCGCCCGTCTCCACCAGCGCGAGCGCGGTGGCCGGCTGTCGCCATCGCGGCAGGGCGGCGGTCGCGGCGGCGCTGCCGAGGGCGATCCCGGCGATCACGGTGGCGAGGATGAAGGCGAAAGCATAGGCGGTCGGGCCGATGAGGAGCACGAGCGCCCGCGCCCACGCGACCTCGTCCGCGAGCGCGCCGAGGCCCGAGAGCGCGAGGACGGCGAGGACGAGCTGGTCGCGCGGCCGCGCCGCCGGACGGACCGCCGCCGGGGGCGCCGATCCCGCCCCGCGGCTACGGCGGCGAGCGAAGTGGGATTCACTCCCGCTCGACCCGACGATCGCGGCCGCCGCCAGGTTCAGAGCCACCGCCAGGAGCGTCGAGCGGCCGATGCCGAGCCGGGGGAGGAGGAAGAAAGCGCAAGCGAGGCTGCCGGCCACCGCGCCCGTGGTGTTGGCCGCGTACAGCGTTCCCGCGACGCGCCCCGCACGCTCGGCGCGGGCGCCCGTGAGCGCGGCCAGCAGAGGCAGCGTCATGCCCATGAGCGTGGTCGGCACGAGCAGGAGGGCGGCGCTGAGGCCGAGGCGCGCCGACTCGAGGAGGAGCGGAGACGCCGCGCCCGATGCGTAGAGCGAGGCCAGGGGCGGGAGGCCGGCGCGAAGCAGCCAGGGGAAGATCAGCGCGAAACCGGCGATGCCGAGCTCGAGGAACGCATAGGCTCGTGGCCGCGAACCGGCGGGCACGCGCTCGACATACCGGGCGGCCAGGGCGCTGCCGCAGGCGAGGCCGGCCATGAAGGTGGCCAGCACGGTAGACAGGGCCGCCACCGTGTGCCCCAGGAGGAGCGCGAGCTGCCGGGTCCAGAGGACCTGGTACACGAGCGCGGCCGCTCCGGAAAGAAGGCACGCGGACGCCAGAGGAAGCGTGGCTCGGGCGGCCGTCCTCATCGCAGGGCACTTTAGCAGAGGCCGCATCAGGGAATGCCTGAGTCCGTCTCAGAGATTCCCCGAGTCGAGGCAGTCCAATGCAAGAAATCTGCGACAGTGGTGTGTTTGGGGTTGCGATCCGGCGACAGGGGAGTAGCTTAAGAGAAGGGGTGTGGTGCGGCTCACTGCATCCGCGGCGGAAAGCGTTTTTCATTCAATGCTGCTCGAACTCATTCATCGTCTGCGTACCGACAGCGCAGGAAGACCTGCGGCGGGACGGTTCCTGCCGTGAGGGGAGCGGAACGATGGCATGGATCACCGTCAAGGGCTCGGCCTTCGCCCAGGGCCTGGAGCCCACGTTCCAGGAGGCACTGAGAGGACTCGCCGGCTCCTGGACGATCGAGGTCCACGATGGCCTCGTCGGCGGCTGGTGGCTGCTCGTCTTTCGTCGCGACGACAACTTCGAGAGGACGGTCCTCCTCTCGCCGAATGAGCAGTCGCCGGCGGTCATCCGTGAATGCGTGCAGGAGACCTTTCGCAACGTCCCGCCCCGGGCCGGTTCGCGCCAGCAGGCCCTGCCGCCCGGAGTGAACCGCGATCGGCGGGCGACGCCCCGGCGCTAGCGCGCTTCAGCCCGCGCAGTGCGCGGGTGCGTGGCGGGCGGCCGCCTCGATGACGTCGAGGACGGGCGTGTCCCAAATGGTCTCGTCGAGACCGGGATCCTCGCCTGGGCGTGCGTCCAGCTCGATGAGTGTCCACCGCCCGTCATGGTGCTTCAGCTCCGCGCAGAAAGGCGCGTCGTCGAGCCCCGTCGCATCCACCACGCCGGGAGGGTACGCGTGGTCGGGCTGGCCGCCGCAGTGGGAGCGGGCCTCGGCCTCTGCGTCTTAGAAGCCTTGCGGCTAGTCGATTTCCAGCGGCTTGACCAGGCGCACGCGCCAGCGCGAGCCGGAGGCGAGGGTGACCTCCTTGCCGCGGGTGGCGAGCACCGCCCCCGTTCCCGCTCCGGCGCCGACGAGAGCCCCCTTCGCCGCTCCTTCCTTGCCGTCGACGATGGCCCCCACGACCGCGCCCGCGCCCGCGCCGCCGCCGATGATCTTGGCGTCACGGCCGTGGCTCGGAGGGGCCTGCACGCCGATGCGCCGGGTGGCGATCCGATACGTCTTGCCGTTCGCGACCAGCTCGTTGAAGGACAGCGACAGGTACGCGCGGCCCTTCACCTTGCCCGAGCGGCGGACGCTGACCACGTGGCCGCGCATCTCGCTGCCGGCGGGGATGACGACCTTGCCTCCGGAGAGGACGTCGGCGCGCACCCGGGCGTCGACGCGGTCCTCCGGCCGGCTCGTGGCCGAGGAGACCGTGGTCTCCAGCGTCACCGGGATCGAGGTCTCGGCGGGGAGCTGCCGGGCCGCCGCGACCGCCGGGGCGACGAAGAGTCCGGCGAGCAGGCCGGCCCTGAGAGCCAGGGGCTTCATGTCGGGTCGGAGCATGCGTCCTCCTCCGGGGCGACGATTCTCCCCGCGCGTAGAAGATAGTACGGTTTGAGCCAGGAGCGGTGAGGCCGATCACCGAATCGCCAAACCGCCGCCTCCCATTGACAAGGCCGCGAAGCGGGGCCTAGCCTACGAGTAACTCAGGTACAAGCAGCGCGCGGCGCATTCACTTCGCCGCGAGCGACCGGGGGGGGAGCGCGAATGCGCGCGGGGGGGTGCTTCCCTGGGTCTTCACCCCCCCGAATTGCCCAAGGAGGGTCACATGAGCTCCGTCGCCCGCGTCATCGAGATCAGCGCCCAATCCAGCAAGAGCTTTGAGGATGCCATCGACAGCGGCCTCGCCCGGGCCGAAAAGACGCTGCGCAACGTCACGTCGGCGTGGGTGAAGGAGCAGCGCGTGGACGTGAAGAAGGGCAAGGTCACCGGCTACCAGGTGAACCTGCTCGTCACGTTCATATTGGACTGAGGCCTGAGCAGCGAGCGGGGGTTCACTCCCGAGCGAGCGTCGGGGGGTTCGGGGGGTGCTGATGCCTGCGCCGACGGCAGGACCTTGTCGACGCGAACTATCGAGTCGGACTTTTCTAGGCTGCCGAACGCCGGCGACATCGCGTAGTTGTAGCTCACCTGGCCCTTCGCAACCTCCTCCTTCGGGAACGAGACGCCATAGTCGAAGTTGAAGTCGCTGCCGAAGGAAGCCCAGTCGAAGCGCCAGCCCATGCGCTTCTTGAACTTCTCGATCCTGGCCAGCGGCGCGCGAGCTGCTGTCGGATGTCGACGACGGCCATGTTGGGGCGATATTCCCCTTGATTACCGACAGGAGCTTTCGTATGCTCTTGTCGGTGACCAAGGGGAACGCACGATGAGCAAACCGACGGACCTCGTTCAAGGAACGCTGGACCTGCTGATACTCACGGTCATTGCGCTCGAGCCGATGCATGGCTGGGCCATCGCCCAGCGCATCCGGCAAATCTCGAATGAAGTGCTGCAGGTGGGCCAGGGTTCTCTCTACCCCGCCCTGCACAAGCTGGAGCAGCAGGGCTGGATCGAGGCTCAATGGGGCGAGAGCGAGAACAACCGCCGCGCCAAGTACTACACCCTCACGCGGGAGGGGCGCCGTGCCCTGAAGCAAGAGGCTGCGCAGTGGGAACGCCTATCGGCCGCCATCTCAGGAATCGTGCGTCTCGCCTGACCGGAGTCGACGCCCATGCGCCTGCTCAGGACGATCCGGCTCCGCCTGCGGTCCCTGTTTCGCAGCCGTCACGTCGAGCAGGAGCTCACGGCGTGACGCCAAGAGCCGAATTTCCTAGGACATCAGGCTCCTGGCCAGGGCTTCGTGGGCGCGCGGGATCACCACCTGGGAGACGAGCATGCCTTCCTTCTTGATGGTGGCGACGCCGGCCGCGACCGCCGCCCGCACCGCGCCCACGTCTCCGGTCAGGACGACCATGCCCTTGGCGCCGGGCTGGTTGCGGGCCTCGATGAGGGTGACCTCCGCGGCCTTGGCGGCGGCGTCCCCCGCGTAAATGGCGGAGGCGACTTCCTTCGTCTCGATGATGCCCACCGCCTCCACGGCATCCACCTTGACCCGGCCCCTGATGGCGGCGGGCAGCTGAGGATGGGCGTTCTGGATGAGGAAATGGTCGACGACGCTGTCGCCCGCGACCTCCCGCCCGGCCGCCATCGACGACTCGACATCGGCGACCATGCCGCCGATCATGATGAGGTACTTGCCGCGCGGTACGATGAGGGTCATGAGCAGCTCCACGCCCGTCTTCTTCATCATGGCGTCGGTGGCTTCGATGCCCCGGGCGATGGAGCTGGTCTCCAGGAAACCGATGGCGGGTCCGTTCATGATCGGGGAAAGGATACGCTGAACCATGCCGGTTGACGACGCCACCCTGCACAAGATGGCCCAGCGGCTCCGCCGCGACTGCCTCGAGTCGACCGCGGAGGCCGGCTCGGGCCACCCGACGAGCTGCATGTCCGCGGCGGAGCTGGTCTCCGTCCTCTTCTTCGACGAGATGCGCTTCGACCCGCGCGACCCGAGCGGGCGCGACCAGGACGTCTTCGTGCTCTCCAAGGGCCACGCCGCGCCCGTGCTCTGGGCCGCGCTGAAGGAAGCCGGGTGCATCGACGACGACCTCCAGACCCTGCGCCGGTTCGACAGCCGTCTGGAAGGCCATCCCACGCCGCGCGTCCCGTGGGTGAGGGTCGCCACCGGGTCGCTCGGCCAGGGCCTGTGCGCGGGAGTGGGCATGGCCTGGGCGCGCAAGCTCGACCGCTCCGAGGGACGCGTCTACGTGCTCCTCGGCGACGGCGAGGCCGCCGAGGGCTCGGTGTGGGAGGCGGCGGAGTTCGCCTCGTTCTACGGCCTCGACAACGTGTGCGCCGTCTTCGACGTCAACCGGCTCGGCCAGAGCGGCCCCACCATGTACGAGCATCACCTCGAGCCGTACCTCTCGCGGCTGCGCGGGTTCGGCTGGGAGGCGGCGGCGGTGGACGGCCACGACGTGAAGGCGGTGAAAGAGGCGTACGCCCGCGCCCGCGCTACGAAGGGCAAGCCCTTCGGCATCGTGGCCCGGACCTTCAAGGGCAAGGGCGTGTCGTTCCTCGAGAACAAGGAGGGCTGGCACGGCAAGCCGGTCAAGAAGGGCGAGGAGCTGAGCAAGGCCCTCGCCGAGCTGGGCGACACGTCGGTCACGATCAAGGTCGAGCCGCGGCGTTACACGCCCATCCGAGTGCCCGCGCCCGGCGAGCCGCGCGTGTCCCCCGCCTACAAGCTGGGGCAGGAAGTCGCGACCCGGGAGGCCTACGGCAGCGCGCTGGCCGCCCTCGCGCGGACGGCTCCCCAGGTGGTGGCCCTCGACGGCGACGTCAAGAACTCCACATTCAGCGAGAAGTTCAAGGACGTGGCCCCCGAGCGCTTCGCCGAGGCGTACATCGCCGAGCAGAACATGGTCGGCGCGGCCCTCGGCATGTCCACCGAGGGCAAGATCCCGTTCGCGTCCACCTTCGCCTGCTTCCTCACCCGGGCCTACGACTTCATCCGCATGGCCGTCTACTCGCGGCCCTCCCACCTGGTGCTGTGCGGCAGCCACGCCGGGATCTCCATCGGCGAAGACGGCCCGTCGCAGATGGCCCTCGAGGACCTGGCCATGATGCGCGCGCTCCTCGGCACGACCATCCTCTACCCGAGCGACGCCGTGAGCGGCGAGCGGCTGGTCGAGACGGCCGCCCGCACGCCCGGCATCGTCTACATCCGCACCTCGCGCCCCAAGACGAAGGTGCTCTACGACAACGGCGAGGCGTTTCCCGTGGGCGGATCCAAGACGCTGCGCTCCAGCCCCAAGGATCGGGTGACGATCGTGGCCGCGGGGGTGACGGTGGCCGAGGCGCTGAAGGCGCACGAGGCGCTGGGCAAGGACGGCATCGCGGTCCGGGTCATCGATCTCTACTCGGTGAAGCCCGTCGACGAGGCCACGCTGCGCAAGGCGGCGGAGGAGACGCGCGGGATCGTGACCGTCGAGGACCACAGCGCATCGGGCGGCATCGGCGACGCGGTGGCCGCCGCGGTCGCGGGTCGGACGCGCGTCGAGATCCTCGGCGTGCGCGACATCCCCCGCTCGGGCAAGCCGGAGGAGCTGATGAAGGCCTACGGCATCTCCGCGGAGTCGATCGTCGAGGCCGCTAAGCGCCTGGCCTAAGGCGCTCCAGCTCCCTGTTTCGATTCGCAGCGTTTGCCGCGCGCAGCGGAGCGTTTCCGATGCGGCGGAGACGAGGATTCACTCCGAGTCTCCGCCTTTGATGAAGACACGCGCCGAGCGGAGCGCGGCACATTCATATCCGACGGATGACGACCGCGGTGGCGTCGTCCTCCCACGGCCCGCCGTCGCCGAAGGCGAAGGCGGCGGTGAAGATGCGGTCGAGCAGGTCGGCGGCGGGGCGCCCGTTCGACTCCTCGACGACGCGATGCAGGTGGGCCTCGCCGAAGAACTCACCCCCCTTGCTCCGGCGGTCGAAGATGCCGTCCGTCATGGCGACGAGCACGTCCCCGGGGTCCATCCGCACGACGCCCCGGTTGAACTTCACCTCGGGCAGCGGACCGATGACGGTCCCCCCGATGCTCAGCTCCCACACGCGGCCGCGGGAGAAGAGCAGCGGCGGCTGGTGGCCGGCGTTGACGTAGATCAGGTTGCCGGCCGCCTCCAGCTCACCGTAGAACACGGACACGAAGCGGCTCGACAGGCGGCTCCGGTGGATCACGCGGTTCAGCTTGGTGAGCACCGGCGCCACCTTCAGCTCCCGCTCGATCCCCATGCGAAGCCCCGTCACCAGGTCCCGGACGAGCAGCGCCGCGGGCAAGCCGTGGCCGCTGGCGTCGCCGATGGCGATGCCGAGCATCTCACCGTCGAAGGGTATGAAGTCGAAGAAGTCGCCCCCCACCTCCTCCGTCGGCACCGAGCGCGCGGCCAGCTCGTAACCGGGGAACTCGGGCAGCTCGTCGAGGAGCAGGCTCTGCTGGATCTCGGCCGCTTCCCGGAAGCTGCCCCGCGCGCGCTCTTCCATCAGCCGGGAGCCGAGGGCGGCGCGCACGGTGTTGAGGGCGAAATCCAGCTCCTCGCGGACCCAGCCCTCGCCCACGAGCAGGAAGATCAGGTGGCGGTCGCCGCGGGAGCCGACGGCCAGCGCCGCCGCCGGGCCTCGCGGAAGGATCCCGGCCCGGGCCGGCGTGCCTTCCGCCCCCGGGTCGGGGAAGATGTAGACGCCGTGCTGCAGGACGAGCGACACCGGCGGGGCGCCCGGGTCGAGGGAGTCGCGGGCGGGGTTGCGCAGGTCGCCGACCGCCTTCACGAAGGCGAAGCCCTCGCGCCCTTCCGCGTAGAGGACGGCGGCGCGCAGGCGGAGGTCCTCCCGTAGCGTGCGGAAGGCTTCTTCGAGGAACGACACCACGACCTTCTTGCCGGGGCGCGAGACGTCGAGGGCGCCCAGGACGCTATCGAGCCGCCGGTAGAGGAGCTTGGCCTCAAGATGGGAAGAGCCGTCCATGGGAACTCGTAATCGTAGCAGAGGTGCGGGCCTGCTCTTCCTCGCCCTCCTCGCGCCGGCATGTGCGACGGCACCGGGCCTGTCGCGCAGGCTCCCCTCCGGGACTCCTCCCGCCGAGACGCTCGCCGGATGGGAACGCGCCGGCGGGGAAGCGGAGGACGGGGAGCGGGTGGTCGTCTATGCGCTCTTCGTCAACCCGCTCCGGCCCGGGCTCTACGAGGTCACCCGCTTCCGCGTCGATCGCATCGAAGGGCGCCCCGGCGCCCGGACGCGGAGGGTGAAGGACACCGAGAAGCTGATCTGGAACGCTCGCCCCGGTGCGCGGGAACCGCTCGTCTGCTACGAAAGAGCGGCGCGCCGCGAGTGGCGGACACTCTGGCTCCGCCGGTGGACGTGGCGGCGCCTCCGTCCGGGCACCGCGCAATACCGGTCGGCGATGTTCACCGCGATCCGCGTCTACGCCCTCCACCGCGCCCGCCTCGGCCTGCCACCGTTAGGCTAGATCTGCTCTTAAACGCAGAGATCGCAGAGGCACGCAGGGATCGTGAAAGCTCCCTCTGCGATCCTCCGCGCCCTCTGCGTTAAAGAGGCAGTTCAGGCCAGGCGGCGCAGAATGCGCGGGGGCAGGTACCACGCGAGCGTGCCGCCGTCAGCCAACGACCCGGGAACGTCGACGAGGGCCACGCCCCCCTTCTTGAAGGTGAGCCGCTCACCATGGGAGGTCCCCAGCAGCCGCCCCAGCAGGCCGGAGAGATCGGGCTCGTGCCCGACGATGGCCACCGTGGATTCCCCGGGAAAGCGCCGGAGGGCGGTGGCGATCTCGTTGTAGCTGCCCCCGGCCAGGGCTGGCTCCTCCTCGATCTCGACCTTTCCCCACGCCTTGGCCGCGACCTCGGCCGTCTGGCGGGCGCGCGGCAGCGGGCTGGTGAGGAGCGTATCGGGCCGCTTCACGAGCCGGGCCAGTCCCTCGGCGGCCCGCCGGAACCGCCGTTCGCCCCGCTTGGTGAGCGGTCGCTCGTCGTCGGGCATGTCGGGGGCGCCGCGGGGCACTGCGGTTGCGTGTCGGATCATCAGCAATCGCATGGCGATGCTCCTTCCTCGGGTGTCAGGTCCAGCTTCTATTCTAGTCCGCGGTTCCCGCGGCGGGGGACGCGAAGCGCGTCAGGCCGCGGTCCGCGAAGCGCCCATGGCCTCGAGCCCGCGGCGCACCGTGGCCGAGGGAGACAGGGCCAGGAAGGAGCGGTGATGCTCGTGGCTTCTTTCCAGGAAGAAGGCCTCCTCCTCGCGGGCCGCGGCGGCGAGGGAGGCCTGGCCCCGGGCGACGGCGGCCGCCGCCTGGCGGCCCATCCAGCACGAGAGCACGTGGGCGTCCCGGACGTGGCCGAGCACGTCCTGAAGCTGCCGGAAGAGCGCCGGCGCATCGCTCGTCTGGCCCGTCAGCTTCTCGGCCAGCTCGGCCGCGTAGCGGAGCCGGCGCAGGCGGATCCGAAGGCGATGCAGCGCGGCCGGGTCGAAACCGTCGCCGAGGGCGTCGAGGGATTCCAGGATGGCGGTCCCGCGCATGTCCCGCGCGTCGCGCAAGCGCAGCAGCGCGGTGAAGACCAGCTCCGCCCGGCGCGAGACGACGACCCGCAAGTCGCGCCGCACGCGGGCGATGTCGATGTCCATGAGGGCCTCGGCCATCCGGACCCGGCTCCGGCTGCGCGCCGACCGAAGCCGCTGGCGCAGCGTGCGCCGCTCGGCGTCCATCTCCGCGCGCTCACTCAACCGCTCCTCGAAGAGGGCGACGCCGACGTCGAGGTCGCGGCTGGTCCCCGCCGAGCGCGTCAGCTCGCGCAGGATCCGGCGGGCCCGGCGCACCCGCCGGCCGTTGGGCTTGCGGGCGAGGAGGGGCAGCGCCACCCGCAACCGGCGGCCCGCCACCCGCATCTGGTGGATCGCCTCCTCATCGCCGGCCAGGGCCGGCGGGAGCTGGCGGAAGAGGGCCCGGACCTGTGCCTTCAGAAGGGGGGTCGCGCGGTCGACGATCGTGGTGGGCACGGCAGTCAATCCCGAAGGGGGGGAGGGTATACCACGTTCCCTCGCCCGAACTCAACCCTATTGTCGCAGAGTCGTCATGCGGGCAAGGCTTACAATGAGCAAAGATGAGGATCGCCGCCATCGACATCGGCAGCAACTCCTTTCACATGGTCATCGTGGAGAGCCGCTCCGGCGGGTTCCACGTGATCGACCGCGAGAAGGAGATGGTCCGCCTCGGCGAGCGCACGCTGTCGCGGGGCCGGCTGTCCGCGGCCTCCATGCGGCGGGGACTCGATGCGCTGCGCGAGTACAAGAGGCTGGCGGACATGCACGGCGTCGACAAGCTCCTGGTCGTGGCCACCTCCGCCGTGCGCGAGGCCGCCAACGGCGAGGATTTCCTCGAGCGCGTGGGCGGGGAGATCGGCTTCTATCCGCAGGTCGTCTCGGGCGAGGAGGAGGCCCGGCTGATCTACCTGGCCGCGCTCCACAGCGTCAATCTCGAGGGCCGGCGAACCGTGGTGGTGGACATCGGCGGAGGCAGCGTGGAGCTGGCCATGGGGGCGGGACCACAGGTGGAGTGGGCCGTCTCCGAGAAGCTCGGCGTGCTGCGAATGACCGAGCGCTTCGTCCACAGCGACCCCCTCGCCGCCCGCGACGAGCGGCGCCTGGTCGGCTACGCGAGGCAGTTCATGGAGCCGCACGCCGCCCGGGCGCGGGACGAGGGCTTCGACCTGGTAGTGGGGACCTCGGGGACCGCCTTGGCCCTGGGGGCCATGGCCACGGAAGCGGGAACGCTTCCCGAATCACTCCACCACCTGACGGTGCCGGCGGCCGCGATCCACGCGCTGCGCCGGCGCCTCGTCGGCACCACGCTCAAGGGCCGCCGGCGGCTCCCTCTCATGGACGAGCGGCGCGCCGACATCATCGTGGCCGGCGCCGTGGTGCTGGACGAGATACTCGACGCTCTCAAGGCGAAGGAAATCGTCCTCTGCGAGTGGGCGCTGCGCGAGGGGTTGCTGCTCGACTACTTGACGGGCCACAAGCGCGCGGTCGCGCGCGCCGAGGCGTACCCCGACGTTCGCCGCCGCAGCGTCGTGGCCCTGGCCGAGCGCTGCCATTTCCACGAGGCGCACGCGCGGCAGGTGGCCGCCCTCGCCCTGGGCCTGTTCGACGCGACCGCGTCGCGGCACGGTCTGCAGGCACCGGAGCGCTCGCTGCTCGAGTACGCCGCGCTCCTTCACGACATCGGCCGGCACATCTCCTATCCCGACCGGCACCGGCACACCGAGTACCTCGTCCGCAACGGTGGGCTGCGCGGCTTCGATCCCCGCGAGGTCGAGATGATGGCGCTCGTGGGGCGCTACCACCGGCGTGGCGTCCCGCGGAAGAAGAACGTGGCCTTCGCCGCGTTGGCGCGTCCCGACCGCGAAGCCGTGCGCATGATGGCCGGGCTGCTGCGGCTGGCCGACGCGCTCGATCGCAGCCATCGCGGCGTCGTCAAGGCGGTGGCCGTCTCCGAGACGTCACGGGGCCTGCGCTTGCGCTGCGAGGTGGAGGGCGACGCCGGCCTGGAGCAGTGGGCGTCGGGACGGCGGGTCGATCTGCTGGAGCGGGCGCTCGACCGGGCGATCCAGGTCGACTTCGCGCCCGTGGCCGCGGCGACACCGGTGCGCGCACGCGCGGCGGGCGCCTGATGCCCAGCCCCCGCCGGCGCAGCCTGACCCCGAAGACCGCCCCCCCCGCGCCGGTCCCGGTGGAGGCCCCGCGTCCGGTGGCGGTGATCGACATGGGAGCCAGCGCCATCCGGCTCCTCGTCGCGGAAGCGCCTCCCGGCCAGCCCGTGCGCATCCTCGAGGAGGCATCCCGCGGCGTGCTCCTCGGCAAGGACACCTTCACGCACGGACGGCTCGGCGCGGCCACGGTGGAGGCGACGCTCAAGGCCCTCGAGGGCTTCCGGCGGATCATGGACGGCTACGGCGTCGTGCGCTACCGGGCGGTGGCGACGAGCGCGGTGCGGGAAGCCCAGAACTCCGACGCGTTCCTCGACCGGGTCCGCCTTCGCACCGGCATCGACGTCGAGGTGATCGACGGCTCGGAGGAGAACCGCCTCACGTACATGGCGGTGCGCGAGACGCTTCGCGACCACCCCGCCCTCACCAGCGGCGACACCCTCCTCCTCGAGGTCGGCGGGGGGAGCGCGGACATCTCCTTCCTGCGCAAGGGCCAGCCGATCAACTCCGGGACGTACCCCCTCGGCTCGATCCGCATGCGGCAGAGCCTCGCCTCCTGGCACGGCAGCCAGGAGCAGGGCATGCGCCTCCTGCGCCGGCACATCCACAACGTGGTCGAGGACATCCGCCGCGAGATCCCGCTGCGCGAGGCGCAGCACGTCATCGCGCTCGGCGGCGACGTCCGCTTCGCCGCGCAGCAGATGGTAGGGGATCGGGCCGACGGCGCCCCCGCCATCCTCGGCCGCGAGCCCTTCGTGGCCTTCTGCGACCAGGTCACGTCCTGGGACGTCGAGCAGCTCGTGGAGCAGTTCCGGCTGCCCCAGGCGGAGGCGGAGACGCTGGTGCCGGCCCTCATGGCGTACCGCGAGCTGCTGCAGGAGACGGCGGCGCAGGAGGTGATCGTACCGGACGTGTCGCTTCGGGCCGGCCTGCTCCTCGACGTGGCGCAGGTGGACGCCGGCCAGGGGATCGAAGACTTCAGCCGGCAGGTGCTCTCGAGCGCGGTCGCGCTCGCCGAGAAGTACCGCTGGGACGCGCCGCACTCGAAGAAGGTCGCGCAGCTCGCGACCCGGATCTTCGACGAGCTGAAAGCGGAGCACGGCCTCGGAGATCGCGAGCGGCTGCTGCTGGAGGTGGCCGCCCTCCTCCACGACATCGGCAACTACGTCAACCTCCGCGGCCACCACAAGCACACCTGGTACCTGCTGTCGGTGGCGGACATCTTCGGCCTTTCAGGTGACGACATGGCGCTCGTCGCGAACGTGGCCCGCTATCACCGCCGCGCGCTGCCCCAGAAGTCGCACCTGCCCTACATGGCCCTCGACCGCGAGGCCCGGGTGGTGGTGAACAAGCTGTCGGCCATCCTCCGCCTCGCCAACGCCCTCGACGCCGACCATCTCCAGAAAGTGAAAGACGTGCGCGTGCTGTCGGAGGAAGGGGACTGGGTGCTGGAGGTGGAGGGGGCCGGGGACCTCACCATGGAGCGGCTGGCCTCGCTCGCGCGCGGGGATTTCCTCACCGAGGTGTTCGGCCGGAAGCTCAGCTTCCGGGAATCGAGGGCCCGCGCATCGTGATGAAGGCCCCGGGACGGCCGCGCAAGAAGGAGCCCGAGCTCTTCATCAACCGCGAGCTGTCCTGGCTGGAGTTCAACAACCGCGTGCTCGAAGAGGCGATGGACGCTTCCACGCCGCTCCTCGACCGGCTGAAGTTCGCGATCATCGTGTCGACCAACCTCGACGAGTTTTTCATGGTCCGGGTGGCGGCGCTGAAGCATGCGGTCGCGGAGGGGGCCAACGAGCCCGACCTCGCGGGCCTGCGCCCGCGCCAGCAGCTCCATGTGATCGCCGAACGGGCCCACGAGATGGTCGACACCCTGGGCAAGACGCTCACCGAGCAGATCCTCCCCGCCCTCGGCGAGCACGGCGTGCGCATCGTTCCCCTGGCCACTCTGGAGGACGCGCAGCGCACGTTCCTTGCCCGCTACTTCCGGAACGAGGTGCTCCCGGCCCTCACGCCGCTCGCCACCGACGCCTCGCGGCCCTTCCCCCGCCTGGCCAACCTCAGCCTCAACCTCGCCATCCTCCTCGCGCCCGGCGACGGCGAGGAGCAGCCGCGTCTGGCCCTCGTCCAGGTCCCGGGCGGTCTGCGAAGGCTGGTGCGGCCCGTGGGAGGCGAGGGCAGCAGCTACGTGCTCCTGGAAGAGGTCATCCGCGCCGAGCTGGCGGAGCTGTTCCCCGGCCAGCAGGTGCTGTCCTCGGCGGCCTTCCGCATCGCCCGCGACGCCGAGGTGGAGTTGGACGACGAGGGCGGCCGGCCATACCTGGAGGCCGTCGAGGAGGAGCTGAAGAAGCGCCGCAGCAGTCAGATCGTCCGCCTGGAGGTCGAGTCGGAGGCGGGCGACGCGCTGCTCGCCATCCTGGTGGAGCGCCTGGGGGTGGAGATCCCCGACGTCTACCACGTCCGGGGCCCGCTGGACATGCGGGCGCTGCAGCCGCTCGTCGACATTCCGTCGCTCGAGCACCTGCGGGAGCCGCCCCTGAAGCCGCTCCCGGTCCTCGACGAGCACGAGCTGCGCAACATCTTCTCGGTCGTGGCCGAGCGCGACGTGCTTCTCTACCACCCCTACGACTCCTACGAGCCGGTCCTCGCCTTCCTGTCGAGCGCCGCCTCTGATCCCGACGTGCTCGCCATCAAGCAGACCCTCTACCGCACGAGCGGCGACTCGCCGGTGGTGCAGGCGCTGGCCCGGGCGGCGGAAAACGGCAAGCAGGTCACGGTCGTGGTGGAGCTGATGGCCCGCTTCGACGAGCAGTCGAACATCCGGTGGGCGAAGAGCCTCGAGGAGTCGGGGGCGCACGTGATCTACGGCATCCAGGGGTACAAGACGCACGCCAAGGTCTGCCTCGTCGTCCGTCGCGGCCGGCAGGGCATCGAGCGCTACGTCCACCTGGGGACCGGCAACTACAACGACCGCACGGCGCGCGTCTACACCGACTTCGGCTTCCTGACCGGGGACCGGGTCGTGGGCGAGGACGTGTCGGCCTTCTTCAACGCGCTGACCGGCTACTCCGACCCGCCGAGGATGAAGAAGCTGGCCATGGCGCCCACCACCCTCCGCGAGCGCTTCCTGCGGCTCATCGAGCGCGAGCGGCGCCGGGCGGAGGAGGGACAGGCGGCCGAGATCCGGGCCAAGGTGAACTCCCTCGTCGACGAGGACATCATCCGCGCCCTCTACGACGCGTCCCGGGCCGGCGTGCGGATCCGGCTCAACGTGCG
>WNEY01001447.1_pt1 | contig 16745 bp, 16 predicted proteins | sample 5400531 | NCBI WGS metagenome assembly WNEY01 (sample SAMN13153338, study PRJNA577476) | soil metagenome | isolation source: 200 cm saprolite under Douglas fir tree site 1 | place: USA:California | collected 2015-04-18
AGCCGTGCCGGGCGGCGCGGATCAACGCCTCCATGTGGTCCAGGTAGCGCTCCAGCGCGCGGCGACCCGCAGCCGTGAGCCGGTACTCGGTCTTCGGGATGCGTCCCTCGAACGACTTGGTGCACGTGATATACTGGGCCGCTTCGAGCTTCCGCGCGTGCACGCTCAGATTGCCGTCCGTCGCCTTCAGCAGCCCCTTGAGCTCGTTGAAGCTCAGCGCCGTGTTCACCGCGAGCGCGCTGACGATGCCGAGGCGCACACGCTCGTGGATCAGGCGGTCGAGCTCGGCCGCGCGCCGCCCGGCGGGCTCGGCCTTGAGGCTCTGCTCGGGCGTTTCCGCCCTTCTCGCGACGCCGGACTTAGCCACCATACCTCCGCGCGATGATCCCGCCGAACACGATGTGCAGCCCGCCGAACCCGGCCGCCATCAGCCAGTTGCCCCACGCCGCGGGGCCGAACAGCGCGGCCGCGCCGGCCACCATGAAGCACAGCCCCATCACCGGCACGATCCGCACCGAGAACGCCCCTCCCGTCACGAATCCGGTGCCGTACAACAGCAGCCAGGTGCCGGGGAGCGCGTGCCACAGCCCGGCGCGGTACAGCGCCACGGTGAGCAGGCCGCCCACCACCATCGGCGGCAGGAAACTCAACCCGAAGCGACGCCCCGGCCCGGAAAGGATCGGGTCGTTCACGGCGTACGCCTTCCGGACCATGGCGGAACCGCCGATCGTGAGCGCCACGAGTGCCTCGCCGAGCCACGTCAGGAGCCACAGCTCGGGCGTGGGCTGGCGCGCGGCGAGGAAGGCGGCGGCGAGCGCGGTCGCGCCCACCGCCACCTGGCCCCACCCGGGGACGGCGGTGAACGACCCCGCCCGCTCCATCGTCTGCCGGATGAAGCGGAGGTTGTCGAGCGCGCGGTCGCGCAACGGCTGGGGCGAGCTCATCTGGCTGCACGATAGGGAACCGGGCGGTCTTTGTCAAGTACTTTGCATTGCAAAGGCATTACGCTAAGGGCCCATGCGCACCTACATCTCCATCGACATGGAAGGGATCGCGGGCGTCGTCCACGAATCCCAGACCGACCCCACCAACCCGGCCGCTTCCGCCGCCTCATGACGGCCGAGGCGAACGCCGCCGTCGAGGGGGCGGTGGCCGCCGGCGCCGGGCCGCCGCGGCTCGTGCGGCTGGGAGTGGAGCTGGTGTTCTAGGTCCCGGCCTTGCCCGTCATGGTCTTGTCTCGCCCGAGCTTCAGGATCTTGAGCGACAGGCTGCGCGCCAGAATGCCGATGCCGCCGGCGTCACCCTCGCGCCGGGGGACCGAGCGGTAGATCAGGATCACGACGATCCACGTGATCCAGCTCGAGCGCTCGCTCCACGACAGGCTCTGGAGCATGAGCCACGGCTGGGTGTACGCCGCCGTCCACGACTCCCAATCCCCCTGCGCGAGGGCGATGGGCCGCGCGACGACGCGGTTGGCGCGGAAGCCGTGCGCGCTCGGGCTCGAGAGGTTCCACACGCACGTCACCTCGCCCCACCCGTGGTTGTCGCTCGCGCCCACCACCAGCAGGTCGTGCTCCGCCGCGAGCTGCAGGACCCGGCCGCGGGCCGGGGCCGGGAAGCCCAGGGCTTTGGGGGCGCAGTTCACGATCTCGAACCCGTCCACCCCCGCCTCCACGAACGCCGCGAGGTCGCCCCAGTGGTTGCGCCAGTATTCAGGGAGCGAGGCGAGCCCGATCGCGCCCTGGCGGTGCAGCTCGCCGAACAGCGCCAGCATCCCGCGGGTGTCGCCCGTGTAGGGAGCCCGGTCGATGGGCGACACCGCGCCGAGCGCCACGACGTGCTGCTGGTACACGCTCCACTCGACGCCGGGGAGCAATCGTATCGGCTCGTCGATCGGGTGGGTAAAGACCACGTTGTGGTCGGTGACGTACGACGCCTCGAACCCCTGCGCGGCGTGCCAGGCCGCGAGGTCGTCGGCCGACCAGCCCCGGCGCCCGTCGTGCGACACCGCCGTGTGGGCGTGGTAGTCGATCACCGTGACGGTCGAGTCGGCTGTGACGAGCCGGGGCACGGGACGGGGCAGCAGGACCGCCGCGACCCCGCCCAGCGGCACGATCAGGGCGCCGAGCGCGGCGCCGGCGAGCCGGCGCAGGAGCGAGCTCCCCCCCCCCGGACGCGCGAACCCCCAGACGGCGAGGATGCCCATCCACGCGATGAGGAACGCGCGGGCCCGCTCGAGGCTCAGGAACGTGAGCGCGTCGAGCACGTCGGACAGCGGCGCGAATAGCGTGTAGGCGGCGGGTCGCACCAGGTCCGCGTCGGGCGGCGGCGTGCCGCTCACGGCGTCGACCAGAGCGGGCAGCGGTGCGAAGGCGGACAGGAGCACGAGCGCGACGAGCGCGAGCGCGATCGGGTGGCGGCGCAGCAGGTTCACTCGTACAATCTTGGGTATGGGAGCGACGGAAGCTACGCTGCGCCGGCTGCTCGTGTCGAGCCTAGCCTGCGCGGGCCTTGCCTGCCGGCCAGCCCCCCGCGCCGGTGCGCTGGTCGGCCGGATACGACCCGGCGCCGCGGCGGCGCAGGCGCAGGCGATGGCGGGCGCGGTGCTCCGGTGACCCCCTTCGCCGACATCCCCGACCTGGTGCTCGGTCCGCTCGCCGGGCGGCCGGAGGCCGACTGGTACCGGGCTCCGCCCGGCAAGTGGACGCCGGCGCAGATCGTCCATCACCTCGCCATCTCCATCGACGGGAGCGGTCGCGTGTTCGAGGAGCGGAGCGCGAAGCCGCCAATGCGGCGCCGGCCGCGCACACTGCGGCAACGGCTCGGCCATTTGCTGTATCTCGACATCGGGTGGATTCCCTCGGGCCGCCCGGCGCCTGCCGCAACCGAACCTGCCGAGCGCCCGGATGCGGGCGCGGTGGAGCAGCAGCTGCGGGACGGCGTGGCGCGGTTCCTCGGCCTCGCACACGAGCTCCTGCCGGCCCGCCGAGACGATCTATTCGTGAAGCATCCCGCGTTCGGCGATCTCACGCTGCCGGAGTGGCTCCGGTTCCACGTCCGCCACTGCGCCCATCACGCGAAGCAGATCCGGGCGCGCCTGGCGTCGTGACTAGAAAAAAGAAAGACAAGCTCACCGTGCGGGTGCCGAATCCCAAGGCGCCGGTGAGGGAGCGGCTGAAGACGCCGTCGCACAAGGTGCATCGGTCGGTGAAGCAGTACCGCCGGCACGAGAAGCATCGGCCGCCGCCCGAGGACTACTGAACCGGCGTGCGCTGCCCCGGCCCGGTGTCCCGGGGGGTAACGGACGGGGCGTGGCGCGGCGGCGTCCCCCGAGTATCCAGCAGGCACCTGACCTTGATTCGGTACCAGGAGTGTGGCAGATCGGGCACCCCGCCATCGGTCTCACCGTTCCACCTCGAGTCGACGAAGCACAGGACATGCCGATGAGCGACGGCGGTGTTCGCGCCGAAGTCGCCGTCGGCAGCGTACCGCGGGTCCTGCGGCCAGCCCAGGCTCGTGACCAACACATTCTCGGGCAGCTGAGGTTGTGGCAGGACGCGCACGTCGCCGCGCGCCTCGATCCGACAGCCCGGCTCGTCGGCGCGCGTGAGCGGATTCCGAGTCTGGCCATCCGATCGCTCGACGGCCGCGGCCCCCAGCCTGCGAAATACGGCGACCATGGTGTCGCACGCCGCACGCAGCTCGGGGGAGAGCTCGGTGCTCGGAGTCCCCTGAGCGGCCGATCGGCCGGCGCAGACGGCGAGGCCCACCGCCGCGATCCACGCAGTCGAGCGCGGGTTCATGTGCCGAGCCTCAGGGCGGGGACCGCACGGGCGCCCCTTCGAGCCGGAGCAGGACGCGCGTGGGCTCCGCTGACGGCTCGCGAGAGCCGTTCCCGAGCTGCCCGTAGTCGTTCCGGCCCCAGCAATAGCTCCTCCCGTCCGTCGTGACACCGCAGCTGTGTCCACCGCCCACCGAAAGGTCACGGAACCGGAGTCCACCTGCAACGGGCAGAGGCTCGGTACTGCACGTCCTGGGCGGAGGACCGTCGCAGAGATTGGTGGCCGCACTTGTGAGTCCCCAGCAGTAGGCCTCCCCGTGGACCACGAGACCGCACGCGTAGTCTCCCGGCCTGATCAGTCGCCACTGGTGACCGCCAGCAACGAGCGTCGGAGTGGGAGTAGGCTCATCGGGCGAGGTTAGGCGTCCGTTGCCCAATTGGCCGAACATGTCTCGCCCCCAGCAGTAGCCGCGGCCCGCCTCGTCCACGGCGCAACTGTCGTACGGCGATGCGCCGACGGACGTGAAGGACTCAGCGGCCCCCTCGGGGAACGTGACGGGGACCGGTGCCGGGCGTCGGGGGCCCGTGGGCCGGACGCCGAGCTCGCCGAATTCGTTCGAGCCCCAACAGTACACCCTGCTGTCCCGGGCGAGACCGCAAGCATGGCTTAGGCCCAGGCCCACCGCGTGGAACTGGATCTCACCGGGCAGGCGCGTGGGCTCGAGGGCTGGGCGGCCGCCGGGGGCGGCGCTGGGAAGGCTGAAGCGCCCCCAACAATAGACGACCCCATCCCGGGTGAGGCCGCACGTCCGCTGCGGACCGGCGACAACGGCCACAAACCGCAAGTCCGTGACGACCGCACTCGGAACGGCGCTGCGCTTGCCGGGGCCGCCCAGCGCACCGTTGACATCATAGCCCCAGCAGAAGGCCTGCCCGTCGGCCGTCAGGGCGCACACGTGGACGTCCCCTGCAGAAATGGCGGCAAAGGCGTGACCGCCGGCGACCGGTGCCGCGTACGGCCGGTTGACCAACTCCCCCATCTTCGACCCATCGCCCAGCTGGCCGACCTCGTTGCTGCCCCAGCAGTACGCTCGCCCTTCCTGGGCGAGCCCGCACGTAAACTCTTCGCCGGCACTCACGCTGGTGAACCGGAGTTCCGTGCTGTCCGGGTCAACGGTGGAGGTGGACGGCGGCGCACGGTCGGGGATCCCCGCGTGCGCCGCCTCCGATCGGCGCTCGCTGCCGCAAGCCAACCCTGCGGCAGCGAGCCAGATCACACAGCGGATCATTCGACCAGGAACACCAGGTGATCGCGGTCCGTCCCGCTCCGGCCGCCGGGGCTACCCGTCACGAGGAGCTTGAGGACGTTCCGTCCCGGCTCAAGCGCGATCGTTACGACCTCGTTCGTTCCGGGCACGGGGTGGAAGAGTGACTCAACGGGAACGCCGTTCAACTCTGCCTGGAACGTCGCGACATCGATCGCGACGTCGTAGAAGATCATCAGCGAGTACGTCGTCGTCCCAAGCGGGAGCGACGTGCGACTGTCCCCTGGCCGGGCATAGCTGAGCAGTGCGTTGACGTCCGAGCGCTGGCCGCCGCCGGCGAAGCCGCCGGAGATCGGGAGCGTACCGGCGCTCATGTCGGCTGAATTGAAGTGGATGCCGTACTGGTGGACCTCCCCTTGGCCGATTGGGACGTCGCTCACGACGAAACTGGAATGGCGGTGCAGCCGGTCGTAGCCGCGGACGTTCAGGCGGTAGGTGCCCGCGGCGGTGCCCGTAACGGCGAGCGTGTAATCACCATCTACTGCCTGACGAACGTCCAACTCCTTCCACAGTGGGTCGATCTGCACGCCGCTGCCGTCATCGAGCAGGGTCTCCAACCCGCTGCTGTCGTACGCGGAGCTCGGGATCTCGCTGTAGTCCTGCCCCCGTACCGGATCGTATCCGGTGATGCGACCGAGCGGGTCCGTCAGGAGCAGCTGCACGGGCGAGTGCGCGTCGGCGCTCAACACGGCGTCCCAGTCCGGCTGGGACGTCGGCTCGAACTCGCGGACCGACACGAAATCGCCGTAGGTGTCCCTCAGCGAGGTGTTGCCGCCGCTCGCTGGGTCCGCAATGGTGAAATCCGTCCCCGCATCGTTCAACCCCGTCACCATGACGAAGTGTGTGCCGCCCTTCTTGTTCGTGACCTGCACGATCTGCGGACCGAAGCGGCAGATCCGGTTGCGAAGGTCCGCGGCGGACACCGTGCCGGGGTCCGTCTTCTCGAACCCCAGCCGCACGTTGTCTTGTCCAGCGCGGGCGAGCACACCCTGCCAGTTGACGTACCCGTCGCTGGTGTACCCCCCATCGTCGAGCCCCACGAGGTAGTCGTTCAGTGCCTTGGGATCGATGGGAATGCCGAAGTAGCTGAGCACCATCGCGGCCGCGGTCAGCGCGCATCCCTTGGTTGCGATCGACACCTTCTTCTCGGTGCCGCCCGGCGCGCAATCGTGGCTATCCCCGCTGCTGTCGCTGATATAGCACAACGTATTGTACGGGTCCCCCGGAAAGGCGTTCTGGTTGTAGCTGGTCCACGTTCCCGGCGGCAGCGTCGGCTTCAGAAAGAACGTTCCGGAGAAGACCCGGCCGCCGTTCTGGAACAGCTCATAGGTGTACGTACCGGTCGCTTGGCACTGGATCGACAGGATATCCTCGACGCTGGCCGTCGTGGCGCCGCACAGGGATTGAAACCCAACCACGAAGCAGTCCGTCTCCCCGCCGTAGTTCTTGTAGTACGTGATCCTCGGAAACTGGGCACCGCCGCCGCCCGGGAAGCTGATGTTCGAGTCCCAGTAGTCCCCATCATCCGTTGCTTCGATCGTGTACGTCGCCTCCCACGCGACGTCGCGGAAGTAGGCCGTGCCGCCGACCGCCATGTCGACCCAGCTCCCGCCCTCTCCGGGGGTTCTCCTGAATTGAACCGGGCCGGTAGCGGCTTGGACGGTCACGCCGCCCGCGGAACGCGCCGCCGCGGCGGCGGACGCCGCTGGCTCGACGTGACTCAGGATCACCGTCGGGACGCCCGGCATGATCGCGACCGCCTGCGACGTCGGGGGGAGCTTCGGCCCGCTAGGTTGCTCACGGCATGTGGTGAGCGCCGCAACCAGACCGACGGCGACGACTGGCGAGAACCGCGTGATGCGGGAACCCATGGCGCACCTCTGGCCTGGGGCATACCTGCCCCGAAGGTCTAGGGCGCTGGAGGTTGGTGCCGGAAGCGGCACGAACGGCACGAAACTGCGGCGTTTCGCTGGGCAACGCAAGATCGTCGGACGACCGGCTGCTCTCCCGACGACGTATGTTCCCTCGGAGGGGCCGATGCTGCAATACACCTATCTCATCGTCGGCGGCGGCATGACGGCCGACGCCGCCGCCCAGGGAATCCGCGAGGTCGACGCCAACGGCACGATCGGCCTCGTCGGCGCGGAGCCGCACCCGCCGTACAACCGCCCGCCGCTCTCCAAGGCCCTATGGAAGGGCGATCCCGAGGAGAGCATCTGGCGCAAGACCGCCGCAACGGGCGCTCAGCTGACGCTGGGGCGCCGCGTAACCGCGATCGACCCGCGCGGGCACACGGCCACGGACGACCGGGGGACGGTGTGTCGCTTCGAGAAGCTCCTGCTCGCGACCGGCGGCCTCCCCCGGCGCCTGCCGGCCCAGTCGGACGCGGTCATCTACTTCCGCACGCTGGAGGACTACCGCCGGTTGCGCAGGCTCGCGGGCGAGGGCGCGCGCTGCGCGGTGATCGGCGGCGGCTTTATCGGGAGCGAGATTGCCGCGGCGCTGCGGATGCAAGGGGGGGGCCGCGACGTCACCATGCTCGTCCCCGAAGCCGGGGTCGGAGCGCGGGTGTTTCCCGCGGACCTGGCGGCGTTCCTCGTGGACTATTACCGGCAAAAGGGCGTGGTGATGCGGATGGGCGAGGGGGTGGCAGGGCTCGACCAGCGCGGCGGCAAGTCTGTCCTGCGCACGACCACCGGTGGCGAGTTGACGGCCGATGTCGTCGTCGCGGGCCTCGGCATCGTACCTGCCGTCGAGCTCGCCCAGCAGGCCGGGCTGCGCGTGGAGAACGGGATCGTCGTCGACGCGTTCTGCCGCACCAGCCAGCCCGACGTGTATGCCGCGGGCGACGTGGCCAACTTCGCGAATCCGGCGCTGGGGACGCGGCTCCGCGTCGAGCACGAGGACAACGCGAACACGATGGGGCGGGTCGCCGGCCTGAACATGGCGGGCCGGGCGACCCACTACGACCATCTCCCCTTCTTCTACTCCGACCTGTTCGAGCTGGGCTACGAGGCGGTCGGCGATGTCGACGCTCGTCTCGAGACTGTGGCCGACTGGAAGGAGCCGTTCCGGGAGGGCGTCGTGTACTACCTGAAGGACGGCCGGGTGCGCGGCGCGCTCATGTGGAACACGTGGGGGCAGGTGGATCACGCCCGGGCGCTGATCGCCGAGCCCGGTCCCTTCCGGCCGGGCGACTTGAAAGGCCGGCTGCCACGATAGTCGCCGGCTCGAGCGCTGCTGGCGGTTTCGGGACGATTGCGGTAAGCTGCAACGCCTTAAGCGCAACGGGGACGAGCGATGCGGTGGATCGCACTCCTGGCGGGCCTGAGCTGCATCGCTGGGCAGCGCGGCGCGGCGCAGGGACGGGTAAGCGGACGCATCGCGGTGCTCGAGAAGAAGAACAAGCCGTCGCCCGACCTGAGCTCCGCCGTGGTGTATCTCGAGGGAGCGGGCCCTCCCGCGCCACCCGTCACCGTCCAAATCGCCATCAACGACAAGGAATTCGTGCCGCGGGTCGTGGTCGTTCCGCTCGGCTCGACGGTGCGGTTCCCGAACCACGATCCCTTCGATCACAACGTCTTCTCGGCGAGCGATCCGAACCAATTCGACCTCGGGCAATACGGGCGCGGAGAAGCGAAGGGTCGGACCTTTGCGAGCCGGGGTTTGGTCCGGGTGTTCTGCAACATCCACCCGCGCATGGTGGCGTTCGTGCTGGTGACGGTGAATCGGCTCTCCGCGCAGCCGGCGGCCGACGGAACCTTCGTGATCGATGACGTGGCGCCCGGCGCGTACACGCTGCATGCGTGGCACGAGCGCGCCCCCGAGGTCGTGCGGCAAGTCCAGGTCACCGCCGCGGGAGCGTCGGGGATCGAGCTCCAGCTCGACGCGCGCGGCTTCCGCTGGGTGTCCCACAAGAACAAGTACGGCGAAGACTATCCCACGAATGCCGGCTACGAGCGTTATTAGGGTCCCCCGGCTCGGGCTCGGCGCCAAGATTTTCGTCGCCGCGACGGTGTCGGTCGCGGCCGTGCTGGGCGTGACGCTGGGGCTTACCTCGCTCCAGGCGAACCGCACCGCCGACGCGGCGATCCGGCGCGCGCTCGCGGGCGTGCGGCGTGGCGTGCAGGCGTTCCTCTCCGGCCGGACCGCCACCTTCGCCGGCATGAGCGCCGTGAGCGCCCAGGTGCCGCAGTTCCGAGAGCGGCTGCTCCGGGGCTCGGAGCGCGGCAACGTGCTCGACCAGGCGGAGGAGTACCGCCAGCTGCTGGGAGCGGCGTGGGTGCTCGTGACCGACGACCACGGGATCCTCGTCGCGCGCACCGACTACCCGACCGAGACCGACATCGACCTCTCGCGCGGGGCGCTGGTCGCCAACGCCCTGTCGGGGGAGCCGACGAACGGCGCGTGGCTCGACGACCGTCTGCGCCGGCTGTTCGAGGCAGTCGCGGTGCCGCTCCGCGCGTCGGCCAACGCCGCGCCCCAGGGCGTGCTCATCGCGGCGTACGCGGTGGACGACAGTCTCGCGCAGGCGATCAAGCAGGCGACCACGACGGACGTTGTGTTCTTCGCACTCGACAGCCTCGACCGGCCCTACATCGTCGGCAGCACCCTGCCGCGCGAGGAGGTCGAGCCGGCCCTCGTGGCCGACACGGCCGCGATCGGGGCGCTGCGGGGCGGGGGCGGGCGCGACTCCACGGGGACCGAGTTCACCGCCGACGTGGGCGGCGAGCGTCTGATCGGTCTCGCGAGCCCGCTGCGCTCGGCCGGGGGCGACGTGTTCGGCGGGTTCATCCCGTTCCGCTCGCACGACCGGGAGCTCGCGGCGTTCCGAACGCTGCAGCGCACCATCGGGTTCGCGGTCGTGCTCGGCCTGCTGCTGGCGCTCGCGTCGGCGTACGTCCTCGCGCGCCAAATCGCGGGTCCCATCCGGCGGCTCGCGCTCGCCACGCGCCAGGTGCAGGACGGCGATTACAGCATCGCCATCGAAGCGCGCTCGGGCGACGAGATCGGCATGCTGTCCCAGGCGTTCCAGCAGCTGGTCGCGGACCTGAAGGAGAAGGCGGATCTGGTGGAGTACATGACGTCGGTCTCGCGCGCCGCGCCCACCGAGCAGCTCGCGCCGCCCTCCCCCCGCCCGTCCGTCGCCTCGCGGGGCGACGTCCTCCGGCCCGGCACCCTGTTCGCCAGCCGTTACGAGGTGAAGGAGCTGCTCGGCACGGGCGGCATGGGCGTGGTGTACCGCGCGTTCGACCGCGAGCTACAGGAGCCCGTGGCGATCAAGACGCTCCGGCCCGAGGCGCTCGCCGGCGACGGCGTGGCGCTCGAGCGCTTCAAGCAGGAGATCCGCCTGGCGCGCAGGATCGCCCACCGCAACGTGGTGCGGACGTACGACCTGGGCGAAGTGAACGGGCTGTACTATCTCACGATGGAGTACGTGGAGGGCACGTCGCTCAAGCAGCTGATCGGCACGCGCGGCCGGCTCCCCGTGCCTGTGGTCCTGACGATCGGCAAGCAGCTGTGCCGGGCGCTCGAGGTGGCGCACGAACAGGGCGTGATCCACCGCGACATCAAGCCGCAGAACATCGTGGTGGACCCGACGGGCTTTCTCAAGGTGATGGACTTCGGCATTGCGCGGCTCGCGACCCCGGCGACCGGCAAGGGCCTGACGCAGGAAGGGATGTCGATCGGCACGCCGGATTACATGTCGCCGGAGCAGCTGTCGGGGTTGGAGCTCGACGCGCGCAGCGATCTCTATTCGGCCGGCGTCGTCCTGTTCGAGTGCCTCACCGCGCGGGTCCCGTTCGAGGCCGCATCGGTGTACGCCTTGATCGCGAAGCACCTCGAACAGAGCCCACCGGACCCGCGGACGCTCAATGCGGAGATATCAGAGGCGCTTGCCAACGTGATCATGAAAGCCATGGCGAAAGAACCCGCCGACCGGTACCAGAGTGCGGCTCAGATGCACGATACCCTAGCTGCGATGGGGTGAGAGACTCGACGTCTAAATCCCGCCAAACCAGGGGTATCCTTGGTCCTCCCAATAACCCCCCGGTCTTCGATCCGTGAACGTCATCGACACCAGATACTTCGTGAGCTTGTATCCCAGCTTCACCGGCGAGTACAACCGGAGCGGCGCGCCGTGCGCCGGCGGCAGCGGATTGTCGTTCATCCCGTAGGCGAGCATGGTCTGCGCGTGCATCGCGCTCGTTAGATCCCAGCCGTTCGAATAATCGGCGTCGAACGACACGAAGTTGATGTAGCGCGCCGCCGCGAGCGGTCGACACCGCTCGACGACGGCCGAGAGCGGCACCCCGTGCCAGCTGGCGATCGCGGACCACCCCTCCACGCAGTGGTGCTTCACCGTGTACGAGACCCGCGGCATGCGCTGCAGCTCGTCGAGCGACAGCACGAGCGGCGCCGCCACGAGCCCGTCCACCCGGAGCCGCCAAGCGTCCGGATTCCGGAGCATCGGCACCATCGCGGAGATGAAGTAGCTGGGCAGCATCGCGCTCCGCTCAGCGGGGCTGTACGTGCGTGCGAGACGGGCGGACGAAAACAATATCTTCTCGCCGACCCAGTCGTTCACCCGGCTGACGTCGAGCAGCGCAGGCCGCAGGGCGTTGCCACCGTCCCACCCGCACGCGGCGACGAGGGGGGCCGTCGCCGCACCGACGGCGAGCTTCAGAAACCCGCGGCGGTCGGTCGCCTTAGTCATGGCTCGGGAATCTCCCGCGGTACCAGCCGGTGATGATCGCCCGGAACGAGGCCGGGTCCACGGTGAAGACCAGGATCACGTGAGCGAGGGTGAACGCGACGAAGATCCACACGATCCAGAAATGCCAGTAGCGCGCCGCCTGAAAGCCGCCGAACAACGCCGTCAGCCAGCCGAACTGCACCGGTTTGTAGATGGAGAGGCCGGTGAGCACGGCCAGCGCGCCGAACAGGTAGATGCTCGTGTAGGCGAGTTTCTGCAGCGGATTGTGCTTCCCCTGCGGCGGGTGCTGCTTGCGCAGCCCGAGATAGTAGCCTGCCATCTGGACGGCGCCCGGCACGTCGCGCGGCCGGAACAGCAACGCCCGCCACTCACCGCTCTTCACGAGGTAGCCGAGATACACGAGCCCCACGGTGACGAGGGGCCACATGAGCGCGAAGTGCCAGTTCAGGGCGCCCGCGAGCCAGCCGCCCAGCCGCGACCACGCGGGGAAGCGCGTGTCGTTGAACGGACTCGGAAGGAACGGCCCGCCGCGGCCTCCGAAGCGGGCGTACGCCTCGTAGATCTGGAGGCCGCTCGTGATCAGCCCCGCGAGCGTGACGACGGTCACCCAATGGGTGAGGCGGACGATCCAGTGATGCCGCCGGACGGGGCTCTCGGTCATAGGGCGAATATATTTCCGGTCATGAGGTACGCCATGATGGCGGCGCTCGCGTGCGTCGCCGCGTGCCAGGCGCGCACCGAGACCAGGGAGACGCGCCGAGCGGACTCGCTGGATTTCCCGGCGCTCGTGCCGCGCGGTGCGGCGGACAGCGCGCTCGCGCGGCCGCGCGTCGTCGGCGAGCCGAGCGTCGTGCTGTTCTGGCTGCGCGCGGCGGACACGCTGAACGCGGGCGACCAGTCCGATGCCTTCGACGACCTGAAGTATTACACCGAGCAGGTGGCCCCCGCGCTCGAGGCGAACGGGATCAAGCTGCTCGCGACCAACGCCGACACGGTGTACGTCGCGCTCCCCAAGCACGGGCGCCGTATGATCGTGCTGTCGGGCCTGGATTATCCGTACGGCTACCTCCTCATCGACCCGGGCGGCCCCGAGCGCATCCTGACAGGCGTGTACGCCGACGACGAGCTGATGGACGAGCTGCGCGCCTACTTCGACCTGCCCGAGGACTCCACCGCCGCCCAGCCGCGGATCACGACCTGAGTCCCGTGCCGCGCCGCGCGCCCGACCTCGTCCTTGCCGGCGGTGACGTGCTGCTGCACGACGGAGGGGGGGCCTGGCGAGTGGAGCGGGGGGATGTCGTCGTGCGCGAGGGAAGAATTGCGGCGGTTGGTAAGGCGACGGAAGGACGGAAGGACGGAACGGGGAAGCAGCGCACCTCACAGGTGCGCGACTGCACCGGCTGCCTGGTCCTGCCCGGCCTGATCCAGGCCCACGTGCACTTGTGCCAGACGCTGTTCCGCGGGCTCGCCGACGACCTGCGGCTGGAAGACTGGCTGGCGCGCCGCATCTGGCCGCTGGAAAACGCGCACACCGCGGAGACCGTGTACTGGTCGGCGTTGCTCGGCGCCGCCGAGTTGCTGCTCGGCGGGACGACGGCGATCCTCGACATGGAGACCGTGCGTCACACCGGCGCGGCGTTCGAGGCCCTGGAGCGGGTCGGCATTCGCGCGACGGCGGGCAAATGTCTGATGGACGCACATCCCGAGGGGGCGCCGCTCGAGCTCGCGGAGTCCACCGACGCCGCGCTCGCCGACGCCCTCGCCCTGGCGCAGCGCTGGCACGGCGCGGCGGAGGGCCGCTTGCGGGTGTGCTTCGCCCCCCGCTTCGTGCCGACCTGCTCCGGGCCGCTGCTGCGGGCGGCGAGCGACCTGGCGGAGCGGTTCGGGGCGCAGCTGCATACCCACGCCGCCGAGACGATCGTCGAGCGCGAGACGGTGCTGCGCACCACGGGCCTCGAGGAGATCGCCTACCTCGACTCGGTCGGGATCGCGGGGCCTCGGGCGGCCCTGGCCCACTGCGTGTGGGTGGACGCGCACGAGATCGCCCGCCTGGCGCGCCAGGGGACCAACGTGGTGCACTGCCCGTCGTCCAATCTCAAGCTCGCGAGCGGCGTGGCGAAGGTCCCCGAGATGCTCGCCGCCGGCTGCCACGTGGCGATCGGCGCGGACGGGGCTCCCTGCAACAACCGCCTGGACGTGTTCGCCGAGATGCACCTCGCCGCCCTCATTCAGAAGCCACGGCTCGGCGCCGACGTGCTCCCGGCGGGCCGGGTGCTCGAGCTCGCCACGATCGGGGGCGCGCGCGCCCTGGGGCTCCAAGGCGAGATCGGCTCGATCACCGCCGGCAAGCGGGCCGATCTCGTGGTGCTCGATCTGGGCGAACCGCATCTCCGCCCCAGTACGGGGGACCCGGTGTCCGCGGTCGTCTACTCGGCCCGCGCGAGCGACGTGCGCGATGTGTTCGTGGACGGCCGGCCGGTCGTGCTGGGGCACGAGCTCGTCACGGCGCCGGTGGACGAGATCACGCGCGAGGCGGACCGCGCCGCCGCCGAGCTACGGCGCGCGGCGCGGCTCGTGTGAGTCCTCACCGTGCTGCTTTCGGGACGCAGAGCGGCTAGCGCCGCTGCAGCATCGCGATCACCGCCGGCGTGAACGGATTCCGCCCGCTCCGCAAGGCGTCGATCCAGATCGCCAGCTCCCCCTCGTCCTCCTCGGGGTCGAGGCTCGGCTCGAGATCGGCCGCCGCGCCCTCGAGGTTGCCGGTGAGCGCGCGAGCCAGCCCGCGGGCGAAGTGGGCGGAGGCGTAGCGCTCATCATCCGCCGGCGTGCGCTCGACGGCCTTGTCGCACATCGCGATCACCACGGCCGCCTGTCCGCTCAAACCGCCGTGCCAGCACGCCGTCTGCCACGCCGCCGGCCACAGCGCCAGCGTCGAGTCGATGGCCTGCGCGGCCGCGTATGCGGTGAGCGCCTCCGTGATGCGCCCCTGCACGGCGAGGTGCCAGCCGCTGACGAGGCCGGCGACCGCTCCGCCGGCTGCGGCGCCGGCCTCCCGCAGACTCTGGGCGACGTCATCGTGACCCTCGCGCGCCGCCAGCATCCACGGCGTCCACCCGCTCTCCGTCTTGGCATCCACCCGCGCGCCGTGGCCCAGGAGCAGCCGCACCACCTCGCGGTGACCGGCGCGGGCCGCGAGGTGCAAGGCGGTCCACTTATCGTCCGACGTCGCATTGGCGTCCACGCCCATGCCAAGCAGCCGCTCGACGACGGCGCCGTGGCCGTTCCGGGCCGCGTGCGCGAGCGCGGTCCAATCGGCGAACTTGAGCGCGTCGATCTCCCGGTCGTTGCGCCGATAGAACACCGTCGATCCTGTCTCGAGCGTGTACGCGGGGACGCGCTGGTCGAACCAGAGCCGGCCCTCCTCGTGCCCGGTCGCCGGGTCGACCTTGACGACGCTGAACCCCTCGCGGCCCCCATCATCCGGCGCGCCGGTGAAAAAGAACAGGTAGTCGCCCAGCCAGCGCGTGGTGGGCCGCATGATGTCGGAGCCCGTGCCGCTCCGCAGCGCTTCGCCGAAGCTCTGCTTGGGGGACGGATACACGTGGTGGTAGCGCACGGCGCCCTGTCGATCCACCAGCATGACATTGTGCCAGGAATTGAGCACGATCCCTTCCCTCCAGACGCCGAAGCCGCCCGGCGCCTCCCCTTCCTTGAAGCTCACCGTCGCGACCGTCCGCACAGACCCGTCGGTCATCTGGATCGCGAGGACTTTGTTGTCCGCCGCCACGTACACCGTGTCGCCGCGCAGCACGATGCGGGTCGAGTTCTTGAGCGTCACGGGGGCGCGCCAGACCGACTGCCCCGTCGCGGGGTCGAGCAGGTCGAGCCAGTCGTCGCCGCGCGCCAGGAGACCGTGGCGCGTCACGTCCATCCGGATGACCTGGCTCTTGAACGTGTGAGGCGCGGGCCACGCCGCGTGTCCATCGCTGACGTTGAGCGCCAGGAGGCGCTTCTCGGAAGGCACGAACAGGACGCCCTGGCGCCGGGCGATGCGGGCGTACCCGTCGCGCAGGCTCGGGACCTTCGCCTCGCGGAACGCATCCGTCCGCCACACGAGCGCGCCGGTGCGGGCGTGCACGCGGATCGGCCCGTCGGCGCTCAGGTACAGCACGAACGTCGTATCAGTGTCGGCCAACGGCGGCTGGTGCCCGAAGAGGTAGGACACGCCCCCCGTCCCAAAAACCTTGGGCTCGAGGCCGAAGAGGTGGTCCTGGCGCCAGCGCACTTTCCCCGTGGCGAGCTCCACGGCCATCAGCGTCGTCGCGCTCTCCGCGGTGCGGCCGTACATCAGGAGCAGCGTGTCCTCGCCGGGCAAACGGAGCCATCCCCGGGCCGAGAGGAGCGACAGGGTGCCCGTATCCCACCGCCGCTCGCCGGTCCGGAAATCGATGATCTCCATCTTTTCGCCGCGCGTGACCACGCCGTACCCGGTGGCCCCCACGAAGTCGAGCGCCACGCCGTGCAGGTCCGTGAGGTCCTTACGCGTCCAGATCGCGTCGCCGGTGGCGGGGTCGATGGCCGCGAGCTCTGTCTTGTTCGCGATCAGCAGCGCGTCCCGGAAGGCGTCGCCGCTGCTGCGATCGGCGTCTCCCGGTCGCGGAACCGCGACCGAGGCGAAGAAGTTGATGTCGCTCGGACTGGTGTGGCGCCACACCGTCGGGCTCTCCGCAATGCGGAGCTTCTTGAGCGCCGCGGCGGCGATGCGGACCGTGTCGCCGCCCTCAGCGGCGCGCATGACCAGGGTATCGCCGCGCCACGCCAGCACGGTTCCTTCGGTGGTCTTCCCGGACTGCGCCGACTCTGCTTTCACCAGCGCCCCCACGGGCACGAGCACACCGCGAGGTTCTTGCGCGACGAGGCT
>WNEY01001449.1_pt1 | contig 16741 bp, 12 predicted proteins | sample 5400531 | NCBI WGS metagenome assembly WNEY01 (sample SAMN13153338, study PRJNA577476) | soil metagenome | isolation source: 200 cm saprolite under Douglas fir tree site 1 | place: USA:California | collected 2015-04-18
TTGCAGGCGATCGAGCGAGAGGCCACGCGCCTCGGCGAGATCACCGGCGACCTGCTCACGCTCGCCCGCGCCGACGCCGGCGAATGGCCTGTCGCCCGGGAGGCGCTCTACCTCGACGATGCGGCGGCCGCCGCAGTCGACGCGGCTCGCACGTTGGCCGAGCACAAACGCGTCGTGATGGAGGTCGGCACCTTCGAGGAGGCGAAGATCCTCGCCGATCCGGCGCTGGTACGCCGGTTGCTCCTGATCGTGCTCGACAACGCCATCAAGTTCACGCCGTCGGGCGGTCGCGTTCGGTTGGACGTGTCTGCCCAGGACGGCCGGGCCGCGGTGGTCGTGAGTGACACCGGTATCGGCATCCCCGCCGAGCAGCTGCCTCACGTGTTCGAGCGCTTCTACCGTGGCGACCCGGCCCGCCGGGAAGCCGAGGGGGCCGGACTCGGCCTCGCGATCGCTCGCTGGATCGCCGACGTGCACGGCGCGCGGATCGACGTCGGGTCGCAACCCGGCGTCGGCACGCGGGTCACCCTCCGTTTCCCGCTCGCCCTTTAGGGCGACGGCGGCGTACTATTCGCCAGCTCGCTGAATCCATCATTGTTACACTTCGCAACGGAGCAATTCGTGAACAGAGCGTCTCGAACGTTCATCGCCGGGGCCGTCCTGCTCTGCGGCGCCGTGCTTCCCGCCGCAACGCAGTCCTACCACGTTGCCCGTAGTTTCAGGCTCGTCGGCGACGGTGGCTGGGACTACCTCGCGCTCGACACCGTGGGCCATCGGCTGTTCATCGCGCACCAGGACCGCGTCATCGTGGTCGACCCCGACAGCGGAAAGGTGCTCGGTGAGATCCCAGGTCTGAATCGAGCCCACGGCGTGGCCTTCGCTTATGAAGCGGGTCATGGCTTCGCCACGTCGGGGGCGGACAGCAGCGTCACGATGTTCGATCTCAAGTCGCTCCGCGTGCTCGGCCACACGATGGTGCCCCCGGACGACGATGCCGTTCTGTACGACCCGGCGACCAAGCGAATCTTCACGTTCAACGGAGACGCTCATTCCGCTACCGCGATCGATGCCGCCTCCGGAAAACGGGTCGGAGATATCGATCTCGGGGCGGGTCCGGAATTCGGCGTTTCCGCGGGAGACGGGAAGCTATTCGTGAACCTGGAGGACAAGAATGCGGTGGCGGAGCTGGACGCGGCCGGGATGCGCGTGAAGCGCCAGTGGTCGCTCGCGCCGTGCGAGTCTCCCACGGGGCTGGCCATCGACCGGGCCCACCATCTGCTGTTCAGCGGTTGCCGCAACAAGCTCATGGCGATCTCCGACGCGACCAACGGCGCGCTGGTCACGACGGTCCCGATCGGCCAAGGGGTGGATGCCTGTCGATTCGATCCGGGCACCCAGTTGGCCTTCGCCTCGAATGGCGACGGGACGCTGACGGTCATTCATGAGGACACGCCGGGAAAATTCACCGTGGTCGCCAACGTCGCCACGAAACGCGGCGCGCGCACGATGGAGCTCGACTTGATCACCCACCGGGTGTTCACGGCCACGGCCGACTTCGGCCCGACGCCCGCCCCCAGCGCGCGGCAGCCGCGCCCGCGGCCCAGTATCGTGCCGGGGACGTTCACGCTGCTGGTCCTGGATCCCTGAGGCGCAGGTGCCGCCCGGGGGCCGTCGCCGGGCGCGGCTTCTTCACGAGGTCTCCGGAAGGGTATAGTGCCGGCCCCGGATCGCGATGAGCAGCGTCGGGACGGCGAACAGGGTGATCGGTGTGGAAAGCGCCAGTCCGCCGATCACGGCGAGGGCGAGCGGTCGTTGCAGTTCGCTCCCCGCCCCGATTCCGAGCGCGAGGGGGAGCAAGCCGAACAGGGTGCACAACGTCGTCATCAGAATCGGGCGGAGCCGCACGCGCGCGGCCTCGCGGATGGCGACCTCGAGCGCTACGTGCTCGGTCTGCATCCGCAGCCGCGTGAAATCGAGCAGAATGATCCCGTTCTTCACGATCAGCCCGACCAGCAGGATCAGGCCCATGAACGAGGCGACGTTCAGCGCCGTGCCGGTCACGAGGAGGAGCCCCAGCGCGCCGACGAACGAGACGGGCGCGACGAGCAAGACGACCAACGGCTCGACAAACGACTCGAACTGCACCACCATCACCGCGCACACGCTGGCGACGGCAAGGCCGAGCACGAGCAGCAGGGCGCGGAAGGCTTCCTGCTGGCTCGCGTACTGACCTCCGAGGAGGAGCCGCACGCCCGGGGGCACGGGGTGGCCGCCGAGCACCCGCTGCACGTCTCCCATGACGCCGCCCAGCGAGCGGCCGCTCACGTCCGCCGTCAGGGTGATCATCTGCTGCTGGTTCTCGCGATCGAGGCCCATCCGCGACTCGGCCGGGGTGAACGTGGCGAGACTGCCGAGCGGCGTCACGCGGCGCGCCGTGGCGCCCTGGACGGGCAGCGAGCGCAGCTGGAGCGGGTCGAACCGGACCGAATCGGGCGCCCGCACGCGCACGGGCACCGGCCGGTCTTCGGTCCGAATCTCGCCGGCGGGGACGCCCAGTAGCGCGGCGCTCACGGCGGTGCCGACGTCCGCCGGCGTCAAGCCGACTCGATCGGCTTCCGCCTGCTGCACGCGCATCAGCAATTCGGCGGAGGGCTCGCTCACGCCGTTGTAGAGATCTTCGAGGCCGGCGATTCGTTCGAGATCCGGGGCCAGCCGCCGGGCGTAGGCCTCGAGCGTGTCGAGTCGCTCTCCGAACAGCTTGATCTCGACCGGCTTCGCCGCACCGGCGAGATCGTTGATCACGTCCGAGAGAATTTGCACGAACTCGATGCGCAGGCGGGGGACGGCGGCTGTAATCTGTCCGCGAACGTCGTCCATCACGGCGAAGATGTCCCGCGAGCGCTGGTTCGGCGGCGTCAACCGCGCCACGACGTCGCCGGTGTTCTGTGCGGTGGCGAAGAGACCGAGCTCGGCGCCTGTACGGCGGGACGTCCCCGTGATCTCCCGTGTCGCCGCCATGATTTTCTCGGCGATGCCTACTTCGCGGTTGGTCTCGTCCAGGGCGGTGCCGCCCGGCGTCCAGTAGTCGAGCACGAACGCGCCCTCGTCCATTTCCGGCAGGAACCCCGTACCGATGAAGCGCCACAGCACGACTCCCACGACCACGAGCACCGCGGCCGCGGCGGCGATCCGCCGCGGGTGGTGCAGGACGGCGGCCAGAGCCCGCTCGTAGCGCGGACCCAGGGCATCGAGCGTGTGCTGGACCCGGGCGAGCGGGCCCGTCTGCGCCGCCTCCACCTCGTGCGCCGTGACGAACCGCTCGGCGAGCAGCGGGATGATGGTGAGCGCGAGACCGAGCGACACGAGCACGGCCACCGTGAGCGTCGTCGCCAGGGCGGCGAAGAACTGCCCGACCACACCCTGCAGCAGACCGAGGGGCAGGAAGACGACCACGGTCGTGAGCGTGGAAGTCGTGACGGGCCAGATGAGCTCCTGGACCGCCGCGCGGATGGCGTGCAGACGCCCGCCGGGCAGTACGAGATGACGCGCGATGTTTTCGGTGATCACCACTGCGTCGTCGATCACGAGGCCGATCGCGATCGCCATCGCGCCCAGGGTCATCAGGTTGAAGGTCTGGCCAATGAGGCTCATCACGAACACGGTGATCGCCAACGTCAGGGGAATCGCCGTCGCGCTGATCGCCGTGATCCGCCCGTGACGAAGGAACAGCAGCAGGACCACCACCGCGAGCCCGGCGCCGATCAGCATCGCGTCGCGCACCGAGCGGACGGCGTCCCGGACCAGCGCGGCCTGGTCGTAGACCGCCTTCAGGTGCACGCCCGGCGGCAACGTCGGGGCGATCGCGGCTACGATGCGCTCCACGCTGTCGGCTACGGCCACTGTGTTGCCCCCGATCTGGCGCGTGACGTTGATCAGCGCCGCCGGCTTGCCGTCACCGGCGATGATCCGGACGTGGTCCTCCGTCCCGACCTGCACCGTGGCCACGTCGCGTACGCGCAACCCGTTGCCAAGCACCACGGCGCCGATGTCCTCCGGCGCGTGGGCCTCCTGGTCCGTCACGATCAAATACTGGCGGTAATTCTGCGCGACCCGGCCCACCGCCTGGACGGTCACCGCCTGCCGGATGGCGTTGGCCACGTCCCCGTAGGCCATCCCCTGGGCCACCAGGCGCGCAGGGTCGACGATGACCTCGATCTCCCGGACGTCCGAGCCCTGCACGTCCACGCGCCCGACCCCGGGGACCCGGGAGATCAGCGGCTTGATCTCGTAGCGGGCCAGGTCATACAGCGTGGCCGCGTCGCCGCCCTCGAGGTTGTAGGACAGGACCGGGAAGAGCGACGGCGTGAGCTGCTCGATTTCGATGCTGACGTCGGGCGGCAGCGCGCCGCTCGCCTGATTCACGCGCGCCCGCACGAGCTGCAGCGCGTAGGTCATGTCCGTCCGGGGCGCGAACGTAATCGAGATCTCGCTGGCGCCGCGGATCGAGTGCGAGCGGACCCGGGTCACCCCCGGCACGATGCTCACCGCCTCTTCGAGCGGCCGGGTGATGCTGAAGACCACCTGGCGCGCGCCCAGGGTGGAGCCTTGGGCGATGACCGTGATTCGGGAAAACACCAGCTCGGGATAGATGGCGGACGGCAGTCGCAGCGCCGCCCACACGCCGGCGATGCTGAGCAATCCCACCAGGAGATAGACGAACCGGCGCTGCCGGCTCAAGACGTCGAACAGGGTCACCGCGCCGTCCGGACGATCTTCGTGCCGTCCTCGATGCCGTAGGCACCGGTCGTGACCACCGTCTCGCCGGCCGTGAGACCCGCCAGGATCTCGGCCACCGACTCGCTGCGAGCGCCGACCGTCACGGCGCGCGCGCGTGCGATGCCCCCGCTGTCCACGACAAACACCCGGAACCCGTCTGCGGACGGCACCAGGGCCGTCACCGGGACCGTAACCGCGCGAGCGTGAACGGCTGTCACCATCCTGCCGAACACCGATTCCCCGATGCGTAGCGGCCGGGCAGGTCGGCCGATGCGGGCGCGCACGGCGACCGCCCGCGAGTTCGAGTCCACGGCAGCGCCCACCGCGGTCACTGAGCCTTGCCCCACGCCTTCACCGCCCTCTCCTTCGCCGGCCGTGACACGGACCGAATCACCACCGTGAATCTGAGCGGCCTGCGCCGGGCTCACGTTGAAGACCGCGTCCAGCGCGGCCACATCGACCACTTCCACGAGCGGCTGGCTCGCGTCCACCGAGGCGCCGAGCACGGCGGTCATCCGCGTGACGACGCCGACGAGCGGGGCGCGGAGCGTGGCGAGCTGCTGCGCGCGGCGCGCGGTGATGGCGGCGACCTGCGCCTGCGCCAGATCCGCCGCCGCTTGGTCGCTGTCCTTCTGGGGCAGGATTCCCGCCTGCACCAGTCGCACCGCCCTCGCGTAGGTGCGCTCGGCGCTTGCGAGGGCGGTCTCCGCGCTGCGCGCCGCCGCGTCGAACGGCGCCCGCTCGAACCCGATGAGGGAGTCCCCCTCTGCCACTCGCTGGCCGGGAGCGACGAAGATGTGGGCGACGCGCGTAGGCCCGGGGGCCGCAAGCTCCGCGAAGCGCCCAGGTCGCGGGGTCACGGTGCCGATGGCGGTGACGACCTGCGGGAACCGCTGCATCGTGGCCACCGCGGTTCCGACCCCGCCCGCCGCTGGCTCGGCAGGCGGCGTGTCGGCGGCGGCGCTCGCCTGGCGTTCGCTACGGCAGGCGGTGAGGACCAGTGCGGCGGCAACGAGCGATGCGCCGGCGTTCATGGTTGGTCGGTTGCGGTGAGGAGCCGAACGGCCGCTGCGGCGTCGTTCGCCGCCGCGACGTCGTCGATGTAGCGAGCGAGCGCTTCACGCGCGTTGCGGTGAGCCTCGAGCACGTTCGGCAGGGCGACGGCCCCCTCGGCATACGCCTGCAGCGACATCGACGCGACGCGGTCCGCGCTCGCGAGCAGCCGGCGATCGCGCTCGAGCCGCACCAGCGCGAGCGCGAATCCGCGCCGGACGCGTGCCAGCTCGGCCCCGGTTTCGCGTCGCGCGAGGTCCAGACTGGCCTGCGCGCGATCGCGCGCCGCCGCTGCCTGTCGGACCTCGCCGCCGTTCCAGTTGAACAGCGGGAGCGGCAGGGAGAAACCGACCGTCGGCAACAGGCCCCGCTGCCCGCCGGGGTCGTCGTTATCGAAGCCCACCTGGAGACTCGGCGCTGCGAACACGCTGCGATGCGCGAGGGTCAACGCGCGCTCCGAGGAGCGGAGGCTCGCCGCGGCCGCGGCGACGGGGAGCGGTTCACCGATCGGAGGCGGCGTGCTGTCGGACGGTGGCGCGAGCGAGTCGGCAAGCGTGATGGTCACGTCCTCCGCCGACAGACCCATCGCGAGCTGCACGGAAAGGAGCGCCTCGACCGCAGTGACCGAATCGTCCGCGGCGAGGTTCTCGAGCTGCCCTGCGTTGACCGCCGCGAGACGCACATCGAGCTCACTCACGTCGCCCACCTCGCGCCGCAGCTGCGCCATCTTGCGCAGGCTGTCGGCGTCGAGGGCGTTGCGGCGCGAGAGGCGCGCGCGGGCGAGGGCGGCGAGCGCTCGGGTGTAGGTGGTGTCCACGTCGAACCGGATCGCGGCGCGCTCGAACGCGAAGCCGTACCGGGCGGCGTCGTGCGCCGAGGCGGCGGCGCCGATCCGGGCCGAGCGGATCCAGGGCAGGTCGAGCGGTAGGTCGGCGACGAGGTGGTAATGGGGGACGTCTTTCGAGTAGCTTGCCGAGGCCGACGGGTTGGGATAGAGCCGCGCGGCGTGCAGCGTCCCACCGGCCATTGCGGTGTCGGCGCGACCGAACGCCGCTCGGGCGCCGCGGGCGAGCGCGGCGGCCGCCGCTTGCGCACGCGTGACCGGCTGCTGGGCGGACAGCGAGACCGCCGCCGCGCCGCACAGCGCGAGGGCCGGCCAACCACGACGCCCGAATGACCCCCCGGATGACATCTTGGACTGAGAAGCTACCTGGCGAACCTGTCAGGAAGCTGACAGCGACCTACGGTCCGGGCTCGCTCCTTCGCTCGGCGAAGCGCAGCGCGAACGCCGCACCCAGCAGCGCTACCGCAGTCCAGACCAGCCAGCGCCACCCCACCGCCATGCCGGCGAGGCCCACGGCGAGCCCCACCCCTCCGAGCCACGCTTTGAGGGTGAAGAAGCGCGTCACTTCTTGAGGAACGCCTGTAAGGCGGCGCGGAAGTCGGGCGTCGTGCGGCTCACCGCGTTCACGTCCGCCCCCAGCCGGATGCCGTCCTCGAATCGCAGGCCGTCGAGCTCGTAGAACTGCTGCTTGGTGAACGCCAGCGCCGAGGGACTCGCCGCGGCCAGAGCGCGCAGTACCTCGGCGACCTGGTCCTCGAAGTCGGAGTCTTCGTACACCCGCGATACCAGGCCCAATCCCGCCGCTTCGGGGGCGCCGAGGATCCGTCCCGTCGCCGCGAGATCGAAGGCCACCTTCTCGCCCATCGTGCGCTTGAGCAGGGTCATGACGATGGCGGGTACGAAGCCCCGCTGCACTTCGGGATAGCCGAACTTTGCGGATTCCGTGGCCAGCACGAGGTCGCACGCGGTGGCCAATCCGCAGCCCCCCGCGAGCGCTCGGCCGTGTACGACGGCCACGATCGGCTTGGGGATGTGGCGCATGCGCACGAAGATCTCGGTGAAATGCAATGCCGCCTGTCGGTTCTGCTCGACGCTCTGGTCGGCCGATGCGAGCAGCTCGTTCAGGTCCATGCCGGCGCAGAAGTCGCCGCCGGCGCCCCGCACCGCCACGACGCGCACGGCGCTGTCGAGATCGGCGCGCTCCAGCAGGGTGAGCAGGGCGTCGATCATCGGCGTGTCGATCGCGTTCTTCTTTTCCGGCCGGTTGAGCGTCGCCGTGAGCACCCCGCCGTCGAGCGCGGCCAGCACCCGATCGCTCACTTGGGGAGGTCCAGCTCGAGACGCAACAGCGCGGTCGAAAACACCTTCCCCTGGGCGTCGGTCTTGAGCGAAATCGTGCCGCCGCCGTCCAGCGCGCCATGCAGCAGGAAATTCAGGGCGTGCAGGTTGGGCAGCTCGTAGCGCTCGACCGGGCCGGAGATCATCCCCTTGAAGTGCCGGGCGACGCGCGCCGCCGTCACGTGTTTCACCAGGATCGGATAGTACTCGGGTTTCAGCGCAATCAACCCCACGTTGGCCGTGTCGCCCTTATCTCCGGATCGCGCATGCGCCAGCTCGACGAGAGGGACAGTGTTCTTGCTGTCCGCCCGTGCTCCCCTGCGCCTGACCGCCTTCTTTCTCATACGTCCACGACCTCGACGCACGGCTCCACCGTCCGCCTGTCGAGGAGCGCGGGCCAGTACGCCACGATCTCCTCCGGCTTCGGTCGTCCGCCAGCGAACCCGGTGACGCTGGGCGGTCCGTTGAGGATCAGCGGCGCGATCTCGCGCGTGAACCGCTCGACGGCGGCTTTGTCCGGCGAGCGGACGCCGATCCGCAGCTGCACTTCCGGGAGCTGGTCGAGCGGCGCGCTGGCCCGCGCCAGCGGGCCGTGGGTCGCATCGGCGCCGACGAACTCCGTCAGCACCGACTCGAACGTGAGACCGAGATCGGCGAGCCGCTGGCGGAGAATCCGGTCCGCGGCCTGAGCCTTCCGGTAGGCATCCGGCCACGCGTAGACCAGGGTGCCCACCGCCTTGTAACCGTAGAAATAGCCAATCGACACCTTGAGCTTGTCGGTGGCGGGTCTCCCCCTGACACCCGACACCCGAACTCTGTCCTTCCCCCGCTGCTCGAGCCGAATCGTGGTGAAATCCGCGATGCCATCGGGCGTGATGTACTCCGCGGGATTTGCCATTTCGTACACGAGCTGCTCCTTCACGCCCGCGACGCTGATGCGCCCGCCCGTGCCGGGGTGCTTGGTGATCTCGAACGTCCCATCCGGAGCCGCTTCGACGATCGGGTAACCGACATTCGCGAGGTCGGGGATCCGTTCCCAGTCCACCAGGCAGTTGCCGCCGCTGCACTGCGCGCCGCATTCGATTGTATGGCCCGCGACCGTCCCCGCCGCGAGGAGATCCCAGGCGTCGGGCCGCCACCCGAAGGCGTGAATCATGGGCGCGAGGGTGAGGCCGGTGTCGGTGACACGTCCCGTCACGACGACGTCCGCGCCGCCGCGCAGGGCTTCCACCACGGGCCAAGCGCCGAGATACGCGTTCGCCGACACCACCCGGTCGCGTACGTCGGACAGGGGCCGGCCGGTGTCGAGGTTCCTGAGCTCGTGCCCGCGGGCCAGCAGCCCGTCCAGCCGCCCCAACAAATCGTCCCCCGTCACCACCCCGATTCGGAGCTTGCCGCCGAGCCGCAGGCGGCGCGCCGTTTCGGCCACCGCCTGCGCGCAGCCCCGGGGGTTCACGCCTCCGGCATTGGCGGTGATCTTGATCCGTCGCTCCGCGACGATCGGCAGGATGCGCTCCATCTGCGGGATGAAGTCCTTCGCGTACCCAAGGGACGGATCGCGCGACTTCTGCTTCTGCAGGATGGACATCGTGACTTCGGCGAGGTAGTCCATCATCAGGTAGTCGATCGGTCCGCCGGTCACCTGGCGATACGGCGCCTCGAGCCAGTCGCCCCAGAACCCCTGCCCCGCGGCGATGCGCAGCGTGGCCGACCGCGGTTTCACGGATTGACGACCACGCGCCGGGCCGCGTCGGGCGCCCCGACCGACGAGCGGACGCGCACCTCGACGAGGGGCGCGAAGCCCTCGGGCAAGGCCAGCTCCCGCGGCCGCTGGGCGGGGAGTGGGGCGCGTCCCCCCGGGAGTACGGTGATGTCCCGGCCGTCGCCAAGCGGGCGCGGCTCGCTCAACAGGAAGCGCACCCGCACCTTGGCCCGCCACGGATGCACGCCCTTGTCGCGTGCGAACCCGGGATACAGCTCGACGGTGAGCGGATGGCCCTGCAATGCCGCCGGCACCGCGAAGGCCTGCCGCCCGAACGCGAACTCGAGCGGCCCCTGGGAGACCTGCTGCCCCGCGGAATCGAATTCGGTCACGCCGAAGTCGGTGAACTCGCGCCACTGCTCACGCGGTACCTCCACCTCGACGACCGCGGTCGCCGCCCAATCGGGCACCGAGACCGTGAGGCTTTCGGGTGTCGCGCCACGGCCCGCGACGTCCAGAGCGCGCTCCGCGCCGAGCAACACCTGCGTGACGCGTCCGCTGACGATGGCCTGGCCCGGGTTTGTCGCTTCCCGGTCCGCGAGTGTGAGCGGTGCGAGCTGCGCACGGACGGTCGCGACGGCCCCGGAGCGCGGCGGCGCGACGACGTCCAGCTCGTACACGCCCGCCACGGCATCCTCTGCGCGGACGGCGAACCGGGCCGTACCTGCCTGCGATCCGCCGATCGGCACGATCGAATCACGCGCGAGCTCTCGAAATGGCGCGCCATTGGGCTCGTACAGGATCGCTTTGGCGGTCTGTTGTGCGGAGTCGGGCAGCGTGACGGTGGCGACCACGGTGGCACCCGGCTGCGCCACGCGGAGAAAGTACCGGCGCACCTGGGCGGGGCCGACCGTGCGCCGCTCGTCGGACAGGGGCTTGTCCGCGAGCTCGTACGGGACCGCCACGACGTTCACGAGTCGAAACAACGGGCCGGCGAGGGCATCGCTGGGATTCCAGGCTGTCACGGTTCCCACGTACACGCCCGGCGCTGCGAGCGCCGCGGGGTCGTAGGTCAGCGGGATCTCGGTCTCGCGGGATCCCGCCGACAGCATCGCGGGGGCGGTCAGCCACGGCGCGTCGCTCTTCAACGAGAACTGTGCAACCCGGAGCCCGGTGACGTGTCGCGCCCGGAACGTTTCGACCGTGTCGGCCAGCCCCGCCAGGCCCTCGCGCCGAAAGGCAGCCGACCCGCCGCCCGTGGTCGCGCGCACGACGTAACCGGAGCCTTGGTGGCCGGCGAGCAGCCAACGGTACGCCCGTTCGAGCTGCGGCACCCCGGCCCCCTGGTCGAGCACGCTCGCGCCGGGCAAGCCGGCGGCGCCGGCCCGGAGCGCCGCGCTCACCTCGGCGCCGCCCGGGGTGCGGCCCTCCTGCACCAGCGCCGACATGAGGCACGCCGCGAGGCCGGCCACATAGGGGGCGGACATACTCGTGCCGGCCTTGATCTCGTTTCCGGTGTCGAAGGAGGGAACGGTCGAGAAGGCCCACCCCGGCGCGAGGACGTCGGGCTTCCCGAACCGTCCGCCGCGCCCGCTGAACGAGCCGACGAAGTCGCCCGCCAGCGGGGGCGCGCCATCCTCTTCGAGCGGGACGTAGATCCCCGGCAGCGCCGCGCCCACGGAGACCGCGAGGTCGGCCGACCCGGGCAGGCCCACGGTGGAGAGGCCGGGCCCGTCGTTCCCCGCACTGATCGCGAACACGATCGCCGGATGGGCGGTGACAAACGCGTTGACGATCGAGTCGATGACGGCACGCTCGCCGGGCTCGTTGCCGATTCCCCAGCTCAGGTTCAGCACGAGCGGCAGGTTGCGCTGCGCCGCGAAGCGGGCGGCGTACTCCATCGCGTGCTGGATGCTGCCGGTCATCGAGATGCCGCCGCGCGCGTCGTTCGCGATCTTCAGTCCGAGCAGCTGTGCGCCCGGTGCGACGCCGTCGAAGCCCGCGACGTCGAACAAGTTGTGCCCCGCGGCGATGCCCGCGACATGCGTGCCGTGCGCGTTGTTGTCGAACACGAACGCGAGCGTCGGCACGCCGCTCACTTCTCCGAAGTTGGCAGCCAGTGTGATCGGTTTCGTGCCGAGCGCGATCACCTCACGGCCCTGGCGGTAGTCGTGCAGCGGCATCTCGTCCTCGAACGAGCCGTCCAGGTTCGTGTCGATGAACGCGACCCAGCCGTCCGTCGCCTTCGCCACGATGACGGGAAAGACATCGCCGTTGGTCCCGTCACCGTTCAGATCGGCGCCTGGTACCTTGCCCAGCGGGCGCTCGGCCAGTGTGCCGGCATACCACGTGGTCGCGGTGGTGAGCCGCCCGATCCGCCCGGCGCCGGCGAGCGTGCGGCCGCCGATCGAGACGGTGCCGTCCCCCGTCGGGGTGACGGGTGTGAGCCGCACCACTCCCTCCCCGGAGAAATCCCGCACGTCGAGCAGCTTGGGCGCGCCGGTGCTGGTGACGATCAGGCCGTTCACGCCGGGGTCCACGCCCGTGTCGAGAATGCCGATCAGGACGCCGCGCCCGTCGTAGGTGGGATGCTTGGCGCGGAACTCGTCGACGCCCGCGCTGTGGAGTGGCATCAGGCCCACGAGCAGCGCCCGCGCCGGCGGCAGAATGGGGAGCCGGGTCGCCACACCTGTAGCGGTCGGTGCGGGTCGGGGCGCCGGTGCTGGTGTGGGGGGGGCCGGGGAGGACGCCGGCGTCGGTCGCGTGGCCGGCCGCGGGGCGGAGGTGCCGCACGCGGCGGTCAGGGCGACGAGCAAAGAGAGGATGCGGCGCAATCTCATGGTTGACTCGGCAGCACGAAGGCCCCGATGTGTGGGCCGGTGAATTCACCAGTCGCCTCGAGGAGAAACGCGAGCGTATCGCGCGTCTCTTCCGGGAGGACGATCGCGTCCACAAAGCCGCGGGCGGCGGCGAATCGGGCGTCGAGCTGATGCTCGTAGTCCGCGCGCATCGCGTCCACGGCGGGGGCGTTTTCGGGCTTCGCCGCCTCATTCCCGAAGACCGCCTGGATGGCCGACTCACCTTCCATGACTCCCATCCTTCCGGTCGGCCACGAGACGATGAAATCGGGATCGAAACCCTGCCCGGCCATCGCGTAGTAGCCCGCTCCCGAGGCATGGTTCACGGTGAGCACGAGCTTGGGCACCGTCGCCGTCGCCATGGCCTCCACGAAGCGCGCTCCCGCTCGAATGATCCCCGAGTGCTCCGCGTCGGTGCCGACCATGAACCCCGACACGTCCTGCACGAACAGGAGGGGGATCCGCTCGCGGTCGGCGTTCTCGATGAAGTAGGCCACTTTCTCGGCGCTCTCGGTGTAGATGATCCCCCCGATCTTCGGGGCGGCCCCCTCGGTCTTCCGACCCTTGATGACGCCGCGCGAGTTGGCGATCAGGGCGACGGTGCGGCCTTCGATCGCGCCGTGCGCGCAGATCATCTCGGGCGCGAGATCAGGCTGGAACTCGTCCAACTTTCCCGCGTCGAGCACGCAGTCGAGCACCGCCCGAACGTCGTAGCTCATGCGGTGGTCCGACGGTAGCAGGTCGTACAGGTCTTTGGGACTGCGTTTCGGCTTGCCGCCCGGCGCGGGAGGCCGGAGCGTTCGCGGCAAGCGCGCCACGTATTCGCGGATGCGGGCCAGGCACTCACGATCGTCCTTCGCGCGATAGTGCGCCACCGCGCTCACCGCGGTGTGCGTGGCCGCGCCGCCCAGCGATTCCGCGTCCACCGTCTGGCCCGTCGCGCCCTTCACGAGGTTCGGGCCCCCCAACCCCATGAACGACGTACCTTCGACCATGAAGATGACATCCGACAGGGCGGGCAGATACGCCCCCCCCGCGATGCACGGGCCCATGACCGCGGCGATCTGCGGCACGCGGAGGTAGTGGCGCATGATCGAGTTGTAGTAGAAGATCCGCGCCGCGCCGTACTGGCCCGGGAAGACGCCGCCCTGGTACGGGAGGTTCACGCCGGCCGAGTCCACCAGGTACACGATGGGGATGCGCTGGCGCATGGCGAGCTCCTGGGCCCGGAGGATTTTCTTGATCGTTTCCGGCCACCACGAGCCCGCCTTCACGGTGGCGTCGTTCGCCACCACCACCACCGGCCGCCCCGCGATCCGTCCCACGCCCGTGACCACACCGGCCCCCGGAGCCTGCCCCTCGTACTGGTCGAACGCGACCAGCAGGCCGATCTCGAACCAGGTCGCGCCCTGATCGAGCAGGGCTTCGATCCGCTCGCGGGCCGTCAACTTCCCCTGCTCGTGCTGGCGGCGCACCTTGTCGGGCCCGCCGCCCTGCTCGAGGCGCGTTTTGAGCTCGCGGTATTCCGCGGTCAGGGTCTTGAGACGGCTCAAAGGCAAATGCGGAGTGTGTCAGGCCGAGACATGTTCCGCCGCCCACTGTTCGATGTATTTCACGAGGTCGGATGTCGGGGTGCCGGGGCCGAACAGCCGGCCGATGCCCCGCTTGCGCAGTGCCTCGACATCTTCCGGCGGAATGATTCCGCCGCCCGTCACCAGCACGTCGTCGCGTCCGGCGTCGACCAGCAGCTGCTTGACGCGCGGGAACAGGGTCAGGTGAGCGCCCGAGAGAATCGACAGGCCGACCACGTCGACGTCCTCCTGGATCGCCGCCTGCGCGATCATCTCCGGGGTCTGATGCAGCCCCGTGTAGATGACCTCCATCCCTGCGTCGCGCAGGGCTGCCGCCACGACCTTCGCGCCGCGGTCGTGCCCGTCCAGGCCGGGCTTGGCGACCAGCACCCGAATGGGGCGCTTCGAGCCGGGCATCAGCGGCGGAACCGCAGCAGGCCGGCGAGCCCGTCCACGACGCGGCGCGCCCGCTCGTCGTACACGACGTCGACCTGGACGCGCTGGGCGAGGGCTTCCTCGATGGCATCGTCGATGCGGAGGTTCTCGTCCTGTCCGTCGGCGAGCAGGGTGCGCACCTGGCCGCGCTGCAGCGCCTTGAGCGTCGGGTCGACGCCGTTCACCGCCCAGCCGCTGCCGACGCCCTCACGCACGGCCTCGGCGTGCGCGCGCTCCCAGGCGCGCTCGCGCTCCTCGCGCAACGAGAGCGCTGCTTCGCGCACTTCCGCCGCCGTGACGCGCTTGGGATTCAAGCGCACCACGCCGAGCACGAGGTCGTGAAGGTACGTGTGCAGGTGCGGCAGCAACGCCGCCGCGTCCACGCCGATGCCGGCGACCACCAGCCCGGCGACCGGACGCTGCGTGTGGATCTGGAAGATCCGGTCCGCCACCTGCGCGTAGTGTCGCTGCCGCTCCTCCCGGATGCGCATGTGATAGTTGTGCTCGCCGAACCCCCCGGCGAGCATGTTGCCCCGCTTCGCCTGGCGCTCGCCGTGGAACTTCCCCGGTCGCGTGGCCTCGGCGGTCAGGCTCGGCAGCTCGACCGCGTCATAGGCCGTGACCTCGAAGAACCGCGCGCTGGTGCGGTCGCACGCGGCGACGAGGATGGTACCGAATTCCTCCTCGAGCGCCACGAGCTCCCGCACCAGGGGCACGGGCGCGACCGCGAGTCGCGAGCGGTGGACGTGGGGAAGCGGGAGCACCTCGAACAGGTCGAGCGCGCCGCAGGCAAACAGCGCAATCCCGCGCGCCGGCGGCAACCGTGTCGGCTCCCCGAAGTAGCTGTGCACGCGCTCCAGGTCGGCCGCCACCTGGCCCCGGATGGCGCGCTCGAGGTCCTGGCGCTGCAGCGCGGCGAGCGCTTCGCGGATGCGGTTCTTGATCTTGATCAGATACTTCCCGCGGGTCTTGTCCCTGGGTTCCAGCTTCAAGTAGCACGACACGACGTGATACGCGCCGGGCGGAACGCGCGACAGCCGCTCAACGGCGGCACGCACCGCGCTCTCGCTCGCGGGAATCGGCTGTGCGGCCATGGCCTAGAAGAACACCGGCTCGCGGTACGCGCCGTAGACGCTCTCGAGCGCGTGCCGGATCTCGTACAGGGTGCAGTAGACGCGGGCGCAGTCCAGCATCGGGCCGATCACGTTCTCGTCGGCGCGGGCCGCGCGCCGCAGCCCCTCGAGCCGCTCCGCGACGAGCGCGTGGTCGCGCTCGGCCCGCAGTCGCGCGAGCCGGCGTCGCTGTCCCTCCTCGGCGTCACCCGAGACCTTGAGGATCTCGACGGGGTGGTCGTCCGCGCTCAGGTAGTCGTTCACACCGACCAGAATGCGTCCGCCAGCTTCGACATCGTGCTGGAACTCCTCGGCGGAGCGCGCGATCTGTCGCTGGAACCAGCCGGTTTCGATTCCCTTCACCACCCCGCCCACCGACTGGATCTCCGCGAACAGGCCCTCCGCTTCGCGCTCGAGCTGATCGGTGAGCGACTCCACGTAATAGGATCCGCCGAACGGGTCGATCACCTCCGCCACACCCGTCTCGTGCGCGATGATCTGCTGGGTCCGGAGCGCCAGGCGGACCGCTTCCTCGGTAGGAAGCGCGAGCGTTTCGTCCAGCGAGTTGGTGTGGAGCGACTGCGTGCCCCCGAGCACCGCCGCAAGCGCCTGGTAGGCCACCCGGACGACGTTGTTCATGGGCTGCTGCGCGGTGAGCGTGACCCCCGCGGTCTGGGAGTGAAACCGCATCATCGCGGAGCGCGGGTTCTTCGCGCCGTAGCGCTCCTGTATGTGGCGGGCCCAGATACGACGGGCGGCCCGGAGCTTCGCGATCTCTTCGAAGAAATCGTTGTGGATGTCCCAGAAGAAGGAAAGGCGCGGCGCGAACGCGTCCACGTCCAGCCCGCGCGCGATCCCCCGCTCCACGTAGGTAAACCCGTTTGCCAGGGTGAACGCGAGCTCTTGCGCCGCTGTCGCTCCCGCCTCGCGAATGTGGTAGCCGGAGATCGAGATCGTATTCCACAGCGGCGTGTGGGTGGCGCACCACTCGAACATGTCCACGATGATCTTGAGGGCGGGCTCGACCGGATACACCCAGGCATGCTGGGCCA
>WNEY01002715.1_pt1 | contig 16738 bp, 19 predicted proteins | sample 5400531 | NCBI WGS metagenome assembly WNEY01 (sample SAMN13153338, study PRJNA577476) | soil metagenome | isolation source: 200 cm saprolite under Douglas fir tree site 1 | place: USA:California | collected 2015-04-18
GGGCACCTTCGGTCTCCGCTGTACCGCGGGAAACCCGCGGTACAGCGCAAGGGGGAACCTCTCGGTTCCCCCGAGCCCCCCTCCCCGTGCCCACGTGAGCACGCTCACGCGGGCACCTTGTCCGGCTCGTCGAGGACGCGCCGGACGGTCTCCAGCAGCTCGGTGGGCGTGAACGGCTTCTGCAGGAAGTCCGCCCCCGAGGAGACGATGTCGACGTCGTCCGCGCTTTCGATGTAGCCGGAGACGAAGAGCGCTCGGGTTTCGGGGCGGCGCTCGAGGATCTGCTTCGAAAGGGTTGGGCCGCTCATCTGCGGCATCACAACGTCGCTCAACAGCAGATGGATAGGCCCTTCGTACTCCTCGCAGAAGCGGAGCGCATCCTCCGGGAGCCCCGCGTCGTGCACGTCATAGCCCGACTCGCGGAGGATTCGGGCAACGAGTCCGCGCGCTTTTTCGTTGTCCTCGACGAGGAGCACTGTCTCGGCCGCGAGCGTGCGCTGCCGCGGAGGCTGCGTTTGTGCCTCCTCGACGAACGCGTCGTGGGCGTGCGGAAGCAGGATCGTGACGCCCGTGCCCTCGGACGGTGCGCTCGTGATGATGATGTCGCCGCCACTCTGCTTGACGAAGCCGTAGGCGCTCGAAAGGCCCAGCCCCGTGCCCTCGTCCTTCGTCGAGAAGAACGGCTCGAAGACTCGCGCACGCGTCTCGGTGTCCATCCCGAGTCCCGTGTCCTCGACCGCGATCGCGGAGTACATCCCGGGCGCAAGCTGCGCCGTCTCGGCGTCCTCGTCGTCGAGAAGGACGTTGCGCGTGGCGATCGTGAGGCGGCCGCCTCGGGGCATTGCATCGCATGCGTTCACGACGAGGTTGACGATCGTCTGCTCGAGCTGCGCGGGGTCGGCGTTCACGGGACCGAGCGGCTCGAACAGCGTCCGCAACTCGACGTCCTCGCCGATCAGCGGCGCGAGGAGCATCTCCATACCGGAGATGACCTCGTTCAGGTCGACGACCCGGGTCTGCATCACCTGGCCGCGGCTGAACGCGAGCAGGTGGCGGATCAGCTCCGACGCACGCGTTGCGGCGATCTCGATCTCTTTCGCCTCTTCCCAGCCGTCGCTCCCCTCGCCGAGGATGCTCATCAGCACGTTGCTGTAGCCGCGGATCACGAGGAGGACGTTGTTGAAGTCGTGGGCGACGCCGCCGGCGAGCCGTCCGACGGCCTCCATCTTCTGCGCTTGCAGGACGTGCTCCTCGAGCTGCCTGCGCGGTCCTTCATCGGACGAGATCGAGAACCAGTGCGTGACGGCGCCGTTCTCATCACGCACCGGCGACAGGACGAGCGAGCACCAGAACGTCGTGCCGTCCTTGCGGTCGCAGCTGTACTCCTTGACGTAGTGGCGTCCCTCGGCGATTGCCGCCTGGATCTCTGCCTCCACGGCCGGGTCTGTCGACGGCGCGAGCGCGTTCGCCGCGGGCTGCCCGATCAGCTCCTCGCGCGAGAACCCGGTCAGCCGTTCATAGCCGGGGTTCACGTAGACGACCGGGAGGCCCGGCTGCGTCGCGTCGGTGATCACGACTCCGTGCTCCACGGCCTCCATCGCGCGCTCGCGAAGCTGCAGCGCCTCTTCGGCTTCCTTGCGGTCCGTGATGTCCAGCATCACGCCGCTCGCGGCACACACGCCGCCCGCCTCGTCGAATGTCGGCTCGGCCTTCAGGTGGGCCCAGTGGACGCCGCCGTCCTGGTGGACGATGCGGATGTCGATCGCGAACGGCTCGCCGGCGAGGATCTTCTCGTCGACCCGGTCGATCAGCGGCCGGTCCTCCGACAGGAGCAGCCCTTGGAGCGTGATGCGGTCGGGCCCGAAGAACTCGGCAACCGTGTGCCCCGTGAGCCTCTCGATCGTGTCGCTGACGAAGTCGAAGCGGAGCGTTCCTTCGCCGTCCTCGGAGGGACGGAGGGTGAAGAAGACCCCGGGGACGTGCTGGATCACGCCGAGCAGGCGCTCTTCGCTCTCGCGGAGCGCGCGGGAGCTCTCCTTCGCCTCCGTGATGTCGCGGGCGCTGACTGCAATCCCGCCCAGCATCGGAACGATGTGGAAGTGAAGCCAGCGCGCGGCGATTTCGGGCGAGCGCACCTCGTACTCCTCCTCGAGGGGCGTCCCGGACTCGTAGACGCGCAGGAACTTCTCGGTGAAGAACGCGGCCCGCTCCTCATCGCTCGCGAGCTCGGCGAAGGTCTTGCCGACGAGGCTTTCCTTCGTGCCGCCGAGGAGCGCGGCGCCGCGCGTGTTCACTTCCGCCAGACGGAACGTCGCTCCCTGTTCGTCCAGCTCGCAGTCGAAGCAGAAGAACGCATCGAAGCCGCCCTCGATCGCGGCGCGGAAGCGAATCTCGCTTGTCTGCAGCTGTTCGGCGACGCGCCTGCGCTCACGGCGCGCGGTCGCCTCCGCGAATGCGCGCCGCACATCGGTGGCGATGTCTCCGCCCTGCTGCGCGCGAACGACGACGACCGGGACATCGTCGCCGCAATCACGGACGGCCGCGCGTACGCCGCCGGCATGCTCGACGCCGCTGACGAGGACGTCCCAGCCGCGCGCGACCGCTTCGGCGAGGCAGTACGGTGAGTCTTCCGCGATGTGCGCCGGCGTGAGGCCGGCGCTCTCCAGCGCGTCGAGGATCAGCCGCGCTCCCTCTGGCGAGCGATCGACGACAAGGACGCGCAGGGGGGAGCCGCCGCCGCCGGGGCCCGGAGCGTTGCTTTCCTGAGGTGAGTTCCGCCGCATTGACCTTCCGGTCTAAGGATCGTCCTACAGCGGGCGGGGCGCCATTGCCCGAAACGGGGTGCCGACTCCCCCGATCTAGGGAGACTTGTAAGTCGGGACGGCGAGATTTGAACTCGCGACCTCTTGACCCCCAGTCAAGCGCGCTAACCAGGCTGCGCCACGTCCCGTTTCGGGGACAGGTTAGCTCAGTCGCCTGTAGAGCCGGTCTATGAGCTCGGGCATCTGCTCGAGCCGCTCTGAGATGCGACGCACGCGGACCTCGCGGAAGTGCTCCGCCTGCACACCGAGCGCCTTCGCAAGCTCGGCGATCACATCGTCGGACGGCACGGGGCGGTTCCCGTGCACGAGGTGGTTCAGGTAGCCGGCCGAGAGGCCGGTCTTGTCGGCGAGCGCGCGGTAGGTGACGTTCGTCTCCGCCATCAGCCGTTGGATCGTGGCGCCGAAGGGTTCATCGCTGTAACGGCGCTTGCGCGGGCTCACAGCTCGTCAACCCTCACGCGACGCTCTTCGCCGGTCGCACGGTCGCGGATGTCGACGGCGCCGTCCTCGAGGCTCTTCTTGCCTGCAGTCACACGCACCGGACAGCCGATCAGATCGGCGTCGGCGAACTTCTCCCCCGCGCGCAAATCACGATCGTCGAGCAGGACGCTGCGCCCGCGCGCCTCGATGGCGTCGGCAGCACGCTCGGCGATCTCCTCCGCGCCGGGCAGCGCGACGAGGTGCACCTCGTACGGCGCGATCGTCTCGGGCCACGCGATCCCGTTCTCGTCGTGGTGCTGCTCCACCGCGGCAGCCATCACGCGGCCCAGGCCGATGCCGTAGCTGCCCATGATGAACGGGTGCGCCTTGCCGTCCTCGTCGAGAAACGTCGCGCCCATCGGCTCCGAGAAGCGCGTCCCGAGCTTGAAGATGTGGCCGAGCTCGATCGCCGGCTGGAAGCGAAGCTCACCGCCACACAGCGGACAGCGGTCGCCCTCGATCGGCCTCCGAAGGTCGGCGAAGCGAGCTTCGAAGTCCCGGCCGTGCTCCACGCCGCGCAGATGCCAGCCCGTCCGGTTCGCTCCGGCGACGAACTGGCCTTCCCGCAGAGTCTCGTCAGCGACCACCTCGCCGCCGAAGCCTACGGGCCCGAGCGAGCCGGGGTCGGCCCCGAATGCCTACGACCGGCATCGCCTTCGAGGTCGCGGCGGGATCGACGTGGAGAAACTCCGCCAGTTCATCGATTGTTCCGATTCCCGGGGTCTCGATTTCTTGCGGTGCATCGAGCCGTTCCGGAAACGCCGGCGCACGCGGAACGCCGCGCGCGATCTCGAGGTCCGCGGCGTAGTCACCGTTCGAGCACGTGACGATCGTGTTCTCGCCGGAGGTCGCCGGCGCGAGGAAGTCGAAGGATTCGCTGCCTCCCATCATTCCCGGCTCGGCTTCCACCGCGATCGCTTCGATGCCGCAGCGATCGAAGATGCGCTCGTACGCGCGCCAGTGCTTCTGGAACTGGACGTCGAGGCCTTCTTCGTCTCGGTCGAACGAGTACGAGTCCTTCATGATGAACTCGCGTACGCGGATCAGGCCGGCTCGCGGGCGCGGCTCGTCGCGGTCTTTGATCGAAAAGTGGTAGAGGAGCTGCGGCAGCTGCCGGTAGCTCTGGATCTCGCGGGCGTGGAACGTCACCGTTTCCTCGTGCGTCAAAGGAAGGACGTACTGCGCGCCCTTGCGATCCTCGATGCGGAAAAGCTCCTGGATGTAGTCGCGGCCCGACTGCTGCCACAGCTCGATCGGCGTCAGGACCGGCATCAGCATCTCCTGGCCGCCGATCTCGTCGATCTCCTCGCGGATGATCTGCTCGATCTTCTGGTGCACCCGCCAGCCGAGCGGCAAGAACGTCCAGACGCCCGCTGCGACCTGGCGGATGAAGCCGCCGCGGACCAGTAGCTTGTGGCTGGTCGCTTCCGCATCGGCCGGGTCGTCACGCAGGGTCGGCAAGAAGAGGTGCGAAGCGCGCGTTGCCATTCCTGGCGGCAGGTTAGTGCCTCTGCCGGTGATGCTGCCGCACTTGTGGCGCGCGAAAAGCAAGCGATGAAAGGACGCAGGGAGCCCCGGTAGCAACGGCTACCGGGGCGATTGAGGACGCATCAGCGAGCCGCTTTGCAGCCGCCAGAAGTACGGAGGGCATTGCCGGCACGGGCACTCAATCGAGCGGAATCTGGGAAGCCTCGGCCATCGCGAGCGCCGCGGGCTTCGCCATCTTCAACCGCCTCGGCCTGCTCATGCCGCCGGAGATCCACGTGTCGATCTCGTGGAAGAGCTCGTCGACGAGGATGTCCGACGAGACCTTCTTCAGCACGCGGCCGTGCGCGTAGATGAAACCGACGTCGCGGCCGCCCGCGATCCCGAAGTCCGCGTCGCCCGCCTCGCCCGGACCGTTCACCGCACAGCCCATCACCGCGACCTCGAACGCCTGCGGGTACTCCTTCAACCGCACCTCGACCCGTTCCGCGAGCTGCTGCACACCGACGTTGTCGCGGCCGCACGACGGGCACGCGATCATGATCGGCCCCCGCTCGCGCAGGCCGAGTGCCTTGAGGATCTCCCACGCGACCTCGACCTCCTTCACGGGGTCGGCGGTGAGCGAGACGCGCAGCGTGTCGCCGATCCCGTCCGCCAGCAGAGTGCCGATCCCGATCGACGACTTGATCGCGCCTGCGAACGGCGTGCCGGCCTCCGTCACGCCGAGATGCAGCGGGTACGGCGCCTTGTCCGCGAGCATGCGGTAGGCGCGAATCATCGTCGGGACGCTCGTCGACTTGACGCTGATCTTGAAGTCGCGGTAGTCGAGCTGCTCGAGCAGCCGGACCTCCTCGAGCGCGGCCTCCACGAGCGCCTCCGCCTGGTCCTCCTGCGCGAGCGCGTACAGGTGCTTTGGGAGCGAGCCGGAGTTCGCGCCGATCCGCATCGGAATCCCGGCGCGCTTCGCGGCGTCGACGACCTGCTCGACCTTGTCCGGGCCGCCGATGTTTCCAGGGTTGATGCGCACCGCGGCGACGCCGGCGTCGATCGCCTTCAGCGCGAGCGACGCGTTGAAATGGATGTCGGCGATCACGGGGAGCGGACTGAGGCGGACGATCTTCTTCAGCGCCTCGGCGTCTTCCGTTTTCGGCACCGCGCAACGGACGATCTCGCAGCCGGCCGAAGCCAGCGCGGCGATCTGCGCGGTCGTCGCCTCGACGTCGTGCGTCGGGGTGAGCGTCATCGACTGGACGACGATGGGGGCGCCGCCTCCGATCTCGACGTTGCCGACCTTGATTCGCCGTTCGCTGGGCACGAGGCCAGTGTAGATACGAACAGATCTGGTCTCTCGGGTTCCTGACGCCCCGCTGGCGGTGCGAGGCCGGAGGGCACAGTGTTACCAACACGGGCCCGGAGAGCATCGTGCCGTCAGCGGGGCGAGCGTCGGCGGAGGTCGGCTCCGCCGGCCGGGAGCCGACGCAGTCAGGGACGCGAGAGAGGTTAGCCGCCGCCGATGCGCCCGACGTCGTTGCTGAGCCCGATGAACATCAGCAACAGTACGAGCGCTATCCCGACGGCCGAGACACGCTCGTAGACCTCCCTCCCGACTGCGCGCCCGCGGAGGGCTTCCAGAATGGAAAAGAAGATGTGGCCGCCGTCGAGCGGCAGCAGCGGGAGCAGGTTGAGAAGCGCCAGCGAAAGGGAAATGAGCGCGAGCACCCAGAGGTACGTCTGCATTCCCTGCTTCACCGCGGCCGACGAGCCCTGGACGATGCCGACGGGACTCGCGAGCTGCTTGCGCCCCGAGTGATGCACGAGCCTGCCCAGCCCCCGGACGATGTCCCACGAAACGAGCCCGGTCAGGCGCACCGCGTTCCCGGCGGCGGCGGGCGGTGGGAGGCCCTTCCCCTTGAGGGCGAAACCGAGCCGGTAGACGCCGTCGGTCTTCTTCGGCGCAACGGGCCCGACGACGACGGTGCGGCCGCCGCGGTCGACGAGGAGCGTGAGCGATTTCCCGTTGGAGCCGGAGATGCGGACCGGGATCTGCGTTGCGGTTACGGGCCGGTCGTCGATCGCGAGGATCCGGTCACCCTCGTGCAGGCCCGCGTGCGCGGCAGGCGTGCCGGAGAGCACTTGGTCGACGGTGGTCGTCGGCTTGCCGCCGCCGATCATGAACAGGACCGTGAAGAGGACGACCGCGAACAACGCATTCGTTCCCGGCCCCGCGAAGATAACGAGCACGCGTTTCCACGGCGCCGCACGCCAGTACGCATCCTTCGCCAGGCCGTCCCGTAGTTCATCGATGGCGCGTGTCACGCCGGTTGCCGCGTGCGGCGAGAGGCCGGCGCGCCCGGCAACCTCCTCGAGCTCCGGCAAGATGTCGCGCGCCGCGTCGTAGTCCCCTTTCGTGAGCGACCGGCGCACGCGGTCGAGCGGGCCGACGAGCTCCGGCGCTTCGGCGATTGCGCGCTGAAAGTGCAGCTCCAGGTCGGACGCAGCGGGCCGGTGCATGCCCGGGATCTTCACGTAGCCGCCGAGCGGGATCGCGCCGATGCCGTACTCGATCCCGCGCCGTCGCGTTTTCACGATCGCGGGCGGGAACCCGATGTAGAACTTGCGCGGATTCATCCCGACGGCGAGCGCGGTGAAGAAATGGCCCGCCTCGTGGATGAGGATCAGGAAGCCGAGTCCTACGATGCCGACGAGCACGCTCACGACACAGGCACCAACTCTCGCGCGCGGTGGTCCGCCTCGATCAGCTCGTGCAGATCGCGCGCCGGCGAGCCGTCGACTCGCGCGAGCACGTCCTCGACGGCGGCCGCGATGTCGAGGAAGGCGATCCGTCCGTCGAGGAACGCCTGCACTGCAACCTCGTTCGCCGCGTTGAACGCGCACGGATACGTGCCGCCACGCTCTCCCGCCTCGCGCGCGAGCATGAGCAACGGGAACGCGTCGAGGTCCGGCGCCTCGAACTCCAGCGTCAGGCCGGACGCAAGGTCGAGTTGCGGCACAAGTGTCGCGGCACGCGCGGGGTACGTCAGCGCGTACGAGATCGGCACGCGCATGTCCGGGTAGCCGAGGTGTGCGAGCGCGGCGCCGTCGCGGAAGCGCACGAGCGTGTGGACGATCGACGTCGGGTGGACGACAACCTCGATCCGGTCGTACGGAAGTCCGAACAGGAAATGCGCTTCGAGCAACTCGAGTCCCTTGTTGGCGAGCGTGGCGGAGTCCACAGTGATCTTCGGGCCCATCGACCAGGTCGGATGTGCGAGCGCCTCTTCGGGCGTGACGTTCTCGAGCTCCTCGCGCCGCCGGCCGCGGAAGGGGCCGCCGGAGGCCGTGAGCACGAGCGACTCGACCGTCTCCGGGGCGCGGCCCTCGAGGCACTGAAACGCCGCTGAGTGCTCGCTGTCGACCGGGAGCAAGAGCCCTCCCCCACGTCGCTGCGCTGCGAGCGCGAGCTCGCCCGCGGCGACGAGGCTCTCCTTGTTCGCAAGCGCGAGCGTGACACCGTGTTCGAGCGCCCAGAGCGTCGCGTGCACGCCGGCGAAGCCGACGATCGCGTTGAGCACGACGTCCGGCCGCGCGCGCTCGAGCAGTTCCGTCGCGTCGCCGCCGACCTGCGTCAGCGGCGCGAGCCCGTCGACCGGCGTCGAGCCGGACGATGCGGCGACGAGCTCGAGCTCGTCGTTCGAGTCGATCACCTCGAGCGCCTGGCGGCCGATCGAGCCCGTTGCGCCGAGAACGGCGATTCGCTTCACGGACACAGCCTAGGTCAAGGCGACGATCGTGAAATACGCCGCCGGCACCGCGAAGAGCAGCGCATCGAGTCGGTCGAGCATCCCGCCGTGGCCGGCCAGAATCGTGCCGCTGTCCTTCACCTGCATGTCGCGCTTGAGCGCCGACTCGAACAGGTCGCCGAGCGCGGCGGCGACGGCGACGACGGCGCCGAGCGCGATCGACTCACCGATCGTCAGGAAGTCCTGGTGGTAGAGCGCGACGAACGCGACGAAGATCGCCGCGGCAGTCCCGGCGACGAACCCTTCCCACGTCTTCGCGGGCGAGAGCGCCGGGGAGAACTTATGCCTCCCGATCAGCCGTCCCATGAAGTACGCGGCGGTGTCGTCGGCCCAGACCGCGATCAGAACGGTGAAGGCGGCGAGCCTGCCGTGCGCGTCGAAGTCGCGCAAGAGAAGCACGAAGCCGAGTCCGAAGCCGATCCAGGACGCGCCGAGCACGGTGCCGCTGATCGAGACGGTCGCGGGCGCGCGCGTCGTCGCGACGAGAAAGAGCAAGAAAGCCAACAGGAACGTCGCTAGAAAGCCGCCAACCATCCACTCGATCCCGCCGACCTGTGCGCCGACCAGCGCCGTGGCCGCACCGGCGTAGCCGGCGAGGACGAGCGGCCGCAGTGGACGCGCCATCACGTAGAACTCGTGCAGCGCGATCAGCCCGGCGAGCGCCGCGAGGCCGAAAAGCCACCAGCCGCCGACATAGACGAGAGCGAGCACGATCGGAACCCCGATCGCTGCGATCACGAGCCGCGAGATGAACGCCGTCAGTGCCCCTTCCAGTAATTGAGCCCAGCTTCTGGGTGGCGAGCACCAAGCGAGAGGCCGCACTCGACCGCAGCGCAGGCTGGTTGCCTGCGCAAGGTCGAGGGTGGACTCTCGCGCCGCGTGATCGCCGGCCAGAAGCGGGCTTGGATTGCTGGAAGGGGCACTAGCGTCCGCCGAAGCGCCGGCGGCGCTGCGCGTACTCCTCGAGCGCTGCGCGCAGGTCGTCCTCGCCGAAGTCCGGCCACAGCGTGTCGACGAAGACGAGCTCCGCGTAGGCGAGCTGCCACAGGAGGAAGTTCGAGATGCGCCGCTCACCCGACGTGCGGATCAGCAGGTCGGGATCGGGGAGATCGGGCGCGTAGAGGCGCGACGCGATCGCCGCCTCGTCGACCTGCTCGGGCGCGAGCTCGTCCTCAACGAGCCGCCGCGCCGCCTCCACGAGCTCGGCGCGGCCGCCGTAGTCGAGCGCGATCCACAGGTGAAGTCGCTCGTTCGCTTCGGTCTCCGACTCGAGATTCGCCATCCGCTCGCGCAGCCACTCCGGCACGCGGTCACGGCGGCCGACGAAGCGCGCGCGCACGCCCTCCTTGCAGAGATCCGGCAGCTCGCGGTCGATCGTCTCCCCGAAGATTTCGATCAGGTCCTCGACCTCGTCCTCCGGCCGCGTCCAGTTCTCCGTCGAGAACGCATAGATGGTGAGCGTCTCGATCCCGAGCGCGATCGCTGCTTCAACCGTGCGACGCACGGCGCGCGTGCCGGCACGGTGGCCGTCGGCGACCGGCAGCCCCTGCCTCGCGGCCCAGCGCCCGTTACCGTCCATGATGATCGCGACCGAGCGCGCCAAGTTGTCACGCTTCGGCGCCCGAGAGGTCGCGGTTTCCGCCCGCGTGCTCAAACCTCCATGATCTCGGCTTCTTTGTGCTTCAAGAGCTCATCGATCGTCTTCGTATGTGCGTCCGTGAGCTTCTGCACCTCCTGCTCCGCGCGCCGCTCCTCGTCCTCACCGACGTCGCCCTTCTTCACGAGCTCCTGCAGGTGCCGAAGGACGTCGCGGCGGACCTCGCGCACGGCGACGCGATGCTCCTCCGCCATGTGGCCGACGACCTTGACGAGCTCCTTCCGCCGCTCCTCCGTGAGCTGAGGGATCGGCAGGCGGATGAGCTTGCCGTCGTTGGACGGCTGCAGTCCGAGATCGGACTCCTGGATCGACTTTTCGATGTTCTTGATCGAGCTCGGATCGAACGGCTGGATCGTGAGCATACGAGGCTCGGGGACGTTGATCGTGGCGAGCTGCTTGAGCGGCGTCGGCGTTCCGTAGTAGTCGACCGTGATGCGGTCGAGCAACCCGGCCGACGCGCGGCCGGTGCGCACGGTGATGAACTCGTTGCGCGCGTGCTCGACCGACTTGTCCATTCGCTGGCTCGCATCCGCGATCAGCTCTTCCGCAGTTGCTGTTGCCATCAGTGCTCCTTCCAGTGATGTTTTCGAGCTTCTGGGTCGCTAGCACCAAGCGATGCAAGGACGCAGGGAGCGCCCATAGCCGAAGCTATGGGCGCGACTGAGGACGCGGCAGCGCGCCGCGTGATAGCGGGCCAGAAGCCGAAAGGCATCGCTGGATGGGGCACTAACCTCCTCCCTCGCTCGAGATGATCGTCCCGACCCGCTCTCCCGTGACGACGCGGTGGATATTGCCCGGCGCCAGCTCGAAGACGTAGATCGGGATGTCGTTGTCCATGCACAGCGACAGCGCCGTCGTGTCCATCACCTTGAGCCCGCGCTCGATCGCCTCGAGGTGCGAGAGCCTCGGCAGGAACGCTGCATTGGGATCCGTGTCGGGGTCGCCGTCGTAGACGCCTTCGACGCCGTGCTTGCCCATCAGCAGCGCCTCGGCGCCGATCTCGAGCGACCGCAGCGCCGCTGCAGTGTCGGTCGTGAAGAACGGATTGCCGGTGCCGGCCGCGAAGAGGACGATGCGGCGCTTCTCGAGATGGCGGATCGCGCGGCGCCTGATATACGGCTCCGCGACCTCCGCGACCTCGATCGCGGACAGCACGCGCGTCGCCGCACCGGCGCGCTCGAGCGCGTCCTGCAGCGCGAGCGCGTTCAGCAGAGTCGCGAGCATCCCCGCGTAATCGGCGGTCGCGCGGTCCATTCCCTCCGCGGCGGCCGCCATGCCGCGGTAGATGTTCCCGCCGCCGACGACGATCGCGACCTCGACGCCGCTCGCGTGCACCTCGACGAGCTCGGCGGCGATCGCTTCGACGGTCGCAAGATCCATCCCGTATTCCCGGTCGCCCATCAGGGCTTCGCCGGAGAGCTTCAGCAGGACACGGCGAAACGCAGGCTCGGTAGAGCCCGCTGCCGCAGCTCGAGCTTCGGGAACCGTCATCCGGCGAGTGCGAAGCGCTCGAACTCGAGCACCTCGGCGCCCTCGTCCGCCAGCACCCGGCCCACTGTCTTCTTGTCGTCGTGGATCCACGGCTGGTCGACAAGCACGCGCTCGGCGAAGAAACGCTTGTTCAGCATGCCCTCGACGATCTTCTCACGCGCCTGCTCAGGCTTCGAGGTGACCTGATCCGAGTTGAGGAAGATCTCGCGCTCGCTCGTCACGATCTCCTCGGGAACGTCCTCGCGCGTAACCCACTGCGGCGCTGACCACGAGATGTGCATGGCGAGCTGCCGCGCTAGCTCGGCAGAGCCGCCGCGAATCTGAACGAGAACCCCGAGCTTGTTCGCAGGCGGGTGAACATACCCCTCGACGATGCCGCCCTCAACGGCTTCGAAGCGCGCCGGCGGGAGCACGGCGATGTTCTCGTTGATCTTGCCGATCAGCTCCTGACGCTCGTCCTCGAGCTTCGCCACGGCGTCCACACCCTCGGCGTCGACGAGGTCCAGCACCTTCTGCGCGAACGCCTGGAACTCCTCGTTCTTCGACACGGGCTCGGTCTCGCAGCCGACGGCGACCATCGTCCCGCGCGTGTCGGAGATGCGATAGCCGACGAGCCCCTCCGTCGTCTCGCGCCCGGCACGCTTCGCGGCCGACGCCATGCCGCGCTCGCGAAGCAGTGTGCGCGCAGCCTCGATGTCGCCGCCCGTCTCCTCGAGCGCCCGCTTGCAGTCCATCATTCCCGCTCCGGTCTGCTCGCGCAGCTCTTTGACCAGGCTCGCGGAGATCGCAGGCGCGCTCACTCGGCCGTCACCTCCTCGGGTACCGGCTCGACCGTCGCCTCGTGCTGCGACAGCTGCTCGTGCTCCGCGTGGGTCTCGTCCGCCGCGGGTTGTGCGGGCTCCGGCTGGAGGTCCTTGACGAAGTCCTGCGGCGCGACGCGCTGCTTGCCGGCCTCGATGCCGTCCGCGATCACCCGCGTGATCAGGCTGCACGAGCGGATCGCGTCATCGTTGCCGGGGATGATGTAGTCGGCCTCGTCGGGATCGCAGTTCGTGTCGACGAGGGCGATCACCGGCATGCCGAGCCGCCGCGCCTCGCGCACGGCGAGCTGTTCCTTGCGGAGGTCGATGATGAACGCCGCGTCCGGCTGGCGACGCAGGTCGGCGACGCCGCCGAGGTTCGACTCGAGCTTCTCGAGCTCGGCGACCATCGCGATGCGCTCCTTCGCGGGCAGCAGCTCGAGCTGGCCCTCCTCCTTCTGCCGGCGCAGGTCGTGGAGCCGCTCGATGCGGTCCGAGATCGTGCGCCAGTTCGTGAGCAGGCCGCCGAGCCAGCGGTGGTTCACGTACGGCATGCCGACGCGCTTCGCCTGCTCCTCGATCGCGTCCTGCGCCTGCTTCTTCGTGCCGACGAACAGGATCGTCCCGTTCCGCTCGGCGAGGTTGCGCGAGAAGTCGTGCGCCTCCTCGAGCAGCTGGTACGTCTGCTGGAGGTCGATGATGTAGATCCCGCCGCGCTCGGAGAAGATGAAGCGCTTCATCTTCGGGTTCCAGCGGCGGGTCTGGTGGCCGAAGTGAACGCCGGCCTCCAGAAGCTCTCGCATGGTGACGACTGCCATCGGTGGTTCCTCTCGGGTTGGGGATGCTGGTACAGCCGGCGGGCTCGGACGGAACCGGCCTGAGCGGCCGGCACCCCCGTCCCAGTTGGTCGCCGGGGAGCGGGTCCCGAGAAAATTTCGCGCTTCGCGCTCGATTTTCTCGGGCGGACTGCGAAATAGTAGCTGCGTTCGATTGTTTGTGAGCCGAGCCGGGCCAAGCCCGGCTCGACGGCGACCGTCAGCCGCGGGCGCGTTCCAATGCTTCCGCGAGATCCGTAGGGAGGGGCGACTCCGTTTCGACCCGTTTGCCGGTGATCGGATGCTCGAATGCGAGCCGCGCCGCATGCAGGAACTGGCGCTCAAGGCCCAGATCGTCCTTGATCCCGTAGACAGGATCCCCGGAGACCGGCAGGTCGATCGCCGCGAGGTGGACCCGGATCTGGTGTGTGCGGCCCGTCTCGAGGCGAACGCGCAGCAGGGCGTGCTCCGGCAGCAGCTCCTCCACCTCGAAGTGCGTCACCGCGTCGCGCGGCGTGTCGGTGTCGAGCGAGTGGCGCAGCGGGTCGTCGCGGTCGCGGCCGATCGGCGCCTCGATGCGTCCCGTCCTGGAACGCGGGCGCCCGCGAACGAGGACGAGGTAGTCGCGCTCGAGCGCGCGGCGCTTCACGAGCGCCTGCAGCTTCCGGTACGCCTCCTCCGTCCGCGCGACGACCATCAGCCCCGACGTGGCACGGTCGAGGCGGTGGACGATCCCGCGCCGCTCCTCCTCACCGCCGGCGGCGATGCCGACGAGTGCGTGCACGAGCGTCCCCGTCGCATGGCCGGACGCGGGATGTACGACGAGGCCGGCCGGTTTGTCGACGACAAGCAGGTGCTCGTCCTCGAACCCGATGCGCAGGTCGATCTCCTCGCGCTGCAACGGCTGCGGCTCGGCCGGAGTCTCGAACTCGACCTCCTCCCCGCCCTCCAGCCTCCAGCTCTTCGCGCGCGGCTCTCCGTCGACGAGCGCGCCGGCCTCGATCACCCGCTCGGCCGCGGCGCGCGAGCCGACGTGCAGAGCGAGAAACGAATCGAGCCGCGACCCCGCGGCTTCGTCAGGAACGCGAACGTGCACGCGGACGATCAGCGGCGACGAGCGCGGCGAGCAGGATCACGACGCCGATCACGATGAAGCTGTCCGCGAGGTTGAACGCCGGCCACCATTCAAGATCGAGGAAGTCGGTCACGTGACCGAGGCGAACGCGGTCGACGAGGTTCGACACGCTGCCGCCGATCACGAGCCCGAGCGCGACGGGCAGCACGGGATGGCGCGCGCCGGAGCGTGCGAAGAAGACAAGCATCCAGCCGACGGCGAGACCGGTCAGCACGATCACGACTGCGGTCGCGCTCGAGAAGAGACCGAACGCGATGCCAGAGTTCTGGACGTGGTGGATCGACAGCGGTCCGATGACCTTCGCCTCGTCGTCGAGCGCGAGCTGCGACGAAACGATGTGCTTCGTCACCTGGTCTGCAACGACAGCAGCTATGGCCACGGCGGCCAACGCGAGCCACTCCGAGACGGTCGGCGCAAGCGAGCGTTTTGCCGTGGAGAAGGGCGTCAGGCCGTCGGTCGCGGAGCCGACGCGGACGTCCAACGGCGTCCGCGAGCGAGACTCGGTCAACGACCTTCTTCCTTGCGTTTGCAGTCGATGCACAGCGTGGCCCACGGTACTGCCTCGAGCCGCTCTGCCGCAATCTGCTGTCCGCAGTTCGTGCAAATCCCGTACGTCCTGTCGTCGATCCGCCTGAGCGCGGCGTCGATCTCCGCGAGGACCTGCTCCGAGTTCTCCTCGAGCGTGTAGTCGATCTCCCGGTCGAGCGTGCCGGCCGCGGCATCGCCCAGATGGTTGTCGTTGGTACCGAAGATCTCCTCGGTCTCGTCCTCGAGCGATCCGGGAGTCTCCTGGTGGAGGTACTCGATCGCCTGCTCCACACGCTTGCGCTCGTCGAGCAGAGTCGTGCGGAACTGATCCACGTCGATGCTCACGCCCGCTCCTTTCCCGCGGCGGCGGATAGCAATCGCTCGACGTCCGCAGCACTCACGCCGTCGACGGCGACGACTTTGTCCCGCGACGCATGACCGGACACGAGTTCGGCAGGGACGCCGAGCGCGTCGGACAGGAGCCGCAACACGGCGTCGTTCGCACGACCGTCCTCCGGCGGCTCCGCGACGCGAACCTTCCAGGCGTCGCCGTACCGACCGGCGATACCCGGACGGCGGGCGCCGGGCGACACGCGCAACCTGACTCTCGTCGTGGACGCCTCCACGACGCAAACTCTAGCCTCAGGCCGCCCGCGCGTCCCCCGCCTGCGGGCCCTCCGCGCCGGAGCCGTCCTCGCCCTCGTCGAGCGTCGCCAACACCGCGCCGAGCAACGACCGGATGCGGCGCGCCTCGGCGCGCATGCGCTCGAGGTCGGCCCACGCGTCACGCGTGATCTTCCGTGCCTCGGCGTGTGCCTCGGTGACGACGAGCTCGGCCTCGCGCCGAGCCTGCTCCTTCAGCTCCTGCGACGCGCGCTCCGCGGAGACGAGGGTCGTGCGGAGCAGAGTCTCGAGCTCGCGGTGGCGAACGAGATCATCCTCGAGGTGCTCGACCTTGTCTGCGAGGTCCGCGCGTTCGCGCCAGACCTGCTCGAAGCTGTCGATCACGTCGTCGAGCAGCTTGTCGACCGCCGCGCGGCTGTAGCCGAACGGTGAACGGCCGAGGCTGATGTGCCTGATCTCGACTGGTGTGAGTGCCATCGGAAAACCTCCCCTGTCAGTGCGCCTGATCGAGCAGCGCGTGCGCAATCCGGTCGATCGCGATGAGGACGACGACCCCGAGCATCGGCGAAAGGTCGAGCGGGCCGAGCGGCGGCAGGATCCGCCGGAAGATCCGCAGGTACGGATCGCAGACGTCGTAGAGGAAACGCTGGATGCGGTTCAGCCACGTCGAGTAGGGCAGCCGGATCCAGGACGTGATGATGTACGCGAGGATGAGCAACGTGTAGACGCCGATGAAGACGTCGACGAAGCTCTGGATCCTCGAGACGGTATCCAGCAGCAATACGCCCATCAGGATTGTGTTCGCGCCGGACGACGCGAGTCCTCGCCTTACGCCTGGTTGAAGAAGCCGCCCCGCTCGAGCCAGCGGGCGCGCTCCTCTGCGCTCACTTCCACGTTTCGGGGCGTCAGCAGAAACACCTTGTCGGCGACGCGCTGCATGCCGCCGTCGAGCGCGTACGTGAGGCCGCTCGCGAAGTCGATCAACCGTTTCGAGAGATCCGCGTCGGAGCTCTGCAGGTTGAGGATGACGGGAATCGACTCCTTGAACTTGTCCGCGATCTGCTGCGCGTCGTTGAAGCTCCGCGGGACAACGAGATGGAC
>WNEY01001453.1_pt1 | contig 16728 bp, 20 predicted proteins | sample 5400531 | NCBI WGS metagenome assembly WNEY01 (sample SAMN13153338, study PRJNA577476) | soil metagenome | isolation source: 200 cm saprolite under Douglas fir tree site 1 | place: USA:California | collected 2015-04-18
TCGTCCAGATGTACAGATGCCCATCCTCGTTCCACAGCGCCGTGGCATTGTGCGGTTCGATGTAGCCCTGGTGCACGGTGGCGGTGTCGAACTCCCGTTCAATTACCACCTCGGCATCCCGAAAGCCTTGCGCCACATCGCCCAGTGCGAACCGGAAGTGGTTCGCAATGTTGCTGTGCTTATCGGTCTTTTGCCCCAGCTCCGTGGTCGTCATGGTGTCGTGCAGGAGCGGCGCTTCCTCTTGCATGGCATCCAGGACATGCATGACTGGGGGGAGCACCTCATACTCCACCTCAATCAAGCCCAGGGCTTCTTCAGCGATGTGGGCGCTGGTGGCCGCGACCGCCGCCACGGGGTGGCCCTTGTACAGCACCTTCTCACCTGCGATGACGTTGTTGCTCAGGAATTTGACGTTCACCGCCATCTCACCGAGGTTCGCCATGCGATCCTCAGCCGGTGGGAAAGCCTGCGCCGTGATCACGGCCTTCACACCTGGCAACGCCTCAGCTTTGGTGGTATTGATCGCTTTGATCCGGGCATGGGCATGCGGGCTGCGCAGCACCTTGCCGTGTAACAGCCCGGTCAGGCGCATATCGCCGCCGTAGACGGCCCGGCCCGTGACCTTATCCGCCCCGTCGGGGCGGATCGGTCGTGTGCCAATGACTTTATATTCTGCCGTTGCTTCTGCCATAATATTCCTTACCAGTTTGAAGTTTTAAGTTTTAAGTTTTAAGTGCGATGCATTTTGCTTAACACTTAACACTTAACACTTAACACTTTCTGTCATCACATCGCTGCGGCTGCATCCAGCACCGCCCGGACAATCTTATCGTACCCCGTACAGCGGCACAGATTCCCCGCCAGCCAGTAGCGCACTTCGTGCTCACTCGGCTTGGGATTTTTGTCCAACAGGGCTTTGGCGGACATAATGAAACCCGGCGTACAAATGCCGCACTGCAGGGCCGCGTGCTCGAGGAATTTCTGTTGCAGCGGGTGGAGTGCGCTTGGGCTGGCCAGGCCTTCAATGGTGGTCACCTCTTTCCCGGCCGTCTCCACCGCGAGGACCAGACAGGAATCCACCAGCACACCATCCAGGAGGACAGTGCAGGCCCCACAATTGCCGTTACTACAGCCTTCTTTGGTCCCGGTGAGCCCGAGGTCTTCACGCAGCACCTCTAACAGGCTCTGCCGGGTCTCACAAAGAAAGTCGATATCTTCTCCGTTAATGCGTGTTTGGATATGTACCTTACTGGCCATGACTCAACGTCTCCCCTCTGGCTCTGGCAAGCGCACCCTGCAAGGTCCGCCGTGTTAGCACACCGACAAGATGGCGCCGTTGCTCAACAGTGCCGCGCATATCACTGATCGGTCGAGCGGCCGCTTGCGCGGCAGCCGCAGCCTGGTTGATCGTCGCCTCAGAAATGGGTTTGCCTCTCAGGGCCGCAGCCGCTTCTTCGACGAGCAATGGCGTGGGTGCGACGGCGCCCAGAGCAACACGGGCATCGGTCACTGTGGCACGGTCATCGCCGAGGACAACGGACGACCCGACACCGACGACCGCAATGTCCATCTCATTACGCGGGATGAAGCGTAAATAGTGTGCCCCAAAATTGCGCGGTAGTGCGGGGATGCGGAAGGCAACTAAAAATTCCCCATCTCCCAAGACATTCCGCCCTGGCCCGGTGCAGAACTGTTCGACCGGCACCTCACGCCGGCCATTCGGACCGGCAATCACGCAGATGGCCCGGTGCGCGATCAGCGTGGGCGTGGTGTCAGCCGCTGGCGACGAGTTACAGAGATTGCCCCCCACGGAGGCACGCCCTTGAATCTGGGTCCCGCCCACCAGCGTAAAGGCATCCATCAGGCCAGGATAGGTTCTGGCGATCGTGGCATCCCCGTAGATTTTGTGGCACGGGACGGCAGCGCCTAACTGCAGGCCGTTGTGGGAATCATACGACAGGGCGTTCACCTCGGGGATTTTCTTGACATCGACAACCAGCTCCAGGAGCCGGCGCCCTTCCCGAAGCTGCACGATGAGGTCTGTCCCACCCGCCAGCACCCGCGCCTGAGCGCCCTTGGCTGCGAGCAGGGAGACGGCCTCGTCTACTGTTTGTGCCGCAACATAGTCGAACGCTTGCAAGTGTTTACCTCCTTGCAGTGAAATGACGACTCGACACAGAATGCGCAAGAACTTCACGGGCACGCAGGGCACTGCCTACGAGGCATTGCGTGGCAGACCGCGTCCGCGCGGCTCTTAGTGCGCTGGCCCACAGCGATAGCGTCCCCACCCTCTCTGCGTGGTCCGTACCTGGAGCATGAGGAGAGATGCGGTTTGCTGTGCCATTCACATACGGATAGGCATAGCGTACTTGCAGCATACCGTGTACTACATGGGATCACATGATCGAGGCATCAGCCTACCATAGGCACCTTTGCTTCGTCAATGCCTGACGGAGAAGTGCAATGCTGCCGCGTCAGTCGTCGCTCAGCGAAAAAATCTGTTGAATAGCCAGAGGGCGAGGGTCAAGCCGACGCTGAGGAGGAGGCAGGTCATCAGCGGCGCATAGAATTGGAACCCCGGCCTTTCGATGCGGATATCGCCAGGCAAGCGTCCAACCCAGCTGAGCTTGTCGGCGACGAGCCACAGTACCAGGCCCACGACGATCAAGACAGCGCCAAGGCTCACGAGTATTTTGCCGAGATGTTCCACGGCCAAGCCCTATGGTGTAGTGCAGCAATCATAGAGGTCGATTGTGGTAAGGAGAACTTAACTACCCCAGTATGGATGCTGCGGTCGAGGCCGTAGTCGCCATGAAATGGGGACAGGGCGGGATATTCACGGGTGACGGCGGCCCACTACCGTTCCGCCAGCCACAGGGGCTCCAAGAGGACATCCCCGTCTCACCAGACGAGGTGATCCAAATGACCAAAGACCTCTGCAACTACCTCTATACGACCTACGGTCGCTTTCCAGCCCAACCCGATGCGATGAATATGTGTATGTGGCTCCAGGCCCATCACCTCGAGATCGCGTATTACGACCGCTTCATGCAGCCTGGAGCCTATCACGATGCTATCGCACACCACATGCAGGTCTGGCACGCCGGGCAGTGCCCCTCACCCTAACCCTCTCCCCCTCTGCCCTCTCTCGATCCTGGCCCACGTATCCCGCAGCGTCACGGTCCGGTTGAAGGCCAGGGCACCGGGACGCGTATCAGGATCAACACAGAAATACCCCTGCCGCTCGAATTGGTAGCGACTACCGGGCGTGGCTCTCGCCAGACTGGGTTCTACGCGGCACGCCGTCAATGTCTCTAAGGACTTCGGATTCAACGAGGCAGCGAAATTCCCCCCGTCCTCCTCAGCATCAGGGTCGGGCTTGAGGAAGAGATGGTCGTACAAGCGCACCTCGGCTGGGAGCGCATGCGCTGCCGAGACCCAGTGAATGGTACTCTTGACCTGGCGGCCATCCGGGGCCCACCCACCCCGAGTGGCCGGGTCATACGTACAACGCAGCTCAACCACCTCACCCGTGCGCTCGTCCTTCACCACCCCCGTGCAGGTGAGATAGTAGGCGTAGCGCAGGCGGACCTCGCGGCCAGGGGCCAGACGGAAGAACTGCTTTGGCGGGTCCTCACGAAAATCATCGCGTTCGATATACAGCACGCGCGAGAAAGGCACCTGGCGCGTGCCCATGCTGGCGTCTTCAGGGTTATTCACCGCCTCCAGTTCTTCTACCTGATCTGCGGGATAGTTCTCAATGACCACGCGCAAGGGGTGCAGTACAGCCATCACACGCTGGGCACGCTTATTTAAATCTTCACGGAGGCAGTGTTCGAGCAGGGCGATGTCGACCACGCTATCCCGTTTGGCCACCCCAATGCGCTCACAGAATGTACGGATCGCCTCCGGCGTGTAGCCGCGTCGCCGCAGCCCTGAGAGTGTCGGCATGCGCGGATCGTCCCAACCGCTGACGTGGCCCTGGGTGACCAGTTGGAGCAGCTTGCGCTTACTCATCAGGGTGTAGCTGAGCTTGAGGCGGGCAAACTCGATCTGCTGCGGATGGCACGGCGTCTGCAGCTCATCGAGGAACCAGTCGTACAACGGGCGATGGTCTTCGAATTCCAGCGTGCAGATGGAATGCGTGATGCCCTCGATGGCATCGGACACACAGTGCGCAAAATCGTACATCGGGTAGATACACCATGTGTCGCCGGTGCGGTGATGCGCGGCATGCAGAATGCGAAACATGACCGGATCGCGCATATTCAGATTGCCCGAGGCCATATCAATCTTGGCCCGCAGGGTGTGGGCCCCCGCGGGGAATTCACCCGCACGCATATGCTCGAACAGATCCAGGTTCTCCTCGATTGAACGCGTCCGATACGGGCTGTCCTCGCCCGGTATGGTGAGGGTGCCACGGTATTGGCGCATTTCGTCTGGGGTTAAGCTGCACACGTAGGCTTTGCCAGCTTTGATCAGCTGCACGGCGTACTGGTACAGTTGCTCGAAGTAGTCCGAAGCGTAGAACAATTTATCGTGCCAATCAAAGCCGAGCCAATGCACGTCGGCTTTGATCGATTCCACATATTCCACGTCTTCCTTGGTCGGATTGGTATCGTCAAACCGTAAGTGGCATACCCCGTCGTTCTCAGCGGCGAGACCGAAATTGAGGCAGATGGCCTTGGCGTGTCCAATGTGTAAGTAGCCGTTGGGCTCCGGCGGGAAGCGCGTGACCACACGGCCACCGTGCTTGTTATGCCGCCGATCTTCGGCGATGATATCGCGGATGAAGTGAGAGGGGGGCGTCGTATCGGATGTCGGCATGGGTAAAACTCCTGTCTCGCTGGTCTTTCTAGGGGCCTGGCCCCAATATGGCTTCATACTGATCTTTTGTGTGTCAGGGGAGTATACCACTCTCCGCCTATCATGTCCCCAAGCGCGTCCCGACAAACCGCCGCGCGACTCCACCCACTGCCAGGAGCATGGCCGCCATGAGGACTGCCAGCGCCGACGCCTGTCCCATCTCGCTGCTTGATACATAGCGCCAGAGCAGCGGGCCCAGCATCATGTTGTCCACTCCACCCAGGAGCAGGGCAATGGTCAATTCCCGGAAGTTGACAATGAAGATGAGCAGCCAGACCGCCAGGGTGATAGGCCACAGCAGGGGGAGGATGACGCGCCGAAAGGTGGTCAGCCAGGGGGAGCCGCACACCGCGGCGGCCTCTTCCAACTCGCGCTTGATCTGCGCTACGCCCGCGGAGGTGATACGATAGCCCGCGGTGGTACGATAGGACAGCGCCAGGACCAGCACCCATAAGGTGCCGTAGAGGCCCAGGGCGCTGACCCCTGGCATGGCCAGATAGAACATGAGAAAGCTGACACCGGCGATCACGGACGGAATAGCAATGGACGTCGACGCCAGCAGATCTAATACACGTTTACCTGTGACCTGGCTGCGTACCACCATCCAGGCCATCACGGCGGAGAGTAAGGCCACCAGTGTGGCGCTGAGCGCGGCGACCACCACGGTGTTCCGCAGAGCTGGCAGAAAGCGCTGGTCGTTGAGCACCCTGGCAAAGGCTTTGAACGAGGCATTACCGAGCAGGGCCCAATTGGTGGGGGGACGGTAGCCGTCCAGTAAGCTCGACCAGAGCAGCACAAAGGCCGGCAATGCCACCTGCAGAACCAGGTAGAGGCTGATACCCCCCAGGGCCACATACTTCCAGCGTCCCAGCTCAATCTGAGGCGGTCTGAAGCCCTTGCCCGTGACGGTGGCATAGCGCGCCTGTTCGCGGGTGGCACGGGCATACCCGTACACCAGCATATAGGTAATGACCAGGAACGCCAGGGCCAGGGCGGCAACCTCGCCATAGCGCGGCAGGCCAATCTGGGGATAGAGCGGATAGTACACCGAGGTGGCCAACACCCGGGCCCCGGCGCTCAGCCCGAGGAGCAGCGGGATATCGAACGATTCCAGGGTAATAAGCGCGGTCAGGAGCAGGACACTGAGCATCGTCGTGCGCAGCACCGGGACAGTAACGCGCGTCAGGGTGCGCAGCCAGCCGCCGCCCGCCACCAGGCTGGCCTCTTCCAGTGCCAGCCATACGCATGATGCCGCCAGTACAGTGGGCACAGGCCGTAAAGCGTTTATGCCATCTCTTTATACGTCGTGAAGCGCTCCAGGTGGAGGGCGTCACGGGTCTCCTGAGATAGTGCTGCCATACGTTCATCTAACTGGATGCCGGTCGCGTCAGCGATGCGCACCATACGTTCGAAGTTCGACGCCACCCCGGCCGCATCCACCATCGCTTCGGGACTGAGCCCCTCGATCACCGCATGGCGGGCGTGGGTCAACGTTACATCGTCATCCCCCACCAGGGCCTCGGCGAAGGCGATCAGGAGGTTACCGTGCTCGACACCACTGGTATCTGCCGCCGCGTGGTCGGTCAAGGCTAACAGGTTGATCTCGGTGCCGTGATGCTCGCTGCTCGCACGGAGCAGATACGAGTGCGCACTGGTTCAATAAAAACACTGTCGTAACGCCGAGACCCGACCGGCAATCAGCTCCATTTGCATGCGGTTTAGCGCGCCGACTGCGGCGCTCGGGTCACGCACCTGCCCCATGGGCAGATAGTGGGCGGCACTCAAATCGCAGAGCGTGCGGACCTCGTCCGGGACCAGGCTCATGGCGCGCACCACGTTGCCCACCGCCTGGCCACCATACAGGCCGGCCTCTGCCCCTGTAGCGCGGTCGACCGGTATCATGGGGACCCAGGCGTCTTCCTGGACGGCACCAGGTGGCCGGTAAGATGATGGGGTACCAGGCCGCGGCTCCGGGAGGGGATGGAGTGGCACACCAATGCCGCGGCAGAAGCTATCGATACTGACCAGGGCCACCAGCGTACCAATGATCTCCACGTACTGCTCGGCGGACAGACCGGCGGCCAAAGTCTCCGTGAACCACTTGCGCGACAACCGGCCGGGGTCCGTGACCACCCGATGGATCACCTCCACAGTGGCGTCGGGAAGTGCACCGAGATGGTCGTGTTGGCCCTCGAGCGCTGCTGGTGTAAGTACCTCTCGACGTGCCTTACAGAGCGTACAGTGCCGGGCTTGTCGCACTTCGGCCGCGATGGCGACGCGCTCAGTACCAGTCCACCACGCTCCCGGAGACGCCAGGCGCTTCCAGAAGCGCGTGTGCGCCGCCGCAAAGTCGTCGCGCACCGGCACGAGAGCAGCGCTGTAAGAGATAGCTTGCATACAGACCTCCCATTCATGTGACACGCATGGTAACTCTAGGCCCAGGTGGCGCCGTTGGCATGACACAGAGCATCCCTCAAGGCAGTCACCCTTGTGGGTCTGGACGTACACGTCCAACTCCCCAGACGCATGATGAGTATCGCTGCGAGCGTAATCCCCTGATCGGAGAACATCAAGAACGACAGGACATGGCCCTCAGACGCCTAGGGCACATGGTCCAGCGCCAGTACACGCAGTGCTCGCACTGGGCGCTTATGCGGCTGGAAAGGCCTGGGGAAGCGCATCCAACCGCGTCAGCACGACGTCCGGTGTCAGACCCAGCTCCTCAGCTTGGGCCTGCGTGCGATTGATCCATGCCACCTGAAACCCATACGCCTTGGCCCCCATGACGTCGAAGGAGTTGGACGAGACGAAGACGATGTCCTCCTTGGGAAGGCCCAACACCTCGGGTGCCAGCGCGTAGACCCGCGGGTCCGGCTTGTAGCACTTGACGCGGTCGGCACTGAGGAGGTGCGTGAATTGTCCACTCAGGCCACTCGAGGTCACGGCTGCCGCCAGCATGCGGGGTGAGCCATTCGAGAGGAGCACACACGGCCGGGGGACTAAGCCGGCGAGCATGGCCGGAATCTCGGGATAGGCGGCGAGCTCCAGATAGGCATTGAGGAGCGTGGCGTGCTGCGCTGGGGCGAGCAGTAACCCGTAGTGCGTGAGCGCGAAACGCAGCGCCTCAGCGGTGACCGTCCAAAAGTCCACGTAGCGCCCCATCAACGAGCGCAACCAGGTATATTCTAATTGCTTCATCCGCCAGAGGCGACTGAGGGCCTCGGCCTCCGGTGTGATGGCCTGGAGGGCAGTGACCACGGAGTGCACGTCGAACAGGGTGCCGTATGCATCAAACACAAACGCCTGGGCTGTGACCATCGGTGCTACCTCGGGAGTCGTCGTAGGCTTGAAGGTCTTCCACTGCCTCCGAAAAGGGCGCTTGATTATGCACTAGGGAACGAGAAAAAACACCGACTATTCCCGTCCTGAGGCCATGAACCAGGCACGAGCGACACGACCCTCCGTTCCTGTTGTCCCTCGCGGAGGATGGAATACCATGCGCACGAGAGCGTTCTTCTTCCCAGAGAGAATCAACGCCGGATGGCAGAGAGGAGGAACGCTGATAGTGACACGGCACGGCCTACGGTACTGTCTGCTCGTCGGTGTGGTCTGGCTGCTGAGTCCAGGGATGATGTACGGGGCGGATGAGGAGGGCTCTGCGATCCTGACCGTGCTCCCCACGGATGCGATCCCGGCGATACTGCATCCGACCTTCGTCCCTGCCCAGCACGCCCGGGTGGCCCCTGACGTGGCCATGATTGGCGTCGTGTTCAACGGCGAGGCCCATGCCTACGCGGCGGTGCTCTTGAACGCGCATGCAATTGTCAACTCGGAAGCCAGTGCAGTCTATGAGCGGCAGGTCGACGGGCAGCTGTTGGCATTCAAACCTGGGCCCATGTGGACGCTACTGGAAGACACGACCACCGGTAGTACTTGGGACATTGTCACGGGCACTGCAGTGGCAGGGCCGCTCACGGGCAAACGCTTACACTGTGTGCCCCATCACAACAGCTACTGGTTTGCCTGGGTCGACTTTTATCCGCAGACGACACTCTTTCAGGCACCATGAGCCTCTGCCGGCCGCTCGCCGGCCACCTCGGAAACTCCCGGCCGACGGTCATACACGCCTGTACTCTCCTCGACCCTAGAGTATGTGCCTGCCGGCTTAACGCCCTCCGAGGCGGCCGTAGTCGCGGACGAGCGCCGCCACTTCGTCCGGGGCACTGGTGGGGGGCGCACATGTTTCGCCTACACACACGTAGGCCCGCGGGGTCGCATCACGCTTGAAGACCTGGGCCGCCCCAGCGACCGCCGGCGGCAGCGCCTCCAGGGCCACCGTGCTGGGATCATAGGTGGCAACGAGCCGTCCGGGGCGATAGGTACGCCAGGCCGCCTCGGCCAGTGCCTGGGTCTCGTGCTCCTGGTGTGGCCCCATGATCACCACCTGCGGGGGCTTGTGTAGATGGGCCTGCAGCGCCAGGGCATACGTCCCCACAAAGGTGCCCTCATGGCGGGCCGCCCCGGCAAAGGCGGCCAGCGTCTTGTCGGCCAGTGCCCGCCAGCGTTCCTGGCTGGTGAGCAGCGACAGTTTGTCGAGGGCCCGCGCCGCCACCGCGTTGTCGCCCGGCAGGGGGGTGTCAGCAAAGGCTTTCTCCCGATCGGCCAGCAGCGCCGGGGCGGTGGGGTCTGCTGGGCGGTCGTAGAAGCCGCCGCGCTCCTGATCCCAAAAGAGCTGGACGGCACGCTCCATGATGCGCTCGGCCATCTGGATGTCCTGCGGTCGGCCCCGGACCTGAAAGGCGTCGAGGAGCACATCGGCCAACCCCACATAATCGGCCAGCAACCCGTCGACGTAGCTGGTGTTCTCAGCCGTGGCATGCCGCACGTGGCCGTCAGGCTGGACGGCGGTGGCGAGCAGGAAGTCGAGGCTCTGCAAGGCGATGTCCCGCGCCGTTGTGTCGCCCAGGGTCACGGCGGCTTCGAGGTAGGCCGCGATCATCATGGCATTACGATTGGTAAATTTCGTCAGTTCGACGAATGGTGCGCGCTGCTGACGCCGGGCGGCGGCGAGCGCCTGGCGCCCCACCTGGAGGCGGCGCCGCGCTTCGTCCTCAGGCATGCTGAGGGCCCGTGCCACCTCGGCGGGGGTACGGACCAGGCGCAGCACATTTTGCGACGGGTCATGCCGCATCTCCCCGGTAGCTTCCACGTCGTAGGCCAGGCGCAGAGCTTCAGCCAGGTCAGGCGCCAGCGTGGCGCGCAGCTGTGCCAGGCTCCAGGTGTAATAGGAGCCATCGTCGTCCAAGGACACATCGGCGTCCTGGTGGGCATAAAAGCCGCCCCGCGCGCGGTCCAACAGGGTGTCGTTGACATAGCGCATGATATCTCGCGCGATTTCGGCATACGCCGCGTCACCGGTGAGACGGTACGCGTCGAGGTACGCGGGCAGCAGCGCCGCTTGCACGTAGTCCATCTTCTCAAAGTGCGGCACGGTCAGGGCGCGATCCGTGCTGTAGCGGAAGAACCCGCCGTGGAGGTGGTCGCGCATCCCACTGGCCGCATACGCCGTGAGGGTGTGCAGCGCCGCGCGCTGGAGCGTCGCATCGTCGGTCAGGAAAGCCGCCGCGAGGGCGAGCCGCAGCGCCTCGGCGTCGGGGAATTTGGGGCCTTCTCGGGTCCCGAACCCGCCGTGCTGCGGGTCGAACCCGGAGGCGATGCCCTGGACTAGAGCCTGCATGAGCGCTGGGGCGAGTTCCCCGGACGCCGCTGCGTTGGTCTGAGCCGTGGCCAGGTAGGCGCGGACCTTGCGCCCTATCTCGGTCACCTGGGCACGCTGCTCGTGGTAGAAGGCGGCGACGCGGGGTACGATCTCCTGCAAGCCTGGCAGGCCCTCGCGCTGCTCAGGAGGGAGGTACGTGGCGCCAGCGAACGGCGAGCCGTCTGGGGTGAGGAACATGGTCAAGGGCCAGCCGCCGCCGCGACGGTTCAGGGCGGCATGGGCATGCTGATAGCGCGTATCGATGTCCGGGCGCTCGTCGCGGTCGACTTTGATGGGCACGAAGTGCTGGTTGATCAGCGCCGCGATGGCGGGGTTCTCATAACTCTCGCGGTCCATGACGTGACACCAATGACACCAGATAGCCCCAATGTCGAGCCAGATCGGTCGATCGAGCGCCGCCGCCAGGGCAAACGCCTGGGGGCCCCATTGCTGCCACGCCACCGGTTGCTGGGCCGCAGAACGCAGATAGGGGCTCTGAGCCGTAGCCAGGTCGTTCCGCAGCGGCGGCGGAGTGGCAGCCTGGGCCCGCGCGCCAGGGTGGTGGGCGACGAGCAGCCAGCCACCCAGGCCGAAACCAACGACCATACTCCCGAGAGTCCAAGCCAACCACCGGCGCACACCGCTGAGGGTACGCCAACGGGATAAGGGGTGGATGCGGCCATGTTGTGTCATCGTTCCTCCAGGAGTGTAGGTCGAACCGTGGAGCATCTGCCACGGTCTGGCAGCCATCCTCCGCAGCGCGTGTGGTAGCATCACGGTGTGTCTCTCTCTCACAGATAGGGCCGGATGGCCATCTCAAACTGGGCCCTGCTCTGCGGACCGATCAGGCGCTGGCGGATCTGGCCGTGCCGGTCGACCACAAGGGTGACGGGGAGGCCGAAGATGCCGAAATGGCTCCGGGCCCACTGCTGGGTTCCCAGACGCAGGATGTAGTCCATGCCCTGTCGTGCCGCAAAGGCGCGGATATCAGCAGGAGTGCCGGAGTCAATGGCCACGCCGACCACGTGCACCCCGCGCTCCTGCCACTGGTGATGGAGCGCTACCAGCTCGGGCAGTTCCTTGAGGCACGGGACACACCAGGTAGCCCAGAAGTTGAGCACGGTGATCTCGTCCGGCGTCGCGCGCAGCGCCTGTGCCTGCCCAGCCAGATCGGGGAGCACCAGCGGCGGGAGCCGCGGAGGTGCCTCACTGCCCGGAGGAAGGCTCTGCGCAGCGAGCACCGGCAGGCGTGCCGGGCCCACAGTGTGCCGTACCGTCTCCAGGCTCCAGCCACCCACCACGGCCAAGGCACACAAGATCACGAGTACCACACGTCGGGGGCGCATCAGAGCACAAACCCATTGAGAAAGCTCAGGTGACCGCTGACCCAGGGCAAGACGCAGGGCGACAGAAACGAGGCCACCCCAGCAAGACCAGCCGTGAGGCGGGAGACATCGGTCATGGGTCCTTCCTTTCAGGAACGTGCGTAAACGTCAGATCGTCGTCCGCCTGCATGGCATCGGCCAGGCGCGGCGCACAGACGCGTGCGAGCGCCCGCAGGCGGTCGTCCGGGAGATCCCCCACCAGAGCATGAAAGAGCCCATCGGCCCACCATGCCACCACCCGATACCCGTCCTCTGCTCCGTGACGGAAGCCCCCCTCGGTCGGGTCCGAGACCGTGTGACGCGCACCGGGCATAATGTAATACTAGAGCAGGTGGCGGTCCACCCGATACCACAGCACTATGCCACGCTGCCCACGCAAGAGACAGAGCCGCCCACCCATCAGACTGGCACCAGGCATCGCCGGCACGTGGACAGCGAAGGCCACGCGCTGCGCCATACAGTGCGCCACAGTCGCTGGATCGGTGGTGAGAATCTGCTCCTCATGCAGCGAGTGCTTTGCCCTCTACTCAAGAGACACCGGCCACGGCGATTTTTATCCCGCCTTGCGAGGGAACGTCTGCGCTCGCCCATTATTCCCGAGGCGTGCAGGAATAATGGGCCAGGATGTGCGTTCCTCCCTGTAAGACTGGCATCCTTCTGTGAGAGCACAGGTATGACCGAGAGCGAACACCGGCGCGAAGTTTTTGCGGCGCTCGTGCAACCGCACCTGCCCACCATGTGGCGCTTTATCCGGCGCCTCGTCCGTGAGACACCGGATGCGGAGGATCTGGTGCAGGAGACCTGCCTGAAAGCCTTCCGGGCCTTGCATCACCTGCAACCCGGGACGGATGCCAAGGCGTGGTTGTTGACCATTCTGATTAATACCTACCGCGATTGGGTACGCGCCATGTTCCGCCATCCCGATACGCTTAGCCTCGACGATATGCGTGCGCTGTCACCGCAGGAGCCCCACACGCAGACGCCGTCCCCGGCGCACACCCCAGAACACCGTGCCGTGCACGCCGAACTGGGCCGCCTCGTGCAGCTGGCCCTGGACGATCTCTCCCCCGAGTTTCGCACGACGGTGCTCCTGGCCGACGTGGAAGGCTATGCGTATAGAGAGATTGCCGATATCACGGGCTGTCCTATTGGTACCGTGATGTCGCGCTTGTTGCGTGCCCGCCACCTGTTACGCACCACGTTACAGGCGGTGCTGGAGGAGTAAGCGATGGCGTGCGAGAGACCCCATCCCCAGCTCTGGCTGTATCTCGATGGCGAGCTGGTGCCCCCAGAGGCCGACGAGATGGCCCAGCACCTCCGCATCTGCCCGACGTGTCAGCGGGAAGTGGCGGTGCACCGCCGTCTCCAGGCGCTGCTGCGCACGGTGCTCCCGGAGGAAGACGTGCCAGCGCAGCTGTGGACGGCGATTCAGCACCGCCTCGCCCAGGAGTCTCCCCCTACGGGCCACCCCAGCCCGGAGCGACCACCCAGCGCCGGGCGACCACGGCGCCGCCTGTGGATGTGCCTCGGCACGTTGGCCGCCCTCGCGTTGATTGCCGTGGCGGTACGTTTCTGGTTCACGCCAGCGATCCCTGTCGTGGTGCAAGAGATCGTCGCCAGTCAGATTCGCACGCGTCTCATGCGGGTGCCATATACCCAGTTGCCAGCGAATCCAGAGGCCATCCGACAGTGGTTCGACGACAAAGTGGAGTTTGTCGTCCCCGTGCCAGCATTACCTCCAGCACGCTATACGTTCCTCGGCGCGCGTCTCAACTATTTTCTCGACCGCCGGGTGGCAGAGATGGCGTATGCGTCCGGGAGCCATGTCCTGTCGTTCGTGATGTTCTCTAATCAGGGGATAACGCTGTCAGCGCTCCCGACCAAGCGGCTGGGGCATCGGACGGTGTACGTTCAGACCTACAAGGGCTATACGACGGTCTTGTGGCACGACGGGACGATCTTCTGCGGCCTGGTGTCTGACCTCCAGTTGCCCGCCGTGCTGGAGGTGCTCCGTCATGCCCGCCGTGCTACCTAGGACGACGGTCCCGTGTCCGAGGGATCACGGGTATCCCTGACTCAGTGAGTCATGCCCGCGCCGACACTCGTCAACACCAGACCGTCAGGCGGAAGATGGCCAGTCATGCTATGATTCACGGCGTGGAAGGAGAGACCCATGCCCGCGACACATCGACTCCCCGTGGTCCTCTTACTCCTGCGCCTCAGCGTCTTTGTCGTCATGCTAATGTGGACACTCGATAAGTTTGTGCGGCCGGCCCATGCTGCCACCATCTATAAGACATTTTATCGGTTGCCGCTGAGCGCGCCGAGTCTCTTTTATCTCCTGGGCGGGCTCGAATTGGTCCTGCTCGTAGGGTTTGTGGCGGGCGTACAGAAACGCCTGACCTATGGCGCGGTCACGGTATTGCATGGAGTCTCCACAGTGTCCACGTTCAGCCAATATCTCGCACCCTTTCAGGGGACGAATCTCCTCTTTTATGCTGCCTGGCCCATGCTGGCGGCCTGTGTCACCTTATATGCCCTGCGGGACCTCGACACGCTCGGGGTGGTGGAGCAGTGGTCACGCCCTCGGGGGGACAGGGTGCCTTGAGCAGAGGAAGGAGCAAGACTATGGGCCTATTTTCCCGGCCGTTACCAGCTGGAGAGGGACTGACCGGCCCGGAATTCTTTACTGAGAGGAGGCTATGGCATGCCACGGGTGACAGAGACGATGCTCGATAGTGGCGACCACTTCCCCCACCTCGTGTTCAACAAAGTGGGTGGCGGGACGGTGCGTCTGCCCGACGATCTGGCGGGTGCGTGGGGGTCGTCCTGCTGTACCGCGGCCACTGGTGACCATACTGTAAGCAACAGCTCACGGCTTTTGCCAGAGCGAGCCGGCTCAAGGACGAAGGCGTGCAGGTTGTTGCGGCCTCCGTGGACACGGAGGAGGATGCCAAGAAGACTGTCGCCGAGTGTGGGATCGACTTTCCAGTGGGCTATGGCGCGGACTGCCAGGCAGTGGCCAGGGTGACGGGCTGCTTTTATGAGGAACGACGGCAGATTCTCCACAGCACGGGCTATGTCCTGCGTCCTAACAGCACTATTGCCGTGGGCGTGTATAGCACCGGCCCCATCGGCCGCCTGGTCTGGCAGGATGTCCTCAACCTCGTGCAGTTGTATAAGCAACGCACCTAGAGCGCTCGTGCCACATGCCGGGGCAATTCGGGACACGCGGGACATCATCAAGATGGTGGCCGATGCCGACACCGACGAGGTCTTGGGCGTCGCCATGGTCGGCAACAGTGCTGGCGAAGTCATCCATGAAGCGGCCATGGCGTTACGCTTCCACGCCACATTGGGGGATTTCATCGATCTGGTGCATGTCTATCCCACCATGGCCGAGGCCCTGAAAATTGCCGCCATCTCGCGCTTCAAGGACCCGAGCCAGCTGTCGTGCTGTGCGGAATAACGATGATCTTGTAGAAGGAGAAGAAAACCATGCGTGTCACAAACCTCAAGCCGGCCTTGGTCAGCGTCTGTTCGGCGCTGCTGGCGTCGCTGTGCTGTTTGCTCCCGCTGGCCGTCATGATTCTCGGTCTGGGCAGTGGCGCCTTTATGGCGCTCACCATGCGGTATCAGGCCATTTTGCTGCCACTCGGCATCCTCGGTGTTACCGCCGGCTATGTCCTGTATCTGCGCGAACGGCGACGGTGTCGCTCGCTCGCCTGTACGATGGCTGGGAGTCGGTTGAATCTCGTCGCACTGCTCATTGCGACGCTCGTCATCGTGGGTGAACTCGCCCTGGTCGTCTTTCCTGGCGCGGCCTCAACGCTCTTCACCCACGCCATGGTAGTGGCGGCAGACCGACCGGAGCGCTTTGCCGCCCAGGGCAGCATTGTTGCCGTGGATGACGAGAAGCACACCGTCACGATTGCTCACGGCGACATCCCGGAGTTAATGTCCCCTATGACGATGGTCTTCCCTGTGGCGTCGCCGGAACTCCTCACCGGCATTGTTCCCGGTGACCGGGTGCAGTTTCACCTGCTGCGTACCCCAACCTCTCTGATGGTGGTTGAGCTCGCCAAAGATGTCTCTGCCGGAGAGGCCCAGCTGATCTTCGACGTACGCGGCATGACCTGAGCGAGTTGACCACTCCTGGTGCAGCAGGCCCTGGAAGGGCTGCCCGGTGTGAAGCACGCAGAGGTCAGTTTTGCGCAGCAGCAAGCGATTGTACAGTACGAGATGGGGAAAGTTGATGCAGCGCAGATGATCGCCGCCATCCAACGGATTGGATTTGCAACGAGCCTGCAGTAGTAGGCTCAGCGTGAGAAGAGAAACAGTATGGTTGCACCGCTCAAGCATGCCAAAAAGGCATTCATTACATTTTTTGAAAAATCGCCGTGGTCCTACTCCATTATCCATTGACATCGCTGGCGAGTTCATACATCTTGCTGTGACCAGTCCGCTCGGTGCAGGCCTGGGAAACTCCATCCAGGTTTGCGTCATTGACTCTACGTGGTGGACATGACAGAGCCTAGGAGTTTCCAGCCGCACGAATGTTGCGCCGCAGACCAGCGCCGGCACCAGCTGTCGTGCAACGGCACTGTGTCTTGGCTTCAGATATCCTGGAGAGGCAGGGAGGGCCTGCAACGATAGGTGCAACCCATGGCATTGACTTCTTCCGCCATCGGGGTGTCTCTTCTCACTATTGAAGGGTGA
>WNEY01003349.1_pt1 | contig 16713 bp, 10 predicted proteins | sample 5400531 | NCBI WGS metagenome assembly WNEY01 (sample SAMN13153338, study PRJNA577476) | soil metagenome | isolation source: 200 cm saprolite under Douglas fir tree site 1 | place: USA:California | collected 2015-04-18
TCAGAGCGGGCTCAATTAGGTAGCAGTCTTCGTTGTTCTTTCGAACGCGCCCGAGGTCGGTGCGCGCCCCGGCTTCTATACGCAAAGGGGCCTCATGCGGTTGGCCAAATGTTTTCTCTGCCTCGATTACTTCAGATGGTCACACTGACGCACCTATCCTGGCCCGTGGACTAACCCACTGTAAAGCAGGCTAACAAACCAATGCCGTGCATGCAATACCCTGCGAGACAAGTAGTTATGCCCGCCCACAAAGAAGCTCCCCCGGCCCTGCTAGGCGGCAGCGCCTGATTCCGGTATACTTCCACCCTGCGGGAGCGCAGAAAGCCCACCGCTGCCGATCCTGCACCCTCTCTCATGGCGCACAGTGGACAAATTTGGTACTTCGAACGGTCCGTGGCCGCTCCACTGGTACGTCCGCTCAGCCGGCGGTACGAGCTCCGCGCGCTGCCTCGTCCATCTCGTGGCAGGCACGCGATCCTGCCGAACTCCGGCGAAGCCCGTGTTGTGTGCCTTGCGGACCTGGGCGGCAACGATCTTCCCCTCTTGCGGCGTCTGGCGCGCCGGGAACCCCGCATTCGCCTGATTGGCATATCACGAAACGGCGCGGTTGGCGAGCACACAGCCGGATGCTTCGCGACGTTGCCTCGCAAGGCGGCTTCCGCCCTGGTTCGCAAGACAGTCGCTGCGGCGTTCGACAATATCGAACTGGCCCAGCGCGAACGCAGCACCCGCGCGGAACTCAAGCGTACCGAGCGCGAGATGGAGGAACTGAACCGCATCGGCGTGGCCCTGTCGGAGACTCGCGACGTCAGCGCGCTGCTCGACATGATTCTGGCGAAAGCCCGCCAGATCACGAGGGCCGACGCGGGCTCCCTCTACCTGGTCGAGGAGACACGCCCCGACGCGCTCCAAGTGGGCCCAGCGGAGCGCCATCTTCGGTTCATGCTCACGCAGAACGACAGCGTTCAGTTTCCCTTCGAGGAATTTGTGCTCCCGCTGCGCGAAGATTCCCTGGCGGGCTGTTCGGCGATTCGTGGGGAAGTCATCAATCTCGCCGATGCTTATCGCATTCCGCGCGGCCGTCCATACCGGTTCAACGAGCATTACGACGAGGAGACTGGGTACCGCACCCGCTCCTTGCTCACTCTTCCGATGAAGAATGGGCGTGGCGAGGTCATCGGAATTCTGCAACTGATTAACTGCAAGACCCATTCCGCCGCGCGGCTGACCAGCCCGGAGTCCGTGATGCGGGAAGTGCGGCCATTTTCCGAACGCGCTGTCCGGCTAGCGCTGTCGCTTGCATCGCAGGCCGCCGTCGCCTACGAAAACAGCCGTCTGTATCAGGACATCGGGGCATTGTTCGAGGGTTTTGTGCAGGCCGCTGTGACCGCGATCGAGCAACGCGATCCCACCACCTCAGGCCATTCCCAGCGCGTTTCCAGGATGACCGTGGGACTTGCGGAGACCGTGGACCGCACTGAAACAGGAAGCTATGCCGGGACTCGCTTCACGCCCGAGCAAATGAACGAAATTCGTTACGCCGCGTTACTGCATGATTTCGGGAAAGTCGGCGTGCGTGAAGAAGTACTGATCAAGGCCAAGAAACTTTATCCGCTTCAAATGGATATCGTCGCGCACCGCTTCGATTACCTCTACAAGGATCTTGAGGCGCGCTTGGAACATGAAAAGTTCAAGGCGTTGCTCGAGTTTGAGCGAGCCGAGGCGCTTTCCCGCGTAAGAACACTCGAAGAGGAATACCGCATGCGCCGGGTGGAGCTCGAGGACTCCTTCCGGGCCATCGTCAGCTCGAACGAGCCGACGCTGCTGCCCTCGGGGCAATTCCACCGCCTGTTTGAAATCGCTCGCCAAACCTATCGCGACCCGCGCGGCGTTGAACGTCCGGTCTTGACGCAGGAAGAAGTGCGCTTCCTCTCGATCCCGAAAGGGAGTCTCGATGCCGACGAGCGGGTTCAGATCGAATCGCATGTCGTTCACAGTTTCAATTTTCTCCTGCAGATTCCCTGGACCAAGGAATTCCGCGAGATTCCGCGCATTGCCCGCGCACACCACGAAAAATTGAACGGCACGGGCTATCCCTACAAATTGAGGTCCGACGAAATACCCGTCCAGGCGAAGATGATGACCATCTGTGACATGTTTGATGCCCTGTCCGCCTCTGACCGGCCCTACAAGAAGGCCGTGCCGGCGGAGCGCGCGCTGGACATTCTGGATATGTCCGTTAAACAGCACGAACTCGATCCTGAGTTATACAGGCTTTTCCTCGAAGCGAAAGTATTCGATCCTACGGACAAGCACTGATTCATTTTCGGAGAAAAGGCTTCCATAGGCCTGACAAGACCCCGCGAGGTGTCTATTTCCTAGCCGGGCACTCTTCGCGGTAGAATCCAACCCCCGTGTCGCTCCGTCTCATTTGCGGCAGACAGTATCTTACGCGCGGCATTTTGCTTCTTGTGGCCACATTTCCGGTCCTTGCAGGGGTCCAGGAGGCTCCCAGGGTACAGGCCGCTGCGCCGCGCACAATTGTCCTCCCGCAGAAAATGGTTGCCGGCGTGCCAGCCACGCTTGCCGTGCTCGATGCTGCCGGCCGCATGTTGCCCAATGTTGTCGTGGAACTCTCGGGCGGACAGAAAGTCACCACGGACGCCACGGGCCGGGCGTTATTCGCCGCACCCAGTGAACCAGGAGCGCTGACCGCCCAGATCCCCGGCCAGGACGTCTCCGCATCCGCACCCGTCGTGAAATCGGCTGACCCTGACCCGCGAACTTCAGCCGAGAGCCCATCCACAGCCATGCGCGTGCTGGCGTATCCCCATTTTATATCGCTTCACGATAGATTCACGATGGCAGGCTCCGGTTTTCGCGGCGATGCGGATGCCAATCGCGTTTTTCTGGCCGGCCAGGCGTGCCTGGTGCTTGCGTCGTCTCCGGTTTCGCTTGTGGTTCTTCCCGGACTGCACATTCCGATCGGAATGATAAACCTCCGAGTAACTGTCGCGGGACATGACGCGGGATCCAATCTCGTCGTGATGGTCCTATTGGAATTCAGCGGTCCGGCGGAGGCTCCCCGTGCGGGCGCTCAGGGCAAACTCACCGTCCGCGCGCTCGGCACCAGCGAACGCCTGGCCGTCGAAGTCCGCAATGCGTCGCCGGAAATTATCCAGCTTCCGCGCGGGAACGTCGAGCGCGTGACCACGTCCGGGGGCGAGCGGAATGCGGCGGAAATCGAAACAAAATTTCTCGCCTCCGGCGACTACACGGTGACGGCGCGGCTCATCCCTACCGTTTCCGGCCTGCCCGATCTCGAAGCGGCGCGTCAGAAACTGGTTGCCGCTCGCGCGCTTGCGACCGGAAGTTGGGCTTCGCGAGCCGACCGAGTGATCCGTCGAATCGACAGGGCGCCCGAGGACATTGCTGGAGTCGGCCTGGCAGGAGTTCCAGAGAAACAATTGAGGGCTATTCCTTTGGCGCTTCGAGCGCCTTCGCGGGAGCTTCGGGCAGAGCGCCCTGGGCCATCTGATCGAGAGCGTCTCGCGCACGCTCCAGTTTGCGATCGGCGTCGCCGTAGCTCTGCTGGGCGTTGCGCAGATGGGTTCCCAGCTTTTCATACACGGCGGCAAAATTGTCCCACTGCGTCTTGAGCCCGGAGAGGCTGGAATGCAAGCGCCGGGCATTTTCTTCGATCTGCAGCCCCTTCAAGCCCATCAGGATCACACTCAGGTGCGCGTAGAGCGAGTTGGGCGAAACCGGAATTACGTTCTTCTGCCTGCAGTAAGCGTCCAGCGGCACGCCTTTTGAATCGGCGGACATCAGGAGCTCGTAGTAGACACCTTCCGAAGGCACAAACATCAGCGCGAAATCCAGCGTATTTTCTCCGGGCACGATATATTTCTTGGCGATGGCGTCGGCATGAGTGCGCACGGCTGCGCCAAAGCCCTTGCGGGCTTCTTCCCCCTCTTCTTCCATGCGGCGAAAGTCATCCAGTGGAAATTTTGAGTCGATGGGAACCAATTTTCCGTTGAAGTGCACGGCCGCGTCCACGATTTCACCGTTTGAAAAGCGGTGTTGCATTTCATAGGCGCTGGCCGGGAGCGTGTCCGCGAGCATGCGCTCGAGCACCACTTCACCAAGCAGGCCGCGTGTTTTCGCGCCGCCAAGCACAGTTTCAATGGCCTTCGCGGCATCTGAAAGATCGCGCCCAGATTGTTCTACTTTTCCAAGCTGCTGTTGCAGCGTGCCCATGATCGTCGTCGCGGATTGCAATTGCACCGACACGGCGCGCTGCGCGTCCGAAACCAACGTTCCCGTGGACGCCATGCCGTTCTGGACCTGCTGCGAGACTTGCCCAAGTTGGTGCGTGACCGCCTGGCTCAGTTGGCCGAGCTGGGCCGTGAGACCCTGCGCCTGTGTTGCCAGGAGACTCTGGATTTCCTGCCGCAGACCGGAGGTCTCTCTTTCCGCACGCCGTTCCGCCCACCGGGCTGCCGACCAAGCTGCGATGCCTGCGGCCACCACGGTGATTACGATGATGACACCCCAATTCATCCTGCCCTCGCGATCTCCTTAAATCCCCTGGTGACTCTTCTGCGAAGCCACTTTAACGCGTTTCGGCCTACGTGGCTACGCGCCGGAATTGCGCATATGCAAGGTAACGGAATTTTGTGGGCGATTTATTAGGGGGGAAAGTCCGAGCGGAAAATTATTGAAGGAATTGCGCCACAAGGCGTCTCAGCCGTTCGCGGTCTTCGTGTTTCATGTGCACGAATTCCACCCCGGTTCCGCTGGGTGTGACGTTGCGTACGACTGCGGTAAATTGAATTCGCCGCAGTCCGGCGCGCATCTCGACGCGCAACGACTCACCCACGGCGAGCCGACGGTCGGATTCCAGGAAGGCCCCGCCCAGACTGATGATTCGCACCCGGGCTGCGCCGCCGTGCGTTCCCAGAGCAGCCCAAGGGCTTCTTCGGCAGCGGCCCGCAGTGCGGCGGGCTCGCTGCGTGCCAGGCCGTTGCGTTCCCTGACAATGCGCAGAAGAAGCGGAGCAGCTTCGGCGACTCGCATTCTGCCGAGTGCTTCGACCGCCTTGATGCGAAAATAAATGTCACGCAACCCCAGACATTCGCCCGTGGCCACCTTCAACAACAACGGTATGGCGGATGTCTCGTTCGCGGACCCAAGATGATCGATCATGCAGGGAACGACCATGGCGTGCGCTTCGACCAGCGTAGTCAGAAACGCCTTTGAGGAGGCCGCGACCACTGGCGGATTCGTCCAACGCGCGAGTTCGCTGACAGCAAGATCTTGCAAACTCCATTCCCAGCTTGGCAGTGCGCGCGGCAAAGCTCCTGCCAGACGCTTCGGATCGGCCGATGCGAGCAGGTAAATCGCGGTGGCGATGCGTTGACGCCGTGGTTCATACAGCCGCAATTCCAGTGCGCCAAGGACCGGTTCACCTGTTGCGTGGACCAAACGCACCATCGCGGGCAGGGAATCGATTCCGTTAGCAGCCGTCAGCAGAAGACCGAGACGGTCGATCAGACGATCTGGACATCTCTTCAGCAGGCGCGGGATCACAGGATGGAGTGGGCGGTTCGCCAGGGCCTCCTCCACCAAATAGAGCCACTGGTCGTCGCTGAGGATGCGCCCCACCAGCGTGGAGATATGCGCGTGTTCGTCATCCCGGGGCGACAACTCCAGTATTTCGAGGATTCGTTCGAACTCCGAATACTCATGCTTCTTCAGCGCTACCCGCGCCAGGCTTTCGACCACAGCTGACAGCAGCCCCGCAATCCCCGGCGAGGTTTCCATCAGCAGCGCCTGCACGACTCCCCTGCCGAAATCGGCTATCGAAGGATGCGGCCAGAGACGCTCGATTTGCGGGGCAAGCTCCGCCAGGCCGGAGGCCACGGCCCTGCGTTCCTTTCCTTGCTCCGATTCCAGGGAACGCGTATAAGCCAGCAGCACGGAGCGTCCTTCGCGTCCTGCCGCTTCGGCTTTGTCTTTCTCCGCCGCCTGGGCCAGCGGCTCAAGGAACTTCGACACCACGGTTGCGGGCACGCACCAGGCATAACCGCCGCGCAATGTCTTCGCTTTTACCCGGGCAGGGAGTGTGTTCCAGAATTTTTCGCAAAGAGCGGCCACGCGCGTTTCGTCGTGTTGAGAACTCCCGAACCGGAGGGTGCCGGCGTTCATGGCCTCGTTCCGCACCCGGTCGATCCGGACCACCAAAGGTGTTAGTTCAAGGGCGGTCGTGCGGCCGGCTTCGAACTCCTGCAGTACGAAGGCCAGCATCAGCGCATCGGCCAGGCGGTCTAGATACGGCTCCAGGGTTTCGCCTTCGCGCGGCTTCACATTGGAAACGCCGTACACGACCAGTGAAACCGCGATCCGATCGCTGCCCGACAAGAGCGAATGAGCGCGCCGCGCTACGTCTTCACCCGAAGTTTGCGTATCCGGATCGCGAGGCGGGGCGAGCTTCGCCAGAATCCGCAACGCCGCCGACGCTTGTTCGAAGTTTGCCGCCGGCTGCGCAATCTTTGCGCGAGAGTGAAGGGAACGGTGAGGTGTCTCATCATACCCGAGCACCGCCGACACGAGGCTCGCCAGCAGCAAGGAATCGTACCTCTCGGTCGGAACGTTCAGGCGGATTCCGGCCACCCGGTGGTCCCGCAGCCACTTGTCCCATGCCGTTCGCGAAGACGTATCGCCGGGCGTCGCGCTGCGCGGGACTTGGCTCATCTCATGCACAAACAGATCGAGTTCTCCGATGTTGATCTGCGGCGTGAACAAGAGCGAGCAAATTCCGCTGCGAAGCAGCTCTTCCGCGAGAACACTCAACTCACCGCGCGGGTCGTTCAGTAATTCCCCTGCTTTCGCGTCGTACCGCGGCAAGATGATCCCGTTCCGTTCGACGGCGAATACCAGAGGAGACTGCGCGGCGAGGACCACGCGAAGCTGTTGCTCCGCGGATGCCAGAATTTCCATCAGACGAGGATGATTGCGTTGGTAGAGCCGTGCTGCGCCCACCAACACGCGGAACTGGCGCAAGAAATTGATCGCCGCAGCGTCGCTGCTCGATCCTGTCGAACGTCCCGGCGCCACACGCGCGCGTGAAGTTTCTTCGCGCAGAGAAACAACTGGCGTGGCCTCCACAAATGGCGCTTCCTGAGCCGACGATACTTTCGCGTTGCGTACGATTTTCATTCTCGCGACGGTTCCTTCTTACTTGCTCAACCGAGTGATGTATCGAGTGCGCGTGAATTGCCAGACTTCTTGTTCCACGTAGCGAAGGCGGAGAATTCCGGACGGGGCCTAGGGGTCGCCATTCGTTCTGCCCAAGGGGCCAATCTCCCTAAATAGAGAGCAAGCTGCCTGCCGCCAGAATGCGCTGTTATGTTATTGAAATAAAGAGGATTGCCGGGCCCAGGACGCCTATCAATAAACCTCCGGGCAGGTTGTGTGTAGGAAGGTTACAAGCACGGGAGCCTGATTCTATTTTGGAAAGCCTGCGCTGCGCGCCTTGAATGTGCTGTCTCACACATCCCACGCGCCGACGTCTCGTGCCATCGCGCGAGATCTAGGGCTGCCCGAGTAGCTCGGTGAACTGCATATTTTGACCAGGCCTGATTAGAACCGAACGGTGCGAGCTGACAAATCCGCCAAGCGATAACAGTACCTCGTGCTGACCTTGTGACAACTCAACTCGTGCGGGGGTGTGCAACCCTGTGTCACTCCCATCCACGAAAATTTTGGCGCCCGGAGGCGTTGACCGGATCCATACCCAGGCGGATTCTGCCGCCACAGGAGTCTCTTTCAGCTCGTCAGCATACCCGATATCGTCGATCACCCGGACTCCCCCGGGCACATCATGCAGAAGAGTGAGCACCTTGCTGTGTTCGCGCGAAGTTATTTGCCCGGAAAGGGTCAGGGTATTGCCGGTTACTTGCATTTTCACCTTGCTCGCCAGTGAAATGTCCGCCAATTGCGATCCTAAAGTTGATTTTAATGAATTGGCCGCGGACGTCTCAATAGAGGCTGCGGGTTTCTGCGGCGAGGTAGCTTTTTCTACGGCAGCGACGGCCGCAGCGGATTCCGCAAGTTTCGCGGGAGCTTTCGGAGCCGAGGATTCTGTTGGCGCAGGGTTATCTTCTGCCGCCGCGGGTGCCGCCTTCTGGACGAGCGGAGCAGCCGGGGACGAGTCTTCGGGTTTTGCATCGGGCTCGCCCGTATTTGCCGCCGGAGCCGCAGGCGAGGCCTTCACGGGAGTTCCGGGCGCTTCCGCCGGCTGATGCATGCGTTGCCATATATCCAGAACAGGAGGCCAGACGCGATAGCCAGCATATCCGATGATGCCAAGCAGAATCAGAGTCAACACGAAACTCGCGCTTTTTTTCGGAGCCTCGCGCTCCACTTCGATAGCCAGAAGAGGCCGCGTGGCGGCCTCCGATGCATTCGTGCGCGCATTCGAGGGAATCAAGGACGGTCGGAGCGGCTGAGCTGCCACACGAACCCCTGCGCCGGCCGTCAGATTGTTTGCAGGAGACATCCTTGCCGTTGCCTCGGGCCCCCCGAGGTCGTGGTAATTTTTTAGGGCCTCCAGCAATTCCTGGCAATTTTGGAATCTCGCCGCAGGCTCCTTCGCCAGAGCGTGTGTAATGACCGCGGAAAGTCCCGGATGAATCGAGGAATCCAGCGAGCGCGGCGGGATCGGTTCTTCGTTGATGATTTTGTAGATGACAGTCGTAACGTTCTGTCCGGGAAACGGCTTTTCGCCGGTCATCAATTCGTAGAGGATCACGCCCAGGGAAAAAATATCCGAGCGTCCGTCCACCGGCTTGCCCTTCACCTGTTCGGGCGACATGTAGGATGGCGTTCCCATGACGTGCGAGGTCTGCGCCGTGCCGAACTGGAGGATTTTCGCCGTACCAAAGTCGGTGATCTTGAGTGTGTCGTCAGCGGTCAGCATCAGGTTCGCGGGCTTGATGTCGCGGTGGACGACGTTGCGCTGGTGGGCGAAATCAAGCGCCGAACAGACTTGTTCCATCAGCCTCATGACTCGAGGCAATGGAAACAATTGGCGCGCGTCGAGCATCGTTTGCAGGCTCCGCCCTTCCACCAGCTCCATCGTGATGTAAAAGAGGCCCTGCTCTTCGCCTGCATCGTAGACCACGACGATATTCGGGTGGGTCAGGAGTCCTGCGGCGCGCGCTTCGGTCTGGAACCGGCCAATCAATTCCTCGCGCGACATTCCCGTCCCCGCTTCCGACAGGTGCATCGTCTTGACCGCGACGTCCCGGCCGATCACCGGATCGTGCGCTCGATAGACCACACCCATGGCGCCGCGGCCCAACTCTTCGCGAAGTTCGTAACGCCCTGCTTTGGTTAGGGTGGGCACAGTTGTCTTGGAACGAGGGCACACTGCGTTTGCCCTGCGAACCGGCTGGGCCGGTCAGCAGGAGCGGCATCGATGGAACTGGCGGAAACCATTCAGATGCTACGGACGCGGGTCCCGCTTTTACGTGGAACGCCCCGGCTGACCGGGGCGTGGAGCCCGCCAGAATCAAGTCAAACCGGCGCTGAGGCTATTACTGCCCCAGGGGAACCGCCGGAACCATAAATAGTTCTAGATTCAACATAACCCCCGGTGGAAGGAGCGTCAACGGCGCCGAAGTGCAATGTTCCGCAAGAGCAACGCCGAGACGCACGCGATCAGACTCTACCCAGGGAGTCGCTGCGAGGAACCCGATAATGAATCGACATGCGGATTGCCTGCGTACGGCCAATTCTCCCGCCATTTCTGAATTCAGTACGGCCAAGGCGCATATCGCAATTCTCATGTAACCGTTTCACGCTGTTCACGTTAACAGCAAAAGCGATGGCTGCTCAATGACGATCTTGGTCCTTACATTTCGAAGCATGGCCCTTTCCGCAATTGGCGCAGCTTCGGTCGAAGCAACGCCCACGGAATCAGGGGGTAGGCCCTATTTCTTGTTTTGTACCGCGGCCATTTCAGAAGGAGTTCGCAGACGGAAATAACCCACTTTGAACAAGTTCTCCGCGCCATACCAGATTCGCCCGTGAGAATCCTGCCAGAGGTCCCTAGTACTTCTCTCTGTATATGGCGAGGGATACTCGGTGAACCTGCCAGTCTTGGGCTCCAACCGTCCCGTGACGTCGGTGTAGAACGACGTATACCAAATGTCGTCGTTGTGATCGATCCCCATTCCGTACGGCGTCGGGGTTGGGCCCGGGATTTTATACAGCTTGAAGGTTTCGGTCTTGGGATCAAACCGCGTCAGATTCCCGCCGAAATAATCCGCGCACCATACGTATCCTTGAGAGTCAACTTTCACGCGCCGGGGCGCGCCATCCTGTCCATTTGAATTGGGCGGGTCATACTTCGTGACTTTGTTTGTTTTAGGGTCCACCTTGACTAGCTTACGGTAATCCCTGGCAGTGAACTCCCCTGCCCATATATTTCCCGCCTTATCGATAGAGATGCCATACGTATCCGGGACGTCGGGGAAGTTCGTATACTTCCTTGTCTCTACATCGAACTTCTTCAGCGGCCGGCCCGAGGCCCAGATATTTCCTTCCAGATCCATGAGGGACGTGTGCGTTCTCGGATTGTCCCCTATGGATGGGGTCGTGGAATTCCGGAACTGGGGCCAGGGAGCGATCGTGTTTGATTGCACCGGCCTCACTCCGTCATACACATCCTTGTAAACCGGATCAAATTTTTCCGTGCGGGTATCGAATCGCGCCAGTGCGTTTTGATTGGTCACGGTGAGCCAGACGGAAGAGCCGTCCTCCGTGGGGAATACTTCATGGATGTCAGGTTGGGTGGGATCATCCAATCGGAAGGTTTTGAATTCGCCGGTATCCGGATTCAGCTTGGACAGTCCGCCCCCCATCGCCAGCCAAATGTTTCCGTACCTGTCAGGTCTTCCGGTCCCTGGACGATCCTTAGGGTTCCCGGTCAATTGGTAGTCTACATAAATGATGTTCAGGGCGTCATCGCTCCATCGCTCGTGTCCCTGCCTCACATCCTGGTATCCGGCTAACTGCGCCGGCGATGGCGGAGTGTCGGAGTCGGGGCCGAAGACGCTGGCCAAATAGGTCGCTGCCGAGTCAGCGATTTCAGGCTTGATGTCAGCGACTCCCACTTCCCGCATCACGCCAATAGCATTCGTCCAGCCGTCGCGATCGACTCGCATTCCCCATTTACTCATGCCATGGCAACCAAAGCACTGTTGCAGTAATACGTCTCTTCCCTTCGCCTCCGGTCCTGCCTTTGCCTGTGGCAATAGCATCCCGGCCTGGTACCTCGTAAGCTGGCTCCATTGGAGCGTGCCCTTCTGCATCGTAAAATTTATGGTGACTGTCTGCCCGTCATCCACCTTGACATCGGCTTGTCTGGCAGGATCGCTCTTGTACTCGATTGCCGTTGCCGAAACTTCATACGAGCCGGGGGCTAAATTGTCCGCCCAATACTTCCCTTGATTGTTCGACAACACCATCGTGGTGGTTTTAGTTTGTACATTCCGGGCCCGGACAAATGCCGCTCTGAATGGAGCGCCATCCGGCCCTTTGATTGTCCCGGCAATCGTTCCGCCCGCAGCGGCAAATCCGGCAACTGGAAATAGCGTCACAAACGCCACACAGAGTAGTTTCCGCACTGTGTCCTCCTCAATGATTCCGTGAAAGTATGTTCGACAACATTTCCGTCAATTCGTGGGCGCCGGCGACATCCCTTTGAACACAAACTTCTGAATTCGCCGGCAGCATTCACCGGCCGTAAAATTATCGTTCACTTCCGTCGTGTAGAGATTGCCTTTCGAGTCGATCGACATGTGATGGAGAATATTGAAATCCCCGGGCGCCTGGCTCAGCTTTCCAAACGAGTAGAGAATCTCAAGCGTCTTGCGCTCCAGCACCAGGATTCGTCCCTCGCTCCTGTCGGCGACGTACAAGAACCGCTGCTGCGGGTCCGGCGAAAAGGCCGTACTGGCGGCGGTGGTGCCATTGCCGCACTTTGGCGCCTCGCAGTCCCGGCCTATGAACACCTGCTTCAAGAACTTGCCGTCGATCGTGAAAACCTGAACACGCTTACTGCCTCTGTCGGAGACATACACAAGCCCATCGTTCGATACTCTCGCCGCGTGCACGAGATTGAATTGCTGCGGGCCAAGGTCATCTTTAGGGTCATGAGGATGAATCGCTGCCGGGTCCGCGCTCCCACGGGCCGATGGCTCACCGGCCTGGTTCGGATCGATGTCCACGGGCTGATTTCCAAACGCACCCCACATCCGTTTGAATACACCGGTATCCGCATCGAACACGATCACTCGCCGGTTGCCATACCCGTCCGCGACGAAAACTTCATTCGTTTTCGGGTAGACGAAGGCGTCCGCGGGCCGCCTGAGATTGTTGGCGTCCTTGTTTCCCTTGCTTTGCCCGCTATGCCCGATTTGCAGGATGAACTTCCCGTCCTGCGTGAACTTGAGAAGTTGATTGTCCGACTTGTCGTTGCCCCCGATCCAGACGTTCCCTTTGTAATCCAGAAAAATGCCATGCTCGTTCAGGGGCCATTCATAGCCGTCGCCGGAGCCGCCCCAGGCTTTTATGAAGTTCCCCGCGGCATCGAACTCAAGCACCGGCGGAGCGGCCTGGGATTTCTGTGCGGGCCTCAAGGTGCGAGGGCGCTGCAGCATCCAGACGTGATCCTGCGCATCGACGGAAACACTGGAGACTTCGCCGAAGACCCAATTGTTGGGTATCTTCGGCCAAGACGGGTCCACCTGAAACACGGGCACCTCCCGCGCACGGGCGTTGCGAGGCTCTGCGGCCAACGGCGCCCACGCTCCCCACGAACACAGGCCTATGACAATGGTGCCAAACGTCAGCCAGGCAAAACCTAAAGACTTCTTCACGGCTGCCCTCCTCCCTCGAACGCCGGATCGACCTCATATTTTCAAGTTTTTTAACTTTGAGCAGGACGATATGCCAGACGCCCTCTGGTGTCAATCTCATCTCAGATCGGGTAGTGGATCAGTTTCCCCGCTGCAGGTTCTAGTAGGACAGGCACTCCTGCATGTCCGCATCTGATGTGGCGATATCGTACCGGACAGACAAGAGTGTCTGTCCTACTCAGCAAACTCCCTCAGATCGTCGTGGACATCTTTCAAAGCAATCTGTGTATTACGCCACGCGCGCTCATGCACGGAGTGGCGGTGCGTTTCGAGCGGTGATATAAAGTGGGAGCAAGCGCAAAGCAGAGGTGGGATGCGATGGCCAAACCAAAGAAATTAGCAGTCGATCGCCGGAATTTCCTGAAAAGTGCGGCTGCTGGTGCGGCAGCATTGGCTGCGGCTCCCGGAACAGTCGCCGCGCAGCAAGCCGAGCTGCGGCGAAGCATTCCGCCATCCATGTCGCCGGAAGCCGAAACCGGCACGCCCTCAAACGCTGAGGTCCTGACCGCGGATCGAACGGGATCGGACTTCATGGTGGATGTGATCAAGTCCCTGGGATTCGAGTACGTATGCGCCAATCCGGGGTCGAGTTTCCGTGGAATTCACGAATCGATCATCAACTACGGTGGAAACAAGAGCCCCGAGTTCATCACCTGCTGCCACGAAGAGTCGTCCGTCGGCATGGCGCACGGCTATGCGAAGGTCGAAGGCAAGCCGCTGGCGGTCCTCGCTCACGGGACGGTCGGCGTGCAGCACGCCGCGATGGCGGTCTATAACGCCTATTGCGACCGCGTTCCGGTTTACCTCATTCTCGGAAACATCATCGATGCCACGAAGCGCGTGCCCGGTGTGGAATGGTTCCATAGCGTCCAGGATGCGGCGGCGATGGTTCGTGACTTCACCAAGTGGGACGATCTCCCGATCTCACTCACGCACTTTGCCGAGTCCGCTGTACGAGCTTACAAGATTGCAATGACGCCGCCGACCTTGCCTGTCGTGCTGGTGGCGGATGGTGACTTGCAGGAGACCCCGATTTCTGCCGACGCGAAAATGCACATCCCGAAGCTCGCGCATGTGGCGCCGCCGCAAGGCGATACGGGAGCGGTCACCGAAGTGGCGCGGCTGCTGGTTGCGGCGGAAAATCCTGTGATTCTTGCCGACCGTATGGCGCGCACTCCTGCCGGCCTGGCGCATTTGATCGAGCTTGCGGAGGCGCTGCAATCGCCGGTCGTGGATCTGGGCGGGCGAATGAATTTCCCCACGCGCCACCCGCTCAACCAGAGCGACCGAAGTCGCGCTCTCATTTCCGACGCGGACGTGGTCCTGGGCCTTGAGGTGGCCGATTTCTATGGCGCTCTTCATAACTACAGGGATCAAATCGAACGCACCTCGCGGTCCCTCACGAGACCCAACGCGAAACTCGTCTCGATTAACTCCAACGATCTTTATATCAAGGGTAATTATCAGGATTTCCAGCGCTACCCGGAAGTTGATGTGGCCATCGCGGCGGATGCGGAAGCGACCCTGCCATCGCTTACCGAAGCGGTCAAGCGCCTCACGAACGACGATCGCAAGCGGGCGTTTCAGGATCGCGGCTCCAGATTGCAAGCGGCGCACCAGCAGTCCTTGGAGCGGGCGCGCGATGCCGCGGCGTTCGCGTGGGATGCGAGCCCGATCAGCACGGCGCGATTGTCGGCCGAGGTGTGGGCGCAGATCAAGGATCAGGACTGGTCGCTCGTTTCGGCCACGACGTTCCTCAGCCACTGGCCGCAGCGATTGTGGGCCTTCGACAAGCACTACCAATACCTGGGCACGGCGGGTGGCTACGGAATTGGTTATGGCGCGCCGGCCGCGGTGGGCGCCGCACTCGCAAACCGCAAATATGGGCGGCTGACCGTCAATATTCAGACCGACGGCGATCTGATGTACGCCCCCGGTGTGTTATGGACGGCCGCGCATCACGGCATCCCCCTGCTGACCATCATGCACAATAACCGGGCGTATCATCAGGAGGTCATGCAAGTTCAGATTATGGCCGACAGGCACAGCCGCGGGGTCGCGAACTGCGGCACCGGCACAACGATAACGGCTCCCAACATCGATTACGCGAAACTCGCACAAAGCATGGGCGTCTGGGGCGAAGGACCGATCTCCGATCCGAAAGACCTGGGACCGGCGATCCGGCGCGCACTCGATGTCGTCAAGCGCGGCGAACCCGCCATGCTGGACGTTGTCACGCAGCCACGATAAGGAGACGCGCGTGAAGAAATCCTGCGCCACTGACGACCAAGTTTGTCGCACGGCGCGCGGAATTTTGGCTCCCCTCGGAGGGTCGGGCCCCGACGAGGTCGGGATCTTCGACTGCAGTCCGGCCGAACCCAAGCTCCCCTTGAAGCGGCTTCAGCCGCTGAAGCTACGTTTGATTGCGGCCTTACCGCGGATGCTCCTTCTTCTCTTTGCTGTTGGGGCAATGCTCTTTCCAGGCCCGGTGACGCGCGCGCAACAGTCAGGCTCAGACACTGCGCCTGCCGGAAACGCGCAGAACGGCAAGAAGATTTTCACGAGCGATGGCTGTTACGAATGCCACGGCCTCCAGGGACAAGGCGCGACGCAAACCGGCGCGGCGCGCATCGGTCCGCCGCAGCTTTCTTTTGAGTCGTTCCAGCGCTACGTTCGTCAACCCACGAATCAAATGCCCCCTTACACAAGTAAGGCCGTGGCAGACCAGGATCTGGCCGACATCTACGCCTACCTGAAATCGATTCCGCAGCCTCCCAAGGGAAAAGACATCCCATTGCTGAACAAGTAGGCGGCCTTTGCCGCTGTTCCGCGCACTCTGGTCGCCATAAATAAGAAGCGTTAGAGGTAGGTCCAAACCGGCTACTGAACCTGGATTTCTCACAACGGATGAAGCATGCACTGTGCTCTCGTCCTATCACGTGGAGGGAGCACGGGTTGGTGGCGCCGGCGTCTCGCCGGCGGTTTTAGGCCTCGATAGACATGCAAAAATCGCCCCGGCCAGGCCGGGGCGCCACCAAACCCAGCACTCCGCGGCAAAGTGTGGGGCCACCGATCCAGTTGTTCGAATTGTGGTAAGAAATGCAGATTAAGGCGCATCTTGCCCAGCGGAGCTCGAACGAGGACGAATGACGACGAAGTGCGCTATGGCGTATCCCAGAGCTGCGCCAGCGAAGACGTCGGAGGGAAAATGAGATTGCAGCGGAACCCGAGAGAATCCAACCAGACTCGCCAGCCCATAAGCCAGCCAAACGTGCCAGCGAGGATTCGGGTACCGATTGGCGAAGACCGTGGCGATGGAAAATGCGGCAATCGTGTGGCCGGAAGGAAAGCTCCCGACGCCTCCCAAGTAGCTCCCGTGGCTCTCCTTGAACCAACTTTGAGAAAAATCACCGTTCGGGGGAACCGAAGCGGGGCGGAAGCGGCGATCGGCGTCCTTCATCACCGTAGTGAGGATTTCGGAATCAAGGACGGCCTCGCCCGCAAGCAATACCGTATGCTGCGCGTAAGAGTCCTTACGCGCTAACCCGATAATGTAGAAAGCGGCTGGAAAAACTTCCATCCCGAGCGACGTATTGGAGCCGCTGAAAACTCGATTGAATCCGCTGAAAGATTGACTCGCGCGGAAATACTTCATATTGTGCTCGTCCAGCGCTACGAGTCCGGCGGTGATGCCCGCCACGGTGAGAGTTGGTTTGAGATGATG
>WNEY01001457.1_pt1 | contig 16703 bp, 18 predicted proteins | sample 5400531 | NCBI WGS metagenome assembly WNEY01 (sample SAMN13153338, study PRJNA577476) | soil metagenome | isolation source: 200 cm saprolite under Douglas fir tree site 1 | place: USA:California | collected 2015-04-18
TCGGCGGCAGCGGCGGCCGGCCGACCGGGGCGCCGCCGCGCTGATAGCGCGGCCAGTCCAGGCTCGCTGGCCGGGGCGCGCCCGGCCAGCGTGCTGACTGCCCCGGATAGTGGAATCGAGGCGCTATCGACAAGCTTCATATCTGCCGCTTTCCGCCGAGATGGTGACATTGCGTACCGAACCGCAGACGAAGCGTGGTCTAGGCCTCCTGAATGGAATTGAACCACAGAACAGACGGGCTGGCGTCCATGTCGGTTCCGATGCGCGGTATGTCCGGCGTGACGCCATCGACGCCGTGCCCGCACGATCGCGGCATGCTTACCCGCGGTCGCTGAGCTCGGCCGCCGACGGGCCGAGCAGCTGCGCGAGATCCGCGACGCCGGCCGAGCTGCCGGCGACCTGCGCGGCGACCTCGGAGAGCAGCCGGTTGCGGGACCGGGCCGCCGTCCGCAGCACGCCGAACGCCTCGTCGGTGCTGATCTGCAGCCGCTCGGCCAGCACCCCCTTGGCCTGCTCGATGACCACCCGGCTGGTCAGCGCCGCCAGCAGCTGCGCCGCCGCGACCTCGCCGTGCCGGATCGTGCGCTGCTGCAAGATCCCGATCGTGGCCGCGTCCGCCAGCGCCTGCGCCAGCCGCAGCTGCTCAGCTTCCAGGCCGCCCCGGCCGCCGGTATGGAACAAGTTGAGCGAGCCGACCACCTGGCTGCGCAGCCGCAGCGGCAGCGCGTTGGCCGAGCTGAAGCCCGCCTCGATCGCCCGCGGCGCGAACCGCGGCCACCGCGCCCTGGCGCCCTCCAGGTCCGCATTGACCACCGCGGTCGCCAGCCGGTAGCAGTCCCGGCACGGGCCCTCGTCGCCCTGCACCTCAAACAGCTCCAGCAGCCGGGCCCGCTCATCGGAGGCCGCCACCACCCGCAGCGTGCCGCCCTGGTCCGCCAGCACCAGCCCGGCGGCGGCCACATCCAGCAGCTCCACGCAGCGGGCCGCCAGGACCTGGAGGAACTCGATCACATCGAAGTCGGCCACCAGGGTGTCCGCTAGCTCGACGAAGGTCTCCGCGAGACGCTGTTCCCGGTTCATCGCTGCCACAATCCAGTCTCTCTCGGTCAGCCTGGCTAACGCCAGGCAGTCGTCACCGGTCCGGTGCCTGCCCGGCAGCGCCATGGCGCCTCCGGGTGCTCACCCTGGCTAGCGCTCCGCATCGAACCTCAGCTTTCGCAGCACCACGTCGGTCGCCACTTCGGACAGAGTGCGGCGCTGGCTGAAGGCGTAAGCGCGCATCCTGATCAGCGCCTCCGCCTGCGTCACGCTGAGCTGGACGCTGATCATCCCGGTGGCCTGGTGCACCGATGCCCGGTACCCAGACGGCTCGCTTGCATTCCACCTTGACGAAAGTCCGGCGGCGTCGGGCCCCAGCAAAGCTTCTCTCGCCGCGTCGGCGAAAACCAGCATGTCCGCGAGCGCTCCCTGGCCCATCGGGCCGGGGCGATCCCGGTGCGCGAGCAGCACGCCGAGGCGGACCGCGCCTATCTGGAGCGGCACCGCGAATATCGCCTGCACGCCCATTTCCAGGGCCGCAGGAGTGAATGCCGGCCATCGCTGCCAGGGTACCCCCGCCAGGTCGGGCTCCAGGACGAGCTCGCCTGACTCGGCAACATCCACCGTCGGACCCTCACCCAGAGTGAACTGCAAGTCCTCCAGCTGGGCGCTGACCCCGTCGGACCGCCAGACGACCTCCTGGCCACGGCCGGCCAGCAGCACAGTCACGGCCACGCCGGTCATTCCCAGCACCTCCGCACACGAACTGGCGGGCACGGCCGCCAGGCCAGGCGAGCCAGGCCGGGAAAGGTCCGCCAGGAGTCCTGCCATGCCGCTACTGACTACCACTGCATGCCGTCACTGCACGCTGTCACTGTGAGCGCGCTTATCATGGCCACCTCGCGCGGGCAGAGTAAGCAGCGAGGCTGGTCTCGAGACCGGCATAAGGTCCAGACCTGATTCGGAACGCGGTCGGGCTGCCCAGGACAAATACTGACTCCCAGTGTATCGACATCCTGCGCGATGCCAGGATGACGGGCCCGCCGGGGGCCATCCTGGCACGCCGGTTCCGGAAATGACGAACATTAGGCGGCGCGGAGGACTGAGATAACTCCCTGGTCGCAGGCTAGTGTCAGTGCGCCACCCCGCCGGCCGCGGCGACGGACCCCGCAGGGACTGGTTCTGAACTTATTATTCATGCTGATGCCGTTCCCCTCACACCTGCCCGGCGGGCCGATGACGCGCCGTGACAAGCGGGTCATGGCCGTCGCGGCCGTGGCCATCGCGGTCCTTCTCGGCGCAGTCGGCGTGTGGGCGGCCCGCAGTCCAGGCAGCTACGGCCGGTCGCACGACGGCTGCATCACGGTCAGCCTGCCGAGCACTACCGGCGGAGCGCTGATGCATGAGTGCGGCGGCCGTGCCCGTTCCACCTGCCGGCACGCGTTCGCGCGGCACGACAAGATCGCGCGCTTGACCCGGCCGCAATGCCGCCTGGCCGGCCTCGCCCGGCAGTCCCCGCCCGCCGTGCCCGCCAGCTCGGCTCCCGGCTGACCGGTCAGCCGGGATCGTCTGGCGCGACCACATCCAGCGTGGCCGCATCGAAGCACGTCCGGTCACCCGTATGACAGGCACCGCCCACCTGGTCGACCTGGACGAGCACGGCATCGCCATCGCAGTCGAGCGCGACCGATTTCACCCGCTGCTGGTGACCGGACGTGTCCCCCTTGACCCAGTACTCCTGCCGGCTCCGCGACCAGTAGGTGCAGCGGCCGGTGGTCAGCGTTCGGTGCAGCGCCTCGTCATCCATCCAGCCCAGCATCAGCACCTCGCCGGTGTCGTACTGCTGGGCGATGGCCGCCACCAGCCCGGCCGGGTCCCGCTTCAGCCGGGCGGCGATCCGGGGGTCGAGTCCCGGCCCGCCAGTCTCCGTCGTCATCGGCCCCTCACCCGATCGTCGTCTGCGGCCTGGATCGCCGTCGCGGCCTCCGGCCCGGGATCCTCCGCCCAGGTCCGCACCGCGCTGCGAACCGGATGACCCGCTGCTCGCAGCGCATCCTTCACCTCGGCGATCTTGAGCTTGCCGAAGTGGAACAGGCTGGCGGCGAGCACCGCGTCGGCGCCCGCCTCGATGGCCGGGGCAAAGTCCGCCAGCTGGCCGGCGCCGCCGCTGGCGATCACCGGCACCGAGACGGCCTGCCGCACGGCCTGGATCAGCGGCAGGTCGAAGCCGGCCTGGGTGCCGTCAGCATCCATGGAGTTCAGCAGTATCTCGCCAGCGCCCAGCCGTGCGGCCTGCTCGGCCCAGCTCACCGCGTCCATGCCGGTGCCGCGCCGGCCGCCGTGCGTAGTTACCTCAAAGCCGCTCGGGCAGCGCGCGCGGCGGGCGTCGACGGAGAGCACGACGCACTGCGAGCCGAACCTGGTCGCGGCCTCGGTCAGCAGGCCGGGGCGGGCGATCGCCGCGGTATTCAGCGACACCTTGTCCGCGCCCGCCCGCAGCAGCTTGTCTATGTCAGCCACGCTTCGCACTCCCCCGCCGACCGTCAGCGGGATGAACACCTGCTCGGCCGTCCGACGCACCACCGCCAGTATCGTCTCGCGGCCATCGCTGGACGCGGTGATGTCGAGGAACACCAGCTCATCCGCGCCGTCGGCGTCATAGGCCGCGGCGAGTGCGACGGGATCGCCCGCGTCCCGCAGATCGCGGAAGTTCACCCCCTTGACCACCCGGCCGCCGTCGACGTCCAGGCACGGGATCACCCGGACCGCGACCGTCATCGGCCCACCGTCGTCAGCGCCTGCTCCAGGGTGAATGCCCGTGCGTACAGGGCCTTGCCGACGATCGCGCCCTCGACGCCCAGCGGCCGCAGCTCGGCGATCGCGCGCAGGTCGGCGAGGCTGGAAACCCCGCCGCTGGCGATCACCGGCCGATCCGTGCGCGCGCAGACCCGGCGCAGCAGGTCAAGGTTAGGCCCGGCGAGGGTGCCATCCTTGGTGACGTCAGTGACGACGTAACGGCCGCAGCCGTCGTCCTCCAGCCGGGCCAGCACGTCGAGCAGCTCGCCGCCTTCGGTCGTCCAGCCGCGCGCGGCCAGCCGGGTACCGCGGACGTCAAGGCCCACGGCGATCCGCTCGCCGTGCTCGGCGATGACGCGGCGCACCCAGCCGGGGTTCTCCAGCGCGGCGGTGCCGATCACCACCCTGGCGCACCCGGTCGCCAGGGCAGCGGCGAGCGAGGCATCATCCCGGATTCCGCCGGACAGCTCCACCGCCACGCCAGGCCGCCCGGCAGCAGGCCGCCCGCTAGCCTCCGGGACGACCCCAGGCTGCCCGGCGGCAGGCCGCCCGGCAGCCTCCGGGACGACCCCAGGCCGCCCGGCAGCCTCCGGGACGACGCCAGGCACCTCCGCCGCCGCGTCGAGCCTGGCTACCAGAGCGGCAAGCAGCGCCGCGTTCGATCCCCGGCCGAACGCGGCGTCGAGGTCGACCAGGTGAATCCAGCGGGCCCCGGCCCGCTGCCACACCAGCGCAGCCTCGAGCGGGTCACCGTATCCGGTCTCGGTGCCCGCGGCGCCCTGGACCAGCCGGACCGCCTGCCCGTTCGCTACGTCCACCGCGGGCAGCAGGGTCAGGGGGCCGGCGTCACCGTGGTCAGCAGCGGTCATCGCAGTGACTCCAGCCAGTTCGACAGCAGGGCAGCACCGGCGTCGCCGGACTTCTCGGGGTGGAACTGGGTGGCGCAGAGCGATCCATGCTCCACGGCCGCGACGAACGGCTCCCCGTGCGTGGCCCAGCTGACCAGCGGCGGTGTCCGGGTGCCCGCTGCCTCCGGCGGCACCGGCAGCGACCGGGCGGCATAGGAGTGCACGAAGTAGAACCTGGTCTGCGGCCCTATCCCGGCGAACAGGATGGAGCCGGCCGGGGCACGGACGGTATTCCAGCCCATGTGCGGCAGCACCGGAGCCGTCAGGCGATCCACGACTCCTGGCCACTGGCCGCACCCGGCGGTCCGCTCACCGTGCTCTACGCCCTCGGCAAAGAGCACCTGCATGCCGACGCAGATGCCCAGCACCGGCCGGGATCGCACCAGCCGCTTCGCGATGACCATGTCGCCGCCGACCGCCCGCAGCCCGGCCATGCAGGCGGCGAACGCGCCCACGCCAGGAACGACCAGCCCGTCGGCGTTCAGCGCCGCATCGGGGTCCGCGCTGACCTCGGCGTCGGCGCCCGCGCGCTGCAGCGCCCGCTGCGCGGACCGCAGATTGCCCGAGCCGTAGTCGAGCACCACGACCCGCGGCCGGACAGAGCGGTCAGAGCGGCTCATCTGCCGCTCCCGAGGCGACCCGGATGCGGCCGCCACGGCGCCTGAGCGTCCCGTTGACATGATCGCGGCTGATTTGCCCGGTATTCCAGGCAAAATCTGCCATGATCATGAAGCTCAGCGCTAGCGGCGGCGGTCACAGGGTGCCCTTGGTGCTGGGGATGCCCGCAGACCGGGGATCTGGTGCGGCAGCGGCCCGCAGTGCGCGGGCGAACGCCTTGAACTGCGCCTCGACGATGTGGTGCGGGTTGCGTCCCGCGAGCACGCTCAGGTGCACGCACAGGCCGGCCGACATCGCCAGTGACTCGAAGAAGTGCCGGGTCAGCGTGGTGTCGTAGGTCCCGATCAGCGGTGGCATCCCGTCCGGCTCGCTGTGCACCGCATACGGCCGGCCAGACAGGTCGACCGCGGCCCGAGCCAGCGTCTCGTCCAGCGGCACCAGCGCGTCGCCGAACCGGCAGATGCCCGCCTTGTCGCCCAGGGCCTCGCGCAGCGCCTGGCCGAGCGCGAGTGCGGTGTCCTCCACGGTGTGATGCGCATCGACCTCGATGTCGCCGCTGGCGCGCACCGTCAGGTCGAGCAGGCCGTGCTTGCCGAGCTGGGCGAGCATGTGATCGAAGAACGGCACCCCGGTATCCGCCGTCGTCACTCCAGAGCCATCCAGGTCAAGCTCGATCAGGACCTGGGTTTCCTTGGTGACCCGCTCCACGCGCGCCGTCCGGCTCGCCTCGCCGCTCACCGCCCCACCTCCGCCGTCAGTGCCCGCTCGCGCGCGGCCGCAACCCGATGGATATGGCTGTGAGCGGGCTGGGTGCCGCTGAAAGTCATGCTCATCGGCTTCACCGGAGGGCCGCAGACGGCCGCTGGCCCGCCAGGACGACGTCCAGCGCGGCCCGGAAGGCGTCCATCTCGGCCGGGGTGCCGATGGTCACCCTGAGCCAGTCCGGCGGCCCGATCTCGCGGACCAGCACGCCTTGATCCAGCAGTGCGCGCCAGATCGCCCGCCGGTCGCCGAAGGTCCCGAACAGCACGAAGTTGGCATCTGAGTCCGCGGCGGCCAGTCCGCGTCCGCGCAGCCATGCCACCAGGTCATCTCGTTCTGTGCGGATTTTCGCGACCGTGGCCAGCAGTTCGCTGGCGTGCGCCAGTGCGACCCGCGCCACGGCCTGGGTCAGGGCCGACAGGTGATAGGGCAGCCGGACGACCAGCAGCGCGCGGATCACCTCCGGGTCGGCGGCGAGATAGCCGAGCCGCGCCCCGGCGAGCGCGAACGCCTTGGACATCGTGCGGACGATCACCAGCCGCGGGAAGCGCGGCAGCAGCGCCAGGGCGCTGCCCTGCCGATCGCGGGCGAACTCGGCGTATGCCTCGTCGACCACCACCATGCCGGGCGCGACGCCGCACACCGTCTCGATCACCGCTAGCGGCAGGGCCGTCCCGGTCGGGTTGTTCGGCGAGGTCAGGAAGACCAGGTCGGGCTGATGCTCGCGGATCGCCGCGACAGCCCGGTGCTGGTCGATGCCGAAATCGTCGTCCCTGGTCACCGACACCCAGCTGGTACTGGTGGTTGCGGTGATGATCGGGTGCATCGAGTACGACGGCTCGAAGCCGAGCGCGCGGCGACCGGGACCGCCGAACGCCTGCAGCAGCTGCTGAATGATCTCGTTGGACCCGTTGGCGGCCCAGGTCTGCTGCCCGGTCAGGCCATGTCCGAGGTAGTCAGCCAGGTCGCCGCGCAGCCCGACCGCGTCGCGGTCCGGGTACCGGTTGAGCTCGGCCGCCGCGGCTGCCGCCGCCTCGGCTATCTCGCGCACCACGCCGGACGGTGGCGGGTAGGGGTTCTCGTTGGTATTGAGCCTGACCGCGGCATCCACCTGGGGTGCGCCGTACGGCTCCCGGCCCGCGAGATCGGCCCGCAGCGGCGGGAACAGGCCGGTCATCGCCGCTGCCCGGTCTCGGTCCTGGCGGCGGCACCGCGTCCGGGCGTGGCCCCGGCATCGCGCCGGGGGACTCTGGCGCGGACCGCGCTCACGTGCGCGGCCAGGTCCTCGGCCCGGCCGAGCGCGTCGATGTACGGGGCGGCCTCGGCGAGCGCGTCGGCGGTGCATTCGACCACGTGGATGCCGCGCAGGAACGTCAGCACCGACAGCCCGGCCGAGTGCCGCGCCGTCCCGCCGGTCGGCAGCACGTGGTTAGAGCCCGCCAGGTAGTCACCGAGGGACACCGGCGCGTACGGCCCGACGAAGACGGCGCCCGCGTTGCGGACCCGGCGGGCCAGCCCGGCGGCGTGTTCGGCCTGGATCTCGAGATGCTCGGGCGCCCAGGCATCGGCGACCGCCATGGCGTCATCAACGCTGTCCACCAGTACGCAGGCGGACTGGCCAGCCAGGGCCGCCTCGATCCGCTCCCGGTGCGGCGCGTCGGCGACCTGCCTGGCCAGCTCTTCCTCGGTACGGCCGGCGAGGCCGGGATCGGTAGTGACCAGGAGGCAGGCCGCGAGCGGGTCGTGCTCCGCCTGCGCGATCAGGTCCGCGGCGACCAGCACCGGGTCGGCGCGGTGATCCGCCACTATCGCGATCTCGGTCGGGCCGGCCTGCGCATCGATCCCGATCCGGCCCGTCAGCAGCCGCTTGGCGGCGGCCACGTACACATTCCCTGGCCCGCTGACGATGTCGGCAGGCGGGCAGTCCGCCGTGCCGTAGCCGAACATCGCGATCGCCTGGGCGCCGCCGACGGCGTGCACCTCGGTGATCCCCAGCAGCGCGCAGGCAGCGAGGATCGCGGGATGCGGCAGGCCGTGCCGGTTGGCGCGCGGCGGCGAGGCCACGGCGATCTCGCGCACGCCCGCTACCTGCGCCGGGATCACGTTCATCACCACCGACGACGGGTACGCGACCAGGCCGCCGGGGACGTAGACGCCGGCCCGGCCCACCGGGACGTAGCGCTCGGTAACGGTCGAGCCGTCGGCGACGGCGGTGACCGTGTCGGCCGGCAGCTGCGCCGCATGCACCAGCCGCGCCCGCCGCGCCGCCTCCTGCAGCGCAGCGCGAACGTCAGGGCTGGTCTCGCCGAGCGCATCAGCCAGCGCGCCCTGCGGAACCCTGGTGGTGGCCAGATCCACCCCGTCGAACCGCTGGGTATGCTCGCGGACCGCCGCCGAGCCGCGCAGGCGCACGTCCTCGCAGACGGGCCTGACCGCGTCGAGCACCGATTCGACGTCCGTCCTCGCCCGCGGCAGCAGCCCGGCCAGCCGCTGCCAGGGCAGGCCGGCCGCACTGTGACCGCGCAGATCAATCACCGTCAGCACCCGCCCAGCGTAACGGGCGAGACCGTGACCGCGACCGGGCCGGTGCTGGACGCGGCCTCGTGCCCGCCGCGGCCAGCGGGCTCGTGGCCGCCGCGGCCAGCGGGCTCGATGAACGGAATGCCAAGCCTGAGAGACAATCACGGTAGTGGCACGGGCCGGCCCTGGCTCGCTATGCCAGGGACCGGGAGGATGACTACGTGGGCTGGATCGAGCTCGACGGAGCGGTCAATGTTCGCGATGTCGGCGGGCTGCCGACGGAGGACGGACGGCAGGTCGTGACGGGCCGGCTGCTGCGCGGCGACAACCTGCAGGACCTCTCGCCCGCCGACGTGCGGCTGCTGGTCGCCGACATCGGGCTGACCACGGTCGTCGATCTGCGCAGTCCGCAGGAGATCGCGGCCGAGGGACCGGGGCCGCTGACCAGGGTCGGCTCGGTCCGGCACGCGCGCCATTCCGTGCTGCCGGAGATCGGCGCGGCCACCGACGTGGCCGCCGCCGCGCTGGCGACGACCCGGCTCAACGGTGCCGAGTTCCGCTATCCGGACGATCTGCGCTGTGGCTATTACCTCGGCTACCTGGAGGACCGGCCGGACCAGGTGGTGGCGGCGCTGCGCGGCATCGCCACGGCGCAGGGCGCGGCGCTGGTGCACTGCGCCGCGGGCAAGGACAGGACCGGCGTGGTCATCGCGCTCGCGCTGCGGGTCGCCGACGTCCGGCGGGACGCGGTGGTCGCCGACTATGCCGCCAGCGCCGAGCGCATCAGCGCGATCCTGGACCGGCTGCGCGCCTCGCCGACCTATGCCGACGACGTCAACAGCAGGCCGAGCAGCGACGACGACAGCCCGCGGGCCGAGACCATGGCGGCGTTCCTGGACCAGGTCGACGCCCGGCACGGCGGCGTGCTGCGGTGGCTGTCGGGCCACGGATTCGGCCCTGGCGACGTCAGCCTGCTCCGGGCCAAGCTGCTGGCGGCGTGAACGGCAGCGTGCCGGCCTGCCGGGCGATGATGCCCGCCCAGGGCTCCAGCGTGAGGGCCTCGCCCGCGGCCGGGATCTGGCCGGCCGTGGCCAGCAGTACCTCGCCGACCCTGCAGGAGACCGCCGCGCTGTGATCGGAGAGGTTAGCCACCACGGCCTGCCCGCCGCTGCGGTAGGCCCACTGGTCGCCGGGCTCGGCCAGCAGCTCATAGTCGGCGATGTGGCCGCCGGTCTCGGCCCGGCGCAGCGCGATCAGGCTGCGGCACAGCGAGAGGATGGAGCGCGGGTCCTGCCGCTGGTCGGCGACGTTGCAGGCGGCGTTCGCGCCCAGCGGGAGCCAGGGCGTCACGCCGTCGGCGGTGAAGCCGCCGGACGGCGAGCCGTCCCACTGCATCGGCGTCCTGGCCCGGTCCCTGTTGCCCTGCGGGTTCTGGCCGCCGAGCGTCATCGCGTCCCGCTGCAATCCGGCCGGCACGGCCACGTCCGTCATGCCGATCTCATCACCGTAGTACAGGACGGCCGTGCCGGGCAGGGTGGCCAGGATGAGCAGCGCGAGCCTTACCTTGCGCTCGTCGCCGCGGCACCAGCGAGTCGCGAAGCGGCCGACGTCATGATTGGACGCCGTCCAGACCGGGCACGCGCCGGCCGGCAGGCTGGCGAGCGTCCTGCCCACCACTGACGACAGCGCGGCCGCGGTGAAATCGGCGAAGACGAACGGGAAGTTGAACGCCAGCTGCAGCCCGTCGTTGTCGCCGTAGAACACCGCGAGCCCGCCGAGGTCGCCGACCCAGGTCTCGCCGAGCAGCAGCCGCGGCGGTGACCGGCGCTCGGCGATACGCCGCCAGTCGCGGAAGACCTCGTGCTTCTCCGGCCGGTTCGCGTTATAGACCGGACGCAAGCCGAAACGGCCGGCCAGCGGGCCAGTGTCCGTCTCCGGCGGGTTGTCCCGCAGCAGCGCATCCTTATACAGGCCCTGGGCCACGTCGATCCGGAAGCCGGCCACCCCCCGGTCGAACCAGAACTCCAGGATCTGCCGGAACTCCTCGTGCACGGCCGGCAGCCACCAGTTCAGGTCGGGCTGGCCGACCAGGAAGTTGTGCAGGTAATACTGGCCGCTGCGCTCGTCCCATTCCCAGGCGGGCTGCCCGGTCGCGTCCAGCCAGTTGTTCGGCAGCCCGCCGCCCGGCGCCGGGTCGGCCCACACGTAGTAGTCGCGGTACGCGGAGTCCCGGCCGGAGGACGCCTCGACAAACCAGGGGTGCGCCGAGCTGGTGTGATTGGGCACCAGGTCCAGCAGCACCCGCAGGCCCCGGCGGCCGGCCGTGTCGATCAGCGCGTCCAGGTCATCGAGCGTGCCGAGCTCGGGATGGACGCCGGTGTAGTCACTGACGTCATAGCCCCAGTCCTGGTCGGGAGAGGGCATGGTGGGCGAGAGCCAGATGCCGTCCACGCCCAGCCAGGACAGGTGATCCAGGGCGCCGACGATGCCACGCAGGTCGCCATGGCCGTCACCGTCGGTGTCCAGCCACGACCGGACATAGAGCTGATAGAGGACGGCGCCGTGCCACCAGGTGCTGGCTGCCTCGGTCTTTCCCATCTGTCTCCCGACTCATCGATCCGCTGGCGGGCAGGCGCGGCACGCCATCGCCGGCCGGCCAGGGCTTCCGCCTCGCGGCAGCATGCCGCCCGGCCAGCTTGCGATCACCGGGCCAGGCGGCCGACACTGGTAGGCGTGAGCCCGATCGTGGAACTCGTCATCGCGATCCTGCTGCCCACGGCGGCAGCGTACGCGATCATCGGCGCGATCCGCGGCGGCCGGTGGCTGGCCGAGCGCCGCCGCCGCCCGGCCGCGCCAGAGCCGATCGCGCGGCTCGAGGCGCGGCTGCGGCGACTGCGGGCGGAGCTGGAGCTGACCGAGAGCCGGTCGGCCCTCACCGCGAAGAACCACCGCGTCAAGGCGCTGCGCGGCGCCTATCTGGACGAGCTCTGCGCGGCCTGCCTGCGGCTTGACGTGAGCCCGCCGCCCGGCGGCGACCGGGCCAGGCAGGCCGACATCTACCGGGCGGAGGCGGCGCTGCGGCAGCGCGGCCTGGACGTGCGGGAAAAGGCTGCGCGCTGAATGCCGCACAGGGCGTCGGGCGCGAGCGGCCCTCCTCGGGACCCCACCTGGGCGCGGGATGTCATCCGCGTGCTGGCCGTTTCCGACGAGGTGGATCACGCGCTGCAGGCCGACCTGGGCACTCTGCGCGGCGCCCGGCTGATCCTGGCCTGCGGTGACCTCCCGGCCGACTACCTGAGCTATCTGATGGACGCGCTCGACCTGCCGCTGGTATTCGTCCCTGGCAACCATGACGCCGATATGTCGGGATACCGGGTCTCCCGGACCGGGCTTGTCCTGCGGGCCGGGCTGCCAGCCCGGCCGCCATGGCCGCAGGGCGGCGTGAACGCCGACGGCCGGGTGGTCGACGTCGCCGGCCTGCGGGTGGCGGGGCTCGGCGGCTGCCTGCGCTATAGCAGCGGGCCGCATCAGTACACCGAGCGCCAGCAGTCCCGCCGGTCCCGCGCGCTGCGGCGCCGCGCCGGCCGGCGCAGGCTGCGCGATGGCAAGCACGTTGACGTCCTGATCACGCACGCGCCGCCGCGCGGTGTCGGCGACAGCGACGACGCTGCCCATCGGGGCTTCAGCTGCTATCACGATCTGGTCGCCGCGCTGCAGCCTGCCGTGCTGCTGCACGGCCACGTGTATCCGCATGGCGCGCCCGCCGGAGGCGGGCGGCTGGGGCGCACAGTGGTGCGCAACGTGGTCGGGCTGCACCTGATCGACATCGCGGCCAGCCCGGCCGGGACGGCCAGGACCGCCGGGCCGGCCAGGACCGCCGGGCCGGCCGGAGCTGCCGGTCCGGACAGAACCGCCGGAATCCGCCATGCCCGCTGACACCGGCTTCCCCCGCGCCGACGTTGAGAACGATTTCCTGCGCGCGCGCCGACAGCAGGTCCTGTCCAGGCTCGCGCACCGGCTGCGCCGGGGGCCGGACGATGTCAACCTGATCCTGCCCTTCGACGAGGTCATCGCCGCTCTCGGCATGCGGGGCGAGCGGCAGCTTGGGCTGCGGACGATCCGGCTGGATACGATCGTCGGCACCGTCGATTCCCGCCGCGACTTCGACCGCCGGTTCCGGCCGACGTCCGGGCGGGTCAGGGAACGGTGGGAGCGGCTCGCGCTGGCGCAGCGGCGCGGCGAGAACATCCCCCCGATCGACGTCTACCGGGTCGGCGACATGCATTTCGTCAAGGACGGCCACCACCGGGTCTCGATCGCCATCGCGACCGGCCTGGAGACTATCGACGCCTACGTCACAGAGGTCACGACCATCGTGCCCGCGAGCGGCATCCGCAGCCGCGGCGACCTGATCATGAAGAGCCACGAGCGCATCTTCCGTGCCCGGGTGCCGCTGCCGCCCGCGGCGTACAGCAAGATCACTTTCAGTGACCCGTGGGGGTATGCCGAACTCAGCGAGAGCGTCGAGGCCTGGGGGTTCCGGTACATGCAGGCCGAGGGACGCTTCCTCTCCCGCGAGGAGACCGCGCGGCGCTGGTTCGCCGAGGAGTTCACGCCGGTCGTGCGGATGCTGCACGCGGCCGACCTGATCGGCTCGGGCACCGATGCCGAGGCCTACCAGCGGGTGGCGCGCGAGCGATACCGCCTCATCCGCACTCACGAATGGAGCGATGAGATCATCGAGCGGCTGCGCCGCGAGGTCAGGTAGCCGCGGGCCCGCCAGTCCCCCCTGACCCAGCAGTCCCCGCTGACCCGTCGGCCCCCGCGGCCGGGCCAGGCGGCCCAGCTGAGCCCGCCGCCGGCTGGCCGGCGGCGGTCAGGTTCTTGCCGGTCTCCGGATCGAAGACGTGCATCGTCCGGGTGTCGGCCCACAGCTCGGTTTCCTCTCCCTCGCGGATCCGGGTAGCCGGATCCAGCCGCGCGGTCACCGTCTCATCGCTCGCGCCCGTATCGGCCTTGCCGGAATCCTGCGCGAGATCCGCGAGCTGGTCGACGCTGCCCGACAGGCCGCTGTCCTGGGTGAAGTAGACGAAGACATCCGAGCCCATCGACTCGACGACCTCGATGGTGGCGCGGAACGTGACTCCGTTCCCGCGTGCCTCCGGCGGGACCAGCGCTGCGTCCTCGAAGTCCTCCGGCCGAATGCCCACGATGACCTGGCGTCCGACGTTCGCGCGCTCCAGGGTCTGCCTCAGCTGCGGGGTCAGCGGCAGGCTGCCGATCCCGGTGCGCAGGCTGCCCTCCTCGAGCGTGCCGGCCATGAAGTTCATCGCGGGCGAGCCGATGAAACCGGCCACGAAGAGATTGACCGGGTTCCCGTACAGCTCATGCGGGGAGCCGACCTGCTGCAGGATGCCGCTGCGCATCACGGCCAGCCGGTCGCCCAGGGTCATCGCCTCGGTCTGGTCGTGCGTGACGTACACCATGGTGGTGCCGAGCCGCCGCTGCAGCTTGGATACCTCGGTCCTGGTCTGCACGCGCAGCTTGGCGTCCAGGTTGGACAGCGGCTCGTCCATCAGGAAGGCCGAGGGATCGCGGACAATGGCCCGGCCCATCGCGACCCGCTGCCGCTGCCCGCCAGACAGGTTGGCCGGCCTGCGTTCCAGGTGCTGGGTCAGGTCCAGAATCCGCGCCGCCTCGTTCACCTTCTCGTCGATGGTGGCCTGCGGCGTCTTGGCCAGCTTGAGCGCGAAGCCCATGTTCTGCCTGACCGTCATGTGCGGGTAGAGCGCGTAGCTCTGGAAGACCATGGCGATGTCGCGGTCCTTGGGCGCCTTGTTGTTCACCACCTGGCCGCCGATCCGCAGCTCTCCGTCGGTGATGTCCTCCAGCCCGGCGATCATGTTCAGCGTCGTCGACTTCCCGCAGCCCGACGGGCCGACCAGGATCACGAACTCGCCGTCGGCGATGTCCAGGCTGATCTTGTCCACCGCGAGCGCGCCATCGGGGAAGCGCTTGGTCACCTGGTCCAGCACGATTTCAGCCACTGCTTGCTCCTTTGTCCTCTGCTAGCCCTTGACCGCGCCTGATGTCAGCCCAGCGACGATCCGGCGCTGGAAGAACAGCACGAAGATGATGATCGGGATGGTGATGACCACTGCGGCGGCCGAGATGGGGCCGGTCGGAACGGTGAACTGCGAGCTGCCGCTGAAGTAGGCCAGCGAGGCCGGCGCCGTCCGGGAGCTGATCGTCGAGGTGAACGAGATGGCGAACAGGAACTCGTTCCAGCAGGCAAGGAAGACCAGGATCGCCGTGGTGACCATTCCCGGCGCCGCCAGCGGGGCGATGACCCTGACGAACGCCTGGAAGGGGGTGGCACCGTCGACCTTCGCCGCCTTCTCCAGCTCCCAGGGGATCTCGCGGAAGAAGGCCGACAGCGTGTAGATCCCCAGCGGCAGGCCGAAGGCGACATACGGGATGATCAGTCCCGGCCAGGTGTTGAACAGGCCGATCGCGCGCTCGATGCTGAACATCGGGGTCACCAGCGAGATCGCCGGGAACATCGCGATCAGCAGCGCCATCCCGATGAGAACGCCCTTGCCGGGGAATCGCAGCCGTGCTACCGCGTAGGCCGCCATGGAGGCCAGCGTGACGGCGATCGCTGTCGAGATCAGGCCGATCCCGATCGAGTTCAGCAGCGGCCGGACAAACTGCGTTGTGCCGAGTATCCCGGTTGTCCCGAAGTAGTTCGACAACGTCCACTGCGTAGGCCAGAAGGTGGGGTTGACGATCGCCGCGGGTGTCTTGAGCGACAGCGAGACCATCCAGAGCACCGGGATTAGCGCCAGCGCCACAACTACGGTGTTCGCCGTTCCCCAGCTGACCTTCTGCTTGGCCGTGGTGGTAACAGCAGCCATCAGCCAGTCACCTCTTTCCGATGTCCGTGCCGGGGGCCGCGGTGCCGAAGCCCTTGATGAACACGAAGGCGATGATCACCACGCAGATGAAGATCAGGATCGAGATCGCCGATCCGATCCCCAGGTTCAGCGCGTTGAACAGGTTGTCCCAGCCGAGGATCGAGACCGACCCGGTATGGGCGCTTCCGCCGGTCAGGATGAAGATGTTGTCGAAGATCCGGAACGAGTCCAGCGTCCGGAACAGCACCGCGACCAGGATGGCCGGCTTCATCAGCGGCAGCGTGATCTTGGTGAAGCGCTGCCAGCCGGTGGCGCCGTCCACCATGGCGGCCTTCTGCAGGTCCTCGGACACCAGGGAGAGCCCGGCCAGCAGCAGCAGCCCCATGAACGGCGTGGTCTTCCAGATCTCGGCCAGGATGATGACGCCGATGGCCGTATATTGATGGGTCAGCGGCGCGCTGGTGTTGAACGCCGCGGAGAGGTAGCCCTGGCCTGGCGTCCAGGCGTACTGCCAGCCGTAGGCGGCGGCGACCGTCACGATCCCGTAGGGGATGAGCGCGGCGGTGCGGACCGTGCCGCGGCCGAACAGCGTCCGGTGCATCAGCATGGCCAGCAGCATGCCGAGCACCAGCGTGACGGCGACCGAGACGACGGTGATGAGCACGGTCACATAGAGCGCATGCCACCAGAGCGGGGAGCTGAGCACCGCTGCGTAGTTGCTGAACCCGATGAACTTGATAGCCTGCGGGAGCTCCAGGTTATAGCGCTCCAGCGACAGCCAGATGGCGTAGCCGACCGGGTAGGCGGTGACGGCGATCATCACGATGACCGCCGGGGCACACAGCAGCCAGCCGAGCCTGCGCTCGGCCCGAGCGCCTTCCGACAGCTGCCGCTTGCGCCCGGCCGGCACCTCCTCGGTCGCGGTTCCGGTGACCGCCTCTGTCCTGGTACTCATCGGCCCCTTCCTTCCCTCGCGGCCTGCCGGTCGCCTGCTGCGCGGCGGCTCACGGGACCAGGCCCTTCGACTGCAGGGCGTTGTTGAGCTGGCTGATCAAACTCTGTTCGGTGCTCGCCGGGCTGATGGCGGGGGCCGGCGAGACCAGGTGCGAGATGTCGATGGACACGACCTGGTAGACCGGCGTCT
>WNEY01001459.1_pt1 | contig 16686 bp, 11 predicted proteins | sample 5400531 | NCBI WGS metagenome assembly WNEY01 (sample SAMN13153338, study PRJNA577476) | soil metagenome | isolation source: 200 cm saprolite under Douglas fir tree site 1 | place: USA:California | collected 2015-04-18
TTCGCGCGAGAGCGCCAACCGCGTCGTCAACCGCGCCGACCTCGTCTGCTTCATCGGCTCCGAGACCGGCGGCATGACCACGCATTTCTGGGCGGTGCCCGCGATCGACACGCCCGCGATCCAGATCGACATCGACGCCGAGGCGCTCGGCCGCAACTATCCGCTGCTCGCCGCCGTCAACGGCGACGCCAAGGTGACGCTCGCAAAGATGCTCGCCGCCGCCGACCGCGGCAGCGCCGCCAAGCGCAAGGCGTGGGTCGCGGAAGCGCAAAAAATCTGCGGCGAGTGGCGCGACAAGTACAAGTCGGCGCTCACCTCCGACGCGGTGCCGATCCGGCCCGAGCGGCTGTGCCACGAGCTCTCCCAGCACGTGCCCGACGACGCCATCGTGGTGGTCGACACCGGCCATGCCGGCATGTGGATGGGCGGCATGTATGACCTCACGAGCCCGCGTCAGACCTATATCCGCAGCGCCGGCCATCTCGGCTGGGCGTTCCCGGCCGGGCTCGGCGCCAAATGCGCCTGCCCCGACCGGCCGGTGGTCACCTTCACCGGCGACGCCGGGCTCTGGTACCATATCGCCGAGATCGAGACCGCGGCGCGCTGGCGCATCAACGCGGTCACCGTGGTCAACAACAATTCGAGCGGCAATCAATCCAAGCGCGGGTTCGATCGCGTCTATGGCGGCACCCAGACCGACCAGGCGCGGGAGCTGTGGACCTTCAGCCGGGTCAATTTCGCGCGCATTGCCGAGGACATGGGCGCGCTCGGCCTCCGGGTCGAGAAGCCCGCCGAGCTCGGCCCGGCGATCGGGCGGGCGCTCGCGGCGAACCGGCCGGTCGTCATCGACGTCGTCACCGACATCGACGCGCTCGCGCCGCTGGCCGTGAGCTAGCCCGCGTTTCGTGAGATCGATGCACAACGGGGCCACAAGCTCGGTGGGACTCCCTCTCCCCGCTTGCGGGGAGAGGGTTGGGGTGAGGGGGACTCACGGCGGGAATTGTATTCTTGCCAAGCAATACGAAGGGAGCGGGCTGAGTTTGCGAGGTCCAGAGATGTAAATGCCAGCGGGAGAGCGCTATGTCCGCGACGCATTGCTTGACTGCCCGAGCCTTCGCAGCGTACCTCCAGTGCAAGACAAAGGGACAGCTTCTTTCCCGATCAATTCCCGGTGACACTGCAGATTTTGCTGAACTGCTTCTCGACAGATTTAAGGAAGTAGCAGCTCCGGTAATACAGGAGACGACGGGCAGGGCTCTTCTTCGATATGACGAGCTTCCTGCTCATCTTGCAGCACATGGGGAACCGCCTGGCTTAATTGATTGCGACACCACCTACATCGACATCACGCGTATCGTCTCCGAAGAATCGCACGAAAGCCGTCAACCCGTCAGTGCCGACCTCTACGTTCCCGTACTTTTTGTACCCAATGACCCGATACTATCGTGGCACAAGGCGTTACTCGGCTTCGCCGCGATCGCAGTTCGCGACGTAGGAGGCGCGACGACCGGATACATCTGCCATGGACCGGACAAAAACATAAAACGTCTTCGCATCTCTGATGCAATCACCGCTACTGTTGATACTTTGATTGAGCTGCAACGAACTCTTGTTGACGACAATGATGTACCGCTGATACTGAATAAGCACTGCACCATATGCAAGTATAAGACTCGCTGTCGGCAAGTTGCCATCGATACCGATAATCTCAGCCTACTTGGTACGCTTGGCGAGAAGGAGCGCCGGCAATTAGCGGAAAAGGGGATCAGAACGATCTCCCAACTTTCATACGGATATCGGCCCCGGCGCAAGCGGCATGTCCACGCAACCTCCCGACCCACATCTGTCATGATTAACAAGAATGACAATAAGCTTAAGGCCCTTGCCGTCAAAAAGCAGCAAATACACGTCATTGACGCCAAGTCTCCGACAGAACAAGGGGCGCCGGTGTACCTCGATGTGGAAGGAACGCTGAGCCACGACCGTTACTATTTAATCGGCATGCGGTATAAAGCTGACAATCATTGGTTGGAATGCTCATTGTGGGCCAACCGACGTGAGGACGAACAGACAATTTGGGTTCAGTGCTTGCAAAGATTGGCCACCATTGAGCGCCCTCAGATTGTCCACTATGGCCATTACGAGCGGCAGTTCCTCCAGCGAATGCAGGAGCGCTATCCAGAAACGATGCCGCATCCGCAGTATGTCGACGAGCTGTTGGCGCGTTCAGTCAACTTGGTCTCGTTGATTTATGGCTCGATATATTTCCCGACCTACGGAAACGGATTGAAGGAAGTCGCAGGGTATCTTGGATTTCGCTGGACCGATCCGGAAGGGTCTGGCGCACTTGCTCCGCTTTGGCGTCTCTATTGGGAATTGACGTTTGACGAACAAGTAAAATCCAAGCTCGTCCGGTATAACATCGAGGATTGTAGAGCTGCAGAGCTCGTAGGAACCGCGATCGATGGAATGCGCCAGCGCGCGTCGGCTGAGTCGGGGCGCACGTTGGATATCGTTGATGTCAGCTCGTTGGAAGTCCCGTATCAGCGAACGTTCGGAAAATTTGTTAGCGCGGTTTCTGGCTTCAAGGAGATTAATGACGCAGCGTATTGGAATTACCAGAGGGAACGGGTCTTCGTACGAACAGACGATCGGCTTCGAAGGTTGGCTGATGCGGCAAAAAAACCGCGTGCGAAGCGAACGTGGCGTCCCGATAAGGTGGTGTGGGTCGAGGGAGCTATTCCACCAAGTTGCATCCGCTGCAGCTCAAGGACGATTTGGAAGGCGGGATGTCAGTCCCAAACTGTCAGAGATATTGTCTTCTCAAAAATAGGAGTTCGCAGACGGATTACAAGATACGCGATCCAGAGATATCGGTGCGGAGTGTGTCGCCAAGAAATGGGCGTTCCCCGGCAGAAGACGAGCTATGGTCGGAATCTGCGAGCCTATGTCGTTTATTTATTGATTGAAATGCGTCTATCGCGCAAGAATATTGCTGACCACCTCAAATCGATGTTCGGCTTGATTGTAAATCCGACTATGATCCACGACATCAAGACATTTGTGGCGGAGGAATATGAGCCATTGTACAGGACTATATTGCGATCGATAACGTCAGGCAGCCTTGTTCATGCCGACGAAACGAAGGGAGTGGTATACGGAGGTGGACACTACGTCTGGGTTTTTGCGAATCTGTCGGCGGTTGCGTACGTATATTCGGCGACAAGGGAGGCGGACGTACTCCAAGAGGTGTTGCAGGGATTTTCAGGGGTGTTGATTTCAGATTTTTACACCGGCTACGATTCAATAGAATGTCCTCAGCAAAAATGTTTAATTCATTTAATGCGGGACATAAATGAAGCAGTACTAAAGAATCCATTCAATCCTGAATTGGGGCACATCGCCAGTGATTTTGGAGCCTTGCTTAGGAGCATAGTGGCAAGTGTTGACAGGTGGGGACTGAGAGCCAGGCGGCTTCAAAAACATAGGCGCGAGGCGGACAAATTTCTTCGTGAAGTTGAATCATTGGAGTGTTCGTCTGAAGCTGCAATAGCGCTCCGTAAGCGGCTGCTGAAGAATAGATCAAAATTATTCACATTTCTTGATTATGATGGCGTACCGTGGAATAATAATAATGCGGAGCATGCGGTCCGAGCGTTTACGCGTATTCGAAATACGATGGCAACAAGTACACCGAGAGGCACTAAGGAGTATGCTACTTTGCTCAGCATACAGCAGACGTTGAAATATAGAAATATTGATTTTCTTGAGTTCTTACGCTCGGGAAGAATGGAGATTGATGGTATGTAGCCAGGCAACGGTTCCTGCTTGATCTAATGCGCAGCCGATTGCTAACGGCGCAGCCGATCAGTTGAGTAAGGCATTCGAAGCCTAAACCTCTCGGCCCTGCTCGCCCAGGCTGTAGATGGAGTTCCCTGCCTGCCCCCGACGCTTCTAAGCACTTTTTCGGTTATCACTTACCCCCCGCAAGCGGGGAGAAGTGGAGTTCGCGGCACGCGCGATCGTGTCCCCGGGAAGCCGAGCTGCAGTAGTCGCAAAGGGCGGTTCTCGATGAAGGAAATGTCTCGCACCGGACGGACAGTCGCGCGACAAGCGCGGGCACGACGGTGCAAAACGCAGTGCCGTTATTACTCCGCCTTGATTCCGGCTTTCGCAACGACGCCGCGCCACTTCTCGATGTCGCCGCGGATGCGCTCGGTGACCGCGTCCGGCGCTCCCGGCTCCGGCTGCGTGCCTTGCGCGACCAGCGCGTCCCCGACCTCGGCCGAATCGAGGACTGCGTTCACCTCGCGATTGAGCCGCGCGACGATCGCCGATGGCGTCGCCGCCGGCATGACGAGCGAAACCCACAGGCTCGCCTCGTAGCCAGCAATCCCGGCCTCGGCCGCCGTCGGCACCTCGGGCAAGGCGGCGGCGCGGGTTTTGCCGCTCGTCACCAGCGCCCGCAATTGCCCGGCGCGAATGTTGGGCAGCGACGGCGCGATGGTCGCGAACTGCATGTCGAGTCGGCCGGTGATGATGTCGGTCATCGATTGCGCCGAGCTCTTGTAGGGAACGTGGGTGATGGTCACGCCGGCCATGCTGGCGAAAAGGGCGGTCGCGAGATGCGCGAGGCTGGTCACTCCAGCGGAGCCGTAATTGAGCGCGCCGGGCTTCGCCTTGGCGAGCGTGACGAGCTCCGACAGGCTCTTCGCCGGCAGGCCGGGATAGAGCACCAGGACGTAGGGCTGGCTGCCGAGCATGGCCACCGGCGCGAAGTCCTTGATCGGGTCGTAGGGCAGGCCGACGCCCAGGGCGACCGCAACGGCGTGCGTGCTCGCGGTCGCGATGCCAAGCGTGTAGCCGTCGGGCGCGGCCTTGGCGACGGCGTCGACGCCGATATTGCCGCTGGCACCGGCGCGGTTCTCGACCACGATCTGCTGCCCGAGACGGGCGGACAGCTTCTGCCCGACGATACGCGCGATCACGTCGGTGCTGCTGCCGGCCGGGAAAGGCACCACCAGGTGGATCGGCCGCTCCGGCCACGCGGCGTCGCCGGATTGCGCGGCGGCGTCGCCGGCCGCGAGCAGCAGGACCAATCCGAGCAATGGAAGCCTGACCATCCCCATCTCCCTGCGTTCGTTCCCGTGGCCCGACTTGGGGCCTGTTCCGGTCACATCGAACCACATTTCCGGCGCCATGGCCGGGAACGTCCTGGATTGTCCCGGCCATCCACCTCTTTGGTGCGCCGTCAGGCGGGGAAGACATGGATGCCACCAGAACTCGGGCTTGCCCTGGGCTTGCCGGGTTCCGCGTTTGCCGCTCGCGCGGCGAGTGCGACGACGCCCATCGTCTTCACCAGCGCCGACGATCCGGTCAAGTTGGGGACTCGTCGCCAGCCTCAATCGGCCGGGTGGCAGCGCCACCGGCGTGAGTTTCTTCACCGGCATTTTGGGCGCAAAGCGGCTGGAGCTGCTGCACGACCTGGTTCCCAACGCCACCGTCATCTGGTGAACCCGAATAATCCGAGCGCCGAGTCACATAGGAAGGATTCAGGCGGCGCCCGCGCACTCGGTCAGCCTCAGCTTTGCGATCAATGCTGAGGTGGATCGGCTGGTTCGGATCGCGAAATAATCCGGAAGGTGGCGCGATTTGCTTTGGGACCAGTGGAGGGGATCCGCGGGGGCAAGCTCGACCGATCCGTGCTATGCTCGAACAGCGTGGGAGGACACGATGATCCCAGCGGGAATTTTCTTCTTCGGTGCCGCGGTCGTCGCGCTCTCAAGCTTGGTTGGCACGGGCGCGCACGCGCAGGACTATCCGTCACGTCCGATTACGATCGTCGTGCCGTACCCGCCGGGCGGGCCGACCGACACACTCGCGCGCATTGTGACTGAACGCATGAGGACAGCGCTCGGCCAGTCCATCATCATCGAGAACGTATCTGGGGCGGGCGGCAACATCGGCGTCGGCCGCGTCGCGCGTGCCGCGCCCGATGGCTACACCTTCGGCATCGGCCAGGTGAGCTCGCACGTCTTCAGCGGCGCTGTTTATACGCTCCAATACGACCTTCTGAAGGATTTGGAGCCGGTGGCCATGCTCACCACGGCCCCGATGTGGATCATTGCAAAAAATGCGTTGCCGGCAAACTTGAAGGGACTGCTGGATTGGCTGTGGGCAAATCCGGATAAGGCTTCGTTTGCAACAGTGGGCATCGGTGGTCCGGCGCATCTCTGCGGGGTCTACTTCCAAAACAAGACCGGCACACGCTTTCAATTCGTGCCGTATCGCGGAGCAGCACCGGCCATGCAGGATTTGCTGGCCGGGCAAATCGATCTGACGTGCCTTGAGGCATCGAACTCCCTGCCTCAGGTGCGCAGCGGCCAAATCAAGGCCTACGCCGTTTTGGCTAGAACCCGCTGGGCGCCGGCGCCCAACATTCCCACCATCGACGAGGCGGGAGTGCCGGGACTTTATATTCCGTTCTGGCATGGATTTTGGGCGCCGAGAGGCACGCCGAAACACGCCATCGCCAAGCTCAATAAAGCGACCGTCGAGACGTTGGCCGACCCTGCAGTGCATCAGCGGCTCGTCGACATGGGCCAGGAAATTCCACCGCGCGAGCAGCAGACGCCCGAGGCGCTCGGCGTCTTTCAGAAGGCCGAGATCGAGAAGTGGTGGCCGATCATCAAAGCAGCGAACATTAAGGGCGAATAAGCTGCCTCATTGCCAGCATTTGAAATGAGCGCGAGCGCAATGAAACTCCCCGCGTCGAAAGCAGGCCGAGGCGTTGTCGCTGATGAGCGAGCCCGCTTCATGGCGCGACAGCCCGGGTTTGTCTCGATCAGCCTGCATCGCAGCCTGGACGGACGACGCATCGTCAACTACATCCAATGGCAGAGTCGAGATCTCTTGCAATCGGCTCATAAATCGTCGGAATTCCGCAAGGAGTGGGACCACTTCGATCAGCTAACGGACGAGGTCGACCCCATCTGTACGAGGTAGCTCACGTCTTGGACGGCAATCGGTAGGCATGCCATCCGCGTTACCTGAATGGTGCGGCTGAGTCAGCTCCGACATAAGCTGGCGAATTTGAGCCATGGCGGCCACGAACGAGCGCACCGTCACCGTGTTCGGCGGAACCGGGTTTCTCGGCCGCCGCGTCGTTCGACATCTCCGTAAGCATGGGTTTTCCGTACGGATTGCATCAAGGCATCCGGATCGGGGGCACAGGCTGTTCGCTCTTGATGATCCGCAACTTCAATCCGTCAAGGCCGACATTCACGACGAGCGATCAATCGCCGACGCCCTTGCCCGCGCTTACGGTGTGGTGAATGCGGTCAGTCTTTACGTCGAGCACGGACAGGAGACGTTTCATTCCGTGCATGTCGAATCTGCCCAACGGGTAGCCGCTCAAGCACGCCGAGCCGGAGTGGAGCGGCTCGCGCACGTTTCAGGTATCGGCTCTGACGCTGCCTCGCCCTCGCTCTATATCCGCAAGCGTGGCGAAGGCGAACTGGCGGTACGGGCCGCGTTTGCCGACGCCACACTCATCCGCCCCGCGGTGATGTTCGGACCGGACGACGCGTTTCTCACCACCATCCTCAAGCTCCTCGGCCGGCTTCCAATCTATCCGATGTTCGGCCGCGGCCTCACGAAATTACAGCCGGCCTATGCAGAAGATGTGGCGGAGGCGATCGCAAGGGCGCTGCAACGGACGGATATGCATGCGATCACATTCGAGTGCGGCGGCCCTCGCGTCTACTCTTACGAGGAATTGCTCAGAGCCGTTGCACAAGAAGCCAGCCTAAAGCCCAGATTGATTCCAATCCCATTTGCCGCTTGGCACGCGCTGGCTTGGTTCGCGGAAATGCTCCCGAGCCCGCTCGTCACTCGGAATCAAGTGGAACTGATGCAGGTCGACAATGTGTCATCGCCGGGGATGCCCGGATTTGGAGAACTTGGAATTTCACCGCTCGCGGTCGAGGAAATACTCCAGGAGATATTATGGGATCACTGATCAAAAGAGCTTCTTCGGCTGGACCGCTCTAAAATGGCGCCGGCCGAGGAACGCTAATACCGAACGCAAGAAGCCCGGCCGGTGATCAATGCGCCGAGCCTCCGCGTCGTCCATCGGCCGGTTGCTCTCTGAGGTACCGCCGCCACCTCGTGCAAGAGCGGCTTCTACAGTGCGTCAGTGTAGTGACGATAAGTGTGACCTCGACGCACCAGCGCCGTCCAGGGATGTCGCCAAGCGGCACGGCGAGCTCGAGGCCGCCGGCCCCGCCTCCCCCTACCCTTGCTTTCAAACGTGGAACGACCCACGATATTGCATATCGAGCTCGGGCGAACGATGGTGCTCCGCTTTCCACAACCCATAGGATCAGCACACGTGGGTGCGCTGGATTTTTGATTGAGGTCACGATGCCGTGCCTCTAGTTCGAAGTTGGACCTAAGGACCCCAAAGGCTTATGGGCCTGAACGTCACTCAGAAGCTAATTCAATCACACCTCGTCGATGGCGGCATGCATCCGGGGGAAGAGATCGCTCTTGGGATCGACCAGACGCTAACTCAAGACGCGACCGGCACCCTCGTCATGTTGACGCTCGAGGCAATGGAACTCGACCGCGTCCAATGCGAATTGTCGGCGCAGTACGTCGATCACAACCTGCTGCAGATCGACAACAAGAATGCGGAAGATCATCTATTCTTGTACAGCGCTTGTCAGCGTTTCGGTGTCTGGTTCAGCCCACCAGGAAACGGTGTCAGTCATCCCGTCCACATGCAGCGCTTCGGCAAGCCCGGTAAGACTCTGGCAGGCTCGGACAGCCACACCTGCGCGGCGGGCTCCCTCGGTATGCTGGCGATCGGCTCCGGGGGGCTCGATGTTGCCATGGCGATGGCAGGCGAACCCCTCAGAATCAAGATGCCCCAAGTGTGGGGCGTTCGCCTCGATGGCACATTGCCGGACTGGGTCAGCGCCAAGGACGTGATCTTGGAGATGCTGCGCCGACACGACGTCCACGGCGGTGTAGACCGAGTCGTTGAATACTTCGGCCCGGGCTTGATGTGCCTCACCGCCATGGATCGCCACGTGATTGCCAATATGGGAGCCGAGCTGGGCGCCACAACCACCGTCTTCCCGTCAGACGGTGAGACGCGCCGCTTTTTGGAAAGCGAGGGCCGTGGCGACGACTGGGTCGCCTTACTGCCCGATGAAGATGCCACTTACGACATAGAGGAGGTGATCGACCTGAGCCGGCTCGAGCCGCTTATCGCGAAGCCGACCAGCCCAGGCAATGTGGTCCCCGTGCGCGAGGTCGCGGGAGAGCCGGTGTATCAGTCCTATATTGGTTCGTCCGCGAACCCGGGCTACCGCGATTTCGCGGTCGCAGCCCGAATGGTCGAAGGCCGGCGGGCTCACCCTCAGGTGTCCTTCGATATCAATCCGACGTCTCGCCCGTTGCTCGAAGCGTTGGTGCGCGACGGTCATCTCGCGGCGCTCATAAAGGCAGGAGCGCGAATCCATCAAGCGGGCTGTAACGGTTGCATCGGTATGGGACAGGCGCCGGCGATAGGTCGAAACAGTCTCCGTACCGTGCCACGCAACTTTCCGGGACGCTCTGGGACGCGCGAAGACAGCGTGTTCCTGTGCAGTCCCGAAACGGCGACCGCGGCCGCACTGACTGGCAGGATCACCGATCCGCGTGATCTGAAAATGGCATGCCCGCGGATTAGCCCATCAGACTCGCCCGTCATTAACGCTGAAATGCTCATCCCGCCTCTTCCGGAGGGGCAAGCACGACAGGTCGAGTTGACCAAGGGTCCGAACATTGCCCCGCTACCGAAACTCGATCCGTTACCCGACTCAATGACGCTGCCGGTGCTCCTCAAAGTCGGCGACGACGTTTCCACTGACGAAATCTTGCCTGCTGGCGCGCGCGTACTCCCTTTCCGGAGCAACATCCCAAGGATCTCGGAGTTCTGCTTTGAGATCATAGACGACACGTATCCGAGACGCGCCGAGGAGATGCGGGATACCGGCGGCCACGTCGTTGTCGGCGGACACAACTACGGACAGGGGTCGAGTCGTGAGCATGCCGCCCTGGCACCGCGGTATCTTGGACTGCGCCTGGTCTTGGCGAAAACGTTTGCTCGGATCCATTGGCAGAACCTCATCAACTACGGCGTCCTGCCACTGACTTTCGCCCATACGGCAGACTATGATCGGATTGCACAGGGCGACGTGATCCGCCTCGGGGGACTGCACGCGGCACTACGGCGGGGCGCCCAGATTCAAGCAGGTACCGGCGGCGACGAATGGCGTGTCACGCTCATGCATGCGCTGTCGCCGCGGCAGATTGAGGTCCTGCTTGCCGGCGGCCTCATCAACTTCGTCCGAGGCAAGCGGAGTTAGAGGTCGCTCGCGCTCAAAGGCCAGACTTCGGGCGTGGAAACTCCGACGAACACGAAGACCACTGTATAATGCACGGGTGCAAGGCCCTGTTTATATTGTAACACCGCCGTAGGGGAGGGCGGCGGGCGAATTCGGCCCGCCGCGGGAATGCGGTTGCGACGATCGAGCCTTTGACAAGGCTCGGAAAATTCAGTTCCTTGAGCGCCAGAACGAGAAAGCCGGAGGAAACCCAATGCGAAAATCTGCCGCCATTTTGGCCGCGGCCAGCGCGCTTTGCATGGTCTCGGCCACGAGCCATGCCCAAACCGTGCTCAAGGCGTCGCATCAATTCCCGGGCGGCAAGGGCGATCCGCGCGACGAGATGGTCCAGATCATCGCCAAGGAAGCCAAGGCCGCCAATGTCGGCCTCGACGTCCAGGTCTACCCCGGTGCCTCGCTGTTCAAGCCGAACGAGCAGTGGAACGCGCTGGTGAACGGTCAACTCGACATCGCGTCGTTTCCGCTCGATTACGCGAGCGGCAAGGTGCGGGCCTTCGGCGCCACCCTGATGCCGGGCCTGGTGCGCAATCACGAGCGGGCGCAGAAGTTGAACGACGGCCAGTTCATGAAGGACATCAAGGAAAAGATCAACAAGGCCGGCGTCAACGTTCTGTCCGATGCCTGGCTCGCGGGCGCGGTCGGCTCGAAGAAGGCCTGCGTGCGCAAGCCCGACGACATCAAGGGACTGAAGGTTCGCTCGGCCGGACCGACCTTCGCGGCCATGTGGCAGGCCGCCGGCGCCTCGATCGTCTCGGTCCCGAGCAACGAGGTCTACAACGCGCTGCAGACCGGCGTCGCCGACGGTACCGACACCAGCTCCGGCAGCTTCGTCTCGTTCCGCCTTTACGAGCAGCTCAAGTGCCTCACGGCGCCGGGCGACAATGCGCTGTGGTTCATGTACGAGCCGGTGTTGCTGTCGAAGCGGAGCTTCGAGCGCCTCAACAAGCAGCAGCAGGACGCGCTGATCACCGCCGGCAAAAAGGCGCAAGATTATTTCGTCAAGGAAAGCAAGGGGTTGGACGACCAGATGGTCAAGACCTTCAAGGACCACAAGGTCGAGGTCGTCACCATGACGCCGGAGGAGTACGAGGCTTGGCTCGACGTCGCCCGCAAGAGCTCCTACGCGGAGTTCGCCGCGGAAGTGCCGGACGGAAAGAAGCTGATCGACGAGGCGCTGGCTGTCAAATAGATTGCCGCCCGACTCGCCGGCGCGTGAGGCGCGCCGGCGAGATTCCGTCCGATAGAGTCCCCCAGATGGATCGCTACATTCGGGTCGTCACGCGCATTTCGCAGCTGTTCGGCATCGTTTCCGCGGGCCTGATCGCTCTCGCGGTGCTGGTCGTCTGCCACATGGTGTTCGTGCGCTACGCGCTCAATCACAACACCATCTGGCAGACCGACTTCACCATTTACAGCCTGGTCGCGGCGACGTTCATCGGCAGTCCTTACGTGCTGCTCACCCGCGGGCACGTCAACGTCGACGTCCTGCCGCACTTTCTCGGCTACCGCGCCCGCTACTGGCTCGCGCTGGTGTCGGCGAGCGTGTCGCTCGCCTTTTGCCTGGTGATGACGGTGCTGACCTTCCAATTCTGGTACCAAGCGTGGAGCGAGGGCTGGGTGTCCGACACCATTTGGCGGGCGCGCCTGTGGATTCCCTACAGCTCGATGCCGATCGGCCTCGGCATCCTCTGTCTGCAATACGTCGCCGATCTCATCAATCTCGTCTCCGGCCGCGAGCCGCCCTTCGGCATCGCGCTGAAGGAGGGGGCATGAGCCCGACCACCCAGGGCGCGATCGTTCTCGTCGTCACGCTGATCGTGCTGATGTCGGGGGCGCCGGTCGCGTTCGGGCTCGGTGCGATCGCCATCGCGTTCCTGGTGATCTTCCAGGGGGTCGATTCGCTGCACGTGGCGGCCGAGACGTTCTATGCCGGTCTCAACGACTTCACGCTGGTTTCGATTCCGATGTTCGTCATGATGGGCGCCGCGATCGGCTCCTCGCCGGCCGGCAAGGATCTCTACGAGGCGCTCGACCGCTGGCTCTACCGGATCCCGGGCGGCCTCGTGATCTCCAATCTCGGCGCCTGCGCGATCTTCGCGGCGTTGACCGGCTCCTCGCCCGCCTGCTGCGCCGCCATCGGCAAGATGGGCATTCCGGAGATGCGCCAGCGCGGCTATCCGGACGACGTCGCCACCGGATCGATCTGCGCCGGCGGCACGCTCGGCATCCTGATCCCGCCGTCGATCACCTTCATCCTCTACGGGATCGCGACCGAGACCTCGATCGGACGGCTGTTTCTCGCCGGCGTCATGCCCGGCTTGATGCTCACCGGGCTTTTCATGCTCTGGACCCTGTTCATCATATGGAAGCGCGGTTTTCGCGCCCACGCGCCGGATTTCCGCTACAGCTGGGCGCAAAAGTTCCAGGCGATCCCGAAGATCACGCCCTTCATCTTGATCATCGTGGGGGTGATGTATGCGCTCTACGGCGGCGTCGCGACGCCGTCGGAAGCGGCCGGCGTCGGTGCCGCGCTCTGCGTCCTGTTCGCGGTTCTCATCTACGGGATGTGGACGCCGGAAAGCTGGTGGCGAATCCTGCGCGATACCACGCGCGAGTCCGTGATGATCCTGATGATCATCGCGGCCGCCGTTCTGTTCGGCTACATGCTCACCTCGCTCTATCTCACCCAGACGCTGGCGCAGGCGATCGCGGACGCGCAGGTGAACAGATGGACGTTGATGTTGATGATCAACTTCTTTCTGCTGGTGTGCGGATTCTTCATCCCCCCGGCGGCGATCATTCTGATGACGGCGCCGATCCTGCTGCCGATCATCACCACCGCCGGCTTCGATCCGGTATGGTTCGGCGTCATTCTCACCATCAACATGGAGATCGGCCTGATCCACCCGCCGGTCGGGCTCAATCTCTATATCGTCAACGCCATCGCGCCCGACGTGCCGATCACCCGCGTGATGTGGGGGACGATCCCTTACGTGCTCTGCATGATGCTGGCGATCGTCATCCTCTGCGTCTTTCCGGAGATCGCCACTTGGCTGCCGGACGAGGTGATGGGACCGGTGTTGCCGCGCGCGCGGTAATGGTCGGGTGCGCCGTCATGCTAGCAGTACAATCTCCGATCTGTCATGCCCGCGAAACATGTCCCCGCGAAGGCGGGGAGCGGGCATCCAGTAACCGCAAACATCGAATTCATGTCGATAGGCCGACGATTACTGGATCGTCCGCTTTCGCGGACGATGACAGTGAAGAGTCATAACCTCACCCCTCGCCGATCTCGCGCAGAATTTCCGCGGTGTGCTCGCCGAGCCGCGGGGAAGGGCGCTCCGCCGCCATCGGCTTGCCGTCGATCATGATCGGCGTGCGCACGCCTGGAATCGTGCCGGATTTGGCCTTGTCGCTCGGCCGCTCGATCCGCATGCCGCGGTGGACGACCTGCGGGTCGGCAAAAACCTGGTCGAGCGCGTTGATCGGCCCGGCCGGAACCTTCACCGCCTCGAGCTTCGCCAACAGCTCGGCGCGCGGCCACCGCTTGGTCAGGGCGGAGAGGTGCGCGATCAGCTCCTCGCGATTCTGCAGCCGGTCGGAATTGGCGCGGTATTCCGGCTGCTCCGCGATCTCCGGCGCGCCCAATAGCGCGCACAGCTTGGCGAACTGGTTGTCGTTGCCGGTGGCGATGATGATGTGGCCGTCGGCGACCGGAAAGACCTGGTAGGGCACGATGTTGGGGTGGGCGTTGCCGATGCGCGTGGGGACCTTGCCGGAGACGAGATAATTGAGCGCCTGGTTGGCGAGGACGCCGACCTGGCTGTCGACCAGGGCGGTGTCGACCTGGCAGCCGCGGCCGGTGCGCTCGCGCTCGGCGAGCGCGGCAAGCACGCCCACGACCGAATAGACGCCGGTGAAGATGTCGGCGACCGGGACCCCGGCACGTTGCGGCTCGCCCTCCGGCGTTCCGGTGAGGTCCATGATGCCGCCCATGCCCTGGGCCATGAGATCATAGCCCGCGCGCGCGGCGTAGGGCCCGGTCTGGCCGAAGCCGGTCACGGAGCAATAGATCAGGCGGGGGTTCTCCCCGCTCAGGCTCGCGTAATCGAGGCCGAACTTGGCGAGCGAGCCGACCTTGAAATTCTCGATCAGCACGTCCGAGCGCGCGGCGAGCTTTCTCACGATGCGCCGCCCATCCCCGCTCTCGAAATCGACCTCGATCGAGCGTTTGCCGCGGTTGGCGGCGTGGAAATAGGCGGCGCCGAGGTGGCCGCCGTCGACCGCCTCGACGAACGGCGGTCCCCAGCCGCGGGTATCGTCGCCGCTGCCCTTGCGCTCGACCTTGACCACGTCGGCGCCCAGGTCGGCGAGAATCTGCCCGGCCCAGGGTCCCGCCAGGATGCGGGCGAGCTCGAGCACGCGAAGTCCGGCCAAAGGCCCCGGCATTAACCAATCCTCCCGTTAAGTGGCCATTCCGGGCGAGAAATCGCTTGCCTCTGTGGCCTGCCCGGACCCCTGTTGTCCATAGGCGCCCCGGCGCGCGATTTGGCACGATTTGTGAATTTGTCATGGGCCACCTATTTAATGTTCCGACGCGGCGGGAGATTCTGGCCAAAGTGGATACCTCCTTCTTCGGCGACATGCTGCAGCAGATAGCAGAGCGCGGCCGGGCGTTGATCGACCGCGCGCGCGACCGGCGCGAGGTCGCCGAGCAGCGCTCGGCGAGCCTCGTCCAGCTCTGCGAGGACCTGCTCTCGGGCCGCGGCGAGGCATCGGGGGTCGCCCTGGCGCGCGAAATCCTCGCCCGCTACGGCGACCTGACGACCGGACCGCGCATCGCCTTCTTCGAGTCGCTGGCCCGCCGCTTCGGCCCCGACCGCGCCCGCTTGACCGCCGCCGCCACGGCGTGGCTGGCGGCGCCCACGGACGCGGCCGCCTCCAACATCCAACGCGCGTCCGAGCCGCGCCGGCTCGAGCTGTTCCGGCGCCTCAATCTGGCGCCGAACGGCACCGCGGCACTGGTGCGCATGCGCGAGCAACTGACGGACGCCCTCGACCATCGCGACGATCTCGCGGTCGTCGACGACGACTTCCTCCACCTGTTCTCCTCCTGGTTCAACCGCGGCTTTCTGGTGCTCAGAAAGATCGACTGGTCGACGCCGGCGAGAATTCTCGAGAAAATCATCCGCTACGAGGCGGTGCACGCCATCCGCGACTGGAACGACCTGCGGGCGCGCATCGATTCGTCCGACCGGCGCTGCTACGCCTTCTTCCACCCGGCGCTGGTCGACGAGCCGCTGATCTTCGTCGAGGTCGCGCTCACCCGCGGCATCCCGGCGGCGATCGAACCGATCCTGTCGGAGAAGCGCGCGCCGGTCGAGCTCGAGCGGGCGACGACCGCGGTGTTCTACTCGATCTCCAACTGCCAGCGCGGGCTCGCCGGCGTGTCGTTCGGCCATTTCCTCATCAAGCAGGTGGTCGAGGAGGTCTGCCGCGAAATGCCTCGGCTTTCGACCTTCGTCACGCTGTCGCCGGCGCCGAACTTCGCCGAATGGCTCGAGCGCGAGCGCGCGACGCAGGCGTCGGTCGCGCTCGACGAGGACGACCGTGCCGCGCTCGCGGCGCTCGATCGGCCGGATTGGTGGCGGGACGAGGCGACGGTCGAGGCCGTGCGCGAGCCGATCCTGCGGGCGGCGGCCTGGTATTACCTGCGCGGACGCACCCCGCGCGGCACCCCGCTCGACTCGGTGGCGCGCTTCCATCTCGGCAACGGCGCGCGCCTCGAGCGGCTCAATCTCCTCGGCGACACGTCGGAACGCGCGCTCAGGCAGTCGCACGGATTGATGGTGAATTACCTTTACGATCTGGAGGATATAGAGCGCAACCATGAGGCCTATGCCCAGCAGCATGCGGTGGTTGCGGCGGGCGCCGTCACGCGGCTGGTCAAGACGGCGGCGCGCGACGTCGTGCCGGCCGGCGATTGAGCTAGGGCTCAAGCCGACGACGGGTCCTACGCCTTGCCGTAGACCGGCACCACGGCGCCGCGGGTGACGCGGTTCTCCAGCGAGGCCAGGAACAGGATCGCCGCCGCCACCTCCTCGACCTTCGGCCAGGCGGCGTGGTCGGCCTTGGGCATGGCTCGCCGGTTCGCCGGGGTGTCCATGGTCGAGGGCGCGACCGCATTGACCAGGATGCCCGCCTTCACGACCTCCTCGGCGAGCGCGAC
>WNEY01001461.1_pt1 | contig 16683 bp, 14 predicted proteins | sample 5400531 | NCBI WGS metagenome assembly WNEY01 (sample SAMN13153338, study PRJNA577476) | soil metagenome | isolation source: 200 cm saprolite under Douglas fir tree site 1 | place: USA:California | collected 2015-04-18
CGGTCGCGTCCGGCGTCCAGAAGCTGATCGACGAGGTGCGGCCGAAGCTGCCCCGCGGCTCGACGATCCTCCTGACCGGGCAACCGCAGGCGATGAACGCCTCCTTCAGCGGCCTCGGCATCGGCATCGTGGCTGCCGTCATCCTCGTCTACCTGCTGATGGCGGTGAACTTCCAGTCGTGGACCGAGCCGCTGGTCATCCTCATGGCGCTTCCCGGGACGCTGGCCGGGATCGTCTGGGGACTCTTCGTGACCGGCACGACGCTGAGCGTCCCGGCCCTGATGGGAACACTGATGAGCATCGGCGTCGCGACCGCGAACAGCATCCTCGTCGTCACCTTCGCGATCGAACGTCTCCGCGAGGGGACCGATTCCATCAGCGCCGCGCTCAACGCGGGACGCACCCGTTTGCGGCCGGTGATCATGACCGCGACCGCCATGATCCTCGGCATGCTGCCGATGTCGCTCGGCCTGGGCGACGGCGGCGAACAGAACGCGCCGCTCGGCCGGGCGGTGATCGGCGGGCTCGTATTCGCCACCCTGTCCACGCTCTTCTTCGTTCCGGTGGTCCTCAGCGCCATCGGCTATCACCCGCCCGCGCAGCTCGACGATGGTGAACCAGCTCAGGGGACCACATGAGCGCAGCCTCCGAGACTCTGATGCCGCGGCGTATCCGGAGCAGACGGCACCTCTGGATCGCCGCCGCCGCGGTGCTGGTGCTCGCGGCCGGCTTCCTCGCCGGGTACCTGCCGAGGCGGTTGGCTCGCGCGAAGCTCGCCGCCGCCACTCCGACTGCGCCGGTCGCGCCGCGCGTGTCGGTCGTCAAGGCGGTCGCAGTGGACGCCGGGCGTCTCTTGACGCTGCCCGCGGGCCTGGTCGCGAATCAGCAAACGCTGGTCTACGCAAGGGCCAGCGGGTACGTGAGCCGCTGGCTGGTGGACATCGGCGACCGGGTCAAGAAGGGCCAGCTGCTGCTCCAGCTCGATACCCCCGAGCTCGACAAGCAGCTCGCGCAGGCGCGGGCCTCTTTGTCGCAAACGGTCGCCGCGCTGGCCCAGGCGCAGGCGAATCGCGACTACGCCTACGTCACCGCACGGCGCGAGGCCGCGCTCTTCGCCAAGTTGCTCATCTCCGCGCAGGAGAACGACCAGGCCCAGACGCAAGCCGCCGTCTGGAACGCGAACGTCAACGCCGCGAAGGCCACCGTCGCGGCCCAGCGCGCCAACGTGGGGCAGCTCGCGCAGCTCGTCTCGTTCGGAAAGGTGTACGCGCCCTACGACGGGACGATCACCCGGCGGTTGGTCGACGTCGGGACCCTGGTGAACGCGGGCGCTGGCACGACCGCCGCCGCGCTGTTCGAGATCGCGGCGACCGATCCGATGCAGGCGTACGTGGACGTGCCGCAGGTGTTCGCGCCCAGCGTCCGCGTCGGGGCGGACGCAAAGATCTCCGTGAGGAATTTCCGCGGCCGCGTCTTTCCCGGGCGCGTCACGCGGACCGCCGGCGCGCTCGACCCTGCCTCGCGGACGCTCAGGACCGAGGTGGATCTGCCGAACCCGAACGGCGAACTTCTCGCGGGAATGTACGTCGACGTCGCGCTCGACGTGGCCGTTTCGCACCAGGTGGTCCGGGTCCCCTCGAGTGCGATCATCGCCGATTCCCGGGGCGTCCACGTCGCGGTCGTGGACGGGAGCGGGAAAGTGCACCTCGTCGCCGTGACCACCGGGCTGGACAACGGCTCCACCATCGAGCTCGTTGCCGGCCTTTCGGGCGGGGAGCAGGTGATCGCGGCTCCGCCGGGCGGCGTGACGGACGGAATCCAGGTCCAAGCGGTGAGCGCGGGATGATCGCGCTCCTCGCCATCCTCCTCGCCCAGGCTGCGCCGGCGGCGCGGGTAGTGACGCTCGAGGAAGCGCAGCGCGTCGCCCAGGAGCGGCAGCCGCAGCTCCGCGCCGCGCGAGGCAGCACACAGGCTGCGGAGGGGCGCGTCGAGCAGTCCCGCTCCGGGCTGCTGCCGCAGCTCTCGGCGACCGCAGACTACCAGCGGACGACCACCAACTTCATCTTCCGCCCCGGTGGAATCGCTCGCCCGGCCCAAGAAACCTCCTGGAGCAGCGTCAATTTCTTCGACAGCAGCGTGACCCTGTCACAGCTCCTCTGGGACTTCGGGCAGACCAGCAACCGCTGGCGATCGACGCAGGCGAGCGCGCGCGCCACGGCCGATCAGGAGCGCTCGACCTGGCAGCAAGTGATCTTGCAGGTGCGCGTTGCCTTCTTCAACGCGGTCGCCTTCAAAGAGCTGCTCGCCGTCGCGCGCGAGACCCTGACCAACCAGCGCAATCACCTCGTCCAGATCGAGGGATTCGTGCAGGAGGGCACGCGGCCGCCGATCGACCTGTCCCAGGCCAGGGCGGACTTCGCCAACGCGGAGGTCCAGGTCATTAACGCGGGCAACGCTTACCAGCGATCCAAGGTGCTGCTGAACCAAGCCATGGGCGTGGAAGGCCCCATCGACTACGACGTCGCGAACGAGGCGTTGCCGCCCCAGGCCGGCGAGGACGGCGCTCTCGATCCGCTGCTCGCGACCGCGCTCGAGGCGCGCCCCGAGATCGCCTCCGCGACCGAGCAGGTCAAGGCGCAGCAGCTCCTCATCCAATCCGCGCGCGGCGCTTACGCTCCGTCGATCTCCGCCGGCGGCAGCTTCATCCAGGCGACCGAGACGGGTTCGAATTACGTGGGCTGGAACGCAGCCGCCGGAGTGACTCTCACCTGGAGCCTGTTCCAGGGCGGGCTGACGAAAGGCATCGTCCACGAGGCGGAGGGAAACCTCGGCTTCGCCGCGGCGCAGCTCGACGTGCTACGGCAGCAGGTGCGCGTGGACGTGGATCAGGCGCTCTTGGGGATCCGTGCCGCGAAGGCGGCGCTGTCCTCGTCGAGGGATGCCCTGGTCGCAGCGCGCCAGCGCTTGTCGCTCGCCGAGGGGCGTTACCAGAACGGCTCCGGCAGCGTGATCGAGTTGGGGGACGCACAGATCGCCGCGGCGAACGCGGCCGCGCAGGTGGTCCAGACGGACTTCCAACTCGCCACGGCGCGCGCCCAGCTGCTCTGGGCGGTCGGCCGCGCGTGACAGCGCACGCTCAATAAGCCTGACGGATCGACCTCAATTTCATGACACTCTCCCTTGATCTCCACGAGAGCGCGTCGCTCGATTGCGCGCGCTCGGAACTTCACCCCAGCAAGAGACATGCCACGCCGCGCGCGCGGGCTCGGCTCGGGGCCGCTCGCGCTGCAAGAGGCCCCGCGTTCGCTCGGCCGGTAGAGCCTCACTGTATCGAAGTGACCACCCGGCGCGGCCACTGCATGGCGTGGCCACGCGCCGGTCTGCTACGTTGGGGCCCAGTGGGTCCTGTCGCCTGGGTACTGGCATGGACGTGGCCGAGAAGGAACAGCTGACTCAGGAGCTGCGGCGCCGGAACATGTACCTGGCAGAGGCCATGCGTGCGGCCATCCAATATGAGGTCAACCATGCTTGAGAAAGGCGGTCAATATGGCCACGCCTACACCAATCACCATACCCACCGAGCCGATTGGCAGTATCCCAAGACCCCTTGATCTCATCGAGAGAGTCGCAAGAGGCGACAGTGAAGATCCTGACCTCGCCCCGCTCTATGAAGATGCGATTCGAGATACGATTGAGCGGTTTGAAGCCACAGGCTCGCCGGTCGTTACAGACGGCGAACAGAGGAAGTATCACAATTTCGCGACGTACTGCGTGCATGGGCTCCCGAACACGGCCCCGGATGGTTTCAAAATCGCGTTCTCAGACGGTCACACGCGCCGCATGTCGCGGCTCACACGCGGCCCTTTCCGTTACAGGCGCTACGCAGACTGTTACCTGGATGTCGCCATGCGCTACGCGCACGTGCCGGTCAAGCAGGCAGTGATATCGCCTTCGGCCTTGAGCCTGATGTACCCAGCCGAGAGGATTCCGGATTATTCGCGCGAGCAATTCATCGACGATCTGCTGAGCGAGCATGAAATCGAGATACGGCGCTGCCTGAAGAAGGGTGCGCATAAGGTCCAGGTGGACTTCACCGAAGGACGGCTGGCCGTGAAGATCGATCCGTCCGGGCATCTCCTGAACAGCTTCATTGACCTCAACAATCTCGCGCTGTCGCGCTTCTCGCCGGCGGAGCGCAGGCGCATCGGGGTCCATACCTGCCCGGGGAGTGACCTGGATTCGACGCACAGCGCCGACGTCGATTACGCAGAGTTGCTGCCCAGCTTGCTCGAGCTGAAGGCGGGAAATTTCTACATCGCGCTTGCGGGTGAGCAGGACCGCCGGCACGCCCTGACAATCATACGCAAGTACCTGAAACCGGATCAGCGGATTTTCGTCGGAGTCATAGCTCCGATCGACCCACACATTGAGACCCCGGAAGAAGTGCGGGACCGCGTCGTTGAAGCGTCTGAGTACATACCGATCGAGCAACTCGGTACCACCGACGACTGCGGATTCTCGCCTTTCAGTGATGACACTTCAACCAGCCGTGACACTGCCTTTGCCAAGATCCAGGCGCGTGTGCTTGGCACGACACTTGCCGGGACACTGATCGGAGCGCACCAGTGACGACGAAGAATGAAGAGGACACGCTGCTGCGATCCGTTGCCCTGCAGAATGCACAGAGCATTCTCATCGCCCGCGAGCGTGCCCAGCAGCGAAGCGAGTTCTATCTCGCCGAAGGGCAGCGACTTGCTCACATGGGAAGCTGGGCATTCAACCCTTCCGGATTTTTTGATTATTGGTCTCCTGAGCTGTTCCAGATTTACGGTCTCGATCCGGCCCAGGGAGCCCCCACACTGAACGAATATCTCGCGACCGTCCACCCGCAGGACCGGGAATTGATCGCAGGAACTATCGAAAAGATGCTGCTGGAAGGTTCAGGTTGTGATGTCACACAACGCATCCTGCGACCACACGGCGCGCTCCGACATATACGGTGGGTTGGCGTTCCGGCTTTCGATGAGGGTGTCGTCAAGGGTTTCGTCGGCACGGCAATGGATGTGACTGAGCAAGAGAACCTGACTCAGGAGCTCCGTCGCCGGGAGGCGTACCTGGCGGAGGCTCAAAGGCTCAGCCACACGGGCAGCTTCGGCTGGAGGATCTCCACCGGTGAGATCATCTGGTCCGAGGAAACCTTCCGGATCTTCCAATACGACCGAGCGACGAAACCGACAGTGGAGCTCGTCGTCCAGCGGGTTCATCCGGAAGACGCGGACCTGGTGAAACAGACGATCGAGCGCGCGTCGCGGGAGGGGAAGGATTTCGATCATGAATATCGCTTGGTGATGCCGGACGGCTTCGTCAAACACGTTCATGTGGTAGCGCACGCCTTCAGCGATGAATCGGGCACCATCGAGTTCGTCGGAGCGGTGATGGACGTCACCGAGCAGCACCAGGCGAGAGTGGCTCTGGAAAGGGTTTTTGACGAGATCAATAAATCACAGGCTCGGCTCCAGCTCGTCATCGACACGATCCCCACCATGGTCTGGAGCGCTCTGCCTGACGGTTCCGTTGATTTCCTCAGTCGATCCTTGATCGAGTACCACGGCTTTACCTTGGAAGATCTCGGACGAGGGGGCTGGAGCAGCCTGATCCATCCCGAAGATCTTGCGTTGCTCGCTGACAAGTGGCGCGCGGCCTTCTCAGCTGGGGAGCCGTACGCCTATGAATTCCGAGCTCGGCGGGCTGACGGTGAATATCGTTGGATCCTGAGTCGAGCCGTGCCGCTGCGCGACGAGCTGGGACACATCGTCAGATGGTACGGAGCGAGCATCGACATCGACGACAGGAAGCAGGCGGAACAAGAACTGCGCAAAAGCGAAGAGCAGTGGAGGGACGTCTTCGAAAACAACCCGACCATGTACTTCATGGTGGATGCTGCCGGGACGGTACTCTCAGTGAACCCCTTTGGCGCCGAGCAGCTTGGCTACCAAGTCGCTGAGTTGGTCGATCAGCCGGTGCTCAGCGTCTTTCATGAGTCCGATCGCGAGGCGGTCCAGAGAAACATGGCCTCCTGCTTGGAGCAACTCGGCCGGGCCAGGAGCTGGGAGGCTCGCAAGGTGCGTAAGGACGGCAAGGTACGCTGGGTTCGCGAAACCGCCAAAGCGGTGCCGCGGGTGAACGGCCCGATCGTCTTGGTCGCCTGCGAGGACATTACCGAGCAGAAGCGCGCCGAAGAAGCGCTGCGCCAGGCGCAAGCGGATCTCGCACACGTCAGCAGGGTGACCACCATGGGAGAGCTGACCGCCTCCCTGGCGCACGAAGTGAATCAACCGATCGCCGCCGCCGTCACCAATGCCAATGCCTGCTTGCGCTGGCTGGCGGGCGACGCCCCGAATCTCGAAGAGGCGCGCGCTGCTGCCATGAGAATCGTCAAAGACGGAAAGCGTGCGGCTGGAGTCATCAGCCGGATCCGTCTGCTCTTCAAGAAGGGTACTCCGGAACGTGAGGAGGTCGATGTAAACGAGGTCATCCGAGAGATGATCGTCCTCCTGCGCAACGAGACGACGCGGTACTCCATCTCGGTCCGGATGGAGCTGGCGCCAGGTCTTCCGCAAGTCATGGGCGATCGCGTGCAATTGCAGCAGGTCATGATGAACCTCATCATGAACGGCATCGATGCGATGAAGGATGTGGATGGGGCGCGCGACCTCGCCATCAAGTCGGAGCGGGCGGAAAACGAGCAATTGATCGTGTCCGTCAGCGATACCGGGGTGGGGCTCCCCCCGCGGCAGGCGGACCAGATCTTCAATGCATTCTTTACGACGAAGCCTCATGGGACCGGCATGGGACTTTCCATCAGCCGCTCCATCGTCGAATCGCACGGCGGCCGCTTGTGGGCCGCCGACGACTCCCGGCGGGGCGCATGTTTTTGCTTCACCCTACCCACGAGAGCCGAGGCACATGAAGACGCTCACAGGCCCTCCGACGGTCTTCGTCATTGATGACCCCCTCGGTTTACGCTTACTCGGGGGAGCGGTTGAGCGCTTTCCGTCCCCGGTCCGTGCAGTGATCGCCGCCGCGCTCTGATAGGCTGGCAGAAGTAGACCTTGTCGCCCTTCGGCGGGGGCAAACACGATGAGAGCGCCAACGGGCGGCACATCGGCGGCGAGCAGCATGGGCCGCCTCGTTGCCGGACTGCTCCGGCCGTACCGCGGTTCCGTCGCGGCGATCCTCTTCGCGACTGCGATCGAGACGGCGATGAGCCTCGCCGCACCTTGGCCGCTCAAGATCGTTCTCGACAACGTGATCGGCGCGCGCGAGCCGCCCGGCTGGCTGCGCCACGTCGCGAGCTGGATGCCGGGCGAAAGCGTCATCCGCTTCGCGGCGGTGGCTGCGATCGCGGCCGTCATCATCGCGGCGGTGGGCGCGCTCGCCTCGTATGTCGACAGCTACTACACCGAGAGTGTCGGGCAGTGGGTGGCCAACGATCTCCGGGTGCGCGTCTACGACCACCTCGAGCACTTCTCGCTCGCCTACTACGACACTCACCAGACCGGGACGCTGCTCAGCACCATCACGGACGACATCGCCACCATCCAGGGGTTCGCCTCGTCCACCACGCTCAGCATCCTCGTCGACCTGCTGACGATCGTCGGGATGCTGGGCTTGATGTTCTGGCTCAACTGGGATTTCGCGCTGGTCGCCGTGGGCGTGGCTCCGTTCCTGCTTTTTTTCGTGGCGCGGTTCAGGAAGGCCGTGAAGAAGGCGGCGCGCGAGGTCCGCCGCCGGGAGAGCGAGGTGCTGAGCGTGGTGCAGCAGGGCCTCGAGTCCGTGCGGGTGGTGAACGTGTTCGGGCGGCAGGACTTCGAGGAGAAGCACCTGCTCGAGGCGAGCCGGGCGGCGGTCCAGGCCGCGCTGAAGGCGAGGCGTGTGAAGTCGCTCCTTTCACCGATCGTCACCGTGATCGTGTCGCTGTGCACGGCATTCGTCCTCTGGCGAGGAGCGTCGCTCGTCCTCGCCTCCGCGATGACCGCCGGGTCACTCACGGTCTTCCTCGCCTACCTCGGCAAGTTCTTCAAGCCGGTGCAGGACCTCGCGAAGATGAGCGGAACAATCGCCCAGGCAGCCGTCGGCGTGGAGCGCGTCCGCGCAATCCTCGACATGGACATGAGCATTCCCGAGCGTCCGGACGCACGCGACCCGGGAAAGCTCGAGGGCGCAGTCGAGTTCGATCACGTCGCCTTCGCCTACGATCCTGCGGTCCCTGTACTGAAGGACGTGAGCTTCTCCATCGCCGCCGGCGAGTTCGTGGGCATCGTTGGGACGACAGGGGCCGGAAAGTCGACGGTGCTCAGCCTGATCCCCCGATTGTACGATCCCACGGCTGGCAGCATTCTCATCGACGGCGTCGACGCGCGCGAGTACCAGCTCCAGGGGTTACGCGCCCAGATCGGGTTCGTGCTCCAGGACACGGTCCTCTTCCGCGGAACCGTGCGCGAGAACATCGCCTACGGCCGGCCAGCCGCCACGGACGCCGAAATCGTGGAGGCAGCGAAGCTCGCCAACGCCCACGAGTTCATCGCGCGAATGCCGAACGGATATGACACCCAGTTGGGCGAAAGAGGCCTGACGCTCTCCGGCGGGCAGCGGCAGCGCATCGGGATCGCCCGCGCCGTCATCCGCAACGCGCCCATCCTCATCCTCGACGAACCGACCGCCGCGCTGGACTCCCAGTCGGAGCAGCTCGTCATCGAGGCGCTCGAACGGCTCATGAAGGGCCGTACCGTCGTCACGGTGGCTCACCGCCTGAGCACCATTCGCGACGTCGACAAGATCGTCGTCTTCAAGGACGGCTTGGTCGCGGAGCAAGGCACGCACGACCAGCTGCTCGCGCTCCGTGGCGTCTATGCCGAGCTGCACCGCATCCAGATCGCTTCCGGTGCCGCCCCGCCGGCGGCGAAGACCTCCACCGCATAGCAGGAGCTTCAATGTCATCCCGATCCCTCGTCGTGCTTCCTGACGACTCGGCCAAGCCCATTCTGGAGGCGATCGGAACGGCTTCGAAGTCGCTCCGGGTGAAGATGTTCGTCTTCTCCGACCCCGCGCTGCTCAGGGCCGTGGTCGCCGCCCGGCGGCGCGGCGTGAAGGTCCGCGTGATGCTGAACTCCGCCCGTCGCAGCGGCGAGGCGGACAACGACGACACTCGCAAGAAGCTCGCCCGCGCCGGGATCGAGGTCGCCGACGGAAACCCCGAATTCGACCTCACGCACGAGAAGTCGATGGTGGTGGACGATGCAACCGCGTTCGTGAAGTCGCTCAACTGGGCGACGAGGAACCTGACCGGGACTCGCGACTACGCGGTCGTCACCTCGTACGGGCGGGAGGTCCGTGAGATCGTCGATTGCTTCGAGGCCGATTGGCACCGGCAGCGCTTCGGTGCAGGCGCGGACGCCCAACTGATCTGGTGCCCTGGGGGACGGGACCGGATCTCGCGCTTCATCGACGAGGCGAGGCGTACGCTGTTCATCCAGAACGAGCGATACCAGGACCCCATCATCATCGAGCGCATGGTCCGCGCTGCCCGCCGTGGGGTGAAGCTCCACGTCATGACGCGGCCACCGCACACGCTGAAGAAGGAGAAGCTGCTCGAGGGTGTTGGCGGCCTGCGCATCCTGGACGACGTCGGGATCAAGATCCGCAAGCTCAAGCACCTCAAGCTTCACGGCAAGATGCTGCTCGCTGACGGGGTCGCCTCGATCGTGGGCTCGATCAACCTCGCTCCAGGGAGTCTCGACGGACGTCGCGAGCTGGCGATCGAGGTGCGAGACGACGAGGTCGTGGAGCGGCTGCAGAAGATCGCTCACCACGACTGGAAGCACTCGCGTCCCGTCGATCTTTCCGATGAGGGGCTGCTGGCGGACCTCGAGGATCGCGCCGAAGACGCGGAGAAGCTCGCCATCGGCGCCCGGCGGGAAAGAGAAGAATGACGGATCTCACCCGCATGGCGCAGCGAAATACCGACGAGAGGCCATTTCCCGCGCACGGCCGGCGCAGCCTTGGCGCGCGCCGCAACTACACTGGAGGGATGGAGATCGTCCCCGAGATCGCCGCGCGCCGAAGAGCGCTCGGCATCTGCGTGATGGCCGTCGTTCTCTTGCTGCAACTCGCCACCGAGTACCTGGGAACCGGCGACCTCGGACGCGTTTTTCCCAAGCTTGCCGTCTCGATGGTTGGCCTGCCGATCCTCGTCTGGGGATCGCCAGCCGGCATCCGCTGGGCGGCCGGGCGGCGGTCCGGACCTCTCCTCCTGCTCCTCGGTGGAATGCTGTCTGCAGGAGCGCTCTATGCCGCGCTCCTGGCCGCGGTGCACCTCGCGAGCTTCTCCTTCCCGGCGTTGCGGCCACGGAGGGGAGAATGGGGGACCTCCGCTGCTTTGCGCGTCGGATTCGCGATGGGCTTGACCAACTTCGGCCTCTGGGTGCTCGCCTTTCTGTTCCCCTTCGCCTTGGAGGACGCGCGCTTCCGCGCGATGGAGGCGCAGCAGCTCCGGACGGAGGCCGAGCTGGCCCGGCTCCGCTCGCATCTCGAGCCCCACTTCTTGCTCAACACGCTCAACGCCGTTGCCGGACTGGTGACCGAGGACCCGCGCGCCGCGCGCCGCCTGCTCGCCTCGCTGGGCGACCTCTTGCGCGATTCGCTCCGCGACGATCGCGAGATGCAGACCCTGGGCGAGCAGATCGACTGGCTGCGGCACTACGCGCACATTCTCCAGGAGCGGCATGCAGGGCATCTCGCTTTCCGCTGGGAGGTGGGCCCGGAAGCGCGCGCGGCGCTTCTGCCACGGTTCTTGTTGCAACCCCTGGTCGAGAACGCGGTGAAGCACGGCGCCCTGGGACGCAAGAATGGCGGCACGATCGAAGTGCGAGCCACGGTGTCGGACGCGAGAAGGCTCGTCTGCACCGTCCAGGACGATGGCCCGGGAATGCCGGACGGCGAGACGCGCCCGGGCGCGTTCGGTCTCCTCTTGCTGCGGCGGCGGCTCGCGCTGCAATACGCGGAGCGGGCGAGCTTCCGCCTCGAATCTTCGGCATCGGGAACGCGATCGATCGTGGAGATCCCCATCGAGGAGAACCGCTCATGACCCGCCGGTCACCGCCATCTCCGCCAGGTCGGCGCGCGCATGATCACCGCTCCGCCGAACCAGGGCCGCGGGAATCCCTCCGCGTACAACGGGTCGTACCAGAACGGCCCACCCCAATCGCCGTAGAACCCGTACTCCGGCGCAACCGCCGGCCCATATGCCGGCTCGACCTGCAGCCGATCGAAAGGCGTCCGCTCGGCCACGTCCTGTGTACCGGCGTGGACGTTCCAGATTGCGTCAAACTCGGGGATGGAGCCGGCGGACTGCTGATCCGGCGGCAGCGGGAAGAAGAGGTCGATGACGCGCTTCGATCCAGGGGGGACCGTCACCAGTGGGAGCCCGCCGTTTCCTTGGCTGGTCGTAGAGAACGCCGGCGCGGTGGGACCCGAGCCCTCGATATCCAGGTTCTGCTCCCGCGTGTCGACAGTCCACGGCTCGGCGCTGTTGTTGGAGACGACCATCCGCAGGTGCAGCGCGGGCGTGGACTCGCTGGAACCCTTCGCGGGGGCCAGCTCCCCGAGCCCGAACGACGCCAACCGCACGTCGCCCTGCGGCGCCGCCGGCGGAATCTGGTAGTCGGCGGCGACGTGCCCGCCGATGCTTCCGGTGGCGTGTTCAGCCGGTTGGTACATGTACTCGTGCGCGCATCCAGCGACCACGAGAGCGGGGAGTATCGCGATCAATTTCGACATGTGAACCTCCTTGCAGCCGTGCGGCAGGCCGCGCGCGCGGCCTGCCGCCGTCGGGTCACTTCGTCTGTCCGTCGGTCGCCGACCCGTCCGTCCGGAAGTCGTCCACCAGCGGCATCTCGACCTCGGTCGTGCCGAGCTGCCGGGCCCGCTCCAGGAAGTCGGACATCGGATTGGGGTTCGCCACCGGAACTCCATTGGCGTCGACCGTGGCCGGCCCCTCGACGTACGTCCCGTAGGGGGCGGGGTGCGATTTCGCGGTCTGCACCTTCGTCGCGGTCGCTCCACTGCCTGCGGCATTCTCCTGGGCCCTCACCGCGGTCGCAGTCAGCGATCCCACTGCAACGATCATCCCGAACACCATGTTCCATTTCATTTGCTTCTCCTGTCTGCCGGTCGAAGTGACCGTTCATGCCCCTGGAGGTTAGGAGGCCGGATGGAGCGAGGCGCCCCCGATCCGACGAGCGCCGGTTCCGTGCCGACGAGCGATACCGCCGCCGCGAAGTGCCGAGGACGCCCTGCGGCAGGACGAGCTGCGCCCGTGCGGTGAAGAGGAGGGCCGTGGCTACGGACCCTCCGACTCGATCGGGTCTCCTTGGTCATCCTGCGATCCCTCCCGCGTCAGCGCGAAGGAGCCGGGCAAATCGGAGCCGGAGACGGAGCCGGTCATCGAGTCCCCGGAGAACGTACCGTCGAAGACGCCCTGGCTTCGCAGCTCGAAATGGACGCTGTTGCCGGCCACACGGACGCCGTAGAGCGGCGACGAGGCGCCATCGACTTCGAGCCTGCCCCTCCACAGGCCGCCGCTCTCCGACAACTGAACGGTGACGGGTGCTCGCACGCCGTTTCTCTCGAGGACCCCGTCCCACTGACCGGCGGGTGCGTCGTTCCGTGCGAATGCAGGCGCCGCGACGATCGCCGCGGCGAGTACGATGAAGCCAAATCTGGAACGCATGGTTCTTCCTCCGTTGAGAGTTGTCGAACCTCGTCGCGGTGTGCAAGCGTCGCGCCAACCTCCGTCCCTTCTGCGGCACGCCGGGTTGAACGCTCGAGCTGATCAGCCGAAGACAACTGTCGCGTACGTCGATGACTCGCACGGTGGACTGACATCGGTGTCTGGAATCGATCACCTTCGCCCCTCGCCCGCGGGTTGGCGGCGGACCCTGCTCAGACGGTCCGGAGGTCCCGATTTCTTCCCCGGATCCGTGCTGCCGTAGCAACGGGACGGCGTCGCCGCTTTCCAGAACGCGGCGCCCGTCGTCGGTCCGAGGCACCTCGTCGCCGCGATCCGACCACCCGGCCGATCCCGGCAGGATCGCCGGATCGCGGTGGGTAACCTTCCAGGCATGAAAATCATGCTTGCTGGAATGGTCGCCGCGCTGACGGCGGTGGTGGTCGTGCTCACCAGTGCTTCGCGAGAACAGGACCTGAGGGGGCATTCGAGTGCCCGGCCGGCGGCGGCTTCGTCCAGCAGCAGCCTGGGGCCGCCGCCAAGCGCATTGCCCGGACCGCTCGAAGACGACCGATCGCTGCGGCCGCCAGGCGGGACGCCGTTGCCACGCTCCGAGCCGGTGAGCTCCGACGCGCCCGAGGCAGCGGCGGTTCCGGCCGCGGGCATGCTGCTGGCCTCCGACGATCAGCTGGCCGCTCTCCAGCAGTTGGTCACGCAATCGCGCCAGGAGAACGAACGTCTCGCGCACATCGACGAGCAGCTAGCCTCGGTGCGGCGGCAAGCGGCGGACGAAGAGTTGCGGCGCGAGGACGAGGCGGAGGAAGAGGCCGCGCAGCATGCCGCGACCGTGCAGGCGCTAGTGACCCTGCGGCAGGCGGAGGCGCTGCTCGCGACCGGCGACTCGGACGGCGTGGACGATGAGCTGAGCAGCGCCGAGGCAGCGCTCTCGGGCCGCACGCGCATCGACGTGGACGCGGCGCGCGAGGCGCTCGGGCGATCGGATCTTTTTGCAGCGCGACAGTATCTCGCCGCCGCCCTGGCGGAGAGGCGGTCCCTGCGCTGAAGCGAGAGCTGAGGGCCGCTCGCGTGCCGTCCCCACGCCGCCCGAAGTGGGCGGCGACACCCGATGCGCAGGCGACGTGCCACCGACCGATGCGCTGCGACCGGACCGCCCCCACTGTCATGAGCCGATCGCTTCCTGACGGTGCCGCGACACCATGGCCGATCGCTGGACAGCGCACGCTCCTTGTCGGGCGCACCGCGCGCGGACCCTGTCAGGCCCGGCCGTTGGCGCGCCGGCTGCAGTGCACAGGTCAGCGTCCCCCTGCGGGGCTACCGGAGATGGTGATGAGATCATGGACCCGGGCGCAATGAACGAACCGAAGAGCTCCAAGAAAGGACCCGATGATGAAACGTTGCGCGCAAATGGTTCTGGGTCTCGCACTTTTGTTCGCGCCCGCCTCCTCGTATGCGATCAGCGTGCCCCTATCCACCACTGATGCGACCCTCAACCTGAACGTCCAGCTCCAGCCACAATTCCTCGTCAACCAGGCGGGTACCCCGGACGGCATGGACCCGAGCTACGACGTGTTCGTCCGGCGAGCGCGTATCGCCGTCAACGGCACCGTCGGCAAGAGCTTCAGCTACTACTTCCAGCTGGACAGCCCGAACTTCGGGAAGTTCGGCAACCTCGCGGGCCGCGTCCTCGTGCAGGACGCTTGGGGCGGCTGGGCGCCGACGGGGATCGACGGCGGCACGGTGGTCTACATCGATGCCGGCCTGCTCTACATTCCCGTCTCGCGTCACGTCCTGGGATACACGACGAACTACATCACCGCTGACTTGCAGACCGACGCGGTCCGCCTTCCCAACAGCCCCTTTCCGAGCTTTCGCGACGTCGGCGTGCAGGTGAGGGGCTGGGCTCTCGACAAGAGGCTCGGCTTCCGGGGCGGTGTTTACGAGGGGTATACGCCGATCGATCAGCCGGCGGGAACGTGCGAAACGGGCGGCGCTGGCTGCATCACGCCGAAACGGACCCCGGCTCTGGGCGGCTTCATCAACCTCGATCTGATCGGCAGCGAAGAAGGTCTCTGGCTCTACAGCGCGTACAAGTGGGGCACGTCCCCCATCCTCAGCGTGAACGTAGCAGGGAATTACCAGTCGCGGGCGCTCAGGAATGCATTTGGCAGCCTGACCGACCACAAGCTCCTCGCCACGGGAGTCTATCTGGACCTTCCCATGACGGAGCGGGCCGAGCTCGTCGTCGATGGGACCCTGTACTTGAACGGCAACGGCACGGGAAGCCCGAACACCGGCACGGGCTTCGCGGCGAGCGCCGGCTACCGGTACGGCTTCATCGCACCGTACGTAGCCTACGATTACTTCCAGTCTTCCGGCTGCGACGCGGGAAGTCTCACGCCGAGCGAGCTTGCCCTCTGCAGCGCCAACGTGGACAGCGCCAACAGCCGGAACTTCAAGGCCGGCGTCAACCTCTTCTTCAACAAGAACCTGAACCATCTCAACGTCGAGCTCGGGATCAACCACGGGCTGTCGGCCTATGGGCCCTCGAGCATCACGGCGGCGACGGCGGGCTACGTGCCGGCCTCGCTCGATCCCGTTACCTCTGGAGCCCCGCGGCGGGCGTTCACCAACTCGTTGGCGAACCCGTCGTTCAAGTCTCTGCTCGTGCAGTGGACCGTTTACCTCTAGAGCCGGAGCAAGGCGTAGCACGACGATTGAACAGCCTCAGCCTGGGCCGTACTCCTTCAGCCGCCCGATGAGTGACCCGCGGCTCAGGCCCAGGCGTCGCGCAGCCTCCGACTGCTTGCCGCCGGCCGCCGTCATCGTCCGGCCGATCAGGCTGCGCTCCACCGCCTCGGCCAGCTCTCCCGGGATCGCGGCGCAGTTGAAGCGCACCAAGGGCCGCGCCGCCCGGCGGCTCCGGGCATGAACGAACGAGGCGATCAGCTCCTTTCCCTCCTTGCGCCCGGAACCCTACGGACCCGAGGAAGTGATCGGGTCCGCGAACGGCTGCTCCACCTCGCGCGTGAGCGCGAACGATCCGCGCCCCACGGAGCCGGATACAGAACCCGCCATCCAGTTGCCCGCCACCGTGCCATCGAAGGCGCCTTCCCCCGGCAGCTCGAAGTGAACGCCGAGGCCGGTCACGCGCACGTGCTCGAGGGGCAAGGAGCTGTTTCCGACGCGGAACCGGCCGGTCCAGTCTGCGCTGGCCGCCGCCAGCTCCACTGCGATGGGAACCTGCAGGCCGTTCCGCAGCATGAACCCCTGCCACCGCTCCGAAACGGCGCTGCTGGCCTGCGCGCGCCGGCTCATGCCGGCGCATCCAGCCGCCACCGCCATCAATCCGATCAGCATCCCTTTCGTCATGGAGATCTCCCTCGGCGCTCTCGTGCGCCTCGGGCATCCGGACCTCCACCTGACGCGCGCTATTCCGCCGGGAATAAGCGGATCGCGCTCGCGGTCTCGGCGGCGTGTGAAGGCATAGGGGGTTCGCGCCATCGCGCAGGAGGCCGCGTGGACAAGACTTCTTTCGACCGACTCGTTCTCGACTTGCGCGACGCGCAGCTGCGCGGGAGTGCGGTCATCCGACTGCTCGAGGAGCTGGACGCTCTTCCCGCACGTGAGCTGGTCCTCGATCTGCACCAGGTGCCCGACGACCTGCTCCCCCGGGTCGCCGCCGTGGCGCGGTTCCTCGGCGTGAAAAGGCGCGTCAAGATCGCCGGCCTGCGTGGAAAACAGATCCACGAGATGACCGCGCTCGGCATCGAGTTGCAGGCCATCGTGATCGGCCACTGGCCGCGCAGGCTCCCGGACGTCGGCTGACCTCGCGGCCGTTAGCCGCACGTCTCGTCGAGCCGACTTCGGGCGGCGCG
>WNEY01003219.1_pt1 | contig 16671 bp, 16 predicted proteins | sample 5400531 | NCBI WGS metagenome assembly WNEY01 (sample SAMN13153338, study PRJNA577476) | soil metagenome | isolation source: 200 cm saprolite under Douglas fir tree site 1 | place: USA:California | collected 2015-04-18
AGCGTGTACGCGCCGTTGCTCGCGGAGCCGGACACGGGCCTGGCGGAAACGCCCCGCTACTTCGCCGCGCTCGAGGCTGGCATGCGCGCGCGCGGCATCGCGGTGGTCGATCTGCTGGAACCGCTCCGTGCCGCCGCCCGAGACGCCGCGGCGCGCCGGGGCGGAGGTCTGATCTTCTGGCGAGACGACACCCACTGGAACGCCGCCGGGATCGCCACGGCCGCGCGCGCCATCGCTACAGCCGCTCGAGCGGCGGCAACCCCGTGAGAGTTCGACTCTCTCCTCGGGCATCTTCCATGTTCGGCCGCATTCCGCTGACCCTCGCTACAATCGGCCTTCTGCTTCAGACCGCGGCCGCGCAATCGATCCGCGGCACCGTCATTCTTGCTCAAACCGGCGAGCCACTGCCGTTCAGCGTTGTCATGCTGTCCCCTGGAGGCGCGCGCATCTTCACGGACGCACAGGGCAGGTTCGCATTTTCAAATCTGGGAAATGGCACATATCTCCTAAGCGTGCGACAGATCGGCTTCTCGCCAGTCGACACCCAGATCGCCCTGCGTGGTGATGACCCATCCACGGTTAGGATCGCGTTGCACGCGCTGGTCGTTCAGCTGCCTCCCCTCGTCGTGATCGGTTACGGGCCGTGTACCGCACCAGGCCGCCCCAATTCCCCTGATGACCCAGCGCTGGTAGCTGTCTTCGACCAACTGCAGGAGAACGCGCGCCGCTTCGAGCTGTTCGCCGATTCGTATCCGTTTCGCTTCCGTCTGGAGCGAACGCTCCGCGACGTCACGCGCCGCGGCGACACGCTGAAGACGGTAGACGTCCTCTCGCTCGGCAACAATGACGAACGACCGTACGAAGTCGGTCGCGTGGTCGCACCGGGGTGGGGACCCTGGAGCAGCAATCTGCTGGTGTACACGACCGTGCTGCAGGAATTCGCCAACACGACGTTCATCGAGAATCACTGCTTCCATCTCGCGGGGCGCGATACCATCGCGGGCGAGACGCTGGTACGCGTTGATTTCGAGCCGGCGGAGCGGCTCGGATGGGCGGATATCGCCGGCGCGGCGTACCTCGATTCGCTCACGTACGAATTACGCTTTACGGAAACGTCGCTCACGCACCCCGAGCGCTCACCGCTGACCGAGGTGAACACGATGACCGCGCGGACGCGCTTTCACAGCATCGCGCCGGGCATTCCGCTCCAGGACTCGCTCATCGGAATCACCACCTATCGCTTTGGGCGGTTCACCAAGCGGATCGAGACGCAACGCCTGATCGACATGCGCTTCCGACGCCGGGCACCCACCCAGGACTTGCGCTAAACGCCGTCATGGGGGGATATGGGGCCTCTCTTACGAGGGGTCTCCATGGCGCTGCCCGTCCTCCTGCTCGTTTCGACATTTGCCGTCCAGACCCCTGCCGCGCAGACACCCGCGCCCGCCGCGCCCGCCGGAGCGACTCCGATTTGGACGGCGCGATTTAGCGGCGACGTTCGCTGGCAGCAGGTCACCCCAGCGGGCGCGCTCCTCGTGTCGACCGACGGTGCGCTCGCGGCCGTCGACATCGAGCGCGGTCAGATCGTCTGGCAGAAGCCCGAGCTCGGTGGATTACCGGCCGACAGCGTGCGTATGGTGGAAGGGTCGCTGCTCATGGAGGCGGCGCGCCCGGGACTCCTGGTCGTCTTCGATCCGGTCACCGGCACCGTCCTCTTCGACTCACGGCGCCTGAATCTGACGAAGGTGGTCACGCGACGAGTAATGCCGCAGACCGGGACGCTGCTCGTGCATGGCCAGCGCCAGAGCGGCCCACCGGTCGTCGCGCTGTACGATCTCGCCACGGGCACACAGCGGTGGGTGAGTGAGTCCCTCTTTCAGCAGACGGAACCGAAGCGCGGTGGCCTCGGCGGGCTCATGCAAGGCCTGGTGCGCCTGGCCTCAGGAGGCACCACGCTCGAGGTGCTGCAGGCCGGACCCGACGTGATCGTCGTCCACACGCTCATGGGACTGCGCGCGCTCGACGCAAAGACGGGCGCGGTCCGCTGGTCCGCGACGCTGCCGACGGCGCGCGCCGGCAATCCCGCGAAGCACGTGCGGCTCTACCAATCGATCGACAAGAACGACCGCATTTACGTGAGCTTCGACGACCGGCTGATGGCGTACCGGCTCGCCGACGGTCAGGCACTGTGGGCCAAACCTGCGATGATCGACGGATGGGTGCACGACATCGTGCAGCATCCGAACGGGATCATCATCCTGCCGGAGTCGCCGCCGGCGAACGAAGCGACGGGCAACGTACGCATCGTGAACGGCGTGGTGCAGACGGGTCTCAACGTCGCGCGCTACGAAGATGGTACGACCATCGCGCCGAAGCCGTTGCGCATGCGCGGTACCGTCACGCAGGCGCTCATCACCGGGGGCGCGGCAGTCCTCGCGGTGGACGCGGAGTCCCGTACGTTCGTGAACGTCCTAGATGTCGCCACCGCGACGGTGCGCCTCCAGAAAGATGTGAAGATCAAAGGGCAGCTCGATTATGCGGAGCTGACGCCGGCCGGACTCCTGTACATCTCGCGTCCCGATGCGACCATCAACGCCGAAGTCAATATCATCGATCTCACGTCTGGGGAACCCAAGTTCAAGGATGCGATCGAAAGCGGGAAGCCGCTCAACGCCGACGATTACAAAGCCGACCGGTACTTGTTGCATCATGCCGTCGAGGGATCGACGCTCTACGTGTTCGCAAACCGCGATCACAAGCTGTATGCCGTCGACCGGCAGGCCGGCAGTTATCGCGCGCTGAGTGCCGAGATCAAGATGGAGGGCGGGGAAGATCCGACGGCGATGGAGCTGCGGCCCTCCGGGATTGTTCTGATCGCGGCGCAGAATCTCGTGGTGCTCGGCCGCGACGGGCAGATCAAGCAGCAGATCTATCATCCCGCTCCACGGTTGCCGGGACTGCTGCGCGCCCTGTATCGGATACAGTCCATCAGAGCCGGTCTGTACGGCGCCGCTGCATCTTCCTATGGCGACGCCTTCGCGCAAGCGTCGCGCACGGCGACCGACACGAATGCACGCCGCATCATGGGACAGATCGGCACCACGTACACGCAGGGAGGGGCACAGCTGCAGGGCTACTCCAACCAGGCGGCCGCGCTGGCGACGAAGCGGTTTAAGGCATCGCTGTCGGTACCTGGATCCGTATTCATGTTGACGCGCTCGCCAGACGGAGATGGCAACGTCCTCTTACAAATCGACAAAGACAGCGCGCAACCGCGCGCTCGCGTCGATCTCGGAAAAGAACGCGAGCCCGTATATGCGGTTGACGATATTGCGGGGATGCTGTTCTTGCGGACTGCCTCGGGAACGCTGGTCGGTTACCGGCTTTAGTGGTGGGGCGGGGGCGGGGCGTTACGGCCCGGTTGCTGTTATGACCGTGAATGCGTTGCTGGTGACGGTCACGTCGCTTGTCGATGCGCTCAGAGTGTAGGTCCCGGGCTTATCGATCACGAGGGTACTGAAGCGGGCGATACCCGCCGCGGCACGCGTAGTCGTAGTTCCACTCAGCGAGCCGCCTGCCGGATTGGAAGCGAGTGAAACGGTGACAGCGCCCGTAAAGGTGCTGTCCGTGTTTCCCAACGAATCCTTCGCGACGACCTCGACGGGCGGTGAAATGGCTTGGCCGGCCGTCGCTGAGTTCGGTTGAACGAAGAAGCCGAGCGCCTGCGCAGTCTGGCCGCCGCCACCGCCTCCGGTTGCGATGCCGATCAATCCGGAGCCGTCACCGCAGCCGGTGATCACCAGCGCGATCAGGCTGAGCACGATCGAAGAGTGAGCGAGTCGCATAATTGTCTTACGCACTACCACCCCCACCCGTTCCCGCCCGCCACCCCATTAAGGCGAATTCGTTCATTCTGAAATCGGTTGAGATCCCTCCGTCGCCGGATATTGCAAGCCCCCTTTTTGTGGTAAACTGGGGTCCATGCCAACCCAGCTTGAAGGTCGCCGCGGCGGCGCCGTCGGGGCGAAGATCGACTACCGGGATGGACACTGGATCGTTCCCGACCATCCCATCATCCCCTTCATCGAAGGCGACGGCACCGGGCCCGACATTTGGCGCGCCGCGGCCAAGGTCTTCGACGCCGCGGTCGCGCGCACGTCGGGTGGCAAGCGCAGCGTCGTCTGGCGGGAAATACTGGCCGGAGAAAAGTCCTTCAATCAATCGGGCGACTGGCTGCCCGAAGAGACCCTCGGCGTCATCCGGGAGCACCGCGTCGCCATCAAGGGCCCACTGACCACGCCGGTCGGCGGCGGCATTCGCTCGCTCAACGTCACGCTGCGGCAAGTCCTCGATTTGTACGCCTGCATTCGGCCGGTGCGGCATATCGCCGGCGTCCCGGCGCCCGTCAAACAACCGGGGAAACTCGACGTCGTCATTTTTCGGGAAAACATCGAAGACGTCTACGCCGGCATCGAGTACAAGGCAGGGAGCCCGGAGGCCGACGCGCTCATCGAATTCCTGCAGCGCCGTTTTGGAGCGAAGATTCGCGCCGGCAGCGCGATCGGTATCAAGCCGATGTCGAAATTCGGATCGCAGCGCCTGATCGTGAAGGCGATCCAGTACGCGATCAAGCGGCGGCGTCCTTCCGTGACCCTCGTCCACAACCAAGGAACGATTCGCGGAGCAGACCGTCACTGAGGCCGAGGGCGCAAAGCGCAAAGAGGACGTGAGCAAAGTGATGATCAAGGACCGTATCGCCGATGCCATGTTTCAGCAGCTCGTGCTGCGTCCGGACGAGTACTCCGTGATCGCCGCGCCCAATCTCAACGGCGACTACCTCTCCGATGCGGCGGCCGCGCAAGTCGGCGGGTTGGGCCTGGCGCCCGGCGGCAACGTCGGGGACGGGTACGCCGTGTATGAAGCGACGCACGGTACCGCGCCCAAGTACGCGGGCCAGGACAAGGTGAATCCCAGCAGCGTCATCCTCTCCGGTGTGATGATGTTCGAGGAGCTGGGATGGGAAGATGTGGGACGCGCGATCGTGCGCGGCCTCGAAGGCGCGATCGCGTCGAAACACGTCACCTACGATCTGGCGCGGCAGCTCCCTGGCGCGACGGAAGTCTCGACCTCTGCATTCGCCGACGCCATCATCGAGCACCTGTCGTGAAAACTCTTATCTCCACGCGCTCTCTTGAGAGCGTCGAGAGTCCGTTGCTGGCAGTGCTGGTCTCGGACAATCAAGCCCCGCTCAAGGATGCGAGTCTCGAGCGTGCCATCGCGTCGGGAGACTACGAGGGCAAGAAGGACGAGGCGCTGCTTGTTTACGGCGCCCCCCCAGGCAAGGCTGAGCGCATCCTGCTCGTGGGAATTGGAAAAGCGACCGAGATCACGCGCAGCTCAATCCGCCGCGGCGCGGCGATAGCCGCCAAACGTGCGCGCAGCCTGGGGACCAAGACATTCACTATAGCGGTCGCGAAAGAAGCGCGTGGAGGACTCGGCGCCGCCGAGATCGTACAGGTGGCGATCGAAGGCGCCGCGCAGGGCGGATGGCAATTCACGGAGCTCAAGAAGCAGCCCGAGGATCCCAAGCCAGAGCTCGAATCGGTCGAAATCGTCATCAACAAGGCCGACAAAGAGGACGCCGAGGCCGGCCGGCGCATCGGCGATGCCGTGGCTGCTGGCTACCTCTTCACCCGCAACCTCCAAATGCAGCCTGGGAACGTCTGCACGCCCACGTTCCTCGGCGAGCAGGCTCGCAAACTCGCGACCACCTACAAATTCGGCGTCACGGTCCTCGATCTCGCGCAAATAAAGAAGGAAGGGATGGGGGCGCTGCTCGCCGTCGCCCAGGGAAGCGCGGAAGAACCGCGGTTTATTGTACTGGAGTATCAGGGAGGCACAGGCGCCCCCGTCGTACTGATCGGCAAAGGCGTCACGTTCGATTCGGGTGGGATCTCGATCAAGCCCGCCGCGAACATGGAGGACATGAAGTTCGACAAGTCGGGGGCGACCGCCGTGCTCGGTGCGTTCGAAGTGCTGGGCCGCCTGAAGCCCAGGATCAACGTCGTTGGCCTTATCCCCGCAACGGAGAATCTGCCCTCCGGCACCGCGATCAAACCGGGCGACGTCGTAAAGAGCCACCTCGGTAAGACGATCGAGATCATCAACACCGACGCCGAGGGGCGCCTGATTCTCTGCGACGCGCTGTCGTACGCTCGGCGCTTCAAGCCGGCGGCGGCCATCGATGCCGCGACGCTGACCGGCGCCGTCGTCATCGCACTCGGCCACCATGCGATCGGCATGATGGGCAACGACGAGGCGTTGCTCGCGGAGGTGCGCGACGCGGGAGAACGCGCCGGCGAGCGCTGCTGGCCGCTGCCACTCTGGGACGAATATCGGGAGCTGCTGAAGTCCGACGTTGCCGACGTCAAGAATTCGGGCGGACGGGCGGCCGGCACCATTGCGGGCGCGTGGTTCCTGCGTGAGTTCGTGGACAGCTTTCCGTGGGTGCACCGCGACATCGCAGGAACGGCCTATCTCGAGGGCGAAGGCCCGAGTCACGCAAAGGGACCGACGGCGATCGGCGTGCGGCTGTTCACCGAATTCTTGCTCAAACGCGCTGGCGCTGCGGGCGCTTGATTCGCGGCGGTCTGCTCGCGCTCGGGTTGTCCGCCGCGTTGGCGTCCGGAGCGGCCGCTCAGGCTGACACGACCCGCCGAGACACCACAGCAGCCCACGACTCCACGCAACGCGACACCACGGCCCGCGATACCACGCCGGCGCTGCTGCCCGTATTCGCCGCCGCGATCGCGCCGGGCCCGTTGCCCCTGGGGTCGCGGTACACCTTCACCACCGACTCGTTACTCTTCAACCGAGTTCGCACGCTCAGCGATCTCCTCGGCCACATACCCGGTGTGTACGTCGCGCGCGGGGGCTGGTACGGACAGGCGGAGATCGTCCTCTATGGCGGCCGTGGTCCCGCGGCGCTCGAGATCTACTGGGATGGCGTCCCGTTCGTGCCGTTGGGGCGGGACTCGATCTATATCGACCCGGCGCGCATTCCCCTGGCGCCGCTCGAGCGCGTCGACGTCATCGTGCTTCCGGCCTCGCTGCGCGTCTATCTCGTCACGGCTCGCACGCGGTCGACGTCCGCGGCCACACAGATCGGGATTCTGACAGGCGTGGACGACATCGCCGGCTACCGCGCCGGATATGCGACGCGCGGACGTTCCGGTTTTGGCGTCGCACTCCTCGCCGACTGGAACAGCATCGGCCTTGGGCCGGTGGGCACTACGACCACGCCCTTCGGGACGAGCGATCTCTGGCTCAAGTTCGAGTACGTGCCACCGGGCGCGCGCGTGGGCGCTTCCTTTCAAATCGCGAGCTCGAGCTGGCATCGCACGGCTGGTGACGGCGTGGACGCGTGGCGGCAGGATCGTCGCGAGCGGCTGTTGCGCCTGTTTGTCGCCGAGCGCGAGGATGGCTTGGGCTACCGGCTGAGCACCACGCTCGCCACCAGCGGGATCAGCCATGATACGACGATTGCGCCACGCACCGTCTCGAGCATCACGGTCGAAGCGAGCAATACCTGGCGCAGAGCGAATGTGACGGCCACCGCTCGCCTTGGCGCCGCCGGCTTGCCGCAGCAATTGGAAGCGCGCGCCGGTTGGGCGCCCGTTTCGTTTTTCACGCTGGCCGGTACGTTGCGTCGCTCCAGCTACACGGGTGGACGAACCGGCGATCGCGGATACTTCACAGCCGGCATCGCGCTGCCATTGGGATTCTCAGCGCGCGCGGAGGCGGCATGGCAACGCGACGTACAAGCGCTGTTTGTTGCCAAGGATCCGCTCCAGCAGACGAATGACGTCGCCGGATGGGTGCGCTTCGACCACCCGAGACTCATGATCGAGGTCGGGCGTGGGCGGCGCGATCCATTCACCCCGGTCGGGTTCGCCGGCGGCATCAAGACGGTCACCGCTCTGCATCCCACTCCCTCGACCGACTTTATCGCCGGCCACGCGTCCCTGCGGGTGCTTCCGGGATTCACGCTGTCGGGCTGGTACTTCGATGCGGTGGTGGGCGGTGGCGACTTCGAGCCGCCGCATCACGCCCGCATCGCCGCGACCTTCCATTCCAAATTCTGGCGCGTCTTCAAGAGCGGCATCTTCGCGCTCCACGGCGAGGTGGCCATGGAGTCCTGGAGCCGATGGGCGCTGGGCGGCGCCGATACCGCGGGGATCCAGCGCACCATGGGTGGCGCGAGCTTCGTCGACACGAACTTCGAGCTACAGCTCGCCGGCGTCACGATCTTCTGGTACATCCAGAACATGAACGTGATGCGCTCGAGTTACGTGGCGGGGCTGGGCTTTCCAAAGAGCGTACAGCAGTATGGCGCCCGTTGGTTCTTCACGAACTAGCTTCCCCTACTACATTTAACGACTTGTGCCGCGCAGCATGACAGGCTTCGGCTCTGCCGAGGATAGAGTCTCGAGTGGGAGGGGACGCCTGCGGGTGGACATCCGCACCGTCAACCACCGCTTCTTCAACCCGCAGCTCAAGTTGCCGGCCGATCTCGCCGGCGTCGAAATCGAGATGCGGGAGCGACTGCGCCAGCTGCTGGAGCGCGGGCATGTGGCGGTCACCGCGCGGTGGGTCGATGGGCCGGCCACAGAGCGCGGCGTTGCCGTTGACCTGTCGCGCGCGAAACAGGTGCTTGCGGCCGCGCAGCAGCTCAAGAAGAAGCTGAAGCTCAAGGGGACGGTGGATCTGGCCTTCGTCGCGCGGCATCCGGACGTGTTGACGGCGGTGAATGGCCGCGATCAGGACGCCGTGCAGTGGGCCGACGTGAAGCCGATCGTGGAACGAGCGGCGCACGACGTGGTGGCGATGCGCGAGCGGGAGGGTCGGGCGCTCGCGATCGAGCTGAATCAGCGGCTTGATGCGCTCGAGACTGCGGCCCGCGAGATCGAAGCGCAGGCACCAGCACGGCTGAAGGCAGAGCATCAGCGGCTGAAACAAGCCATTGCCGAGCTGACCTCGGCCGCCACAGTGGATGAGCAGCGTTTGGCCGTCGAAATCGCATTGCTCGCCGACCGGGTGGATATCACTGAAGAGCTGGTGCGCTTTCGCGCTCACATCGAGGCGGCGCGCGCGGCGCTCAAGTCGGATCAGCCGGTCGGCAAGCAGCTCGGGTTCCTGGCGCAGGAGTTGTTGCGCGAGGTGAACACGATGGGCTCCAAGGCCAATGATGCACGGATCACCCAGACCGTGATCGCGATGAAGGGGGACCTCGAGAAATTCCGGGAGCAGCTGGAGAATTTGGAGTGACGGCACGGCCTCGGATCGTCGTCCTGTCCGCGCCGTCGGGCGGCGGCAAGACGACCATCGCGCGGGCGGCGCGCGAACAGTATCCGGATCGCTTCGGCTTCTCGGTGTCGGCGACGACGCGGCCGCCGCGTCCCGATGAGCGGGCCGGTGTGGATTATCACTTTCAGAAGCGGACGCAGTTCCTGGAAGGGGTCGGCGCTGGCAAGTTCCTCGAGTATGCCGAGTACGTCGGTGAGTTGTACGGCACGCTGAAGGACGAAGTCGAGAAAGTACTGAAGTCCGGGAAGCATGTGCTCCTCGACATCGAGGTCGAGGGAGCGCGGCAGGTGCGGGACCAGTATCCGTATCCCGGCTCAGTCTCGATCTTCATTTTGCCGAGCGATCCGCGCGTGTTGCTGGAGCGACTGCATCAGCGGAAGAGTGAATCGATCGAGCAGATCCGCTGGCGCCTGGACCGGGCCGAATATGAGTTGCAGCAGTCGACGTTGTTCGATCGGTGGATTCGCAACGACGATCTCGACAGGGCGGTCGCCGAGGTCGTGAGCATCGCGGACGACGCGCGGGGCGGGGGCCGAGCCAGGGAAAAGAAAGACTTCGAGTGGATCACGAACTATGGGCGCGGCCTGCAAGCCGAGGCCCAACGACTCTATGATGAACTGCACCAACAGAAAGGCTGAGCCATGCGCATTGTGACTCCGGCAGAAGTCGCAGGACAAACGCAGAACAAGTATCTCGGCGTGCTCGTGGCGGCCAAATTCGCGCGCTACGTGAACGATTTCCCGCGCGACCGTTCCGTCGATTGGGAAGAGAAGCTCACCACGCGCGCGTTCGACGAGCTCGTGCGCGGCGGCCTCAAGTACCGCCTGGTGCGGCGGCGGCGCCAGCAGGAAGCCTGATGTCATTCACCGACCGTCACGTCGTGCTTGGCGTGTCGGGCGGAATCGCCTGCTATAAGAGCTGTACCCTGGCGCGCCGGCTGACCGAGGCAGGCGCCACCGTGGACGTGGTGCTCACCGCGGGCGCCACCGAGTTCGTGCGGCCGCTGACGTTCGAAGCGCTCACCGGCCGGCCGGTGCTCACCTCGCTGTGGGAGCGGGGCCGCGCCCTCGCGCACATCGATCTCGCCAAAGATCCCGATCTCGTCATCGTGGCGCCGGCGACGGGGAACATCCTCGCGCGCGCCGCGATGGGAATGGCGGACGACTTGCTCACGGCGCTGCTGCTCGCGCGCGCCGACCGCCTCGTCCTCGCGGCGCCTGCCATGAACGACGCGATGTACGCGAATCCGGCGACGACCGCGAACATCAAGACACTCACCGCGCGTGGCTGGCATTTTGTCGGCCCGGAGATCGGCGCGCTCGCCGAAGGGCCGAGCGAGCGGCCGGGCCGGATGAGCGAACCCGAGACGATCCTCGCCGCGGCTGAACGGCTCCTTGGAAAGGGGCCGCGGGGGAATCCGAAGAGCAAGTGGTCCGGCAAGCGCGTCGTCGTGACAGCCGGGCCGACGCGCGAGCACCTCGATCCGGTGCGCGTCCTCACGAATCCGTCGAGCGGTCGCATGGGGTATGCGTTAGCGGAGGCCGCCTCGAGTCGCGGCGCCAACGTCGTGCTCGTGACCGGTCCAACGGAGCTCGCGCCGCCCCCTGGTCTTGCAACGAAGCACGTCGAGACGACCGAGGAGATGCAGCGCGCGGTCCAGGCGCTCGTGAAGGATGCGGACGCCCTGATCATGAGCGCCGCGCCCGCAGACTATCGTCCCACGCAGCTCGCCGACAAGAAGCGACCGCGCGCCAACGGTCCGCTCACGGTCGAACTGGAAGCGACGCCAGACATTCTCACCTCACTCGAGCGACCGAAGCGGATGGTCGTGGTCGGCTTCGCCCTGGAGACCGGGAACGGTCTCGCCAAGGCGCGCTCCAAGATGCAGAATAAGGCGCTCGACTTCGTGATCCTCAATGACGCCCTCGAGCCCGGTGCGGGATTCGAGGTCACGACGAATCGCGTGACGATTTTGGGACGCAACGGCAAGCAAGTCGACCTGCCGCTGCTGCCCAAGCGTGACGTGGCCGAACGAATCCTCGACGTCGTGGAAGAAGCGCTTTGACTGACGGCCGGGCTCTGGCAATTGAATATCTGAAACAGCAGCGGCTACTGGGGGGGGATGCGGTGATCCTCACCGAGAAGCCGGGAAACGAGAAACGGGAAACGGGAAACGGGGTGCAAGCCACGGAGTCTCCGTTTCCCGTTTCCCGTGTCCCGAAGACCGAATCTCGAGAGCACGCTGATATCCCTCCTTCTGGGATTTCCTTCGATCCTCCAAGCGGCGATTTGTTTGCGACCGATCCCATCCAACGGGCGGCGACACTCGCCGACGTTGCGACTCTCATCGCGGACTGTCAGAAGTGCAAGCTGTGCGCGGGACGTACCAACACGGTTCCCGGCGAAGGGTCCGCCACAGCGCGCCTCGTCGTCATTGGGGAAGGCCCGGGTCGCACGGAGGATGAAACGGGCCGCCCCTTCGTGGGTCGGGCAGGCGAGCTGCTCACCAAGATTCTCGAGGCGATCCAGCTGCCGCGCGCCCAGGTCTTCATCTGCAACATCGTGAAGTGCCGGCCGCCCGAGAATCGGCTCCCGCAGTACGACGAGATCGCGGCCTGCCTGCCTTTCCTTTATCGTCAGATCGAGCTGGTGAAACCGAAGGTGATCCTGGCGATGGGGGGGACGGCAGCGCAGTCGCTCCTCAGCACCAAACAGTCGCTAGGATCGCTCCGCAATCAGATCCATCGTTTCCGCGGCATCCCGGTCGTGGTGACCTATCACCCGGCTGCCTTGCTGCGTAACCCTCATTGGAAGAGACCAACCTGGGATGACGTCCGTATCGCCGCTCGCCTCCTCGACGACTGAGTTCGCGGGTCGGCAGACCCCATGGAGTAATGAAGCCGAGCAAGCCGTCCTCGGCGCCATGATGCTCGACCAGGACGCAGCGCTCAAAGCCGCTGAAGTCCTGGACGACACGATGTTCTACCGGGAAGCGCATCGCCTGCTGTTCCGCTCGATGCTGTCGCTGACCGAGCGTCGCGACGTCATCGATCCCGTGACCTTGCGCGACGAGCTGTCGCGCCGCGGCGACCTGGACCGCGCCGGGGGGATGGAATACATCGCGGCGCTCATCGACGTCGTCCCCACCGCCGCCAACATCGACTATCACGCCAGGATCGTCCGCGACAAGGCGGTGCTGCGCCGGCTCGTCGAGGCGGCCACCGGCATCATCCAGGACATCTACGAGGGACACGGTACCGCCGGCGAAGTGCTCGACAACGCGGAGCACCGTGTCTTTCAGGTGGCGCAATTCCGGCGCACCGAGGAGTTCATTCGGATCAAGGAGCTGATCTGGCCGACGATGGAGCGGATCGAGCAGCTCCAATCGGGCGCCGGTGCGTTGACTGGGGTGCCAAGCGGATTCGTCGATCTGGATCGCTACACGGCTGGCTTCCAGCGCGCCGATCTCGTCATCATCGCGGCGCGTCCATCCATGGGAAAGACCGCGCTGGCGCTGAACATCGTGCAGCACGCCGCGATCGAGCACAACACCGGGGTCGCCTTCTTTTCGCTGGAGATGTCGAAGGATCAGCTCGTGCAGCGGCTGCTCTGCTCGGAGGGACTGGTCGATGCGCAGCGGCTGCGGCGCGGCCAGCTCCGCGACGACGATTACCCGAAGCTCGCGCGTGCCGCGGGACTGTTGGGGACGGCGCCCATCTGGATTGACGACTCCGCGGCGCTCACGCCGCTGGCCATGCGCTCGAAGGCACGCCGGTTGAAGGCCGAGCACGACATTGCGCTCGTGATCGTGGACTACCTGCAATTGATGCAGGGGCCCGGCGACGTCGAGAACCGGCAGCAGGAGATCTCCTACATCTCCCGCTCCCTCAAGGCGCTCGCCAAGGAGCTCGACGTGCCCGTCGTCGCGATCTCGCAGCTCTCGCGCGCGCCCGAACAGCGAGGAGGGGAGCACCGGCGGCCACAGCTCTCCGACCTGCGCGAGTCCGGGGCAATCGAGCAGGACGCCGACGTCGTCTGCTTCATCTATAGACAGGAGTTCTACGACGGCCCGGTCGATCCCAAGACGAACGAGAGCATCGAGGGCATCGCGGAGGTGATCGTCGGCAAACAGCGCAACGGCCCCACCGGCACCGTGAAGCTGCACTTCAAGAAGGAATACACGCGCTTCGACAACTACACGGCGCGCGAGGCTCCCCCCCTCGAGGCCGGTCGTGTCTAAAGCCCATTCGCTTTTTCGCTGCACCGAATGCGGCGCCGATCAGCCTAAATGGGGCGGTAAGTGCGATGCGTGCGGAGCGTGGAATTCTCTAATCGAAGAGCCGGTTGGGCGGTTGAGCGGTTCGGCGGTTCGCGGTGTTCCAACCGGCCAACCGCCAATCCGCCTAACCGACCTGAAGCAGTCTGCCGTTGATCGCTGGAAAACCGGCCTCGCCGAATTCGACTTCGTCCTCGGCGGCGGAATCGTCCCCGGATCCGTCGTCCTGGTGGGCGGCGAGCCCGGCATTGGCAAGTCCACGCTCCTCATGCAATGCGCCGCACGGCTCGAGAGCCAGGGCGTTGTGACGCTGTATGTCTCGGGCGAGGAGTCGCCGGACCAATTGCGGCTGCGCGCCGATCGCTTGCAGGAGGATGCGGGCGGCATCCACGTCCTCGGCGAGACGCGCCTCGAATCCATTCTGCATCACGCCGCGCAACTGAAAGCGAGCGTCGTCCTCCTCGACTCGGTGCAGACGACTTACACTGAAGAGCTCGAGGGCGCTCCCGGCAACGTCGGACAGGTGCGCGAGTGCGCCGCCCGGCTGATGCGGTTCGCAAAGGAATCGGGGCCCGCGGTACTGCTCGTCGGGCACGTCACCAAGGGCGGGGGTATTGCGGGACCGAAGACACTCGAGCACATCGTCGACACCGTGCTCTACTTCGAGGGAGAAACCACGCTCGATCACCGGATCCTGCGCGCGGTGAAGAACCGCTTCGGCTCGGTCGATGAGATCGGTGTGTTTCGCATGACCGGCGCGGGACTCGAGCCGGTCGCAAACCCCGCCGCCGCGTTTTTGGCCGGGCGCTCGACGGGCGCGTCCGGCTCGGCGATCACGGCATTGATGGAAGGGACGCGCCCGATGCTCGTGGAGATCCAGGCGCTCGCATCGAAAGCTGGTTTCGGAACGCCGCAGCGCGTTGCGACCGGCCTCGATCACCGCCGGCTCGCGCTACTGCTCGCGGTCCTCGAGCGCCGCGCCGGCCTGCCGTTCGGAAGCCTGGACGTTTTTGTGAATGTCACCGGTGGTGTGCGACTGGTTGAGCCCTCAACGGACCTAGCCGTCCTTGCCGCCCTCGTCTCGACGGTCCACGACCGCCCCGTTCCAGCGGATGCGCTCTTTCTCGGCGAGGTAGGTCTCGGCGGCGAAATCCGCCCCGTCGCCGGTGTCGAACGGCGACTCGTCGAAGCGGCGCGGCAAGGGTTCCGCCGCGTGTTCTTGTCGGCCCGCTCGCAGCGGACGAGCAGCGATCTCGAGGTCATCGGGCTGGAGGGAATCAGTGAGCTCACCCGGCGCCTCGCCGCCTGACGTTGGAGTCGTCGTGGTGGCGGCGGGCGCTGGCGTCCGGGCGGGACCCGGCGAGGCGAAGCAGTTTCGTCCGATCCTCGGCGTTCCGATGCTGCTCCGCGCGTTGCGTCCCTTCACGTCACATCCGGAAGTGCGGCAGGTCATCGTCGTCCTCCCTCCCGGCTATGCCGATCGGCCACCCGAGTGGCTCGCCAAACTCCGCGGCGACCGGCTCGGACTCATTGCGGGTGGCGCACAGCGCGTGGACTCCGTGCGCGCCGGACTCCAGGCACTCCGATCCGAGACGAGCGTCGTCCTCGTGCACGACGCCGCTCGCCCCTTTGTGAGTCGCGGCACCATCGACGCCGTGATCGCGCGGGCACGCGCGGGGGTCGGCGCGGTGGCAGCCGTTCCAGCTTCCGACACGCTCAAGGAAGTGGGGCAGGGCAGCCACCGGCCGACGCCGCGCATTGCGCGCACGATTGACCGCGAGCGCATCTGGCGCGCGCAGACGCCGCAAGGATTCCCGCGACAGATGCTCGACGATGCGTATGCGCAGCTCGCGGACTCGACGCAGAACGGAGGGGGGGGAGCACCGAGCGATGACGCCGAAGTGTGTGAGCGGGCGGGCTTCCCCGTGGAGTTGATTCCCGATTCGCCGTACAACGTCAAGATCACGACGGCGGACGATTTCCGGATCGCCGAGGCGCTCGCCCGTGAGCTCCGGTGAAGCCGCTGCCATTTCAGTCAGCCGCGGAGGTCGCCGCGGCGATTCCACGCGTGGTCAAGCATCTCAACGCGGGTGGCTTGCTCGCGTATCCGACGGAGACGGTCTACGGCTTCGGCTCGCGCGTATTGCAGGCCGACGTGGCGGCGCTCGCGGCGTTGAAGGGGCGGTCCGCGGGCAAACCGTTTCTCCTGCTCATCAGCGATCGCGGCATGGCTGAGGCACACGGCCTCGCGTTCAATGCTTCGGCGGACGCCCTGGCGCGCGCCTTCTGGCCCGGACCGCTCACGCTCGTCCTGCCGGGCGGCTCCGGACAGCTGCCGGATCTGTTGCGCGGGCCGGACGGCGGCATCGCCGTGCGTTGGACCTCGCATCAGGCGATCGCGAGTCTGATCGCGGCTCTCGGCGCTCCGCTGACCTCGACCTCCGCCAATCTTCCCGGTCAACCACCCGGCCCCGGTGCCGTCGCAATCGCGCGCGACTTCGCGCCCGCTGTGGAGTCGGGAAAACTGCTCGTACTCGACGGCGGGGTCCTGGGGAACCGGCCGCCATCTACCGTCGTCGATTGCACGCGACCGGAGGCCCAGATCGTGCGCGAGGGAACGCTCAGTCTCAGCGAGCTGCGCCGTGCCGTCGGTCGCCTCGCTCCATGACCCAGCACGTCCTCTTTGTCTGCACCGGCAACATCTGCCGCAGCCCGCTCGCCGCCGCGTTGCTCGAACGCGCGCTCAAGGAGCGCGGGCTCGACGTGAACGTCACTTCCGCGGGAACGGGTGCCTGGGATGGCGCGCCCGCTTCCGAAGGCGCGTACCTCGTCGGGCTCGAGCGTGGGCTCGACCTCTCCGGTCACCGCGCGCGTCTGCTCACCCGGGAGCTCGTCGAACAGGCCGACTTGATTCTGACGATGGCGCGGCACCATCGGGCGCGCGTCGACGAGTTGGGCGGCGAGGGGCGCGTGTTCGTCCTCGGCGAGTATGTCGGTCGCGGTGGCGACGAAGTGAGTGACCCTTTCGG
>WNEY01001464.1_pt1 | contig 16669 bp, 15 predicted proteins | sample 5400531 | NCBI WGS metagenome assembly WNEY01 (sample SAMN13153338, study PRJNA577476) | soil metagenome | isolation source: 200 cm saprolite under Douglas fir tree site 1 | place: USA:California | collected 2015-04-18
AGAGCCAACGTGGTCATGCGGCTGGGCCGACGGATGACGTGACCCGGCCAGTTTGACTTCGAGCACGCTCTGAGGGCGAGACTGGGCGCATGGCGTCCACCGGATTGACGATCGCCGAGGTGGCCGAGCGCACCGGCCTGACCCGGCACACGCTGCGTTACTACGAGCGCGATGGGCTGATGCTCGATGTCGGCCGGGCCGGCTCGGGGCACCGCCGCTATTGCGAGGCCGATCTCGGCTGGATCGAGCTGATCACCAAGCTGCGGGCGACCGGCATGCCGATCCGTGAGGTACGCCGCTACGCCGAACTGGTCCGGGCCGGTGACGGCAACGAAGACGAGCGGCTCGCGCTCCTGCGAGCTCACCGCGAGCGGGTCCGCAGCCAGCTTGACTTGATGACGGCCCACCTCGATGCCATCGACTTCAAGATCGGCTACTACGCCGACGCGGCGGGCGCGTGCGAGTCGCCGGACAGCTACCTCAGTTCGCCGCGTCCAGCAGTCGCCGCTGTTCCGCGCTGAGCTGGAGGTCAACCGCCTCCAGGCTCTCGTCGAGCTGCGCGACCGAGGATGCGCCGACCAGCGGCACGACCGGAAGATCGCCGCCGATCAGCCAGGCCAGCACCACCTGGTTCGCGGTAGCGCCCGTCTCCTTGACGACCTGCTCTAGCGCCTGCAGCCGGGCGCCAGTTCCCGGATGGTCGCAGGCGCGGTCCAGTTCCTTGTCAGGGCGGGTGTACGCGCCGTTGAGCAGAGGCGAGCACGCCACCAGCGTCAGCCGCGGCTCGGCGCGCAGGTAGCTCAGGATCGACCCGTCCGCGACGCCGATCTCGCCGTCCGGCGAGAACCTGAGATCGGGGATGTCGGTGCGCATGCGCAGGTAGGTGTGGTGGTACTGCAACACGTCGGCCCGGGCGCTCCCGGCGACGGCCGCGAGGGTCCTGGCCCGTTCCACCTGCCAGGCCCAGTGGTTGCTCAGGCCGAGCAAGCCGACCACGCCGCCGGCGACCAGTTCCCCGAACGCCGCGACCTGCTCGTCCAGCGCAACCCCGGCCTGATCAGGGACATGGGCGTAGTAAAGATCGATCCGCTCCACGCCCAGGCGCTTCCGGCTGTGCTCGCACGCCTGCATGATCGCCGCCCGGGACAGCCCCTCGCGAGCGAAGTCGAAGCTAGTTGCCGGCGCGACCGGCCGGGCCCCGACCTTCGTCGCGATGACCACCTCCGCGCCGACGCCGCGGCTGGCCCGCCACCGGCCGAGCAGCGTCTCGCTCTTCCCGCCCTGCGTGCCGTTCACGAAATACAGGTAGTTGTTCGACGTATCGATGAAGTTCCCGCCCGCTTCGACGTACCGGTCCAAGATCGCGAACGAGGTCGCTTCGTCGGTCGTCGTCCCGAACCGCATGGCGCCGAGGCTGAGCACGCTAACCTCGCGAGCCGATAGACCGCTTCCGATGGTCGTGTATCGCATGCCCGCTACGCTCGCAGTTCGCGCGCGCTCGAAGTCAATGCGCGCGCCGTTGCGGGGATGTGGCGCCGCGGTAACAGTGCCCACGTTCGCCTAGCGGAACGGCGGCGTTTCTCCTACTATCCAGCGAACGCCGGTTCATGACCTAGCCGATGGAGTCCTGCTTGGTGAGGAAACTGCAGTTCGTGGTCGTCGTGCTGGCAGCCGGGCTGATCGTCGCGATCGCCAGCTCGTTGCTGCTGGATGCTGGACCGTTTCGGCCCGGCAGCGCGCGGCCACGGCCGCGTCATTCAGCGCCCGTCCACGCCGACGAGGCGCGTTCCGGCCATGCGGAAGCGGAGCGGTTGACGGCGCGTTCGAAGCTCGCGGCTGTGCTCGCGGCTGTGCTCGCGGCTGAGTTCGCGGCCGTACAGCGGGCCAACGCGGTGCAGCGGGCCAGGACGGCGCTCCATCGCTTCCATCCGCTGACCGTCCGGCTATGCCGTCGGTACCAGCACGTGGCGGCCTTCGGCGCGCACGGCGCGGGCCTGGTCGTGCGCAACGACAACTACGGAGGCCGGCGCGAGTGCCTGGCGAACGTGAACCGGTGGGCGAACTTCGCGGTCGCCTCGTCGCAGGCGCGCCGCAAGGGCTCAGAGCCGGCCGCGTTCCCCAACATCTTCTACGGATGCTCCTGGGGCATCTGCTCACCGGGCACCGGGCTGCCGCGCCAGTTGAGCCGGCTGCACCACCCGGTGACCTCCTGGTACACGGCCGGCCGCCCGCGCGGCCGGTGGGACGCCGCCTACGACATCTGGTTCGCCAAGAAGCGCTACACCAGCGGGCAGGACCACGGGGCCGAGATCATGCTTTGGCTGCGCAGCAGCGGGCTCGGCCGGCCAGCCGGCCACGGCGTGCTGATCGGCCGGCGGCGCTGGCAGGTCGAGCACTGGGTTACCACGAGCCCCTCGGGCGACCGCTGGCCGCTGATCATCTTCCGGATGATCCATCCGCACGGCTACGTCAGGCACCTGGCGCTCATGCCCTTCTTCCGCCGCGCCGAGGCCATGGGCCTGCTGAACCGCAAATGGTGGCTCACAGCGGTCGAGGCCGGATTCGAGGTCTGGCGCGGCGGGGCCGGGCTACGGACCACCGCATTCTGGGTCCACCTCTAGCGACCACGGCCGCACCCTCGAAGTGATCACGATCAGCAGCAGCCACGGGTCAACGCTGCAGTAGCTCTCCGCTCGACCACGACAGCGCTGACCCGGAGACGTTGCTCCCACGACAGCCCGGGGTCAGCGCTGCTGTCACCCCGGACCGGACTACAACAGCAGCGGGTCAGCGCTGTCGTCGGTCCGCGACCTCGGTGCCCTCCTGATGTCGTAGCTTCCTGGGAAGCTACCGCCTCTGTGCCCTCCTGATGTCGCTACTACGACCTCGGTGCCCACCTGAGGTTGTTGCGTCCCGGGAAGCTACGACATCGGGGGGCCACCGATGCTGCTAGGTCTCCCCGATCGCTGTTCGATCTCAGCAGAACATGCCCGATCGCAGCGGATCTTGCCCGAACCGCCGCGGCCGAACTCCGGGCCGCGGCCGACGCGCGGCTACAGCGAGGAATCACCAGGTGAGCAGGTGGTCGGAAATCAGGCGACAAGCGGGCCGCGGCCAGGCAGGATCACCGGCATGCCGCAGTTCGTCCCAGGCCTCCAGCTTGCGCGCGAGCTCTACGCAGAGGCGGTGCGCCCGCTGCTGGAAGAACGCTTCCCTCACCTGCAGCACGCGGCGGCACTGCTCGGACCCGGATCGGAAGTAGCAGGACTCGACACCGAGCGCTCCACCGACCACGACTGGGGGCCGCGCCTGCAGGTCTTCCTGAACGCTGACGACGCCGAGCTGCACGCCGCGGCGATCACCGCGGTGCTCACCAGCCGCCTTCCTGCATCCTTCCGTGGTTATCCGATCGCGTTCCCCGTCACCACGGAACCCGGCCTGGCACCCAGGCACCGCGTGGAGGTCGCCGGGCTCGGCGCATGGCTGACGGGGCAGCTCGGATTCGATCCGCGCCGCGCCGTCGCCCTGCCGGACTGGCTCGCCACGCCCGCGCAGCGATTCGCCGAAATCACCACCGGGGCGGTCTTCCATGACGAACCCGGCGAGCTAACCCGCGCCCGCGCCCGGCTGACCTGGTATCCGCGCGACGCCTGGCTCTACCTGCTGGCCTGCCAGTGGCAGCGCATCGCGCAGGAAGAAGCCTTCCCCGGCCGGTGCGCCGAGACCGGCGACAACCTGGGCTCCGCCGTCGTCACCGCCCGTCTCGCTCGCGACCTGATGCGGCTGTGGCTGCTGATGCACCGCCGCTATCCGCCATACAGCAAATGGCTCGGCACCGCCTTCGCCCGCCTCCCGCGGACGACCGGGCTTTCCGCCGCCCTGGCTGCGGCAGTTTCCGCCACCGACTGGCCCACCCGCGAGCGGCAGCTGTGCCATGCCTACGAAACTGTCGCCGCTCGGCACAACCAGCTGGAACTCACCCCGCCGCTGGACACCCGGACGCGCCGCTTCTACGACCGGCCCTACCAGGTCATCGACGCCGCCCGGTTCACCGCCGCGCTCCGGGAGAAGATCACCGATCCGCAGATCAGGCACCTGCCGCCCATTGGCGCGATCGACCAGTTCACCGACAGCACCGACGCGATCAGCGACCTCTCCTTCCTGCGCGCCACCATCAAAGCAGCCATGCAGCCGCCCGACCGCTCGCCTCTGGCGCCAAGGCTAAAACCCACGGATAAATTTCAACCCTATTTTTTGGCATAAAAATTTGCGCCTGCCGGTCCGGCGGCCGCATGCGGGCCGCGGTAACCGTGGCTGCTCGACGCCGCCGGACCGGAGTGGGAGATAGTCTCCGAGGAGACCCAGCGCGGACTGCTCCCGCGGCTGCTGCGGTCCAGGCTGAGGCCAGCGATGCTCAATCAGCATCAGCGCTGGGTTGACCAGCTCGCCCGGCTCGCCGAAAGCGGAGAAACACCCAGCTGACTGGCGACCAAGCGGACTCCGGCTGATCGGTGGCGTGCGCTTACGGCGTGTCATGGCCGACTGACAGGCAACCGGTCATTCGGGCCAGTACCGTCCATAGGTGACGATCATCGTGATGGGAGTCCAAGATGGCGGTTAAAACCACGGTCACTCTGGAAGACGACATCGATGGCAGCACGGCCGACGAGACGATGTGGTTCGGTGTCGGCGGAGCCGAGTATGAGATCGACCTGAGCGCCGCGAACGCGCGCCGGTTCCGCGATCAGCTGGCGCCGTTCATCGAGCACGCCAGGAAGATCAGCCTCAGGCAGCGGACGCGGGCCGGGCGGTCGACCGCGGACCGGCGGGCCAGCGCGGAGGTGCGGGCCTGGGCGGTGGAGAACGGCATCAAGATCAGCGAACGAGGACGGATCCCGGCCAACGTCACCGCGCAATACGAGCTGGCCAAGGCCGGGCGGTAAGAAACAATCTCTCCACTGGCAACATGAGCCACCAGAGATAGCTGCATCGCCGGTGCTACCCGACCAGGTTCGGAAATACTGGCTGAATTCCAGGTAACAGTGCCGCGTCCTAATGCCTTCGCGGGTCACGATTGGTGTGACGCGATCCGATGAAAGGAGCCTGGATGCGAGTCGGAGTTCTCACCGGCGGCGGAGACTGCCCAGGACTGAACGCGGTCATCCGGGCGGTCGTGCGCACCGGCAGCTTCGACCACGACATTGAGTTCGTGGGCTTCCGCGATGGCTGGCGCGGCCCCCTGGAGGCTGACACTCAGCCGCTCAACGTCCAGGCCGTGCGCGGGATACTGCCACGCGGCGGCACGATTCTCGGCTCGTCCCGCACCAATCCGCTGGCCGAGTCGGCCACCAGAGACGGCATGACCGGCCTGCAGCGGATCGGCGAGAACCTGGCCCTGCTCGGTATCGACGCGCTGATCGCCATCGGCGGCGAGGACACGCTGGGAGTGGCGGCCCAGCTGTGGCGGTCCGGGCTCGAGGTCGTCGGCGTGCCCAAGACCATCGACAATGACCTCGGGGCGACCGACTACACCTTTGGCTTCGACACCGCCGTCAACATCGCGATGGAGGCGATCGACCGGCTGCACACGACGGCGGAAAGCCACCACCGGGCACTGATCGTGGAAGTCATGGGCCGCAACGCGGGCTGGATCGCGCTGCACGCCGGCCTGGCCGGCGGGGCGAACGTGATCTTGATTCCTGAGCATCCGTTCGACCTTGATGAGGTCTGCGAGTACGTACGGAAGCGGTTCGAGATTAGGTACGCGCCGATCGTCGTCGTGGCCGAAGGCGCCCACCAGAAGGAGTCCGAGCAGGTCGACGACCCGAAGCTGGACTCGTTCGGGCACGCCAGGCTGGGCGGCATCGGCCAGTTGCTGGCCGACGAGATCGAGCGCCGCACCGGCAAGGAAGCGCGCGCCGCCGTACTCGGGCACATCCAGCGCGGCGGAACCCCGACCGCCTTCGACCGGGTGCTCGCGACCAGGTTCGGCATACACGCGATCCGGGCCGTGGCCGAGGGCGCCTCCGGAGTCATGGTCGCGCTGCGCGACACGGAGATCGTCCGGGTTCCGCTGACCGAAGCGGTGGACAAGCTCAAGCTCGTGCCGCCGGAGCGCTACGCCGAGGCGGAGGTCTTCTTCGGCTGACCGGCGCCCCGGGCGGCCTGGCCGGAGTCAGGCGACGCGGCGCATTGCGACGATGATCGGGCTCCACTCCGATAGCGGGGTCAGCTGGACATTCTGGCCGGTCTGCGGAGCCTGAACGACCAGGCCATCGCCGATGTACATGCCGACATGGCCCGGGCTGCTCGGCGAACCGTCGGAGCCGACGAGAAACAGCAGGTCGCCTGGGCGGAGCGCGCTGGTCGAATACACCGCACTGCCGACGTTCACCTGGGAAAAGGTCGTGCGCGGCAGCGGTATGCCGCCCGCCCGGTACGCCTGCTGCATCAGCGAAGAGCAATCGCAGTGCAGGGCCATATTGCCGCTGTGAGCGTCGGTGCAGGACCCGCCGAAGTCGTAAGCGGTGCCTAGCTGGCCGATCGCAAAGCGGATCGCGAGCAGCACCGCGACCGGCGTGTGGGCGGGAACGCTGAAATTCTTAGGCAGGCTGACGCCAGAGCTTCGCGGCACGACATTGGCACCGTCGACCGCGCAGGCGCCGGTACCGCCGGAGAAGAGCGCCACCAGGTCGGAAGCGGGGCCCTGCCACTTCTGGTACGCACCGGGAGTCGCGCTGTGCTGCACGTCCTGCGCGGCTACGGTCACCGGCAGCGATGACCAGCCGTTCACCTGCTCGAGCCGCTGGTAGAACGCACGCGCCGCATACACGGGGTTCATGATCTGGGCAGTCGTCCCCCAGCCCTCCGACGGGCGCTGCTGAAACAAGCCGACCGAGTTCGAGGTGCCGTAGGGCAGGTTTTCCAGCGCCGACTCTTGCATGGCGGTGGCGATCGCCACGATCTCGGCTTGCGGCGGCAGCCCCATCCCGGTGCCGATCGAGTAGATGATCCACGCGTTCGCGATCTGGCCCGCGTCGAGCGGCCGGCCGGGAAGGGCTCGCCTGGCGGCCGCGAAGCCCGCCCCGGCCGAGGGCGAACATCCAAGCGGCGGGTTCGTGATTCCGGTGCCTACCGCCACGAGCGCGACCGCCGCAGCAAGCACCGCGGCCGTCAGCAAGCCGATGATCGGGAAATAGAGCGCGCGGCGTTTCACCGCTCACACCGCCATTCTCTCGTTCGTCCAGAACAGCTGCCGTTCGGCCGGTGTCAGGATGAGGTGAACGACGTGCGAGCTGGCCCGCCCGACTTTCCACAGCGCCCGGCCGATCTGCGCGGCCGACCAGGACCCGATGTGAGCGCACTCGGTGTCGGTCAGGCCGATGATTTCCCTGGTCATCGCCAGCGGCTGGGTGTCCTGGGCCAGGCAGACCCGCACGTCGCACGAGGAGATGAGGTTGCGCGCGATCGCCGCTTCCTCGCTGCCGGCCGCCCCGACCGCCTCGAAGTCCGCGAGCCGGTGCGTGGCCAGGACCTGGATCGTGCCCTGCGCACGGGACAGCCGGAGGTCAGAGTCGATCTTGCGGACCATGGCCGGTATCCGCATCGACCGCCACAGCTCGTCGCGCACGATCATGCGCACCGGCCCGCTGTCGGCGTCGATCGCGGCCTGGCCCCAGGACGACACGCAGGCCAAGGTCATCGCCACGGTCTCGTCGCCGCGGCCGTCGATTCGCGACAGGTCGACGGTCTGCAGCGGCGCGTCGAAGTCCGGGCGTACGGTCGTCGGGCCGTCGAACAGCCCGGACAGGGAGCCGGTGACCATGTTGCCGAGCGCGTCGGTTAGCGGCCTGATCATGTCCCTGAGCTCGTCCACGCCGTGCTGGCGAACTCGCAACTCGCGCGCCATTTCCGGAACGGGGTCCCTCAGCAACTGCCACACCTGCGGGATCGTCGGGTCGTGCAGCGCCGTGGCGGCGTCGGCCTGCCCGGAGGCGTGCCGGATGGCAAGCGACAGCGCGGCTTCCTCGGTCGGATAGAGCCCTCTTCCCAGCCGCATGGTGACCAGTGACGACAGCAGGGTCAGGCGTCGGCGGTGAATCTCGCCGAGCCGGTCACGCAGCAGTTCGGGATCGGCCGGCAGGTTCTCGCCGAGCGGCCCCGCGTCCAGGGGGTTGAGCCGGTTCCCGAGCCCAGGGCCGAGTTCGATTGGCGTGACCCCGAGGGCGCGGGCCAGCGGCGCGTACTCGTTCTTGACGTCACCGACCACGAAGGTGGCGACGCCGTAGGCCATCAGCCGCAGCGCGAGCGCCTTGACCGTCGCCGACTTTCCCGCTCCCGGCACCCCGGTCACCAGCAGGTTCGGGTTGGTGACGAGGCCGCGCCTGAGCCACTCGACCGGATGGCAGGAGAACGAGGCGCCGCTCAGGCAGTCGACGCCGAGGTAGGCGCCGACCGGTGGCAACGGCCGGCCGTGTAGCCACGGGTACAGTCCTTGCACCTGCGCCGTCGAGCCGCGGAACACTCGCGGTAGCGGAACCCGCGGCGCCCGTCCGGCCCCCCGGCCCGGATGGCCGCGCCTGGCGGGTATCTCGCTGTCGTCGGCGCTGCGCCGGCGTCGGTTTGGCTGCGTCAGCTCCGCGTCGGCCGCGGGTTCGACGGGCAGCAGCTCGGCCGGCTTGGCCGCCGCCGCTCTGACCAGGTCGGCCATCGCCTGGGTGGGCAGGTCCTGGTCGGTCGGCGGCCGCCTGTTCACAAGACTGGGCATGGTGTCACCACCTCCGCTGCGGCAGTCCGAGCCCGGCCGGCAGCGCGGCGAGCGCGAACCCGACGTCCTGGGCGCCCCACATCCGGCGGATTTCGATCCGCGCGGCGGCGGCGTCGGCCTCAATCGCGGCCATGGCGTCGCCTATCTGAGCTTTATCGGTGACGGTGACCGACACGTAGCCGGTGAACCTGACCAGTCCGTGACCGGCGGCCCGCTCGGCGTCCTGCGCCTGGGCCCGAAGCTGCGCCGCCTTCTCGTGCTCGGGCACGATCTGGCCGGTGCGCTGCCGCATCCTGATCGCGACATCGCGCTGGGTCCGCTCGGCGAGCACCTGCCGCTCGGCCTCACGCGGACTCAGCGGCTGCAAGTACATTGACACGGCCCGGCGCGACGTGCCGTCCCCGAGCAGCGGGAACAGCGCGGTGGCGTAGACCTCGCCGCGGGGCCAGTCATAAATCTGATAGCAGGCGCTGACGCCGCTGTCGTGCCGGTAGGAACCCCACGACGCCTCGGTCCGCACCGGGCCGGCGAGCCCGGGGTCAACTCCGGCGGCTAGCCCTGAGTGACTTCGTCCGGCGTCGGCCGCTGACTCCTCCGCGTAGCGACGGCGCTCGAGCGCCTGACCGCTGGCCGGATCGAACGCGGTCCTGAAGGACTCGGCCAGCTCGCGCGGCGTCAGCCATTGCGCTACCTCAAGTTCAGCGTCGCTGACGGCTCCGGCCAGCGCCCTGACCTGCCTTGCGAGCACTGCGCAGGCACCGGCCTCGCCGCCGCCGGCCGCTCGGATCGCCGAGGCCGCTCGCCGCTCATCCATCGTGAAGGCAAGCCATTCCTCCCGCTGCACCGAGGCCGACGCCGCGTCGTCGAGCAGCTCGGCGGTGACGGCGACGGCCTGATCCGGAGCATCTGCCGCCACGTGGCTCTCATGCCAGCTGCGCAGGCCGACCGCGTCGTCGGGCAGGCTGCGCTGGATGGCCTGGACCCTGACGATCGGCTGCCCTTCCGTGCACAGCGTGGCCAGGAACCGGCCCCAGCCGCTCACCTGCGCTTCGCGCCGGCCCGCGTCAGTCAGCCCGATGCCAGCGGAAGTGATTCGCGCGACCGCGGTATAGGTGCGGTCATGCGGGTGATAGAGCACGGCCATCGTTCCGCCCGTGCCGCTTTCCGCGGCCAGGATGCGGATCGGCGCCAGCACCCCGGGCAGGTCCATGGGGGCCGGACCGGCTGGATCGCCGGCCGCGATCGGGGCGAACGCTCCGGAGTGGAAGCGGTTCTGCCCGCGAGCTTTGAGAAGTTGGAACGACACAGCGGTCACCATCCATTCGTCCACCGTGCGGCCGCCCACCCTGAGGTAGGCGAGCAGCGCGAGAATTGCCGCGATCGGCCAGGCAATGAGCGCGTCAGAGAGCCTGGCCGCAGAAATTGGCTGCACCGCGACCAGCACGGCGAGCGCGACGAGCGCCGTGCGGCGACCGCTCATGCCGAGCAGGAAGTTTGCCCGCTCGTGTTGCCAGCCGTAATAGGCCTGATCTCGTCCGGTCATCGGGCGCTCCCTGCCACTGGTTCGCGGTCGATGTCAGATTCAGGCTGGATGTCAGGCTGGCCGGGTTGGGCCTGGGCCTGGGTAGGCCGGGCTTGGTTTGACCGGGCCTGGTTAGGCAGGCGAGTCCAGGCGAGCCTGGCGGCATCGGACTGGGCTGAGGCGGTGGTACGCAGTTCGTGGACGACGGCCATGGTCTTGGCCTCGGCAACCCGGCTGAGCTCAGCTGGGTCCACGCCGCCGGGCTGCCCGGCCCCGGTCACGTCCTTGCCGCCACCGCCGCGAATGCCGGCCAGCGTCCCGCCGGTCACGTGGACCTCGAGCACGTTGGTGGCCCGCGCCATGGCCGGCCAGGCGCAGCCGGCTAGCAGCAGCACCAGCATCCCGGCCAGCAGCCGCTCCACGCTGCTGCTCAGGCTGGGCATCGTAAGCCCGATAGCGAGTATCAGCGCCACCACCGGCTTGAGCGCGATCAGCTGGATCGCGGTCTTGGCGAGCTTGCGCCACCACTGCTGAGTCGCGTAGCCCACCTGCCCGGCCGCGGCTAGCGGCGAGATTGCGACGAGCACGGTCACGGCCACGTTCCTGGCCAGAAGCTGTGCCCACAACGCGATGGTCAGCACGATGCCGAGCAAGGCGAGTATCAGCGTGAGGCTTGACGATACGTTCGGGTCGAAGTTAGCCAGGCGCGCCAGATGAGCGGAGAGCGCGGCCGGACTGCCGAAACTCCGCGCGATGATCCAACTGGTCAGCTCATCGGCGGCGCGCAGCGCGGTAGCCGCTGCGGCGAGCGTCAGCACGAAGGCCAGGGCCGCTTTCCCCACGCCGATCAGTCCCTGCGCTATCGCCGAGCCGTCGTGGGTCATCACCGTCCTGATCACCTGCACCATCAGCAAGACCGCCGCGACCAGCGCCGCGATCTCCAGCGACAGGCCGTAGACGGACCGGACGCTCGCGTAGTTCAGGTTGACCGGAGGTATGGCGACAAACGACTTGGCAAAGGAGCCAAGGAGTTCCTGCGCGGCTTTCGCGAACGACTGGCAGATGGCGGACCAGCCAGGGGCGCTGCCAGCGGCAGGCTGGCCGCCCGCCGCCGGGCCCAGGCAGCCGGTCAGGTTAGAAATCGGATTACAGGCCATTGGTCATCGCCTTCCAGCCCTTGGCTGCCGCTGCGGCAGTTCCGGGCGTTGCGAGCAGCATCGCTAGGTCGTGAGCGGACGGCGTGAGCAGCCGCCAGCTCGCCGGAGTCCAGGTCAGCCTGACCGCGCTGACGCCGACATGCTCGGCGGCGCCAGAACGCGCCGTCAGGGTGTAGTCGTAAAGCAGCAGCACGGTCGGCTGGTCTGCGGTTGTTCCCTGCAGCTGGTACATCACCGGCACGAGGAACGCTCCGGTTCCCGGCGGCAGTGACCCGGACACGGGCAGGCCGAGTGCGCGGCGGGCGGCGATTGCGCTCGCGGCCGCGTCCTGCGCGGCGCCGTGATACGAGCCATCGGCCGTGAGCCGAGCCACCGTGGCGGCCCGATCGGGATCCAAAGGTGGAGCCGAGCTCGGTCATGAACTCGACGGCCGCGCTGACGGCACCGGCCTGGGTACGGGGGTAGCGGGTGTAGATCCCGTTTACCCATCCGGTTCCGCTTACTAGCCGCAGCGGGGGGTTCTTCGGCGCGGCCGTCGGTGCGGGCTTTGCTGGTGGGCCGCCGGCCGGCCGAGGCCCGGTGTCGTGACCAGCGGCCGACCGGCTTCCGCCGGTTACGACCTGGCTGACCAGGATCGCCAAGACCGCCGCAATACCCAGCGCCAGGGCGAAGATGGTCCGTTTCTTCATCTTGATCATCCGAGCTTGAATGCGTGGTTCACGAGCGGGATGCCGACGGCAACAACCACCGCGCCCACGACGGCCCACACCAGCCCCGCCTTGCCGCGAGCGGCAAGCTCGGCCCGACGGGTCACACTGCCGACCGCGATCATTCCTCCGGCGGCGACGGCCGAGGCAGCGCACGCCACCAGCGCGAGCCACTTCGTCCAGGCGAGCAGGGTGGCGATGGCACCGTTGCCCGGCCCCGGGCTGGCAGGCGGTGGGTTCGGTATATCCCGGAGACCGGCCGCCAGGGCGGCGTGCGCCCGCGTCGGCCCAATCAGGTGGTGCGCGCTAACCGCTAGCTGCGACAGCACGTGCGGTAGAAGTGACATGGACCGCACTCCTTTCGGCTGGTGCCAGGTCTTTGATCGGAGAAGGACTAACCGCCGGGCAATCGGCGGCCTCGAGCACAGCCGAGGCCAGCGCCGCGACATCGCGGCGGCCGAGCTGGTCAGATTGGGCGCAGGGCCAGTCGTCGCGGCGCAGCGCGGCGTCGTGGCCCAGCTCGACGATTGCGCCGACGCGATCGTCGAGCAGCATGCGGCGGCTACGCGAACGCGGCATCCAGCCGTGTCCGCGACAGTCGCTGATCGCGACCACGACCTGCCGCATGGACAGGCCGCACGACTCGGCGACCGTCATGGCCTCAAGCGTCCGCGCCAGGCCGGTGGGACTGGAGTCGGTGACCCACACCACAGCGGTCTTCACAGCGGGCAGTGCCATCCAGGCCGCTGCGGTGCTGGGTCGGCCTCCGGCTTGCTGCCTGGCGAGTCTGAATCCCTCCAGCGGGTCGGCATCGATGACTGCCACCCGCAGATAGCGCAGCACCGGCTCCCATGCCGCTGGCCCTGGATCGGCGCCGGCGAACGATGGCGCGAGCGGGCCGGTGTCGGTGAGCACCCACAGCGGCTTGCCAGTAGGCATCTCGATCGCGGAGGTGCTGCGCGGGACCTCGCGCTTCAACTGCTCGGGGGTGGCGGTAGCGGCGGCGAGCCAGCTCGTGCCGCGTTCGGCGGTGTGGTCGAGCCAGCCAGGCCAGGGAGAGGCGCACCGGGGCAGGCAGTCGCACACCGCGACGGCCCGGTTCCTGCTGTCCGTGGTGCGCTGGTGAAGCGCGACGGCCAGTTGGGCCGCGACGGTCGAGCGGCCGACACCACCGGCCGCCGACACGATGGGCACCACGAGCGGCTTGCACCCGTCGAGCGAGACTGACGGGCGATCTGGCGTTCGTTTGTCGCCCTTCATGCGACTTCCCCTTCCAGGCCCATGCCCATTGCTCCGAACGAAACCGGCGGCGTCAGTCCCGGCCTGGGCCAGCAATCTGGGCGGGGCCAGATCGGCAAACCGAGCTCGGTAAACAGCGCGCACTCCGCCGCGTCCGTCTTGAGCGGCACGAGCCTGACCCCTCCGGCGCTGGCCACGGCCACAACGTCTCTGGGTATCCCGGTCAGCGACCGAGCGGCGGACTCTGGCAGCCTCAGCGCGGCGACGGCTACCGCCCGGCAGAACGGGCTGCTGCGGTAAAGGATGATCGCGTCCAGGCCGCGCACGGCCGCGACGGCTAGGGCGCGGGCACTGGAGACGGCCCAGAACGCCTGCCACGGGTTGCTCACCGGCGGGATTCCCGGGCCGTCACCCGTCAAGATCCCCGTGTCGTCCATGACTATCCAGGGGCTGCGGCGCGTGCCGTCCGGCGGCGGCGCAGTGCCAGGGTCGACCACGGTCAGGCGCTCAGGTGGCAGTCCCGCGTGGCCTCGTAGCCGGAACCACTCGTCCGGCTCGGACGTGACGACCTGCACCCGCGCGCCGGCATCGAGTGCGCGCTTAGCCATCAGCTTGGCTATCGACTGATCGCCGATCATGGCGCAGCGCGTCCCGCCTGTCTCGGTGAAGAACGGCACCCTGACCGGCTCGCCGCCGGGCGCGGTGCCCAGTATGACGCCGCCATCCGCAACGGGAATGGCTGGCGCGGAGCCTGGCGAAACTGCCATCGGCTGACCTCCCTCGGGCGCCGGGTGCGCTGGATCGCGGCACTCGGGTCTTGCGTGCCTTGCTACGACGGCAAGCGGCCCCCGGGTTCATTCGCCGGCTGCATTGGCGCTGCCGGCTAACTGAGTCTGGTTCTGGTCGAACCACCGGCCCCGTGAACGACGTAGCTCTGAACGACGTCACCAACGCCACGAAGCGAGTCACGACCTCGTGAGGTCACGGCCGGGAGTGAGAAAAGATGCGCCACGTGTTCATTGAGGCAGCGACGGGCGGCGCCGTGATCATGACGCTGCTCACGATCGTTCTGCTAGTCCTCGGCTGGCTGAGCAGGCCAGCCACACGGGCGAAGCGCCAGGTCGTTCCGCGGCCGAAGCGGGCGGCCATCGCACGGCCGAAGCGGCAGGCCACTGAAAAGCCGAAACGCCAGGCCACTGAAAAGCCGAAACGCCAGGCCGCAGAAAAGCCGAAGCGGCAGGCCGCAGAAAAGCCGAAGCGCCGGGGCACCGTACGGCCGAAGCCTCAGGTCGTTCCTGAACTGAAGCCGAAGCTTCACCTCGTGCCTGTGGCTGGACCTGGCGTGGCTGTGGCTGGACCTGGCGTGGCTGAGGCTGGACCTGGCGTGGCTGAGGCTGGACCCGACCATGACGGTGACTCGTCCGAGATGATCGGCTTTCCGTCCTGGATGGCCGAGACCGTTGAGCTTGGCGACGATGCTTCCGCACTGCCGGATTTCCCAGCGGCCGACGATGACTCTGCTGACGACTACCCGGCCGACGACGCCGAGATCGCAGCCCCCAGCTGGCTGGGCCTGGCTGACCCGCTGCCCGACCCCGATCCGCCGGCCGCACCGGCCGCACCGGCCGCACCGGCCGCACCGGCCGCACCGGTCGCCCAGGTGGGCACGCCCGACGGCGTCGACGCGGACGCCGATATCGACGCGTCAAGTCGAGCGAGCCAGCCAACTACGCTGGATTCGCCCCCGCCATCCGGTGACGACTCCTCGTGGCCAGACTTCCTGGCCCTGCCCGAGGCCACCGAGCACGATACCGAGCAGGCCACGGCGCTGTACTCAGTCCCAGAACCGGATCACATCCACGGCGCTGCCCAATTCTCCGTTCCGGTCACCGATCCGGTCACCGTTCCAGTCACCGATCCGGTCACCGATCCGGTCACCGATCCGGTCACCGATCCGGTCACCGATCCGGTCACCGATCCGGTCACCGATCCAGACGAGCTTGCTGGGTCGGCTATCTCACCAGTCGCGCTGCGCCTGCTTGGCGCCGGACCGCCGCGGCAGCAGGACGAAGACGACCTGCCTCCCCAGCTGCATCAAGTGACTCTCGGCGACGACGAGATCGAGGTCGTTCTGGCGGGAACGCCGACGGAGGACGAGCCTTCCTACGCCGACGACGGTACCTGGCTCACGGCCACACCCCACGTGGCCTGGACGGCACTGCCGTATGACGTTCCCGAAGACGGCCTGGCCTTCGCCTGCATCGGTGCCGGGGACGAGGGCTGCCTGTTCATCGACTTCGCCGCGGCACCAGGCCCGGTCGCGATCACCGGTGATCCCGACGCGGCGACCAGGCTGGCCGAGTCCATCGTCCACCAACTGTGCACAAGCGCGGTGGCCTACCAGCCGATCTCGGTGCTCATAGTCGACGGCATCATCCCAAAGCCCTATCCGGCAAGCGCGACATCGCTAGAGTCGCTGCGCGATCTCACGACGGCCAGCCTCGACAGCAGCCCAGAGAGCACGGATATCGTCTTCTGCGAGCTGCGCTCAGATGAGGACGCGTTCGCGCTTGCCCGCCACGTTGGCAATTCCCCTCGCCGTATCGTTCCGGTCGTCCTGGGGAACTTGCCTGGCGCCGCATGGTCGTTCACGGCTTTCGAGAACCCGGCCCTGGATGATTCGCTAGCGCCATTGGATTCGAGCCTCATGGGCAGCTCAAGCTTCTAGCTGGTTAGGGATCGTGGTGAGTTTCCGCCTGGTAGAGAATTGACCGCGGAATAGGGCGGTTGGCCATCTGCCGATGGTCATGTCGCGCTTGGGCCGACGGGGGACCCGCGTGGGCATCTTGCGCTTCGGGAATGATGATGTCCTCCTCGGAGCCGAGGTGTCCACTGATCCGGCCGTGGTGATCCGGCACTGCTACTGGCGTGACGTTGCCTGGCACTACGCCGTTCCGGTCACGGTTTACAGCACGTAGGTGTTGAGTTTCCAGCGTGCGCGCGACGCGCATGGTCGTTCACGGCCGTCTCGAACCCGTACCTGGATGATTCGCTATCCCCATTGGATTCGAGCCTCATGGGCAGCTCAAGCTTCTAGCTCGTCAGGGATCGTGGTGAGTTTCCGCCTGGTGGAGAGTTGACCGCGTAATTCCGCGGGTAACACTCCCCGGAAGTCGCGGTAGGGACCGGTCTTGTTGCGACACGAGGTCGCACGTGATGAGTGAGCTAGTTGAGGAGGGTCGACGTATGTCGAGGACGTAGCTACAGGTTTGTGTTC
>WNEY01002334.1_pt1 | contig 16661 bp, 15 predicted proteins | sample 5400531 | NCBI WGS metagenome assembly WNEY01 (sample SAMN13153338, study PRJNA577476) | soil metagenome | isolation source: 200 cm saprolite under Douglas fir tree site 1 | place: USA:California | collected 2015-04-18
CTCGATCTCGCGTTCCGTGTCGCCGAGCTCATGCGTCGTTATCCGACCCCGCGCTGAGCGGTCTGGAGCGAGACACCGATCGATCCGCCACGCCGGCCTCGCCCGCTTGCGCGTAGCGCGCGACCGTAGGCGTGCGAAACGGTGTCTCCACTCGCCATCACCTCGCCGGTCGAGCGCATCTCCGGCCCTCGATCGGCGGCGTTCGCGAACCGTTCTTCCGGGAAGACGGCCTCCTTCGCCCAGGCGCGCGTCAGCGTCGCGCGCGGAGGCAGATCGAGTTCCTCGAGCGTCGCTCCGAGCAGCAGCCGGCACGCATGGTCGACGAGTGGGATCCCCGTCGCCTTCGCCAGGAATGGGATCGTGCGCGAAGCTCGCGGATTCGCTTCGAGCACGTAGAGCTCGCCTCGGTGCAGCGCGAGCTGCAGGTTGAGCAATCCGCGTGCACCAAGCCCAGCAGCGATCGCAGCGGAAAGCTCGTGGATGTCGGCCTCCAATGCAGGGCTCACGGATGGCGCGGGGATGACGCAGGCCGAGTCGCCGGAGTGAACACCGGCCGGCTCGACGTGCTCGAGGATGCCGCCGACCCAGACCGACTCCCCGTCGCAAAGGATGTCCACGTCGAGCTCCAGCGCGCCTTCGAGAAACTCGTCGACGAGGGCGGACTCGTCGACCTCGAGCTCCTCGGGCCTGCGGGCGACACGCATTCCGCGCCCGCCCAGAACGTGGTGCGGGCGAACGAGCACCGGGTAGCCGATGCGCTCGGCGACAGCTCTCGCCTCCGCGCTCGTGGCGGCCGTTCCCCAGGCCGGCGTGCGCAGACCGAGCTCGCCGAGCAGCGCACCGAAGCGGCCGCGGTCCTCGGCGCGCTCGATCGCGGGCAGCGGGTCGCCGAGCAGCGGAAAGCCCGCGCCGGCAACACCTGGTGCGAGTGCGAGCGGCGTCTGGCCGCCGAGTTGCACGACAACGCCTGCAGGCTGCTCGAGCTCGCAGACGTCGAGCGCACGCTCCAGCGTGAGCGGTTCGAGATACAGCCGGTCGCTCGTGTCGTAGTCGGTCGACACCGTCTCCGGATTGGAGTTCAGAAGGACGGTCTCGTAACCCAGCCGGCGGAACGCGGCCGCCGCGCGCGAGCAGCAGTAGTCGAACTCGATGCCCTGTCCGATGCGATTCGGACCGGAACCGAGGATCACCATCGCCGGGCGTGATCGTTGGGGCACTGAGTCCGAAGCCTCATATGAAAGGTAGAAGTACGGCGTCTTCGCCTCAAACTCCGCCGCGCAAGAGTCCACGGCCAGGCGGCCCGGTCGCGCGCGCCGGGACCGCACCTCACGTTCGTCGAGGTCGAGAACGCGCGCCAAGATCGCGTCGGGTAAACCGAACCGCTTCGCCGCGGCAATGTCGCCGGTCGTGGCGAGCTCGCGCTCGGCGTGCGCGACGGCGCGCAGCTCGTCCGCGAAGTACGAGTGCACGCCGGGCAGATCGAGACCACGGCGCGCCGACTCGAGCAACAGGTCCCAGCGCTCGGGAACCGGCTCGCCGCGACGGGAGAGGTCGAGCTCGACCGGCGCCTGCTCACGGCCGCCCAGCGCTTTGAGGAACGCCTCCGCGAACGTCCGGCCCAGCCCGAGCGACTCGCCGACCGCGCGCATCTCGGTGCCGAGGCGTGGGTCGGTGCAGCCGAACGTCGCAAAGTCGAAGCGAGGCGCCTTGACGGCCACGTAGTCGAGCGCGGGCTCGAAGGCGGCGGTCGTCTTGCCGGTGATGTCGTTCGGCAGCTCGTCGAGCGTGTAGCCGACGGCGAGCAGTGAGACGCGCGGGTTCATCTCGATGACCACGAGCTCTCGGCTCGCCGGCTCGTATGCGAACTGCACGTTCGCGCCTCCCGTCGCAACGCCGACGACGCGCGCGCAGTCGAATGCCGCCTCGCGGAGACGCTGGTATTCGCCGTCGGGAAGCGTCTGCTGCGGCGCCACGGTCCACGAATCGCCGGTGTGGACGCCCATCGGATCGAGGTTCTCGATCGAGCAGACGACCACGCAGTTGCCGGCGATGTCGATCATCACCTCGAGCTCGTGCTCTTGCCAGCCTTCGAGGAAGCGCTCGACCAGCACCTGGCCGATCGGGCTCGCAGCAAGGCGGCGCCTGACGAGCGTCTCCAGCTGCACAAGATCGCGCGCGATGCCGCCGCCGCTGCCGCCGAGCGTGAATGCCGGCCGCACGACGGCCGGCAAGCTGACACCGTCGAGCTCAGCGGCTGACGAGACGACACGACTCTCAGGGACCGGAACGCCGGCAGCCGTGACGGCCGCGCGGAATGCAAGCCGGTCCTCCGCACGACGGATCGCGTCGACGTCGGCGCCGATCAACTCGACGTCGAAGCGGGACAGCACATCCGAATCGGCGAGCTCGACGGCCAGGTTCAGCGCGGTCTGCCCACCGAGCGTCGGCAACAGCGCATCCGGACGCTCGCGTTCGATGATCTCCGCGACGGTCTCCGCGTCCAACGGCTCGAGGTACGTCGCGTCTGCCCACTCGGGGTCGGTCATGATCGTCGCCGGATTCGAGTTGACGAGCACGACTCGATAGCCCTCGCGTCGCAGCACACGGCACGCCTGCGCTCCCGCGTAGTCGAACTCGCACCCCTGCCCGATGCGGATCGGGCCGGAGCCGACGATCAGGACAGAGCGAAGGTCGGCGCGCTTCGGCACGTGCCCGCGATCAGGTCGAAGAAGGGAAGCGCGTCGAGCGGCCCCGGAGCCGCCTCGGGGTGGAACTGCACGGTGGCGAAGCCGTCGCCGGCGAATCCTTCCACCGTCCCGTCGTTGAGCGAGACGTGCGTGACCTCCACGTCACCGCCGCTGTCTGCAACCGCGAAGCCGTGGTTCTGGACGGTCACGAGCACCCGGTCTGTCTTCAGATCGCGAACGGGATGGTTCGCACCGCGGTGCCCGAAGGGGAGCTTGAACGTCTCCAGGCCAAGCGCGAGCCCGAGGATCTGGTGGCCGAGGCAGATACCAAAGACCGGGACCTGCCCGAGCAGGTCGCGGGCCGTTTCGATCGGTCCGGCGAGCACTGCCGGATCGCCGGGACCGTTGCTGACGAGGAGGGCGCGCGGGCCGGTCTCGAGGATCGCAGCCGCGTCCCAGTCGCCGGGGACGACCAAGACCTCTAGCCCGCAGGCCGCGAGACGCGCGGGGATCGAGCGCTTCGTGCCGAGGTCGAGCACCGTAATCCGCGGGCCCGTCCCGAGGCGGTACGGCTGCGCCGTCCCGACCGCCCGGCCGAGCGGCCGGCCGTCGATCGGCGGTTCGGCCAGCGCGCGGGCGTGCAGCTCTGCCACCGGCGCCTCGCCGAGCGCGCAGCGAAGCACTCCGCCGTCGCGAATCTTCCGAACGAGCGCGCGCGTGTCCACTTCCTCGAGCGCAACTACCCCCTGCGACGCCAGCCAGCGCGCCCAGGCCGGTCGTGCTCTGCGCATCACGATCGCCTCGGCGTGCACGCCGTCTGACTCCAGGCGGCCCGGGTCGACACCGTAGTTACCGACGAGCGGATAGCTGAACGCGAGCACCTGCGCCGTGTAGCTCGGGTCGCTCGCGGCCTCTTCGTAGCCCGCCATCGCAGTCGTGAAGCACGCCTCCCCGGCCGCAACGCCGGGGGCGCCGACGGCGGAACCGGCAAAGACGGTGCCGTCCTCGAGGACGAGCTGAGCTGGTCGGATCGTTTGCATGATAGTCGCCTTATCTGCATAATAATCACATCTCTTTCACTACTGCTCTCATAGGTTGCTCCGGCTATGCGGGGCAGGAAACGCTCGACCGGGTGCTCGCCCACCCCGAACTCGAGGTGATCGCGCTCGGCTCGGACTCACTCGCCGGGGAACCGCCGTCGGCGCTCGATCTCCGCCTGAACGGTTCGCTGCCGGCGTTCGTCCCGAATTCAGAGGCCCTCGCGAGTGGAGCCGACGTTCTCTTCCTCTGCCTCGACCACGACGAAGCGGCCGCAATCGAGCCGCCGGCGGACGCGGTAGTCATCGACCTCTCGGGCGCGCACCGCCTCCGCAACGCGGCGCTCTACGGCGAGTGGTACGGCTTCGCGCATCCCTTCCCCGGCACGCTCCCGGAGTGGAGTTACGCACTGCCGGAGCTCTATCCACCGACGGGCAAACTGATCGCGAATCCGGGCTGCTACGCAACCGCGGCGTTGCTGGCCCTCGCGCCGCTCGCGGATGCGATCGAGCAGGAGGGAATCGTGGTCGATGCGAAGTCCGGCGTGTCCGGCGCCGGCCGCGCGCTCAAGGCGAGCTCGCATGCAGGGTTCGTGCTCGAGAATCTCTCCCCGTACCGGATCGGCTCGCACCAACATGCACCCGAGTTGGAGCAGGCGCTCGGCTTTCCCATCTGCTTCGTCCCACACCTGTTGCCACTCCGGCGCGGCTTGCTGGCAACTTGCTACGCACGTGCGGTCGACGACCGGTCGCGTGAGCGGCTGGAGGATGCATATGCGGACAGCGACGTCGTGCGCGTCCTCCCCGAAGGTGTCACACCTGAGCTCAACCGAGTGCAGGGCACGGACACCGCGGAGGTGGCGCTCTTCGAGGACCGCTCGACAGCTACGACGATCGTCGTCTGCGCGCTCGACAACCTCGGCAAAGGCGCGGCCGGTCAGGCGGTGCAGAACGCGAACCTCGCGCTCGGCCTCGACGAGACCGCAGGGCTGCGCCTGACGGGCGTCCTCGTATGAGCGTCACTGCCGCCAAAGGCTTCGTCGCCAGCGGCGTTCACTCCGGCCTGCGCCGAAGCGCGCCCGACCTCGCGATTGTGCGCTCGACCGCTCCAGCGACCGGCGCGGCGATGTTCACCGCGAACCGCATGCGGGCGGCGCCGGTCATCATCTCCAAGGAGCATCTGGAGCTCGCGGAGCCGCAGGCCGTCGTGATCAATTCCGGTTCTGCGAACGCGGCGACTGGCCTCCGCGGCGAGCTCGACGCAAGGGCCACCGCCGCCGAGACCGCGCGGCTGCTCGGGCTCGCGGTCGAGGAGATCGTCGTCCTCTCGACCGGCGTGATCGGCAAGCGCCTCGCGCTCGACAAGATCTTGCCTGCGCTCCGGACGGCGACCGACTCGCTCTCGGGAAGCGGCGGCGGCGACGCAGCCGAGGCGATCCTGACGACCGACACGCACGCAAAGCAGGCGGTCGCAAACGCGCAGGGCTTCACGGTGGGCGGGATGGCGAAGGGCTCCGGCATGATCCATCCCAATCTCGCGACGATGCTTGCCGTCGTCACGACGGACTATCCGCTCGAGCCGGGCGAGGCAAGCAAGTTTCTGCGCACCGCGGTCGACGAGAGCTTCAACGCGATCTCCGTCGACGGCGAGTGCTCGACCAACGACACAGTCGTTCTACTCGCGAACGGCGCGAGCAGTGCACCGCGCTCCGCTGCAACCGATGCAGCGTTCGACGAGTGTCTGCGTGCCGTCTGCGCCGACCTCGCCGGCCAGATCGTCACCGACGGCGAAGGCGCCACCTTCACGGCGGCGATCAGCGTCAGCGGCGCGGCAAGCGATCCCGAGGCGAAGGCGATCGCACGGCGCATCGCGACCTCGCCGCTCGTGAAGACGGCACTGTTCGGGCGCGATGCGAACTGGGGGCGCGTGCTCGCTGCCGCCGGCTCGGCACCGTACAACGGCGGCTACGCGCAACTCGATCCCGATTGCGTCACGCTCGACCTCGCGGGCGTGCGCGTCGTCGACGCGGGCGCGCCGCAGGACGTCGAGCCGACCCTCGACGGTGCAGGCTGCACGATCGTCCTCGACCTGGCGCTCGGCGAGGGATCCGCCAGCTACCTGACGAGCGATCTCTCGTACGACTACGTCCGGATCAACGCGGAGTACCGCTCGTGAGTCTCGTCGTCCTCAAGTGCGGCGGGGCGGTCGCCTACGAGTCGGCCGACACGATCCTGCGACTCGCCGACGCGGGCCACGACGTGTGCGTCGTGCACGGCGCCGGGCCACAGATCTCCGAGGAGATGGAACGGTTCGGCATTCCCGTCGAGTTCGTCGCCGGCCGGCGCGTCACCACAGAGGCAGGACTCGCCGTGGTCCGTTCGTCCTTCGCCGCGGTCAACCGGGCGCTGTGCAGCGCGCTCGGGACGCGTGCCGTCGGTCTCTTCGGCGACGAGATCGGGCTCCATGCGGTACAGATCCCCGCTCTCGGCTGCGTCGGCGATCCGCTGCCCAGCCGGCCGCGCGCGGCTGTCGAGGCACTCGCATCCGGCCACATCCCCGTCGTCGCCCCGCTCGGCGTCGGGCCACTGAATGTCAACGCCGACGATGCGGCCGCCGCACTCGCAGTCGGGCTCGAGGCCGAACGGCTCCTGTTCGTCACCGACGTCGCGGGTGTCTTCCACGACGGTTCCATGCTCACGAGCATCGGCGCAGGCGAAGCCGACCGGCTGCTCGGCGACGGCACGTTCGACGGCGGGATCGTTCCGAAGTTGCGCGCTGCAGTGATCGCAGTGCGCAACGGCGTGCGCACCGAGATCGGCGAGACGGCGGTAGTGGCATGAACGTAGCGACGCAGTCCCCGGTTCTTCCCGTCTACGCCCGGCAAGACTTGACCTTGGTCCGCGGCGAGGGAACGACGCTCTACGACGCCGACGGCCGCGCTTACCTGGACTTCCTGGCCGGAATCGCCGTCGTCGGACTCGGCCATTGCCATCCGGCGCCGCTCGCGGCCGCACACGCCCAGCTCGACCGACTCTGGCACGTGTCGAACCTCTACTGGACCGAGCCCATGGTGGAACTCGCGCAACGACTCTCCGCGCGGGCCGGCGGCGCGCGCGCGTTCTTCTGCAACTCGGGCGCTGAGGCGGTCGAGGCAGGTCTGAAGTACGCGCGCAAGGCGACCGGCAAGCCGGGTGTCGTCGCGCTGAGCGGCTCGTTCCACGGCCGCACGATGGGCGCGCTCTCGGTGACGGGCCAGTCCGGCAAGCGCGAGGCGTTCGAGCCGCTGCTAGCGCACGTGCAGTTCGCGGACCCGAACGATGCCGGCTCGCTCGAAGCCGCCGTCACGTCTGAGACCGGCTGCATCCTGCTCGAGCCCGTGCAGGGCGAGGGCGGAGTGCACGTGCTCGAGGCATCGTTCGTGGCCGCCGCCCGCCGGCTCGCCGACGAGACGGGCGCCGTGTTGCTCTTCGACGAAGTGCAGACCGGCGTCGGCCGGACCGGCGCGTTCTTCGCCCACGAGCACGTCGGTGTCCGGCCTGATGCCCTCATGCTGGCGAAGGGTCTCGCCAACGGCCTGCCGATCGGCTGCCTGCTCGTCTCCGACGACGCCGCCGAGGGATTCGCGCCGGGAGACCACGCGAGCACGTTCGGCGGCAATCCGGTGACGTGCGCAGCAGCGAGCGCCGTCTGCGACGAACTGACCGACGAGTTCCTCGCAACCGTCACGACGAACGGGGTCGTGCTTGCGGCCGGGCTCGCAGCGCTGCCCGGCATCCGCGAGGTGCGCGGCGCCGGCCTCATGCTCGGCGCCGAGCTCGACCGCCCGGCCGCGGATGTCGTCTCCGCGTGCGCGGAACGAGGCTTGCTCGTCGGGACGGCGGTCGCGGACGTCCTGCGCCTGACGCCGCCGTTGATCGTCACGACAACTGAGATCGAACACGCACTCGGTGTCCTAGAGGAGGTCCTCGCATGAGGAAGTTCGAACGGCAAGGCGTGATTCTGCGCCTCGTATCCGAACAGGAGCTCTCGACGCAGACGGAGCTGGCCGATGCGCTCCACGAAGCAGGCTTCGATGCCGTCCAGACGACCGTCTCGCGCGACATCGCGGACCTCGGGCTCGTCAAGGTGCGCAATGAGGAAGGCCGGCTCGTGTACGCGCCTCCCGGAGCGGCCGACCTTTCGCGGCTCGGCGAGCTCGCCTCGGCCCTGCGCCGCTGGGCGCTCTCCATCGTCCCGACCGGCACCATCGTCGTGATCCAGACCCCGCCCGGCCACGCGAACGCGCTCGCCCGGGCAATCGACGGCGCAGGCCTTGCGGACGTCGCAGGCACGGTTGCGGGCGACGACACGATCTTCGTCGCCGCGCGCGAAGGCAGCGGCAACGCACTTGCCGACCAGCTGCAACATCACCTGGAAGGAGAAAGCCAGTGAACGGCATCGCCGTGCTCGCCTACTCGGGCGGGCTCGACACGAGCTGCGCGATCGCGTGGCTGAAGGAGGATTACGGCTTCGAGGAAGTGGTCGCCGTCCTGGTCGACGTCGGACAGGAAGCGAGTTTTCACCCTGCCGTCGAGCGCGGCAAGCTCGCGGGAGCAGACGACGTCCTGCTGCTCGACCGCAAGGAAGCTTTCGCCGACGAGCAGGTCGCTAAGGCGCTGCTTGCGAACGCCCTCTACGAAGGGAAGTACCCGCTCGTCTCCGCGCTCTCGCGGCCCGTGATCGCCGAGGCTGTCGCAGAGGTCGCGCTCGAGCTGGGCGCCGACGCGGTCGTGCACGGCTGCACGGGCAAGGGAAACGACCAGCTCCGCTTCGAGCTTGCCTTCAAGGCGAAGTACCCGGGTGTGAAGGTGATCGCGCCGCTACGCGACCGCGTGTGGACACGTGACGCCGAGATCGCCTACGCCGAGGAACGTTCCATCCCCGTCGAGGCGAAGGCGGAGTCGCCGTACTCGGTCGACGACAACCTGTTCGGCCGCGCGATCGAGGCCGGGATTCTCGAGGATCCGTGGACGGCCCCGCCGGAGGACGCGTTCCTCCTCACGGCCGATCTCTCGGCTGTACCCACTCCGGCCGACGTCGTCGTCTCGTTCGAGCAGGGCCTCCCCGTTTCCATCGACGGAGAGGAGCTGCCGCTCTATACGCTCGTCGGTGTGCTCAACGAGCGCGCTGGGGCGTACGGAATCGGCCGGATCGACATGATCGAGAACCGCGCCGTCGGCATCAAGAGCCGCGAGCTATACGAGGCGCCTGCAGCGCTGGCACTGATCGCCGCGCACCGCGCACTGGAAGAGCTCGTGCTCACGAAGGGGGAGCTCGAGGCCAAACGCGAGCTCGAACCGAAGTGGGCGAAGCTCGTCTACGACGGCGGCTGGTTCGCGCCCGTCCGCAATGCGTACGACGCGTTCTTCGCGGCGACACAGGAGCTCGTCACGGGCGACGTGCGCTTGTCACTCCAGCCGGGCGCGGCAGTCGTGACCGGCCGGCGTTCCGAGCATGCGCTCTACTCCGAGCCACTCGCCTCGTACGGCATCGGCGAGACCTTCCCTCATGACGCGGCGGAAGGTTTCATCGGGATCACGGCGCTCGAGACAGAGCTCGTCGCCGCACGGAAACGGGTCCGGGTCGCATGACGCTCTGGTCCGGACGTATGGACACCGACGTCGCGCAGGCGGTCTGGGACTTCCTGCGCGCGGACGACGCCGAGTTGCTCCCGTACGACTGTCTCGCGACGCGAGTTCACGCACGTCGCCTTCATGAAGGTGGGCTTCTCTCCGACGCGGAGCTCGCTGACGTCGAGACGGCGCTCGACTGGATCGCAGTCGAGGAAGGGACCGAGCCTGACGACGAGGACGTCCACTCCACAATCGAGCGCCTCCTCGGCACGGTCGGCCGCAAGATCCACGCCGGACGCTCGCGCAACGATCAGGTCGCCGCGGCTCTGCGGCTGTATGTGGCCGACGCGTGCCTCGAAGCGGTGACCGCGATCCGTAGCTTCGTGGTGTCTGTTCTCGCCCGGGCCGAAGAAGAAGCCGAGACGCCCATGCCCGGGTACACACATCTGCAACGGGCCCAGCCGATCACGGTTGGGCATCACCTACTGGCCTGGGTGGAGATGCTCGACCGCGATCGCGACCGCTTCCGCCTCGCGGCAGACGCAGCACGGCCGTGGCCGCTCGGTGCCGGAGCGCTGGCCGGCTCGACGCTCGAGCTACCGCCGCCTCCGGGGGCGCAGCTCAGGAACTCCCTCGACGCGGTGGGAGACCGGGACTTCGCACTCGACTATCTCTACGCATGCGCGATCCTCGCGACGCATCTCTCGCGGGTCGGCGAGGAGATCGTCTTGTGGTGCACGTCCGAGTTCGGCTTCGTCCGGCTCCCCGAGGAAGCGGCGACGGGGTCGTCGATGATGCCGCAGAAGCTGAACCCTGACGTGGCCGAGCTTGCCCGGGGCAAGGCCGGCGCAGCGATTGGGCGACTCACAGGCTTGCTTGCGACGGTCAAGGGGCTTCCGCTCGCGTACAACCGCGACCTGCAGGAGGACAAGGAGCCAGTCTTTAAGGCGCGGCGCGATGTCGGCGGCACGCTCGCTGCACTCGAGGTGCTCGTCAGCGGCATCGAATTCAACCACGAACGCCTCGCCGCCGCGTGCAGCGATCCGCTGGTGTCAGCGACTGACGCGGCGGAAGCGCTGGTCGCCGAAGGAATCCCGTTCCGCGACGCGCACGAGCACGTCGCAGGACAGGTCCGCGACGGAACCTTCGAGGCGCCCGAAGTGTCTCGCCCCCGCGTTGCGCCGGGTCCGGCCGACGTGTACGCGGCGGTCGCGGAAGCGCGCACGCGCTTCGACGCCTAGCGATCAAGCGAGACGAAAGATCTCCTCGAGCGGCGCCGGGCCGTGATCCTGGACGCGTTCTTCGAGAAAGTCAGCCATTGCGTCCTGCCACCGTGCGTTGACTTCCTCCGCGGCGAGGTAGGTCTCGGCGCGTGCGAGATCGTCGGTCTCGAAATACCCGAACATTTCGCTCCCCGCGCGAAAGATCGTGTAGTTCCGGACTCCTGCGTTCTTCAGCGCCTCGAGCATCTCCGGCCACACCTCGCGGTGCGCAAGAACGTACTCGTCAACGCGGTCTGGCTTGACCCGGAGAACGAATCCCACCCGTTGCGTCATCTCAGCCCGCCTCCTTCAGGATTACGACGATGAGCGTTCGCGGTCCGTGGACTCCTTCGACTCGTTCCAGTTCGATGTCGGAGGTGGCCGACGGGCCTGACACGAGTGTGAGCGGGCGATGCTCGAAACCGAGAAGCGCAGCGAACGCCTCGGGCACCGTCTCCACGATCTGGTCCGTGCGCACGACGCAGATGTGGACGTCCGGGACGAGCGTGAGCGCGCGCCTGCCTTCCATCTCGCCGCCGGCCAGGACGAGCGTGCCGGTCTCGGCGATCGCGACCGTGCAGCCCGTGACGACCCCGTCGAGGGCATCGAGCTCGTAGGTGCTCAAGCCGTCGTCTTCGACCGAGCTCGCCGGTCGCCATGTCTCGGGGAGACCCCGTGGGACGCCGATGCGGCCGCCGCGCGCGATCTCGTCGAGCAGGTCTCGCAGAGCCGCTGCCGTCGTGTTCTCGACGCGCGCGCGATAGTCGAGGAGGCGCTCACCCAGGAGCGCGACGCGGCCCGGGTCGTCTAGCAGACCCCTGGTGCGATATGCACGAGCGACGGGGTCGGGCGGTGTGCTTTCGCGGATCGCGGCGCGCGTCCGCGCCAGGATTTCGTCACGCGCCTCGTTCACGGCTCCACCACTCCCGGAAGGTCTCCTTCGCAAACGGCTTCAGCTCGCGAGTCTGCGTCCATGTTGCGAGCGGACCTGGCACACGCCGTGCCGGTCGCTCGCCGGCGCGCGCGAGCCTCTGCGCCCACTCGTAAAGCCGTGCGTTCCCGAAGATACGAGCGAGCGACCGCATCGCGATCCGCTCCGCGACATCCTTCTCCGTTTGCGCTCGCAGATGCAAGAGCACGCTCGGAATATCGATCTTCACGGGGCAGACCTCGTAGCAGGCGCCGCACAAGCTCGATGCGTACGGCAACGACTTTGCCTTCGCGACACCGCGCAGCTGCGGCGTGAGGATCGCGCCGATCGGGCCGGGGTAGACCGAGCCGTAGGCGTGGCCGCCCGTCCGCGTATAGACCGGGCAGACGTTCAGGCACGCACTACAGCGAATGCAGTGGAGCGCCTGCCGCCCCACCTCGTCGGAGAGCACGCGCGTCCGTCCGTTGTCCAGCAGGACCACGTGGAACTCCTGAGGTCCGTCGCCGACCGTCACGCCGGTCCAAAGCGACGTATACGGATTCATCCGCTCGCCCGTCGACGACCGCGGCAGGAGCTGGAGGAAGACCTCGAGGTCGGCGAACGTCGGAACGAGCTTCTCGATGCCGAGCACCGTCACGAGCACCGGCGGCAGCGTTGTGCACATCCGCCCGTTGCCTTCCGACTCGACGACGACGACTGTTCCCGTCTCCGCGACGCCGAAGTTCGCGCCGCTCACTCCGACCTTCGCGTCCAGGAACTTCTCGCGCAGGTAAAGCCGCGCCGTGTCCGCGAGTTCGCGCGGATCGTCCGAAAGCTCCCGCCCGTCTCCAATCGTGCGCATGAACAAATCGCGGATCTCGGAGCGGTTGCGATGAATTGCCGGGACAAGGATGTGCGAGGGCCAGTCGCCGTCGAGTTGCAAGATCAGCTCCGCAAAGTCGGTCTCGATCGCGTGCACTCCGCCGGCGGCGAGCGCTTCGTTGAGACCTATCTCGTCTGTCGTCAACGATTTCACCTTGACCACCTCGCTCGCGTCGTGCGCACGGGCGACATCGAGCACGATCGCGTTCGCCTCGGCTGCGTCGCGCGCCCAGTGAACCTGGCCGCCCGCGGCCTGCACCGACTCCTCGAACTGGAGCAGGCACTCGTCGAGCCGTCGCATGACCTCCGCTTTGATCGTGCGGCCCGCTTCCCGCAACTCCTCCCAGTCGGGCACCTCGGCGACGACGCGCGCGCGCTTGTTGCGAATCGTGGTCGTGGCGTTGCGCAGGTTGTGGCGTAGCTGGCTGTCGCCGAGCGCGATCCGTGCGGCCTCGGGAAACGACGTCACGAAGCGAGGATCTCGGCGAGGTGCATCGTGCGGACACCCGCGCCCTGTCGCGAAAGGCCCCCGCCGATCTGCATCAGGCACGACCCGTCCACAGCCGTGACAACCTCTGCGCCAGTCGCGAGCACCGACAGGCACTTGTCGGCGAGCATCGCCGTCGAGGTGTCCGCGTTTTTGACTGCAAACGTCCCACCGAAACCACAGCATTCGGCTGCTTCCGGAAGTTCGACGAGCTCGAGGCCGCGCACCGCGCGCAGCAGCTGCAGCGGCGCGGCGCCGACCCGCACCACCCGAAGCGAGTGGCACGTCGGGTGATAGGTGACACGATGCGGGAAGTACGCGCCAATATCCTCGACGCCGAGCTGCCCGACCAGGAACTCCGACAGCTCGAAGACGCGCGGCGCAATCTCCGGGCTCAGCTCGCGCACTGCGCCGACACACGACGACGACGGTGAGACGACGGCGTCGAAATCCCCGAAGATCCCAGCAAACCTGCGTGCGAGCGCCCGCGCCTCCTCGAGATAGCCGCTGTTTTGATGGAGCTGCCCGCAGCAGGTCTGATCGCGCGGGAACACCACCTCGTGCCCGAGCCGCTCCAGCACGGTGACGGCCGCCCTCGGCGCCTCAGGGAAGAGCGTGTCGCCCAGACAGGTGACGAAGAGCCCGATGCGCATTCGCGAATTCACCGAGCTGAGCTACTCGACGACAGCCAGCTCGAGGCCCAGCAGGTCGCCAACCTTACGCAGACGCGTAACCTGATGCCCGACTCCGAGGGCGACATGATGTGTCGGGCCCTCGGCGCACCAAGCGTCGAAAAACGCGGTTGGTGCCGCCGCGAAGCGGATCCGAGAGTTCGTGTTTCCGATGCGGAACGTCGGCCCCGCGATCGATTCGCCCTCAGCCGCAATCAGCTTCAAGCGTCCATCTGCGGTCTGTGTGACACCGAGGATCGTCACCGGTCCCCGGCGGACCTTCATCTCGATCGATAGGCCAGCACCCGCTTTACCGTGATAGAGCTTGAGAGCGCGCGCGACGGGTCGACCTTCGGCAATCGCCAGGTGGCCGGGCCCGTCGTGCCCCATCAGGACGAACTCGTCGTCGAAGTCGAGGGCGTAAAACTCGGTGTACGAGCCGCCTGCGCCCAGCCGGTCGAGCAAGAGCATTCCGAGGTTCGTCTTCAAGTCGCCCTCGCCCGACGCGGGCACGCCGCGCGCGGTGAGGAGCGAATTGCCCACGATCAGCCCGGCCGTGACGCGCTCGGCGGCGTTGTCGCCGATGCCGCGGTAGTAGTACGTCAGTCCGTCGAGCTCGAAGTCCTCGACCAGGCGGTCCAGGCCGACGGCGACGCGCGCCGACCAATCGAAGATCTCGGGCGTAATGTCGGCCGCGATCGGGTCGACGCCGGCATCGGCGAGGTCGAAGGTCTCGCGGATCTCCTCCCCCTTGCGCTCGACCTCGGCGGCTTCGGCCGACTCAACGCGCTCGACGAGGTCGTCGATCTCCAACACCTCCACGTGCGCCCCGGTCTGCGCGTGCACCTGCGTGAAGTCCGAGTACATGTCGAGCATCCCCGGATAGGTATGACCCAGGAAGCCGATGCGGGCAGTCCGCAGGCTGTGCACTGCGGATGCCGCGTCCAGCCACTCGCGCAGCACGTCCCATGCCGGGTCGCCGTCGAGAAGCGTCCCGGTCACTGTCCTGTAGGGGATCCGCGCACGCGTGAGCGCGCCCGCGATCTCCGGAACGCAGCACGCGGAGCAGTTGGCGAGCCACTCGCCCGTCGTCATCCCTTCGTAGTCGAGCGTGCGCGTCGGCTGCAGGTTCAGGATGACAACCGGCGCCCCGACTGCCTGCAGAGTCGGCAACACCTGCGACGACGTCGCGTACGTCGCCGTGTAGAGCATGACGAGATCGACGCCTGCGGCAGCGAGATTCGCACCGGCGCGTCGGGCGGCCGGCGCCGTGTCCACCAGCCCCGCCGACACGACCTCTGCGCCCATCGTCTCGAGCCGCGCTTGGATGCCCTGCTGATACCCCTCGAGCCGGTCGCGCAACCCCTCGAACTGCGGCCAGTACGCGGCGAGGCCGATGCCGAAGATACCGACGCGCGGCGCTGGGCCCTGTTTCACTGCCCCTCCGCCTTCGCGGCGGCGGCAGCGTGGCGGCGGGCTTCGGCGCTTCGCAGCCGTGCGCGCGCGCGCCGGTAGAGCTCGCCGCCGTTCGGCACGATGACACTCGCGACCAGGAGTATGCCGACGACGATGTTCTGGTCCTGCGCAGGTATGAGGTCGGCCGTCAGCGCTGTTTGCAGAGATCCGAGAATAGCCACAGCAACGATCACACCCGCGATCGTGCCGCGACCGCCGAAGATCGAAATGCCGCCGAGCAGGACGATCGTGACGACGAGGAGCTCCATCCCAACGCCGGCGTCGTAACGCGCGGATGCAAAACGAAGCGTCCACAAGACACCCGCGAAACCACTCAGCGTCCCGGAGAGGACGAAAAGCCAGAACTTGATCCGCTTGACGCGGATGCCGGCGAAGAAGGCGGCCTCTTGGCCGGCGCCGATGGCGAAGATCGCGCGACCGAGCGGTGTGGCGTGCAGGACGATGCCGAAGACGACAGCGAAGCGTCAGCGTCCCTATTGTCACCGCAAGCGAAGGGAGACCCAGGCGCGTGACGAGAAAGCCGTTTACCGCACCAAGGAATGCGCCGAGGACAACAGCCATGATCATCGCCGGCCAGATCGGCCAGCCGTGAGTGAAGAGCTCGGCCATGAAAACTCCGCTGAGGCCGAGCATTGACGCGACCGAGAGGTCAATCTCGCCGGTGACGACGATCAGGGTCAGCGGGAGGGCCATGATTGCGACTTCGCCGACGTTCAAGCTGATGTAGAAGAGGTTCGTCGAGTGCAGGAAGTACGGCGAGACAGCGGCCCCGTAAGCGATCGTGCCGCCGAGGAGTACGAGCAGGAGGACTTCCCAGCGCAGGAACACGCCGATCCCGGTGCGCCTTGGTGCTTCCGTCGCCGGAATCTCATCGTGCGGCTGGAAGCCGAGGTCAGACACGTTCTCTCCTCCGCGTCCGCAGCGCGGGCGCGACGCGCACAGCGATCAACCGGTCGAAGGCGATCGCACCGACGAGCAGCCCCCCGGCGAGCGCTTGGCTCCAAAACGACGAAACGTTTACGACGACGAGTGCGCTGTTGATCGTGTTGAGGAGGAGGGCGCCGAGCGCGGCTCCGAGGACGCTGCCGCTACCGCCGAAGATTGCGACGCCTCCGACGACGACCGCGGCAATGACCTGAAACTCGTAGCCGGCGCCGGCGATCGCGTCGACCGACCCGTAGTACGACAGCCAGACGGCCCCGGCAACGCCGGCGATCGCGCCGCTGAGAACGAAGGCGAAGAAGACGCGCCAGCCGACCGGGATGCCCGCAACGCGGGCAGCATCGGGATCCGAGCCGATCGCGTAGAAGTCACGGGCCGTCCGAAAGCTGCGCATTGCGTAGGTTGCGATCGCGACGGCGAGGATGGCGATGATTCCGAGGTACGGGACGCCGGCAATCGTGCCGTAGCCGATCTTGTTGAAGCTGTTGGGCAACATCGAGGCGTTGACCTGGTTACCGCCGGCCCACGCACCGTCGATCCCGCGGATGATGTAGAGCGTTCCGAGCGTGACGACGAGGCTCGGGACGCGGGCGACCGTCACGATCAGGCCGTTGACCATCCCGCACACAACGCCAATTCCAAGCGCGAGCAGGAAGACGAGCGCGAGCGGGACATGCGGATGGTGCACGTAGAG
>WNEY01001470.1_pt1 | contig 16653 bp, 19 predicted proteins | sample 5400531 | NCBI WGS metagenome assembly WNEY01 (sample SAMN13153338, study PRJNA577476) | soil metagenome | isolation source: 200 cm saprolite under Douglas fir tree site 1 | place: USA:California | collected 2015-04-18
TCGATGTTGAGCGGCACCACGCGTCCGCCGCTCACGCAGGTCTACGTGATCGTGAACTCGAAGCTCGGTCCGGAGTTCAACATGCCGGCCCGCAGCGTTCCCGGCGTTCTCGGCCGCTCCATCGCCGTGGCTCTGACCGCGGCGCTGCGGGCGCAGGTCGCGCTGATCCATGCCGGCGCGCAACGGCACGGCTTCGGGCTGCGCGTGGCCCATGTCGATGAAACGTTCAATTTCCCGTCGCGCGGAGTGTTCGACGGCAAGTACATGCAGGCGCTCTACGACGTCGGCGTCGCCGCCGGCAAGAAGGGCACCGCATTCGAAGACGCCCTGCCCGATCTTTCGCAGCGCGGATCGACCAACGCCCGCTGACCCTCGGCGGATCGCCGCGGGGACCGGAACTTTCCGGCGCGAGACGCGTTGTTCCTTTGCATTATTGCAAATCGGTCAAGGGGAGCTGCCAATGCGCCCCACCACGCTGATGATCATTGCCTTGACCCTCGTCGCACCCGCGGTCGCCATCGGCGCGCCCGCGGAACAAGGCGTTACCTGTCCGCCCGACGTCAGGGGCGACAATCCGACGGTCGGCCGCAGCAACAATTCGCGCTCGCTGAGCGATCAGCTCGCGGAATCGAAGGGCGTAATCTGTCCACCGGCCGCCCTCGACCGCGACATGGAGGTCAGGCCGCCGGGCGGCGGTCAGCTCAAGGTCATTCCTCCGCCGGGAGCGCCCGGCGGAGACCAGGGCGTGCAGCCCAAATGAGCTTGGGCGCCTGGGCTTGGGCCTTGCGCTGAGTTAGAACTCCTTGCCGATCATACGATCGATGGAGCAGCGCCCGGCGCCGCGAAAGAAGATGGCGGCATAGATGATCGTGAGCAGCAGCGGAAACTCCCAGCCGCCGCGCGGGCTGGTAAAGAAATATCCGTTGCCGCCGTGCCAGTACGTAACGATCGCCATCTGGACGGCGAACATCAGCGCGAGCGGGCGCGTCAACAGTCCAACCGCCAGCGCGGCACCGCCGAAGAACTCAAGGACCCCGAGGAAGTAGGCCCAGGCCAGCGGCGCGGGGAAGCCGAGCGGGGTGAGAACGTTTTTCGCGACCGGCTCCGCGAAGCCTCCGAACAGCTTCATATAGCCGTGGTAGATGACGATCGCTCCGGCGCAGAAGCGGATGATGGCATAGCTGTAGGGCGCGATGCTTTGGTAGAGCCCCGCGAGGGCGGGCACGATCAGGCGCTTGGTGTCGATGGTACCGTCCATCCCGGCGTTCATTGCTTCCTCCCTTTGGTTGTTGTTTGCTTGCCTTCCCCGTCCAATCTACACCTTTCTTGCGCGTCAATCATCCGCCCCGCGCCGCTCCACGGTGCGGATGTCTACTTCGGACGTGAGCGTGCGGTGCACCGGGCACTTGTCGGCGATCTCCAGGAGCCGCTTGCGCTGGTCGTCGTCGAGCTCGCCCGTGAACGTGATGGCGCGCTCGATGCGGTCGATCATCCCCTCTTTGGTCTCGCACGCCGCGCAGTCCTCGGCGTGGATCTTGGCGTGGCTGAGCGCGACCGTCACCCGCTCGAGCGGCAACGCCTTGCGCTCGGCGTAGAGACGAAGCGTCATCGCCGTGCAGGCGCCGAGCCCGGCGAGCACGAGATCATACGGACCCGGACCGCTGTCGAGCCCGCCGACCGCGACCGGCTCGTCAGCGAGGAACCGATGGCGCCCGACCGCGATCTCCTGTTGAAAGCGGCCCTGGCGGGTTTCGCGGACCACGACCGCGTTCGCGTCGTCCGGCAGCGCCGCCGCCGCGGGCGACATGTCGAGATAGCGCTCGGCCCAGGCATGGATCACGTTGGCGACGTAGGTCGAATCGCTGCGGCGGCTCAGCAGGTGGTCGGCGCCGGCGAGCGAGACGAAGCTCTTGGGATGCTTGGCGGCGATGAAGATGCGGCTCGCATTCTCGATGCCGACGACCTCGTCGGTCGGCGAGTGGAAGACGAGCAGCGCCTTGCGCAATCCGGCAATGCGTTCCGCAAGCCTGTGCTCCGCCAGGTCGTCGACGAAGGCGCGGCTGATGCGGAATTGCTTTGCGCCGAGTTGAACCTCGATCTCGCCCTTGGTGCCGATCTCCTCGAGGCGTTCCTTGAACAGGCCGGTGACGTGGGCGGGATCGCAGGGCGCCGCGATCGTGACCACCGCGCGCGCCTCCGGCACCTCGCCGGCGGCGGCGAGCACCGCTGCGCCGCCGAGGCTGTGACCGATGAGGATCGCGGGCGCGCGCCGCTTGCGGCGCAGCTCGTTGGCGGCCGCAACCAGATCGGCGACGTTGGAAGCGAACGTCGTGTTGGCGAACTCGCCGTCGCTCGCGCCGAGCCCGGTGAAGTCGAATCGCAGCACTGCGATCCCGAGCGCGGTCAAGCCTTCGGCGATGCGCTTGGCGGCGTGGATGTCCTTGCCGCAGGCGAAGCAATGGGCGAACAGCGCATAGGCGCGCGGCTCGCCGGGCGGGCTGTCGAGCAGGGCCGCTAGATTGTGGCCCTCGGTATTGGGAAAATCGAAGCGCTCGGCCGGCATGCGCTCACCTCCGAAGACTCTTCCAACGCATTCAACCCGCGGATCAGAGCGGGATTTCCATCAGATCATGCGCGACGACGATATCGCCCTTGTAGGTCGGGCGCACCGCGTCGGTCCATTTCTCCGCCGTCATCCCGGCGCCATCGGCCGGCACGAAGTGACTGAGCACGAGCGTCTTGACGCCCGCCTCCGTCGCGATGCGACCGACATCCTCGGTGAGCGTGTGGCTCGCCGTGAGATGCGCCATGAGGGTCGCGGCATTGGGATTGCGCCGCACCAAATCCTCGAGCGCGGGTCCGTACATCGCCTCGTGCACCAAGATGTCTGCCCCCTTCGCGAAAGCCGCGAGCGGCGGGAAATAGGCGGTGTCGCCGGAAAAGACGATGGTCTTGCCGGGAAACTCGAACTTGAGGGCGAAGCTTTCCTTGATCGGCGGGTGCAGATTGCGCAGCGCCGTCACCTTGGCGTCGCCCGCGGCCAGCACCGGACCTTCGGTATATTCGTGCACGTTGACGAGCTTGCGCAGATCCGGCCGGCCCTCGTCCTCCATCCGGGTCTCGATGTCGAACTTGTAGGCGTCCCAAAATCCTTGCGCGAGCTGCTTCATCCCGGCAGGGCCATAGGCATCAACCGGCGACTGCAGCCCGGTTGCCCAGGCGTTGTAGACGAGCAGGCCGAACTCGGCATTGTGATCGGAATGATGATGGGTGATGAACGTGTAGCGCAGCGCCGGCAGCGGAAACCTCGTCTCGACGAGCTTGAAGGTCACGCCATAGCCGGTGTCGATCACGTAGGGCACGTTGTTCCAGACGATGAGATTGGCGGACGGGCTTGGCTTGAAGTCGGTGATGCGCGGACCGCCGCGGGTCCCGAGCAGAACCAGCCGGTTGGGGCCGAGGTTTCGTTGCTGCGCCGCGGCGCCCTGACCCAAGGCGGCCGCCGCGATGACCGCTCCGCCGCCGAGGACGTGTCTACGCGTGATCATGGTCTCCTCCTCGCCCTTCTGAGGGTAGCACGCAGCGCGCGACTGTTGCGCGAGAGCCACACTCATCAACGGTATTTGAACCAATTGCGGGTACATTGCGACTAACGGAGTGGCGCGCACAATGATCACCGCATCACTGCCGTTTCGCCCGGGACTAGGGGGCGGCGCCCGGCAGGAGAACAGAGAGGGGCTACGATGACCATTTCCCGCATTTTCACCCGGACCCGCGGCCTGCTGGCGATTTCCGCGCTGGCGCTCGCAGCAGCGGTCCCCGCGCTGCGCTCGGCCGATGCGGTCCCGAATTACGACGGCATCTGGAGCGTGGTGATCGTCACCCAGCAGGGCATCTGCGATCCGTCCTATCGCTATCCGATCCGCATCACCAAGGGCACGCTGATCAACGCGGGCACCGCCCAGGTCACCATCTCCGGCAAGGTCGAGAAGAACGGCGCGGTGGTCGTGAACGTCAGCGCCGGCGACAAGACTGCGACCGGCACCGGCCGTCTCGCCGGCAAGGCGGGCGGCGGCTCCTGGAGCGGCGGAAACGGCATCTGCTCCGGCACCTGGCAGGCCGAGCGCCGCAGCTGAGGTTTCCTTCGCAGGGCTCTGCACAGCCCGCGACATTTCTGATATTGCCGACGGACCTCGGGACTGGCCACGCTAGTCCCGAGGTCCGCGCCTTATTGAGCCCCGCCACCCCGATATCCCGACATGCAGAGCCCCAAACGCGAGCTCGCGCCGATCGAACTGCCGCCGGCGCTGATCTACACGACCGCGCTGACCTGCGGCGTGCTGGCCGCGTTGGCGCTCCAAATCCACTTGAGCCGCGCCGGCTATGACCTCGTGGGCTTGTGGGAAAATGTCTTTTCGACCAAGTCGATGCAGCTGCGCGCGGCAGGTCCCTGGTGGGCGATCGCGGGGCTCGCCTTCATCGTGAGCGGGGCGACCGCGGCCGCGCTCAGCCGCCTGCCCTTGCCCTGGCGCCGCTTTCGCCTGTTGCGGTGGGCCGCAGGCGCGGCAATCGTCTTTTTGCTGGCGGATATCGGCCATTCGGCCACGGCACCCGCGGGACCGGCCGGGGGCGCCGGAGCAGCTGCAACCTTGGCGGCGAGCTTCGGGGCGCTCGCCGTGGCCGCGCTGATGTCAATGTTCGGGGCCTATTTCACCGTCCGACGCTGATTCCCGGCTGAGATAAGCGCTTTTTGCAATCAAAAATTGTGTCTGGCGACGGTAAAGAAATCCGGTCGCGGTTCGAACCTTATCCGTGCTGAGGAGACTAATAGTCGTGTCGAGGTGCGCGCGCAGCGCACCGGACGGGGTGTGGGCGCACGTCGAAATCCGGAGCTCTTGATGGCATCGCTTGCCGATTACGCACCGACCCAAGCGAACGAGCAAGCAGACGAGCGGCGCGGCCCCTCCCCGTGGATCACGGCGCTGCTCACCATTCTCACCCCCGGCCTCGGTCACATCTATATCGGCCAGGCGCGGCGCGGGATCACGCTGTTCGCCCTGGTGCTGGTCGCGGACACCCTGCTGATGTTCGCGATGATGGGCGTGCTGGCGCGGTTCTGGATGTTCGCGGTCAGCCTCGCGCTGCTGCTCGGGCTGTGGCTGTTCATCATGGTCGACGCGGTCGTGCGCGCCCAGCGCATGCGCGACTATCCGCACCAAAGCTACAATCGATGGACGGCCTATGCCGGCGCGTTCGTGGTCGCTTGCCTGGTCTTCGCGGCCCCCTGCATCTACGCCGTCCACGCCAAGGCGTCGGGCCGGCTCTTGTGGATGAACGCGCTCACCCCCAGCATGGAGCCCACGCTGCGGGCGGGCGAGTATTTTCTCGCCGACGCGACCTACTATCGTAGCCGCCATCCCATGCGCGGCGAGGTCGCGGTCTACCTGCATCCGAAGCAAACCGACCTTCACTACATCAAGCGCATCATCGCGGTGGAAGGCGACCGGGTCGCGATCAAAGGCGGCCGCGCGGTCGTCAACGGCATGGCCGTCGAGGAGCCTTATCTCGACGTCGGCGCCGGGCACGGACGCTTCGCCGACATGCCGGAAATCCGCGTGCCCGCCGGGCACGTCTACGTCCTGGGCGACAACCGCGCCAACAGCGTCGACAGTCGCGACACCCTCGCACACGGGACGGTTCCGGTGGCCAACCTGATCGGGCGCGTCACCGATATCGCGATCTCGCGCCACTTGGCGCGCCTCGGCCGTTGGATCGGCACGCCTAGCAATCTTTAGTCACCGCACCAATTCCCGCATCGCCTTGTCGAGCCCCTCGAGCGTCAGCGGATACATCCGCCCGCCCACGAACTGGCGCATGAGGTGGATCGACTGGGTGTAATCCCATTCCTTCTCCGCCACGGGATTGAGCCAGACGCAGGCCGGATAGGTGCGCGTCACGCGCTCCATCCACACCGCGCCGGTTTCCTCGTTGTAGTGCTCGACCGAGCCGCCGGGCGCCATGATCTCATAGGGCGACATCGCGGCATCGCCGACGAAGATCACCTTGTAGTCGTGCGGATAGGTATGCAGCACGTCCCAGGTCGGCGTGGTGTGGTCGAAGCGGCGGCGGTTCTCCTTCCACACTTTTTCGTACAGGCAATTGTGGAAATACAAATGCTCCATGTGCTTGAACTCGGTGCGCGCGGCCGAGAACAGCTCCTCGGTCGCCTTGATGTGCCAGTCCATCGACCCGCCGACGTCGAAGAACAGCAACACCTTCACGGCGTTGTGCCGCTCCGGCCGCATCAAAATGTCGAGATAGCCCTTGTGCGCGGTGCCCTTGATGGTGCCGTCGAGGTCGAGCTCCTCGGGCGCGCCGGTGCGGGCGAATCTGCGCAGCCGCCGCAACGCGATCTTGATGTTGCGGGTGCCGAGCTCGACCTGGTCGTCGAGGTCCTTGAACTCGCGCCGGTCCCAGACCTTGACCGCGCGGAAGTTGCGGTTCTCGTCCTGGCCGATGCGCACCCCTTCCGGATTGTAGCCGTAGGCCCCGAACGGCGAGGTGCCGGCGGTGCCGATCCATTTTTTGCCGCCCTGGTGGCGGCCCTTCTGCTCCTTCATGCGCTGGCGCAAGGTCTCGAGCAGCTTGTCGAGGCCACCCATGGCCTCGATCTCCCGTTTCTCCTCGTCGGTGAGATATTTTTCCGCGAGCTTCTTGAGCCATTCGGCCGGGATTTCGGCGGCGAGCGCCTCGCTCATCAATTCGAGCCCTTTGAACACGTGCCCGAAGACGCGGTCGAACTTGTCGAGGTTGCGCTCGTCCTTCACCAAGGCCGCGCGCGAGAGGTAATAGAAGTCCTCGACCCGCCGGCCGGCGAGGTCCTTCTCCATCGCCTCCATCAGCGTGAGATATTCCCGCAGCGTCACCGGGACGCCGGCGGCTTTGAGCTCATGGAAGAATTCGACGAACATGGGGGGCAAGCTCGCGCCATTGGCCGGCGCGGTCAAGGCCGGTGCAAAATGCTCACGCGGCGCGGGGCTTGCGAAAACGGTCGATCACGACCCGCTCGACATGGCCGATGAATTGCCGCGCGCTCGCCTCCCAGGAGCGGCTCAGCGCGAAGCTGCGGCAGGATTTCCGCGCCACGTGCAGCGCCCCCATGCAGGCGGCGCGCAGATCCTCGTCCAGCACGCCGACCGGATGATCGCCGATCACGTCCTTCGGCCCGGTGACCGGAAAGGCCGCGACCGGCACGCCGCAAGCGAGCGCTTCGAGCTGCACGACGCCGAACGTGTCGGTCCTGCTCGGAAACACGAAGACGTCCGAGCCCGCCACGTAGGCCGGCAGGATCTTCTCGTCCAGCAGTCCCATGAACTTGGCGGCCGGAAAGCGGCGCCGCAGCTCGAGCTCCTGCGGGCCCTGCCCGATGACGACCTTGGATCCCGGCAGGTCGAGCGAAAGAAACGCCGGCAGGTTCTTCTCGACCGCGATCCGTCCGACGGACACGAAGATCGGACGCGGCAGCCCGAGATCGATCGCCCGCTCGGGCTTGAAATGCTCGGTGTCGACGCCGCGCGTCCACATGCCGAGCTTGCCGAAGCCGCGCTGCGCGAGCTCGGCCATCAGCGACGGGGTCGAGACCATCGTGACCGTGGCAGCGGCATGGAAGCGGCGAAGCCAGGCGTAGGTCCACGCCTGCGGGATCGACAGCCGTGCCGAGATGTATTCGGGGAAGCTCGTGGTGAAGGGCAGGCCTCGCTTCACGCAGTAGCGCCGCACCAGATGGCCGATCGTTCCTTCGGTCGCAACATGGATCGCATCGGGCTTGGCGTCCTCGATCCGGCGCTCGATCGCCCGCGGGCTCGGCAGCGCGCAGCGCAGGCCCGGATAGGTCGGCACCGGCACCGAGGGGAAGCCGTCCGGGGTGAGAAAGACAATTTCGACGCCGAGCCTGCGGGCGCTCGCCGCCAGCGACGTCAACGTGCGCACCACGCCATTGACCTGCGGATGCCAGGCATCGGTTGCCACGAGAACGCGCATCAGGGCTAGTGTCCCGATTCCGAAGTTCGCACGAGTTTGCAGCACGTTCGGACGCGAACTTCGGAATCAAGGGACACTAGCAACTCTATAATTCTAGTGCCGCTTTTGAACCCGAAGTTCGCAAACGCACTGGCCGCGCAACCGTGCGAACTTCGGGTTCGCGGCACTGTTTGGTCCTTGGGTCCGCCGCGTGCCGGTTGAACGAATCGCATTCGGCAAGAATGCGCGATTTCATGTCTCATCCGTATGACGACGCGCTTGTGCGGCTCTCCGCCGCCCCCTGCGGGAGCCAGCGCTGTAACATTTCTGTTGCAACGAGATGGGAGGTTGCAAGCCGCGAATCACGGGGACGGTCGGGAAAAGCTCATCACAGGATGCAGGTGTTGAATGCGATGAGCGCCGTGACGCGGACGGTCGATGCGAAGATTGGCTGGAATCGAATTGCCTTCGCCATAAGCCTTTTGATCATCGGCGTTGCCGTGTTCACGCTCGCCCGCCTGCTGCGCGAGGTCGACGTCGAGAAGGTAGTCGCGGCGCTCAAGGCGACGCCGCCGCGCACGGTTCTTCTGGCGGGCCTCCTGGTGGCGGCCGGCTACGTTACGCTGACCTTCTACGATTTCTTCGCGCTGCGCACGATCGGCCGGCGCCACGTGCCCTATCGGGTCGCCGCACTTGCGGCCTTCACCAGCTACTCGATCGGCCACAATCTCGGCGCCACGGTCTTCACCGGCGGAGTGGTGCGGCTGCGAATCTATTCGGCGTGGGGGCTGAACGTCGTCGACATCGCCAAGATCGCTTTCGTGACCGGGCTGACCTTCTGGCTGGGGAATGCATTCATTCTCGGCCTGAGCATGGCCTACGCGCCCGAGGCCGCGAGCGCCGTGAACCAATTGCCGCCGTGGCTCAATCGCGCGATCGCGCTCGCCGGCTTGGCCACGATCATCGGCTATCTGCTCTGGCTCGTTCCCGCGCCGCGGTTCGTCGGTCAAGGTGATTGGCGGATCGCGCTGCCGAACGCGCGCCTCACCTTCGTCCAGATCGGAATCGGAATCCTCGATCTCGGGATCGGTGCGCTCGCCATGTACGTCTTGCTGCCGGGCGGGCCCGCGATCGATTTCACCACGGTGCTCGTCACCTTCGTCGTCGCGACTTTGCTCGGTTTCCTCAGCCACGCGCCCGGCAGCCTGGGCGTTTTCGACGCGGCGATGCTGGTCGGCCTCTCGCAGCTCGACAAGAGCGAGCTGCTCGCCTCGCTGCTCATTTTTCGGGTGCTCTATTTCATACTTCCGTTCTTCGTCGCGCTCTGCGCGCTGAGCGCACGCGAGCTGTGGATAAGCCTGTCCAAAACCGAGGAGAGGCCGCCGCCCCCGGCGTGAGCCCCGCCCGGCGCGACTTAATGGCGCGTGCGCGCCTGCGGCCGCCCTCTTGGCCATGCCCGCGCTGGCGGGAAATCCATAAACATGCTTCGCTGCCGCCAAAGGATGGAGGCGCCCATGACCAAACGATTCGCGATCTTGTCGGCCGTGCTATGGGCCACGGCGCTCGCGCCCTCACCGTCGTTGGCCGACGACTATCCGACCCGCCCGGTGCGCGTGGTGGTCGGATTCCCGGCAGGCTCCGGCGCCGACATGACGGCGCGGGTCGTCGGGCAGCGCATGGGACAACTCCTCGGCCAGCAACTCGTGGTCGAGAACAAGACCGGCGCCGGCTCCTCGCTCGCCGCCGACTTCGTCGCGCGCGCGCCCAAGGACGGCTATACGCTATTGCTGGCGACGATCGCGAACGTGATCAATGCCGCCGTCACCCCCAACCTCGGCTTCGATTTTCGCAAGGACTTCACGCCGATCGTGCGGCTGACCACGACGCCCAATATCCTCGTCGTTCATCCCTCGCTCGGAGTGAAGAACGTCAAAGAGCTGATCGAGCGCGCGAAGGCAAAACCGGACGAGCTTTCGTTCGCCTCGTCGGGAGTGGCGACCGGTACCCATCTCGCCGCCGAGCTGTTCAAGGTGATGGCCGGCGTGCAGATGGTTCACGTGCCGTATGCCGGCAGCCCGCAAGCGGTCACCGACCTGCTGGCCGGCCGAGTTCAGGTGTTCTTCTCGCCGGCATCGAGCGTGCTGCAGCACGTGCGCGACGGCAAGCTCGTCGCGCTCGCGTCCACCGAAGCCAAACGCGCCGCGGTCGCGCCCGAGCTGCCGACCATGATCGAGTCCGGGTTGCCGGGCTTCGAGGCCGGACTGTGGTTCAGTCTCGTCGCGCCGACGGGCACCCCGAAGGACATCGTCGACAAGCTCGCCCGCGCCGCCAACGAAGCATTGAAGTCGGACGAGGTGAGCAAGGCCTTGACGCCCCAGGGCCTCGACCTCGTCGGCGGCTCGCCCGAGGAGTTCGCGCGCTATCTCGACAGCGAGATGAAGCGCTGGTCGACCGTCTCGGAGGCCGCCGGCTTGAAGAAGCAAATATGACGGCCGGCCAGCACGGCGCCCAGGCGGCGGGCTTGAAGAAGTGATGGCCGCGAGACCGGGCAACCTCGGCGAAGGGCTGGCGGCAACGCTGTTGCTGCTGGCGCCGGCGCTGTGGAACGGCTTTCCGCTGCTGGAATACGACACCGGAGGCTATCTCGCGCGCTGGTTCGAGGGCACGCTGGAAGTCAGCCGCTCGACCGTCTACGGCCTCTTTCTGGCTGCGCTGGCGTGGCCCAATTTCTGGCCGGCGGTCATCGTACAGGCCTCGCTGACGGTCTGGGTCATTGCGCTCGTACTGCGCGCGCACGGGCTCGGCGGCCGGCCGCTGGTGCTTCTGGTCACCGTGGCGGTGCTGACGGTCTCGACCGCGCTCCCCTGGATCGCGAGCATCCTGCTCACCGACATTTTCGTCGGGCTCGGCGTGCTGGCACTCTATCTCGTGGTGCTGCACGGCGACACCCTCGCCGGCTGGGAGCGCGCGGCCCTCATCGTGTTGACCGCGTTCTCGGCTGCCACCCATAGCGCGACGCTGGCGGTGCTGCTGACGCTCCTTGTCGCCGCGCTCGTGGCCTCATGGTTCAATCGACGCATCGCGTCACCGAGGGCACTCGGCCGCGGAGTTGCCGCGCTTGCACTCGGCTGCGTCATTCTGGTGACCGCCAACTACGCGGTCGCGGGACGGCTGGCCTGGACGCCGGGCGGGATCGCGCTGTCGTTCGGCCGCATGTTGCAGGACGGCATCATCGCGCGCTTTCTCTCCGATCATTGCCCCGATCCACGCTTCAAGCTCTGCGAGTTCCGCGACGAGCTGCCGACCGACGCCGACGTGTTTTTCTGGGGTACCAGCGTCTTCGATAAGCTCGGACGCTTCCAGGGCCTCGACGGCGAAATGCGCACGATCGTGATCGAGAGCCTGCGCGACTATCCGTCATGGCAGATCGAAACGGCGGCGAAGGCGGTGGTCCGGCAGCTGCTCGCGGTGAAAACCGGCGAAGGCGCGCTCAATTCGCTCTGGCACACCTACGCCATCATGAAGAACTTCGTGCCTTCGGCGGTGCCGGCGATGCAGGCGGCGCGTCAGCAGAATGGCGAGCTCGATTTTCGGGCCGTCAACCAGGTGCACGTGCCGGTCGCGCTCGCCTCCATGGCGCTGCTCATTGCCACCATCATGCTGGCGTTCACGCGGCCGGACTTCGCCGATCTCGGCGCGCTCGCGGCCACCGCCGCCATCGCCATCCTGGCGAATGCCGCGGTATGCGGTGTGTTCGCCAACCCGCACGACCGTTACGGCGCGCGCCTGGTTTGGATCGCGGCCTTCGCGCTCGTCCTGGTTCCGTGGCGCGCATTGGCACGCGATCGCGAACTCACGCTTGCAGGCAAGCGCCGCATCACGTAGGAGTCGGCCATGCTTGATTGGAGCCAATGCCCAGCGGTGGAACGCCAGTCCGGAAAAGTCAGCGGCGAATGGCTTTTCAAGGGCACGCGCGTGCCGGTCAAGGCGCTATTCGAGAACCTCGAGGACGGCGCCCGGATCGACGATTTCTTGGAGTGGTTCCCTGGCGTGCGGCGCGAACAGGTCGAGCTTGTCCTGCGGCACGCGGAACGAAGTCTAGCGGTAGCGTGACTGCGCAGTGCGTCTTCCCGGGCGGGCATGAGAATTCTTTTTGACCATGGAACGCCCGCACCTCTCCGTCGACCATTGACCGGCCACACGATCTCTACCGCGTTTGAGATGGGCTGGACTGAACTCGACAATGGTGCCCTGCTCAAAGCAGCGGAAGCGCAGTTTGACGCCCTTGTCACCACGGACCGAAGCCTGCGCTACCAACAGAATCTCGCGGGCCGGCGGCTGGCTATCCTCGTGCTTCCGACCACTAGCTGGCCGACGATCCAAGCTCATACTGCACAAATCGCTGCGGCCATCGACGCGCTCCGTCCCGGCGATCTCGTCGAATTGAGCTTCTCGTAAGACGAGCCGCCCCTTGGGTTGTGGGATTGACGTGTCGAGGGACTAAAGATATCATCTTTATGATCGTTACTACTTTTCGCACCAGCCGGGCCATTCCGGCGGGCGAAGAATTGGGCAGGCAGGCATGCGGCTTCATCCGGCGATGAAGAGCGGCGAGCGGAAGGTCGTCCCGTTCCGCAGCGCGACGATGTCGACCCAGATCGTCGCCCAGGTGCGCGATGCGTTGTTCGCGAAGGAGCTGCGTCCCGGCGACTTCCTCGGCACGGAAAAGGACTTGGCCGAGCGCTTCGGGGTGAGCCGCATCGTCGCGCGCGACGCGCTGCGAACGCTGGAGGCGCAGGGCATCGTCGACATCAAAGTCGGCTCGGGCGGCGGCGCGCGCATCGCGCAGGGCAATGCCCGTCTGTTCGCCGAAGCGCTGGCGGTGCAGCTCGATCTTGCCGGGGTTTCGGTCAATGAGATCATGGATGCGCAGCGCGCCATCGAGTGCCTGGCGGCCGAGCTCGCTGCGATCAACTCGACGGCCGAGGATCACGGGCGGTTGCGCGGGCTCATCGCCGACGCCGAGCGCAGGATCGACGACGTCGCCGCTTTCACCCGGCTGGGGCGCGAGTTCCATCTCGCGGTGGCCGAGGCGTCGCACAACCGCGTGCTGGTGGTGCAGCTCATCTCGCTGCAGCACGTCTCCTGGCCGGCGCAGAATCCGACGCTGACGCCGAAGGTGGCGCGGCGCATTCTCGACGCCCACAGGGAATTGGCGTCGTTGATCGAAATCCGCGACGCCGCCGGTGCGCGCCGGCTGATGGACGACCACGTCAAGATGATCGGCGCGCGCCGCGCGGCCGAGCATCGCGACAAGCGCGGCACCGACCGCAATTGTTGCTGAATAAGATTCACAACGATCGGGACCAGCGAGCAACGGCAAAACCGAGTGACGGCAAAGGAGAGAAATATGGCCAAGGACAAGTTCATCATCGAGCCGCACTTCCGGCTGCAGGAGTGGGTGGCCGAGGAGAAGGGCTATTTCAAGGATGAAGGCCTCGACTACATCTTTCAGGAATTGATCAAGTCGACCGACGGCGCGCACCACTACAAGGGCGACAAGGTCGGCGCCATGCAGTCGTTCGAGCGCGGCCGCACCTCGGACGTGAGCTGCGCCTGCCACTGGACGGTCGGGGTCGCCGCATCGAAGGGCAAGGGCCGGCTCTATGCCGACGTTTATTCGGTCTCGCCGTCCGGCGTGTTCGTGCCGGCGAATTCGCCGATCAAGAAGCCCGAGGATCTCGCCGGCGTTCCCATCGCGGTCGGCTACCAGTCGGGCAGCCACTACTCCACCATCCAGGCGCTCGAGCCCTATATGCCGGTCGACAAGATCAACCTGAGCTTCGCCGACGGCATGCTGTTCCACCGGCTCGACCAGCTGATCGACGGCAAGGCCCAGGCGTCCGCGCTGTTCAGCGGTCCCTACTACTTCGCGGAGCAGCTCGGCTTCCGCAAGATCATCGACACGACCTTCATGATCGCCACGATGGTGACGGGCGATCCGGACCCGCAGGACCTGCGCAAGTTCTTCCGCGCGCTGCGGCGCGCCCAGCGCGACATCGATCTGCGGCCGGATCTCTACACCCACTACTACAAGAAGGAATTCCCGGCGCGCTATCACGCCATCATGGATACGCGCCGCTGGGGGCCGGGCGAACGCCTGGTGTTCGAGCCCTACACCAAGGAGGTCTATGACGAGACCTTCAAATGGATCGCCGATCACGGCATCTTCGCCGACAGCGGCATGGGCTCGGGCAAGTACGAGGACGCAGTCATCAGCACGGCGCAGTAGCCGACGCGACGCCCTGCTCCCCGGAACCCGGGCTTGCCCGGGTTCCGCGCTTTAATGTGCAAGTCGGGCAGGCCCGACTTGCCGTGCGAGGGCAGGCCCGTCCGCGACAGGCCCATGCATGTCGGCAATCGGGCAGCGGTCTCGGTTACGGACGGGCGGCGTTTGCAGCAGGCGCCTTGCTCGGATTGCCGGGAGGCCGGCTCGCGCTTTCCGCTTTCTCCGCCAGCTTCAGCCACCGCAAACCCAAGGTTCGGCAATTGGCGGCGACTTCGGGCGAGCTCGCCAATTTGAGCCGCCGCACGCATTCGGCGGCCTGGTCACGGCAATATTTTGAGTACGATGACATCACACACACTCTCTCGACGCGTACCGGCACCGGGGCGCCAACCCTGGGAATAAATTGCACCTAGCCCCAGCTATGCCCCATAATCATTATTTGTACCGCCGAGCGATCAATCAAGCGCTTGATCGCTCGCGCCACCGATTCCACAGCGAACTGTTGCATTGGGAACACAGATGCCGCGTAGGCATCATCTAGGTGTCGTGGTAACCTTGAAGCGACCCTCTACCCATCGGAAGCGCAATGGACCGACCCCCTGGTCGCGGTGCGACATCGAGCACGGGGCGATAAATGACGTTTTTGAAGTCGCCAACGAACCATCAGAAAGCGTGCAATGAGCTCTTTCCACGACGCCGCATATACGATGGCAGCCATGAGCGCCACGGTTGCACTCTTTCGGGCTCTCATCAAAAGCGGCACATTGACCCGCGATGAAGCGGTCCGCGCCCTCCTCGACGAAGCGGTGGCGCGAGCCATCCAGGCGGAGGCGCACGGAGAGACGCAGTCGACCACCGATATCAATCGCCAATCCGCCGAGATCTTGAAGTTCATCGCCGAGAAGCTTTGACGTTCGCCCCATGACGCCGGACACCGTCCAGGCACCACCCTCCCCGACCATTGCCGATATCGGCAACGCTATTCGAGTGCTGGACGGCGAACCGGCGAAGCGCGTGCGGGACCTGATGAACGCGATATTCGAGCAGGCCGGGTCCCCGCAAAACCAGGTTGATTGGTCCGATCCCGATCGCTGGATCGATGCGCGGCTCGCCGGAGAGCTGCAGACACTGGCGCGCAAAATATGGGAAGGCAGCGGCAAGACGATCAATCCGCGCTACCTTTACGGCCACCACAGCTACATCCATCGCCTGAAGCTTTTGGACAACGTAGACGGAAACTACCGGCTCAGCGAACGCGGCCGGCGTTTCCTGGCGGGCGATGACGAGCTCGCGCGGGAGCCTGTGGCGCTGCGATCGTCCAAGCGCGGCCCGACGCGCCCGCCGGAATCGCCGTGGGAGGGCTAACCGCCCGAGCGAAATCGATTCAGGGCTGGTAGCTCACGATCGGCGCGCTGAGGCTTGGCCAAGGTGAGATCAGACCCAGAGGCACATTCAATTACTCTCTGAGTGCACGGAACCAATTCTCAGGTCGAGGAGGAACTGATGATGACGCCAAAGACGTTCGCTTGGGAGGTTCGATTTCTCGGCTATCTATCGTTTATCGCTGGTGTTTCTGGCTTCGCGATCGACTACGTCACGCGAATTCAATATTCATACCCCCAAAATATGGGCATCGTTCTGGGGAACAGTGCCCTCGCATTCCTTGGATTGATCGCTGACGTAGCTGGAAAGCGACTCCAAAGCTTGGACAAGCGGCTAAGCCTTATAGAAGGTAGCTCCTCTCCGTCGAGGGGATCGTAGTCATCTTTCGACGGCCGGAATCGCCATGGGAGGGGTGACGCAAGCTCTCCATTCCAATGCGCCGTCCCGCTGCGCGAGAGCGGCTCGATTCACGTCTTCTCCTCCAGGCGCAGCCCGATCAAGCGGTCGAGCGTCGCCTGGTCCTTCAGCAGATCTTGCGAGCGCGCGCGGTGCACGATGCTGCCGCGCTCCAGCACGATCGCATCGGCGGTCAACGACAGCGCCACCTCGGCATGCTGCTCGACCAGGATGAAGGCCGTGCCTTCGTCGGCGGTCATCCGCGCGATGGCGGCCGTCAGCTCCTCGGCGATGATCGGCGCAAGACCCTCGAGCGGCTCGTCGAGCAGGAGCAGCGCCGGATTGGTCATCAGTGCGCGCGCGATCGCCAGCATCTGCTGCTCGCCGCCCGAGAGATGGTTGCCCCCGCTGGTGCGGCGTTGCTCGAGGCGCGGGAACAGGGCGTACACCGCCGCGAGGTCCCAGCGTCCCGGCCGCGCGGCGACGGTCAGGTTCTCCTCGACGCTGAGCGAAGGGAAGATTTCACGCTCCTGCGCCACCCAGCCGATGCCGTCGCGCGCGCGCCG
>WNEY01001471.1_pt1 | contig 16652 bp, 10 predicted proteins | sample 5400531 | NCBI WGS metagenome assembly WNEY01 (sample SAMN13153338, study PRJNA577476) | soil metagenome | isolation source: 200 cm saprolite under Douglas fir tree site 1 | place: USA:California | collected 2015-04-18
CATCAGCCCGCGGCACTGATCAGCTATCGCGACTCTCACCGGCAGCCGCCCCCGTTCCGCGTCCTGCTGCGCCGCCGCCGCGGCAGCGGCGAGCGTCGTCTCATCGGCCAGCTCCAAAGCGGCCCGCGCCAGAGTAGGCAGCAGGAGGAGCCGACCCGTCATCTCCGGCGCCATGTCCGGGTCGACCGCTACCGACAAGATTCCGGCAACCTCGCCGTACCCGCCTGCCCGCTCCGCGAGCAGCGCGCGCGCCAGCAGGACGTAGTGCCCGTTCCCCGCCCCGGCGAAGCGGATAGCCTGCCGGTCAGGCTCTCCGCTCAGGTGATCTTCCGCGGTCTGCCAGTCCTGGCGGTGGGCCGCGATCAGGGCGATTAGCCCGTGGACAAGCATCGGCAGGTAGTTCGGGCCGGGCAGGCCGACTGCGGGTTCGATCTCGGCGAGAGCGTCGTCCCACTGGCCGAAAGAGAAATACACGTCGGCGAGCGCGAAACGGGCGGTGGCAAGGCGTGGCGTGCCTGCCTGCTCGGCGAGCACCAGCGCCTCGCGCGCGGTCTCGATGGCCTCGGCCCGCCGGTCAAGCTCGCCAAGCACGCCAACCCGGTTGGCGAGTATCAGCAGCCGCAGGTCGGTGGCCTTCGGATCATCGCCCATCACGGCCAATGCGCGGCTGATCAGGTCCAGCATGCCGGCCTCGTCTCGCCGGATGAGGCTGCGTAGCGACAGGGCGTGCAGTGAGTAGCCGATGGCGAGCCGGTCACCGGAACGCTCCGCCACCGCCAGCGCGTCATCAAGAACGCCCATGCCCGCCTCGGGCAGCCCCAACGCCAGTTGGATGAGAGCGTCAAGCGCGGTGAGCCTGGCGGTCCACGGCTGGCTGAGCCCGGCCCGGCTCAGCGCCGCCCGGACCGTGACGGCGGCCTCAGCGCCCCGGCCGGTGCGCATGAGGGTGTAACCGACCAGCCAGGTCATCTCCGCGACGCGATCGGGATCACGGGCGGCGGTCAGCAACCGCCCGCCAACCCGCTCCACCTCGTCGTGCCGAAGGAGCAAGAACGCAACCGTCACCAGGCTGGCCACGAGATCCTCGCGGCGCTCATCGCCGTAGGGAAGCTGCGCCACGACATCGCGGATAAGGTCAGCAGCAACAGCAGGAGCCAGATACGTGAGCGCCGGAGCGGCGGAGGCGAGCCAGTCGACAACCCACGGCTCCACTTCAATCCCCGGGATGCGCTGGGCGGCAGCGAGCTGAGCAGCGACCCGGCCAAGACCGGCACCCGCACCAGCCAACGCGCGCGCGGCCTGCACGTGAAGCGCGGCCCGCAGCCCGGCCGGCATCCTCTCATACAGCACCTGGCGGATCAGGCCGTGCCGAAACCGAAGCCGCGGGCCCGCCTCAGCCACCACCCCGCCGCTCAGCGCCGCATCGACCACACCCATCAAATCCCCCGCCGGCCGGCCCGACACCACCTCCAGATCGGCGACGGAAAACTCCTCGCCCAGCACCGCCGCCCACCGCAGCGCGGCCACCACATCATCGGCCAGCCCGTCCAGCCGGTCGCCGACCACCGCCGACAGCGAGACCGGCACCGGCGCCCGCGCCGGCTGATCCGCCGGCTGATCCGCCAGCTCCGCCACCCCCGCCTCCAGCCGCACCTGGCCCTCGCGGACCAGCCCCTCCGCCAGCTCCCGCGCGTACAGCGGATTGCCGCCCGCCCGGGCCACGAACCCGGCAAGCCGCCGCCCGGGATTCCCGCCGACCAGACCCCCCACCAGCTCGGCGACATCCCCGTCCGGCAGCGGCCCGAGTTCCATCACGCTCCCGCCGCGCGACCTCACCCCCCGCTGCAACTTCTCAAGATCGGTTCGCCCCGCCCCCCGCCGCCACGAACCCGCCAGCAACAACGGCATCTGCCCGACCGCCTGGTACAACCCGGACCAGACCAGCACGCTCGCCTCGTCCGCCCACTGCAGATCCTCCGCCACGAGCACCACAGGCGACACAGCACACAACCGGTCGACCACCGCCAGCAACCGCTCCACCCCGGCCAGCACAGGATCACCCGACATCACCCCGCCGCTGCCAGTCAAAAGCTCCCCGCCCAGCTCAGGTTCTGCCCCACGGCCAAGACAATTCACCATCAACTGCAGCGGAAACCGCTGCCCAAGCTCATCGGCCGCCCCCCACAGCACCCGGCATCCCGCAGCCCCGGCCCCCGCCAGGCCCGCCCGCAGCACCGACGACTTCCCGATCCCCTGCTCCCCCTCCACCAGCACCACCCCCCCAACACCCGCCGACACCCCGGCAACCAGCCCAGCCAGCAACGCCAGCTCACCACCGCGCCCCACGAACCCGCCCGCCACAAACGCGATCGTAACCACCCCAAGCCGGCGCGGCACGACTGGTCATGAGCGGGGTCGAAGCGGTCACGTTGCGCTTTGAGTTGGTGAACGGCAACCCGGGTGTGGCAATAGCCCCAAAGCAGACGCACCGCTACGACATCGGTTCACTGAGCGGGAGGATCCCTCGTGCACGATCATGCTGGCAGCAGCGCGGCGGTCATCGCCGCACCGTCCGCTGACGATCGCGAATCGCCATCCTGCTCGGCCGCATTGGTCAATGATCGCAGGCTCAGGCTCTTCACGATCACGGCGCGCGATTCGCGTGCGGCAATGAGCCGCGCATGGGAGTCGCGAACGGCTACTCGGCTAAACGGACGCAGATGGCTTGCCCGGACAGGGCCGGCGGGCGGTACGAGAATAGCGCCCGCGCCGAGCCGGGGACGCGGTGGCGCTGACGGAGGAGGCCCGGGACCTGCGCAAACGTCTGGGCCGCATGCGATGCGGCCAACGTTCGCCTGGTGGGTGCGCACTGGGCTAGTGATGAATGTGCGGTTTCATCTGATCCTGCAGTGAGTCCAGAAGATGAATCCGCTCATTCATCCCCGAAAGTAAGAATTCCAAAATAACGTGCGTTTTGGGCGTGTCGGGCGCCGGGACTGCGGTAGGGGCGGGCGGAGAGTTGCTGACGGTCCCGGATGACCTTGCGGCCGGCCGGGCGCCGGCACGCGGCGAGGGCTGCGACCTCGGTGCCTACCTGATGCTGTTGCGTCCCGGGAAGCTACCGCCTCGGTGCCTGCCTGGTGTCGTTGCGTCCCTGGAAGCTACCGCACCTGCGGGCTTCTGCTGCAGCCCGCCACCTGCGCCGCCAGCCCGCCACGTCCCGGCCAGCGCCGCCACCACCCCAGATACCACAATCAGCACTACCGACACACCGCAAAACAACCTTATTTTGGAATGCTTACCCAGGGGGGTGAATATGCGGATTCATCTGGTCGGCGCAGCTCGGCAGCGTCGCCGCAATCCCACCTCCCGCCCCAACCGCAACGCCAGCCCCAGGGGCCTCGGTCCCAGGGTGCATCAACTCCAGCCACACGCTGTCCCGCGCCCAACGGCCGACGACGCTCCCGCGCTTAGTATCCCCGCACGCTCTTAGCCAGGGTTGTCGATGCCAGAAATGGTCTGTACCGGGCAAATTTTGCCGCCAACTCAGGCAAAGTCATTGCTCGCGGGGCTAAGTGGGCGCTAGCCGGGCTAAGTCGAGGAGTCGGGCGGGGTGGCGAACGGTTTGCCTGGGCTGGGGGTAGGCGATAGGGCGCGCTGGGCAATCGATTGATGACACAACGTAGTTGTAGCGATACGGTCTGCATCGGTGAAGCGAGGCTGGCCGTGGCATGGACGGGGGAGACGTGCTGGGAGAGGGGCAGCCCGGTCAGGGCGATGACTCACAGCGACAGGTCGGTGACGGGGGATCGGGCGGGGAGCCGCAGCCGCAGACCGCGGCCGAGATCCTCGGTCAGAGCAAGGCGGCGGGCGGTGGCCGGCGGACGGTGGCGGCGAGGGTCGGCCTGACCGCTTCGGTCATAGCCGGGGTCGCGGTGGCCGCCGGGATCGGCGGGCTGGCGCTGATGGCGAACACCAGCAGCTCGCATGGTGCCGGGAAGGTGCGCGCGGCCGGTGCGCAGGCCAAGGGCACCGCTGACGCGGAGCCGCTCAAGGTAGTCGCAGTGTCGCCGGCGGCGAACACCAAGCGCGTGAGCGGCGACACCACCGTGATGATCGAGCTCTCCTCGCCGCTGGCGTCTAGTTCGGTGAAGCCGAGCTTCCGTCCGGCGGTGGCCGGACAGTGGCACGCCACCGGTTCGATGCTCAGCTTCGCGGCGAACGCGCCGTTCTCGCCGTCGACGCGCTACACGCTGGTGATACCGGGCGGGCGGACAGGCCTGCACTCGGCCGGCGGCGGCCTGCTCGCCAGGTCGATGCGGGTCAGGTTCCTTACCGGGGGTTACTCCCAGCTGCGGCTGGCCGAGGTGCTGAGCCAGCTCGGCTACCTGCCGATGACCTGGCAGCCGACCGGCGAGGAATCGCTGAGCAGCGGCGTTGCGGGCCAGGAGAAGCTCGCCTACAGTCCGCCGCCGGGCAAGTTCACCTGGAACGCGGGTTACCCAGCGAGCCTGCGCGCGTCGTGGGTGCCCGGGCACCCGAACGTGGTCCTTCGGGGCGCGGTGATGGCGTTCCAGGCCCAGCATCGCCTGGCTGTCAACGGCTTTGCCAGCAAGAAGTTCTGGGACAAGCTATTTGCCGCCGCCGCGAGTTCGCAGCGCAACACGGTGGGCTACAGCTATGCGATTGCCAGCAAAGGCTCGCCGGAAACGCTGACAATCTGGCATGACGGACATAAGGTGCTTCGCACTCTCATCAACACCGGTATTTCGATCGACCCGACGGCGTCCGGCAGCTATCCGGTGTACCTGCGCTACCGGTTCCAGATCATGCAGGGGACCAATCCCGACGGCAGCCACTACGCGGACCCGGTGAGCTACGTCTCCTACTTCGACGGCGGCGAGGCCGTGCACTACTTCCCGCGCGGTTCTTACGGCTATCCGCAGAGCCTGGGCTGCGTCGAGTTGCCGCTGAATGAGGCCAAGCGAGCCTGGCCGTATCTGACCTACGGCAGCTTGGTGACCGTCACCGGCTGAGCTTCTCGACAGCGACCGGCTCCCACATCGCGGGGGGTTCCGGAGGGTCGTCCCCCCGGGCCAGCACTGCGCGGGGCCGGTCGCTGTTGCGTCGCGGGCGCTTCCCTACGGCTTACCAAGGTGCCGCGATCCGGTATTTTGAGTTCGTTTCTTCACCTGATCCTCCGGCCGATCACGGCTTGCGTATCTACACTCGCTGGTGGGAAAGAGGTGGTACAGATCGGCGCACACAGTAAGCGACCCGGCCCAGACGCTGAGGGCGCAGATATGGGCGAAGAGCCGGAGACTTCCGGCGTCAGTGATGGCGGGTTGGCTGGTAGCGGCGGAGCGCATGAGTTCCGGGCTGCACGGAGTCCGTCCGGGTCGGTCTTCGAGCCGATGACCCCGAAGCTGTCGCCATCTGGCAGCACCTCAGGGCCGAGTAGTTCGAGTTCGGTGCGGGGCGACGATCCGCTCGGCCTGTCCAAGCCTGCGCAGGTCAGGTCCACATCGGAGACCAAGCCCAGGTCCTCGTCGACCGGCAGTTCTGTGTGGGGCGATGATCCGCTTGGCCTGTCGAAGGCATCGGTGACTAAGCCGGCTCCTGAAAGGCCAGCTACCGAGGAGAGGTCATCGGGGAGCGGCCTCGGGTCGGCGTGGACAGCTGACCCGCTCAGCCCGCGCGGGTCGGTCTACAAGCTCTCGGCCACATCGGATCCGGCGCAGGAGCCCTCGGTCGAATCAGCCAGCTTGGACCTCGGCAGCCTGGGCGATTTTGACTCGACCAGCCCGTTCGCTAAGCCCGATTTGACCGACGACCATGCTGAAAACGGCAGTGCTGAAAACGGCAGTGCTGCTAACGGCAGTGCCGCGAGCAGTGGCATGGCTGCGTTCACCGAGGAGCCTCCGACGGTGATCGACGCCCCGGCGATACCCCCGGCGATCGACCCGGATCTGGCCAGGGAGAGCGCCTTCGGCGCCGCTGAGGCGGCCGCGCTGGCCGCCGAGATGCCCTACACCAACGGCTCGGGCCTGGCCAACGAGCCGACCCACGGCAACGGTTCCGCCTACGGCAACGGCTCGGCCTACGGCAACGGCTCGGCCTACGGCAACGGTTCCGCCTACGGCAACGGTTCCGGTGCTGATCAGGGCGCTTTGCATGGTAGCGCTGGCCTCTGGTCGGCGTCGTCGCTGGGAGTCTCGTCCGCCCCGCCGGCCGGGCCGGCCGGCGTTAGCCCTGGCGGCTGGAACGGCGGTCCGAGCGCCCCGGTCGCGGTCGGGTCGGCCCCGGCCAAGCGGCGCGGGCTGGCTCCGTTCATCGGTATCGCGGCCGCGCTCGTGCTGCTGATCGGCGGCGGGAGCGTCTATTACTTCGGGTTCGCGCACAAGAGCAGCAGCACCTCGACCAGCGCGTCGGGCGGCACCAAACCGGCGAAGACGGCACCGAAGACCGAGCCGGTCCAGAAGGGTCCTGAGCACCTGGTCTCCACCACTCCGGCCAACGGCGACACCGATGTCAACGGCGGCGCCGAGATCCGGGTGGTGTTTTCCGAGCCGCTCGATGCGAGTAGCCCGATGCCGACGCTGCACCCGGCGATCGAGGGCAGCTGGCATGTCGACGGCGACGCGGCCGTGTTCGTGCCCGCCACGGGAATCTGGCAGCGGACCAAGGTCACGGTCGCCATCCCGACCGGCGCGACCGGCATCCGCTCCAACGGCGGCGGGGTGCTGTCGGCCACGACGACTGCGTCGACCGGCGTCCACTCCAACGGCGACGTGGTGCTGACAGCAAAGAAGACCGCCTCGACCGGCTTCAGCTTCACCACCGGCAAGTTCAGCGAGGTGCGCCTGATCCAGTTGCTGGCGCAGCTTGACTACCTGCCGCTCACCTGGGCACCGACCTCAGGCAGCCCGGTGCCGCTGACCGACGCGGCCGCTCAGTACAACGCGGCCTATGACCCGCCGCAGGGCAACTTCACCTGGGAGTCCGGGTACCCGAGCCGGCTGATGAGGCTGTGGAAGCCGGACGGGCCGAGTGAGATCCTGCGCGGTGCGGTCGCGGCGTTCCAGGCCGACCACGGGCTGATCTACGACATGATCGCCGAGAACCAGCTCGGACTGGTCACCAGCGGGTCGATCGGGCACCGGCTGTGGGTCGACATGTTCAAGGCGCTGGCCAAGGACCAGACGAACAAGCACGGCTACACCTACGCGGTCGCCAGCCAGCACTCGCCGGAAACGCTCACGGTCTGGCACAACGGCCAGGTGATCTTCCACCACCTGGCGAACACCGGCATCCCGGTCGCGCCGACCTCGGCCCGCACCGATCCGGTGTACATCAGGTACCAGAGCCAGATCATGAAGGGCACCAACCCGGACGGTTCCAAGTACGCCGACCAGGTCTACTGGGTGGCCTACTTCCACGCCGGCGAGGCCGTGCACTACTTCCCGAGGTACAGCTACGGATCGCAGCAGAGCCTGGGCTGCGTGGAGCTGCCGTACAGCCAGGCCAAGTCCATCTGGCCGTACCTCACCTACGGAACGCTGGTCACGGTCACCGAGGTCTAGCACGTTTACGAGGCGTCCGCCCTTGCTGTCACCGGGCGGGCGCCTCGCTCTTTGGGGGGGTCGTCCCCGGTCCAGCACAGCGCGAATAACTCGTGTGCGGGCGGCGCTCATTGCCCGATAGCATCGAGGTTCGCGGTATCAGCCAAAACAACGAAACTTAGGAGTCACCGTGCCTGCCGACAAGCTTCACATCACTCTCGCCGGACGCGAGCACGTGGTGGAAGCTGGCACGACGGCCGGCGACGCTCTCGCCGCCGAGGCCGGTGCCGACGGCGAGGTTATTGCTGCCCAGGTCAACGGCGTTGCGCGGGATCTCGCGTACCGGCTCGCCGAAGGCGACGTCGTCACCCCGATCGGCATCAAGTCGGCCGCCGGGCTGGCGATCATGCGCCATTCGGCCGCGCACGTGCTCGCCCAGGCGGTGCAAGAGTTGCATCCCGATGCGAAACTCGGCATTGGCCCGCCGGTCGAGAATGGCTTCTATTACGACTTCGACGTCCGGGAAGCTTTCTCCCCCCAAGATCTTAAAGATCTTGAACTTAAAATGCGGCAGATCATCAAGCAGGGCCAGCGGTTCAGCCGCCGGGTCGTATCCGACGACGAGGCAAGAGCCGAGCTCGCCGCCGAGCCTTACAAGCTCGAGCTGATCGGGCTGAAGGGCGGCGCGGCGGCAGCGGCGCCCCCAGAAGTCAGCACAGAGGAGGCGGTCGAGGTCGGCGGCAGTGAGCTGACCATCTACGACAACGTGGATGCGAAGACCGGCGCGACCTGCTGGAAGGACCTGTGCCGGGGCCCGCACCTGCCGACCACCAGGGGAATCGCCGCGTTCAAGCTGATGCGCTCAGGCGGCGCCTACTGGCGCGGCAGCGAGAAGAACCCGCAGCTCCAGCGGATCTACGGGACCGCCTGGCCGTCGCGGGCCGAGCAGGACACCTACCTCACCATGCTCGCCGAGGCCGAGAAGCGGGACCATAGAAAGCTGGGGGCCGAGCTTGACCTGTTCTCGTTCCCGACCGAGATCGGCAGCGGGCTGCCGGTGTTCCACCCCAAGGGCGGGACCATCCGCCGGGTGATGGAGGACTACTCGCGGCGCCGCCACGAGGAGGCCGGGTACGAATTCGTCAACACCCCGCACATCACCAAGTCGACCCTGTTCGAGACCTCGGGTCACCTGGACTGGTACGCGGACGGCATGTACCCGCCCATGGAGATGGAGGGCGCGAAGTACTACCCGAAGCCGATGAACTGCCCGATGCACATCTTGATCTACGCCTCGCGCGGGCGGTCCTACCGGGAGCTGCCGCTGCGGCTGTTCGAGTTCGGCACCGTGTACCGGTACGAGAAGTCGGGCGTCGTGCACGGGCTGACCAGGGCCCGCGGGTTCACCCAGGACGACTCGCACATCTTCTGTCGGCCCGACCAGCTGGCTGATGAGCTGGCGAGCCTGCTGGACTTCGTGATCGGGCTGCTGCGTGACTACGGGCTGACCGAGTTCGAGGCCGAGCTGTCGACCAGGCCGGAGAAGTTCGTCGGCGAGATCGCCGAGTGGGACGTGGCCGAAGCGGCGCTGAAGCACGCGCTCGATCAGTCCGGCCTGCCGTACGTGATCGCCGAGGGCGAAGGCGCGTTCTACGCGCCGAAGATCGACGTGCACGTCAAGGACGCGATCGGCCGGCGCTGGCAGCTGTCGACCCTCCAGGTGGACTTCCAGGAGCCCGGCCGGTTCGGCATCGAGTACACCACCGCCGACGGAACCAGGCAGCGGCCGCAGATGATCCACCGGGCGCTGTTCGGGTCGATCGAACGGTTCTTCGGGATCCTGGTCGAGCACTACGCGGGCGCGTTCCCGCCCTGGCTCGCGCCGGTGCAGGCGGTCGGCATCCCGATCGCCGACCACCATGTGCCCTACCTGGAAGAGGTCGCCGCCCGGCTGCGCAAGGCCGGGGTGCGGGTTCAGGTGGACACCGGCGCGGACCGGATGCAGAAGAAGATCAGGACCGCTCAGCAGCAGAAGGTCCCTTACATGCTGCTGGCCGGTGACGACGACGTCGCGGCGGGCGCGGTCTCGTTCCGGTACCGCAGCGGTGAGCAACGTAACGGCGTGCCGATCGACGAGGCGATCGCGGAGATCACCAGCGCGATCGAGCAGCGGATTCAGGTCTGACCGCTGGGCCTAAGCTGCAACCATGTCGCACAGCGGAGCCGATCAGGACCGATCCCGGGCGCACGAGCCGGTGACCGAATCTGAGTTTGAGATAGTAAGCCAGGACGGCGCCCGGGTACCTGACGGCTTCCAGCGGCTCTGGATGCCGCATCGGCTCGCCTATATCAAGGGAGAGAACAAACCCTCAGGGCCCGGTGAGGACGAGGGCTGCCCGTTCTGCCGGGTTCAGACGCTGTCCGATGCTGAGGGACTGATCGTCGCCCGGGGCACGCTGGTCTATGCGGTCCTGAATCTGTATCCGTACAACAGCGGGCACCTGCTGATCTGCCCGAACCGGCACGTCGCCGACTACACCGAGCTGGGTAAGGCCGAGACCGCCGAGCTGGCGGAGTTCACGAAGACCGCGATGACCGTGCTGCGCGCGGTCTCGGGCGCGCACGGTTTCAACATCGGCATGAACATGGGCAGCGCGGCCGGCGCCGGCATCGCCGCACACCTGCATCAGCACATCGTGCCGAGGTGGGGCGGCGATGCCAACTTCATGCCGGTCATCGGCCAGACGAAGGTGCTGCCTCAGCTGCTGTCGGACACCAGAGACCTGCTCGCCAAGGCCTGGCCGAACGGTTAGCCCTGCTTGGAGTCCGCCGTCACCTTGTCGGCTAGGTGCGAAGGCAGCGGCTCGTAGCGCAGGTAGGACCGGGAGAACGACCCGGTGCCCTGCGACATCGACCGCAAGTCGATCGAGTACCTGACCAGCTCCAGCTCGGGGATCTCGGCCTTGACCATGGTCCGGCCGCCGGGCACCGGCTCGGTGCCGAGCACCCGCCCTCGCCGTGACGACAAGTCGGACATGATCGCGCCGACGTAGTCGTCGCCGATCAGCACCGACACCTCGTCCACCGGTTCGAGCAGCTGGGGCTGGGCCTTTTCGGCGGCGTCCCGCAACGCGGCCCGGCCGGCCTTCTGGAACGCCATGTCCGAGGAGTCGACCGCGTGGGCCTTGCCGTCGAACAGCGTGACCTTGATGTCGACCACTGGGTAGCCCGCGACCAGGCCCTGTTCCATCTGAGACCGGACGCCTTTCTCTACCGACGGGATGAACTGCCTGGGCACCACGCCGCCGACGATCTTGTCGACGAACTCCAGGCCGCTCCCTGACGGCAGCGGTTCCAGCTCGATGTGGCAGATCGCGTACTCGCCGTGGCCGCCGGTCTGCTTGACGTTGCGGCCGAGTCCGGTGGCCTTGCTCGCGACGGTCTCGCGGAGCGGCACCCGCAGCGGGATCGTCTCCACGGCCACGCCGTACCTGCTGGAGAGGCGGTCGAGCATCAGGTCGGAATGGGCCTCGCCCATGCACCACAGGACGAGCTGGTGGGTCTCGGCGTTGTTCTCGAGCCGGAGCGTCGAGTCCTCGGCGACCAGCCTGCCCAGGGCCTGCGACATCTTGTCTTCGTCGGCCTTGGACTTCGCCGTGATCGCGACCGGCAGCAGCGGCTCCGGTATCGTCCACGACTCCATCAGCAGCGGGTGTTCCTTCTCCGACAGCGTGTCGCCGGTCTCCGCGCTGATCAGCTTGGCGACCGCGCAGATATCGCCGGCGATGCAGGCCGCGATGCCGCGCTGGGTCTTGCCGAGCGGCGAGGTGAGTGCGCCGATGCGCTCATCGGAGTCATGGTCAGGGTGGCCGCTTGCGGCCCGCCCGTGCCCCGAGACATGCACGGTCAGATCTGGGCGCAGCGTGCCGGAGAATACCCGCACCAGGCTGATCCGGCCTACGTAGGGGTCGGAGGTGGTCTTGACCACTTCGGCGAGCAGCGGCCCGTTCGGGTCGCACTTGATGCCGCTGACCTCCTTGCCGTCCGGCGTGGTGACGGTTGGCATCGGGTGCTCGCCGGGCGAGGGGAAGGCCTGTGTCATCAGCTCGAGCAGTTCTTCCAGGCCGATGCCGCCGAGCGCGGCGACCGGGATCACCGGATAGAAGCTGCCCCTGGCGACCGCCTTTTCCAGGTCCTCGATCAGCACCTTCTGATCGATCTCCTCACCGGACAGGTACCGGTCCATGAGGCTCTCGTCTTCGCTCTCCTGGATCACGGCCTCGATCAACTCGCCGCGGGCTTCGGCCAGCCGGTCAAGGTCACCGGGGTCGGGATCGCGCTCAGTGCGCTTGCCGCCTGAATACTCGAAGTAGCGCTCGGAGAGCAGGCCGATCAGTCCGTTGACGGTCCCCTGGCCGTCACCTACCGGCAGGTAGATCGGCGCGACCGAGCCGCCGAAGGCGGTGCGGCAGGCGTCGAGCGCTTCATCGAAGCTGCCGCGCTGGTGATCGAGCTTGGTGATCACGACCGCGCGCGGCGTGCCCGCGATGGCGCACTCATCCCAGAGCATCGCGGTGAGGCCGTCGACGCCGTCGGCGGCCGAGACGGTAAACAAGGCCGCGTCGGCGGCGCGCAGACCGGCCCGCAGGTCGCCCATGAAGTCGGCGTAACCCGGCGTGTCGAGCAGGTTGACCTTGATGCCGGCGTGCGCGAGCGGCGCCAAGGTGAGGTTGACCGAGCGCTGCTGCCTGATCTCGACCTCGTCGAAATCGCTGACGGTGCCGCCGTCCTCGACCCGGCCGGCCCGCTGAATCGTCCCGGTGGCAGCGAGGAGCGCCTCAACCAAAGTCGTCTTGCCTGCTCCAGAGTGGCCGACCAGCACGACATTCCGCACGCTCTCGGGCTGGTCGGCCGAAGGCGCCCTGCCCGCGGCGCCCGATGTTGCCTTCTCCGCCATACCACCGCCTCCTTGTGTTCATGATGCTGCTGCTGTTGCCAGCCTTTACCCATGGCGTGGCGACCACAAGCCCCAGGGGGGAATCAGGGAGAATCAGCGCTACAGTCATGGCCTGCTGTTGTCGACCGGCGCGGTGGTGAATCGGATTCATCATCCGCCAGTAAGATCAAACGGACATGCTCAAGGTATTCAGACCTGGTCTTCGCCGCCTGCTCGAACCCGCAGGCAGGGCCCTAGCACGCACCCCGATTACGCCGAACATGATCACGGTCATCGGAGCGGTTGGAATGTCGGCCGGGGCGCTGACGCTGTTCCCGACCGGGCACCTGTTCGCCGGCACGATGGTGTGCACCGGCTTCGTCCTCTCCGACATGCTGGACGGCGCGCTGGCGAGGATCAAGGGCAATGGCGGCCCGTTTGGTGCCTTTCTCGATTCGACGCTTGACCGGGTCGGCGACTCGGCCGTCTTCGGTGGCATAGCCATCTGGCTGGCGACCGGCGGTCATGATCGGCTCCTTGCCGCGGTCGCTTTGTTTTGCCTGGTGGCGGGGCTGCTGGTGTCTTATGCGCGGGCCCGGGCCGAGGGTCTGGGTATCAAATGCGACGTCGGAATCGCCGAGCGAACCGAGCGGCTGCTAATCGGTCTAGTTGCCATCGGCCTGTCCGGACTTGGCGTACCCTATGTCCTTTCCGCAGGGCTTTGTATCGTGGCCGTGCTGAGCGCGATCACTTTCGGCCAGCGCGTCTATGCGGTGCACAAGGCGACGACGCCGGACGCCCGGAGTCTCGGAGGTTAGCGGTGCCGGGTATGAAAAGGCCGAAGGTGCGGGGGGTGCGGGGGGTCGTCCCCCCGCAGGCAATACTGAAGGCCAAGCTCACCGGCTTCGGGTACGCGCTGGGCTGGTCGGCGCTCTGCCGGGTGCCAGAATCCTGGGCGGCCTGGGCGTTCAGGATCGTGGCCGACATCGCCTGGCGCCGCCAGGGTAAGAGCGTGCAGTTGCTCGAGGGCAACCTGCTGCGGGTCATCGGAACCGACGCGGACGGTGCGCAGTTGCGGGCTCTGTCCAGGGAGGCGATGCGCTCTTACGCGCGGTACTGGCTGGAGATCTTCCGGCTGCCGGTCATTTCCAGGGAACTGCTGGTCGAGGGCATGGACGAGAACGGCCACGTCGAGGAGTTCCTTGGCCACCTCGCCGCCGGGCGCGGGGTCGTGTGCCCGCTGCCGCACATGGGCAACTGGGACCAGGCGGCGGCCTGGGTGATCGGCCGCGGCGTCAAATCGATCACCACCGTGATGGAGCGGCTCGAGCCCGAGTCGCTGTACGAGCGGTTCCTGGCGTTCCGGCAGGAGGTCGGCCTTGAGGTGCTGCCGGCCTCGGGCGGACCGAGCCCGTTTGGCGTGCTGGCCCAGCGGCTGCGGCGCGGCGGCCTGGTCGTGCTGCCGTCCGATCGCGATGTCACCGGCGGCGGCGTTGAAGTGGAGTTTTTCGGGGAAAGAGCACTGATGATGGGCGGATCAGCGGCACTGGCCGTCCAGACTGGTGCCGCCCTCATGCCGGCGACGCTGTGGTTCACTGACGATCGCTGGGGCGTTTACATTCACGAGGAGATTCCGGTGCCTGCGGTCGGCGATCGGTGGCAGAAGGCCGCCGCCATGACCCAGGAGGTCGCGCGCTGCTTTGAGAAGGGGATCAAGGAGCACCCGGCCGACTGGCACATGCTTCAGCGCGTCTTCGTCTCCGACCTCGATCCGCAGCGGCTGGCGTCCGCGCGGGCCAAGGCCGCCGCGCGCCTGCGAGCCGCAGAGCGCAATGGCAACGGCAGCCGCGCGGCGGAGACAGCGGAGGCGGAGAGAGCGAAGCCGGAGGAGGCCCCGGCTCCGGCCGACGGGGCCAGCGAGGTGGGCTCGTCATGAGAGTCGGCCTGGTCTGCCCGTATACGTGGGACGTACCCGGCGGCGTGCAGGAGCACATCAGGGACCTCGCCGAAGCGCTCATGGAGCTGGGGCACGAGGTCTCGGTCGCCTCGCCGGCCGACGAGGACGCCGTCCTGCCCGGCTACGTGGTCCCGGTCGGCCGGGCCGTCGCGGTGCCTTACAACGGGTCGGTCGCCCGGCTCTCGTTCGGCCCGCTGACGGCGAACAAGGTCCGCCGGTGGGTCAAGGAAGGCAACTTCGACCTGCTTCACGTGCACGAGCCGGCCGCGCCGAGCCCGTCGCTGCTGGCTTGCTGGGTCGCCGACATCCCGATCGTGGCGACCGTGCACGGCGCGAACCTGCGGTCGCGGGCGCTGCACGTCGCCGAGCCGATGATCCGCTCGGCGACGGAGAAGATCAGCGGCTGGATCGCGGTGTCCGAGGCGGCGCGTTCGACGCTGGTCAGGCACCTGGGCGGCGACGCCGTGCTGATCCCCAACGGGGTCACCATCAGCCGGTACGAGAAGGCTGAGGCGCTGCCAGGCTGGCCCGGACCGGGCGGCGCGATCGGGTTCCTCGGCCGGATGGACGAGCCTCGCAAGGGCCTGGCGCTGCTGCTGCGCGCGTTCGAGACCGTGGGCGCGGCGCGGCCGGACCTGCGACTGCTGATCGCCGGGCCCGGCGACGCGGTTGACGTAGCGGCCAGGGTGCCCGCGGCGCTGCGCGACCGGGTCGTGCTGCTCGGCCAGGTCAGCGAGGCGGTGAAGGTACAGGTGTACCACTCGGTCGACGTGTTCTGCGCGCCGAACACGGGCGGGGAGAGCTTCGGGATCGTGCTGGCCGAGGCGATGGCGGCCGGAGCGCCGATCGTGGCCAGCGACCTGGACGCGTTCCGTCGAGTACTGCGCGGAGGCCGGGCCGGCGAGCTGTTCGTCAACGGCGACTCCGATGACCTGGCCGCGGCGATCGGGCGGCTGCTTGATGACCCGGAGCGGCGCGCGGCCCTGTCGGCCGCCGCCTCGGCGGCGGTCAGGGACTATGACTGGCCGAAGATCGCCAAGGACGTGGAGCAGGTCTACGCCACCGTGCTGCCGGCCGCCGGGGCCACGACGAGCGCTGCGATCGCCTGATGGCTCCGTGGATCAGCATCATCATCCTGGCCGTGGTCGCTATGACCGGGGTCTACGTGTCGTGGCGGGCTGGCCGGCTTGACCGGCTGCACACCCGAGTCGAGACCGCCCGGGCCTCGTTGGACGCCTCGCTGGTCAGGCGCAGCTCGGTGGCGCTCGAACTGGGCACCGGCGGCCTGCTCGACCTGGCCACCGGAGTGCTGCTCGCCGAGGCGGCGCATCACGCCCGGTCGGCGCAGGAAGGCCGGGAACTGGCCGAGAGCGAGCTGACCAGAACCCTGCGCACCGTGCTCAATCAGCCGGACTTCCCCAGCTTCCTTGACCACATCCAAGGCAAGGACGGCCGGGACGGCGCCGCTGAGTTGCTCGCCGAGCTTGAGTCGACCTCGCACCAGGTGTTCCTGGCCCGCAAGTTCTATAACGACGCGGTCGCCGCGACGATCGCGGCCCGGCGCCGGTGGCTGGCCCGGGTGCTGCGGCTAGCCGGCAATGCCCCGATGCCCGAGTTTTTCGAGATCGACGACACGCTGGCGCCGACCGAGATGGACGAGCAGGGCACTGATATGCCGCATCTAGCCGGCTGAAACTGCTACTTGACCGGCCAAACCGCTTCTGACTCGCTGTTCAGGCATCGTCGCTGGTACCTACCATGGAAGAGTCATTCGCGATCACTAGATTAAGGAATTGAAGTGTCAGTCCCCGGCGCGACAGAACTCATCGGCAACCCGGACAGCAACCCGGTCACCGGCACTCAGCGGGTTAAGCGCGGCATGGCCGACATGCTCAAGGGCGGCGTGATCATGGATGTCGTCACGCCGGACCAGGCCAAGATCGCTGAGGACGCCGGCGCGGTGGCGGTCATGGCGCTGGAGCGGGTGCCGGCCGACATCAGGGTCCAGGGCGGCGTCGCCCGGATGAGCGACCCGGACATGATCGACGGCATCATCGCCGCGGTGTCGATCCCGGTGATGGCCAAGTGCCGGATCGGGCACTTCGTCGAGGCCCAGGTGCTGCAAGCGATCGGTGTCGACTACATCGATGAGTCCGAGGTACTGACGCCGGCCGACGAAGCGCACCACGTGGACAAG
>WNEY01001472.1_pt1 | contig 16649 bp, 12 predicted proteins | sample 5400531 | NCBI WGS metagenome assembly WNEY01 (sample SAMN13153338, study PRJNA577476) | soil metagenome | isolation source: 200 cm saprolite under Douglas fir tree site 1 | place: USA:California | collected 2015-04-18
GCGCCGTGAGCGCAGCCTCGATCGCGGAGCGCGAGATGAACGTCACGCCGTAGCCCGCCTCGACGGCGGTCCGCACCGACTCCTGCAGGCCGAGCTCGAGGTGAACGTCGAAATCGCGCAGCCGCGCTCCCGCGTTCCGCAGCTCGTCCTCGATCGCCTCGCGGACACCCGCGCCGTCCTGCATGAGGATCAACGTCTCCTCGCGCAGCTCGTCCAGCGTGACCGTGCGGCCCGCGAAGCGGTGCTTCGGCGGGCACGCGAGCACGACCTCGTCGCGAAAGAGCGGCTCGAACGTCACCGAGCGGTGGCGGCGCGCGAAGCCGACTACGCCGAGCTCGACATCGCGGTCGGCGACAAGCTCGATGATCCGCTGAGTGTCGGAAACCGTCAACGCGACGCTGACCTCGGGATGCGCCTGCTGCAGCTCGCAGAGGACCAGCGGGACGACGGAGCCGCCTGGGCCGGTCGACGCGCCGAGTTCGAGCCGGCCCGACAGCCCCACGTCTCCGCTCAGCTCGTCGAGCAGTTGCTCTTCGACCGCGAGCAGGCGTTGTGCGTTCCGGTAGAGGCGGGCGCCGGCCTCCGTCGGCTCGACACGGCGGCCCGACCGGTCGAGCAATTGCGTCCCCAGCCTCTTCTCGAGCGCACGAATCTGCAGACTGACGGCAGGCTGCGTGACCCCGAGCCGCTCGGCGGCCTGAGAGAAGCTCTTCTTCTCGACGACGGCGCAGAACGCGGCAAGCTGGCGCGTGTCCATAAGCGTTCATTATGCAGGCGCAGCGCTCTAGCATCAGGCCGTGGAGACCCCGCCACGGCCGCCGGAGTCGTTCGTGCAGCGCTTCCGGGCGCTCGCGGGAACGTCTGCGAAGCGGCGCGTCGACCTCGAGCTCCGCGTGTTGGACGTCACGCTTGCCGCGTTCTTCCTGCTCCTGTCACTCCCCGTGACGGTGCTGATCGCGCTCGCGATGCTCGTCACCGACGGGCTCCCGCTCTTCTACCGCGGTGAGCGGGTCGGCCGGGGCGGGCGCGTGTTCACGATGTTGAAGTTCCGCACGCTGAAGCGAGGAGCAGAAGAGCGGCTCGGGCCGTATCTCGGCGAGGAGCTCGTCGTTCGCACGCGCGCGGAGTTCACGCCGCTCGGCGGCTGGCTGCGCGCGACGCAGCTCGACGAGATCCCGCAGCTCTGGAACGTGCTGCGCGGCGACATGAGCCTCGTCGGCCCGCGCCCGATCCGGCCGCGCTTCTTCCAGGAGCTTGCGGGCGAGCTGCCCGCGTACTGGCAGCGACTGGCCTTGCGCCCGGGATTGACGGGCTTCGCACAGGTGCGGCGCGGTTACGAGACGTCGATGGCCGAGAAGCTCGCGCACGACCTCGAATGGATCGCAGACCGCAGCGTGCGTTTGTACGTGCGCACACTCGTGTCCACGGCGTGGCGCGTCCTGAATCAGTCGCTAGGGCTACGCGCCTAACGCTTCCGCCCGCGGCGCGGCGAATGCCGCGCCGCCAACAAGCCGCGTGCGAAGCAGCGATCCTCGACCGCCAACCAATGCGAGCGCCGAAAGCGCGAGCCCCGAGCGTGAGCGAACGCGAAGCGAGGGACAAGCGTCAAATGTCCAACCTGGAATCCTCGAGGTCGAGGTCGCGCTCGACTTTACGCATGACGTCGTCGCTGATCCTGCCCTCGTTGCGCAACGCGACGACCGCGTGGCGCTCCGCTTCGAGCAGCTCGCGGCGGAGACGCTGGTACGCGAGCGACTGCAGCTCGATGCTGCCGTCGCCGCCGTGGTACGGCTCGGAGAAGCGGTTGATCCGGAAGCGATAGAGGCCGCGCATGCGCTCGGCCGTATCGGGTCTGACCCAGTCCTCTTCGACGAGCTCGTCGAGCCGGGCGAGCGCGGCTTCGGCGCCGCGAACCCGCGCCTTCGCCTCCTCCTTCCGCTCCATCTGCACGTCCTCCTCGAGTCCCAGCGCGCGGATCACGAGCGGCAACGACAGTCCCTGCACGACGAGCGTCGCTAGCACGACGCAGAAGGCGAGAAAGACGATGAGGCCGCGGTCGGAGAACGCGGCGCCCGCGTGGGTGCGCAACGGGATCGCGAGCGCGGCCGCGAGCGTGACCGCTCCGCGCATCCCCGACCACGCCACGAACGCCGGCTGCTGCCACGGCGGAGACGGATCACGCTCGCGCACGCGGCGGAACAGCCAGCGTGGGAGGTACGTGGACGGGAATACCCACACAATCCGGCTCACGATCACGAGCGCGGCGACCAGCGCCGCGTAGCCGACGAGTTGCCTCGCGGAGTGTCCCGTCAGGCCGTTGAGGATCGGGTGCAGCTGCAGGCCGACGAGCCCGAACAGCAGCGCGTTGAGGAGGAAGCTGAAGATCGTCCAAAAGCCCTCGCCCTGAAGACGCGTATCGACAGTCGTCAGCTCCGGCGTGTGCCAGCCCATGTAGACGCCCGCCGTCACCACCGCGAGCACACCCGAGGCGCCGATCGCCGATGCGGGCAGGAACGCGACGTAGCCCGTGAGGAACGCGATCATCACCTCGAGCGGCGGGTTGTCCAGGCGCCGGCGCACCCGCCGGATCACGTATCCGATCGCCAGGCCGACTGCGATCCCGCCGACAACCGTCCAGACGAAGCTCGCCGTTGCGTGCATGAGCGAGAACGAACCGGTGACGACTGCAGCGACGGCGAACTTGAACAGAACGAGCGCCGAGCCGTCGTTGACGAGGCTCTCGCCCTCGATCACCGCCAGCGGCCGGCGCGGCACGCCGAGGCGCCGGCCGATCGCGGTCGCCGCAATCGGGTCGGTCGGCGAGACGACCGCTCCGAGCACGAACGCGGCAGGCCATGACAGGCCGATCACCGCATGCGCGACGGCCGCAACCACGACGGTCGTCGCCGCGACGAGCCCGAGCGCGAGCAGCGAGATCGGCCGGAGATTCCTGCGCAGCTCTCGCAGTCCGGTGTTGAATGCGGACAAGTAGAGGAGCGGCGGCAGGATTCCGACGAGCACGACGTCGGGCGGCAGCGTCAGCGCCGGGACGCCCGGTGCGAAGCCGAGTCCGAGCCCGCCGAGAACGAGCAGGATCGGATAGGGAATCCGTAGCGGCTCGGCGAGCAGCATCAGCACCGCCGCGCTGAGGAGCACCAGCAGCAGCTGCAGCTCCTCGTGCGCGCCGAAGCTCGTCAACGGTTCAGCCACCCGCGGATGCGCGCCCAGAGCGACGGCGGGGTGTCTCGCTTGAGCGCCGCTTCCCGCCGCGCCTGCTGCTTCACCCACGCGCGATGTCGCTGGCCGCGCGTCGCGTACTTCGGCTTCCAGTACACGGGCACGCAACTAGAGTAGTCGCGCATGTGCGGGATTTGCGGAATCGCTTCTGCACGCGGCGCCGTCGATCCCGAGCGGCTCGCGGCGATGAGCGCGACGCTCGTCCATCGGGGGCCCGACTCCGACGGCGCCTTCGTCGACGGGCCGATCGGCCTCGCGGCGCGGCGGCTCGCGATCATCGACCTCTCGGAGGGCGACCAGCCGATCTCGAACGAGGACGGCTCGGTCGTCGTGGTTCAGAACGGCGAGATCTACAACTACCGCGAGCTCGCGCGCGAACTCGAGCGCGCCGGCCACCGCTTCAGCACGCACTGCGACACCGAAGTGCTCGTGCACGCGTACGAGGAGTGGGGTTTGACGTTCGCAGAGCGGCTGCGCGGGATGTTCGCCGTCGCCGTGTGGGACGCACGCGAGCGCCGGCTCGTCCTCGCGCGCGACCGCTACGGCATCAAGCCGCTGTACTACCGCGCGGTGGACAGCGGCGTCGAATTCGCGTCCGAGTTGCGCGCGCTGCCGCGTGGGGAGATCGACCTCGACGCGCTCGAGGCGTTCCTCGCGTTCAACTCCGTACCCGCACCGTTCTCGATCTTTCGCAACGTCCGCAAGCTGCCGCCGGGACACGTGCTCGTGTGGGACGGGGGCGAGCCGGAGCTGTCGCGGTACGCGCGCCCCGCGCCGGCCACCGAGACGCGCGGGGAGGAGGAGGCTGAGCTCGTCGAGGAGCTCCGCGCCCGTTTGCGGGACTCCGTGCGGGCGCACCTCGTCAGCGACGTGCCCGTCGGCGTGCTGCTTTCCGGCGGCGTCGATTCGTGCACGCTCGCGGCGCTCGCGGCCGAGGAGACCGGTTATCCGCTGCGCACGTTTTCGATCGGCTTCGAGGAGCGTTCCTTCGACGAGCTCGCCGACGCGCGGCTCGTCGCGGAGCGGTACGGCACCCTGCACCGCGAGCTCGTGCTCCGCCCGGACGCTGCCTTGCTCCTCCCCGCGCTCGCCGAAGCGTTCGACGAGCCGTTTGCCGACTCGAGCGCGCTGCCGACGTACCTCGTCTCGCAACTCGCCGCGGAAGACGTGAAGGTCGCGCTCTCCGGGGAAGGCGGCGACGAGTTGTTCGGCGGTTACTACACATACGCCGCCGATCTGCTCGCGTTGCGCTTCGGCGGCCTTGCGCGCGCCGCGCGCCCGCTCGTCGAGCGGCTCCCGACGTCGACCGCAAGGGCGAGCTTCGACTACCGTGCGAAGCGCTTCGTCCGCGCCGCGCACCTGCCGCCGCTTGAGCGACATCACGGCTGGAAGGAGATCTTCTCGCCCGAGCTGCGCGCCGAGCTGACCGGCCGACGCTCGGATTTCGATCCGGTCGACGTTTACCGCGAACGCTTCGCGGAGACGGAAGGCGCCGAGCTGCTCGCGCGCCTCCAGGACGTCGACCTCGGCATCTATCTCGTCGACGACCTGCTCGTGAAGACGGATCGCGCGTCGATGGCGCACTCGCTGGAAGCGCGCGTCCCGTTCCTCGATCCAGTCGTCACCGGCTTCGCGCTCGCGCTACCAACGCGGCACAAGGTGCGCGGGCTCAGCAAGAAGGTGCTCCTCCGCAAGGCGGCCGCTCCGCTTCTCCCGAAATGGATCGTCTACGGCAAGAAGCGCGGCTTCTCGATTCCCGCCGCGGCGTGGCTGCGCGGCGAGCTGGAGCCGTTCGCGCGCGACACGCTGTCCCCGGACCAGGTCCGGAGACTGGGCTATTTCCGCCACGAGGTGATCAGCCGCCTCATCGACGAGCACGTGCAGGGCAAGCAGGACTGGAGCCGCCAGCTGTGGGGACTGCTCGCGTTCACGCTCTGGCACGAGCGGTACGTGGAGCGAACCCCCGCTTCGCCAAGTGACAAGGTGTCACGAGGCGTGCTCGCGTGGTGAAGGTCTGGATCGACATGACCGCGAGCGCCCATCCGCTCGTCTTTCGGCCGCTGATCTCATTGCTCCGCGCCCGCGGCGACGAGGTGCAGATCACGACGCGCGACTACGCGCAGACGATTCAACTGATCGAATCGCACGGACTCGAGGCGAAAGTGATCGGGCACCACGGGGGCCGCTCGTCGTTCGGCAAGGCGCGGCAGATGTGGTCGCGCCTGCGTGCCCTGCGCAGGTGGGCGCGCGACCGTGACTTCGACGTCGCGCTCGCGCACGGCTCGCACGAGCTGACGCTGACCGCGCGGCGGCTCGGGATCCCGAGCTCGACGACGTTCGACTACGAGTGGGCGTGGCTGCAGCACCAGCTCGGCTGCCGCGCGGCGACCAGGGTCGTCGTCCCGGACGCGATCCCGCCGGAGCGGCTCGTGCGCTACGGCGCCGAGCCGCCGAAGCTCCTCCAGTACCCGGGCCTGAAGGAGGAGTACTACCTCTCGGACTTCGAGCCCGACGAATCGGTGCTCGCGCCGTTCGAGCTCGATCCGGCGCGCGTGCTCGTCGTGCTCCGCCCGCCGCCGGACGTCTCGCTCTACCACCGGCACTCGAACCCGCTCTTCCCGCTGACGCTCGATTTCCTCGGGAAGCGAGCCGACGTGCACGCGATCGTGCTGCCACGCACCGACGAGCAGCGCGACTTCGTCGACGGGCTCGCGTTGCCCTCCGTGATCGTCCCGCGCAGCGCGGTCGATGCGCAGAGCCTCATCGCGCTCGCCGACCTCGTGGTGTCGGCCGGCGGGACGATGAACCGCGAGGCGGCCGCGCTCAGCGTTCCTGTCTACACGACGTACGGCGGAAGGCTCGGCGGAGTCGACGAAGCGCTGATCAGCGAGGGGCGGCTGGTGCCGCTTTCGGATCCGCGCGCGCTCAAACTCGAGAAGCGGAGCGCGGAGTCGAGGACGCGCGTACGCCGCGACCCGGAGATGATGCTCGAGCTGTTGCTGTCAGCCGTTCAGAACTGAGACGGAGCCTATTTCGGCCGCTTCTCGTCGCCCGGATACGGCCGCATCGGATTGATGGAACCTGTCGGACGAGGCTTCGCCATGGGACGCATCTTTCCGGATCGCCAGATCCACAACCCACGCCACGATCTCGGCCATGAGAAGCGTGATCGCCAACCTGAAATAGTTGGTGAGCGGCTTGAGGTGCTCGTCCCTGTTGTAGTCATGTGCCTCCTCTGCAAAGAGCGCGAGGTCACGGTAAATGATGAAGAGCTCCTGTGCAACGCCTTCGGCGGGCTCCAGGTATTCGTCGATGACGACGCTCGGCTTCGCGCTAAATCCCTCTGCCCCTTCCAGACGTGGCCACAGAAGGCGCAACGACACGGCGCCAAAGCCTACGAAGAGGGCGACAGCGACCCAACTCCCTGCGTCGCTCGTTTGTCGCAGAGCCAGTCCACCCAAGAATGAGGTCGCGATTGTCGCCGCGGAGAGCAACAAGCCAACGCTGGCGCGCAAGCTGTCGAACGAGCTGCGCTGGAGGTCGAGCGCCCTAATCGCTTCGCGATAGACGACCTCATAAGCCGCAGCAGACTCATCCACCTTCTAGACCGCCGCAAGTGCCGCGAGCAGCTCGTCGCCGTAGCGCTCGAGCTTCGCCGGCCCGACGCCGGGAACCGACGCGAGATCGTGCAGCGTGCGCGGCTTGCGGCCGGCGATCTCGGCCAGCGTCGAGTTGTGGAACACGACGTAGGCGGGGACTTCGTCCGCACGCGCTCGCTCCAGCCGCCATTTCTTCAGCAACGCGAAGACAGGATCGTCCGGATCGGCCTCGCGGCGCTGCGGAGTCTCCCGCTGGACTCCGAGCTCGCCGAGGAACCGGCTCGGCTTCCGCGTCCACGTGACGAACAGGTGCCGCTTCGCGCGCGTGAGGCCGACGTAGAGAAGGCGCCGCTCCTCCGCGATCTCGGCCGGGGTCTTGGCGAGCTTCACCGGCAGCTCCTTCTCCTCGACGTGCGCGACGAACACCGCTTCGAACTCGAGCCCTTTCGCGCCGTGCAGCGTCAGGAGGTGCACGCCGCGGCGTGACTCGCCGCCGTCGCCGAAGCGTCGCTCGAGCTCGGCGACGAACGACGGGCCGTCGAGCGCGCCGAGCTCGTCGGCGAGCCGGACGAGGCGCGCAAGGTCGTTCTGCCGCACGAGCTCGCGCTCGCCGAGCTTGTCCGGCGGCTGCTCGAGCCAGCCGTGCTCCTCCGCGAGTCGGCGCACGTCCGCCGGCGAGCCGAGCTTCCGCAGAACGTAGCGTGCGCTCTCGCGGGACAGGAAGGATGCGCCCTGCGACGGGATCCCTGCTTCGTGCAGCGCCTCCTCGAAATCGACGAGCCTGGCGTTTGTGCGGCCCAGGATCGCGATCTTTTCGTGCGGCACCTCGAGCTCGCGGATCCGCCGCACGACGAACTCGCCCTCGTCGACGCATTGCGCCAGCTCCGGCTCGGGCCCGTCGGCGCGCGTAGCACGCAGTTTCTTCTCTGCTCCGCCGAGCTGCGGGACGAGCCGGTTCGCCAGCGCGAGCAGCTGAGGGGTGGAGCGGTAGTTCTCCTCCAACCGAATCACGGCCGCGTGCGGAAAGCGCTTCGGCATCCCGAGCAGGTACTCGGGACCGGCGCCCGTGAACGCGTAGATCGACTGGTAGTCGTCGCCGACGACGCAGAGATCGTCGCGTGGGCCGAGCCACAGCTCGAGCAGCGTCTGCTGCAGCAGGTTCACGTCCTGATACTCGTCGACGGTGAAGGCGCGGTAGCGATCGCGGAAGGTCGCGAGCGCCTGGTCGTCGTCCTCGTACATCTGGATCGCATGCTCGAGCAGATCCTCGAAGTCGACTGCTTCGCGCTCACGCTTACCGGCCTCGTAGCGCGCGTACACGCGCTGCATCAGGTCGGCCGGAATCGGCGGCTCGCGGTCGCCGAGCTCCTCCAGGTAGCGCTCGGGCGTGATGCGCCGGTTCTTCGCCCACTCGACCTCGGTCGCGAGATCGCCTGCGGGACGGAACTTGTACGGCATCGGCAGGGTGTTGCCGATGTTCCGCAGCGCGAGCGCCTTCGACGGGACGATCCGCCCGACGCGCTCCGGTGCAAAGTGCCGCAGCTGTCCGAGTGCCGCCGAGTGGAACGTGCGCGCGCGAACGCCCGGCGCGCCCAGCGCCTCGAGCCGCGCGCGCAACTCCCCCGCAGCCTTGTCGGTGAACGTGACGGCAAGGATCTCGTCCGCGCGGAACGTCCCGCTCCTCACCTGGCGGGCGATCCGGTGCGTGATCGTCGTCGTCTTGCCGGAGCCAGCGCCGGCGAGGATGCAGACGGGGCCGCGGACGGCCTCGACCGCACGGCGCTGCTCGGGGTTCAAGTCCACCGAGCCATCCTAGGCAGCGCATCGGCGCGCAACCGTGACGAAGGTGTCACGACTTCAGCAGCGCCGCCAGCACAGCAACGTCGGCTCGAAACTCCGCCTGCGGGAGAGCATCCCTCGCCGCGGCGTCGGTCGTAGAACGACTGCGGCCATTTCATCCGCCGCGACGTTAGCATCGTCCTCGTGCCGGAAACGCCCGAGCAGCTGTGGGAGCGCGCGAAGGACTCCCTGCGCATGCCGCCGGTCGAGGAATGGGACACCTTCCCGTTCGACGGCGAGTTCCGCCCGCGCGCGCTCGAGGCGCCGGCCGAACAGGATCCGCAACGCCACGGCGAAGGCGGCGTCGACTGTCACGCATGCACCAGCGACGACGACGCGTACCTCTGGACGGACGCCCGTTGGCGGCTCCGTGCTTTCGACAAGCCTACGGGACTCCCGATGGTTGTCCTGCTCGAACCGCGCGCGCACTACGCGGAACCGGGCGACCTACCGGACGCCGACGCCGCCGAGCTCGGCGTAATGCTCGCGCGGGTCGAACGCGCCGTCCGCGCCGTCCCCGACATCGGCCGTGTCCACGTCTGCCGCTGGGGCGACGGCGGCGAACACCTGCACTGGTGGTTCATGGCGCGTCCAGCACGCTTCCCACAGCTGATCGGCAGCTTCGCCGCGGTCTGGGACGAGGTGCTCCCGCCGCTGCCCGAGGACGTCTGGCGCGACAACCTCGCGATCGTGAAGCGCGAGCTGGAAGCGTCCGGCTAGATCTTCGTCGACGTGCGCGTCTCGACGCCGAGGCGCAGTCGCTGCGGCTCGCGGGTCATCGCCGTCAGCTTCCCGACGAGCTCGAGCGTCTCGCCCTCCTCGACGAGTCGCTCCAGCTCGCGCAGCTCGGCCTCGAGCCAGACGGGATCGACCGGCTCGGCCGACGCGAAGAGGATCTTCGGATGCGACGTGAGCTGCGTCGTCTCGCCGTCGTTCCAGAGCTCCTCGTGAATCTTCTCGCCGGCGCGTGCGCCGATCACGCGGATCTCGATGTCCTTCTCCGGCTCCTTGCCGGAGAGCCGGATCATGTTCTTCGCCAGCTCGAGGATCGAGACGGGCTCGCCCATGTCGAGGACGAAGACCTGACCGCGGCCGCCCATCGCGCCGGCCTGGACGATCAGCGAGACCGATTCGGGGATCGTCATGAAGAAGCGCGTCATCTCCCGATGCGTGACCGTGACCGGGCCGCCACGCTCGATCTGCTTGCGGAAGATCGGGATCACGCTGCCGGACGAGCCGAGCACGTTGCCGAAGCGCACGGCGCAGAAGCGCGTGGTGATGTCGGTGCGAGAGCCGTAGGCCTGGACGATCCATTCGCAGAGCGCCTTCGACTGGCCGAGCAGGTTCTTCGGGTTCGCCGCCTTGTCGGTGGAGACGAGGACGAAGCAATCCGTCTGGAACTCGACGGCGATCTCCGCGAGCACGCTCGTGACGAGCGCGTTGTTGCGCACCGCCTCGAGCGGATTTGCCTCGAGCAGCGGGACGTGCTTGTACGCGGCGGCGTGGAAGACGACGGCGGGCCGGTACTTGTCGAAGACCTGGCGGAGCTTGGCGCGGTTTCCCACGTCCGCGAGCACAGGCAGCGCGGCAGGGAAGCCGCGCTCGTCCACGAGTTCGCGCTCGATCTCGAAGAGCGCCGGCTCGGCGTTGTCGACGAGCACGAGCCGTCCCGCCCCGACACGCGCGATCTGGCGGCAGAGCTCGGCGCCGATCGAGCCGCCCGCGCCGGTGACGAGCACGGTCTGGCCGGCCAGATAATCGGCGACCTCGGCGAGATCGACGTCGACCGGCTCGCGCCCGAGCACGTCCTCGACCTGCACGGGGCGGATCTGCCCGGCGAGGTTCAGCTCGCCTGCGATCAGCTCGTGCAGGCCGGGCAGCGTCTTGACGGGAACGCCCTCGGCCGCGGCGGCGTCGACGATCCGCCGGCGCGTCTCGCCCGATGCGGACGGCATCGCGATCAGCACTTCGTCCGGTGCGGAATCGCGGAGGATGTGGCGCAGGTTGTCCGTCGTGCCGAGCACGCGTACACCGTGCAGGCGCAGGTTCTTCTTGCGCCGGTCGTCGTCGACGAGCCCGATCGGCGTGTAGCCGAGCTGCGGCGTCCGCTGGAGCTCGCGCAGGATCCCGTCGGCCGCGTCGCCGGCACCGGCGATCAGCACCTCCTTCCCGCGCGCGACGAGCCCGCCCGGCGCGGGGCGCTCGATCAGCGTGCGCGCGAGCAGGCGAGAGCCTGCGACGAACGCGAGCAGAAGCAGGATGTCGATCAGCGCAATCCCGCGCGGGAGCCGGGCCGTGTGCACCGGCGGAAACGCGTACAGCGTCAGGTCCACCAGCAGCGACGCGACGACGACTCCGCGCGCCGCACCCCACATGTCCCGCGTCGAGACGTAGCGCCACCAGCGGTTGTAGAAGCCGAAGAGCACAAAGACGACGAGCTTGATCGCGATCACGATCGCGAACGTCTGCGCCGAGAGCAGGTGCCGGTAGAAGGGCGGAATCGTCTGGTCGAAGCGGATCCAGAACGTGAGCCGCCACGCGAGCGCGATCAGAACAGCGTCCGCGAGCAGATTGGCGAGCCGATGCCGCGTGATCGGCAAAGTCATGCGACCGGCGCGCCCACCGCGCTGCGGACGACGTCGACGACGCGCTCCTGCTGCTCACCAGTGATTCCCGCCCACAGCGGGACGGAGAAGTTCTCGCACGCGAGCTTCTCGGTCTCGGGCAGCGAGCCTTCCGTCCAGCCGAGGAAGCGCAGCGCGGGCTGTAGATGGAGCGGCGGTAGGTAGTACGTCGCGCAGCCGATCTCGGCCCCGCGCAGCGCGGCGACGATGCGGTCGCGCTCCGGCGAGCGGCTGACGAAGAGGTGGTAGACATGACCCGGCTCGTCGACCGGGAGGTCGACGCTTTCCCCTAGACCCAAAACCTCGTAGCGGTGGGCAGCCTCTTGACGCATTCGGGTCCATTCGTCGAGGTGCGGAAGGAAGACACGCAGCACAGCCGCCTGCAGTTCGTCGAGGCGCGAGTTGTAACCGATGAAGTGGAAGTCCACCTTGTCGCGCGAGCCGTGGAAGCGGAGCAGTCGCACTCGGTCGGCGAGCTCGTCGTTGGTGACCGCAACGAGACCGCCGTCGCCGAAACCGAACAGGTTCTTCGTCGGGTAGAAGCTGAACGTCGAGGCGACGCCGACGCGCGCGACGCCGGGCGAGCCGAACGCCTGCGCCGCGTCCTCGATCAGCGGCATGCCGAGTGTCGCGAGCTCGTCCAGCGGCGCGGGCCGGCCGAACAGGTGCACCGGCATGATTGCGCGCGTGCGCGGGGTGATCCGCGCGGCGACGTCCTCGGGATCGAGGTTGTACGTCGTGGGATCGATGTCCGCGAAGACGGGCGTCGCGCCGCGGCGCGCGATCGCCTCGGCGGTCGCATAGAACGTGAACGACGGGCAGATCACCTCGTCGCCAGAGCCGATGCCGAGCGCGTCGAGCACGAGTACCAACGCGTCGGTGCCGTTCGCCACGCCGATCGTCTGCGGGACGCCGAGGTAGTCCGCGGCCTCGCGCTCGAACGCCTGCACGTTCGGGCCGAGGATGAAGGCGCCGGTTTCGAGCACCTCGGCAAACGCACGCTCGAGCTCGGAAACGAGCGGCGCGTACTGGGCTTTGACGTCGACGAGAGGAATCCGGGGCACGGGGCTAGGACAGTGTAGGCGAGCCTTCGTGGGGGAACCCGTGGTTCCCCCACGAGCCCTCTCCTTCTACTGCTCGCGCTGTCCAGACCCTTCTTGGGCTCCCGCCGGGCCAAGCCCGGCTCCGCCTACAGACGCGCGCGCGGCCGGATCGACGTCAAGCACGGCGCCGCCGAACGAGCGCGTAGGCCGCGAGCAGCAAAACTCCTGCAACGACAGCGACTTCGACATAGCCGAAGTCGTGGTGGAAGCGCTCGTAGCTCGCGCCGAGGCCCCAGCCGACACCGGCGAGAGCGAAGCACCAGAGCGCGGAGCCTGCGAGCGTGAGGATCGTGTAGCGCGCGAGCCCGACGCGGAAGACGCCCGCGGGAATCGAGACAAACGACCGCACGACGGGTGTGATCCGCCCGACGAACACAGCCCAATCCTCGTAACGGTCGAACCAACGCTCCGCGCGAGCGAGGTTTGCCGGCGAAACGTGCAGCACACGACCGTGGCGCTCGAGCAACGGGCGGCCGCCGTAAAGGCCGATCGCCCAGCCGCCGACGGACCCAAGCAGGTACCCGATGGTGCCCGCGAGCGCGATCGCGATGTACGAGGGAAACCCGCGCTCAAGTTGTGCGCCGAAGATCGACGCGCTCGCGCCGAACGCACCCGCCGCGAGGGCGCCTCCCACCACCATCACGAGCTCGCTCGCGGCCGGGAGGACGGCATCGACGAGCATCAGCACGAAGACGGCGTAGAGCCCGTGGTCGCGGACGAACGAGGTGACCGACCCCGACAGGCTCGCGAGCGCCACCCGCGGGAGGCTACCTACGCGCGCTGAACGGCGCGCGCAGGTCCACGCGGCCGATGTCGTTCATCGCAACGACGTGCACTTGGTACGACCCGCCGTAGGCAAGACGGCCTGCGCCGTCACGGCCGTCCCATGTGCGCACCTGCGTTCCCGCGTCGAGGTCCGACCGCGTGAGCACGCGCACGACGATCTGGTTCGCGGTCTCCACCGTCACCGTCACCTTCGCGACGCGTGCGAGCGCAAACGACGCGGACAGCCGCGTGCCCGTATTTCGCAGCTTGAGCGACGATGGCTGGACGGCGAGCGAACCGAGCGTGTTGTTCAAGTCGAAGAAGCGATCGGCCGTGGACGCCTGCGCCTGATCGTCGGTCGCGGTCACCGTGAAGCGCCACTTGCCCTCCGGCTCGACCGCGGCCGTAGTCGCGTCCTTGCCCGTCCACGCGAAGCGATAGGTCCCCGGCGTGCGTGGGCCGGCGTCGATCGGCAGCGTGATGTTCCCCGGGCCGACGAGCGTGGCTTGCACAGTGCTCGGACGGACGACCTTGTAGGAGAGCGTCTCGTTCTCCGCGACTCCGTCGTCGTTCGGCGAGAGCACGGGCTCGGCGACCGCCGGCGCGTAGACGCCCGTGTACGCAACGAGCAGCGCCTCGGCGACCGAGCGCTCGCCGCCGGGATCCGAGGGGCGGTTGAGAAGCTGCCCGTCGAATGCAATCGTCGTCGAATCCCCGGAATCGAGCGCGGATGCGGTGACGCAGCCGAGTTGCATCAGCGCGAGCGCCAGCTCGAAGTTCGTCATCCCGACGCTGTAGCCGGGCTGCCGCCCGTCGACGGCAACGAGGAGGATCCGCCCGTCGGCGCGCTGGCCGACCGCCGCGCGCGGGCTGCGCGGCGAGAGCTGCGATGCCGTGAAGTCCTCGTTCGCGCGAAAGACCGGCTTGCCGTCGCGCACGATCACCGGGCCGCCGCCGAGTGCGTTGACGACTCCGTCCCAGGTCGGGTTCAGCGTCAAGCGCACGGTGACGGGCGTGCCGACGGGCGCTTCGGCCGCAAGGTAGCCCGCAGCTGAGCCCCGCGCCTGCAGGACGGCCCCGTCCGGCGGGATTGCGGTCGAGCCCTGCGTCGACGAGATCTGCGTCACAACGCCGACGAGGTCCGTGTTGGGCGCCGCAGTGGGGAACGGCCGCAGCACGGCCTCCACCGACGTCGTGCCGGGCGTCCTCGGCCCCCACGCCGGAGTGAAGAGTGAGACGCCGTTCGCACTTTCCAACTCGTTCAGCGTAACGGCGCGACGCTGTCCCGTTCCGTCCCAGAATCCTTTGAACGCGACGCGGTCGACGTGCAGGGAGCCGTCGCCCGTGATCCCGATGCTCGAGCGCCCCGGCAGCGGTTGATGCTCGAGCACGCCGTTCTGAATCAAGACGCCGCTCGGGTGCCCGTCGTTCCAGTTGAAAAGATCGCCGTTGACGCCGGCGACTGTCGCGGTCGCGCTCACGCGCTTCTCCATCTCGGTGACGCGCTCGCTGCCCACGATCGCGTTGTTCGACAGGACGGGCAGCAGCGAGTAGAGGCCGCCGGGCTTCGGCGCGTTGATCACGTGCAACACGACCGGCCCGTGCGGCGTGAACTCGACCTGGCGCGTGTACGACACGCCGGGCATGAGCAGGCTGCGATCGCTTCCCTGCGCGCGCGCGGCCGCGGTCGGGACCAGACCGAGAAGGAGCACGATGACTAGGCGGCGGAGCACGACCCGGATCCAGGGTAGCCGCCTTGCGTGATGATTCCGTTAGTGCAGATCGTTCTCATCCACTCGGGGATCACGGATTCGGGCGAGTGGGACGATGTACGGCCGCTGCTCGAGGAGCGGCACAGCGTGCTAGCCCCGGACCTGCCCGGCTACGGTTCGACGCCGCTGGCTCCCGGCGAGCATTCGCTCGCGGAGTCCGTGCTCTCGTCCTTCACCGGCGAGGCGGCGCTCGTAGGAACGTCCTTCGGCGGCCGGGCAGAGCTCGAAGCGGCGCTCGCTGCTCCCGAGCGTGTGACGAAGCTCGTGCTCGTGTCCGCCAACCCCTTCGGCTGGTCGGAGGAGGTGCAGGCGATCAGTGCGCAGGAGGAGGAGCTGTTCGATGCGGGCCGCTTCGAGGATGCGGCTGACCTGATGGTGCGCGCGTGGGTCGACGGGCCGCGGCGTGGCCCCGACGAGGTGACGGAGGAGCTGCGCGAGCGCGTGCGCAGGATGCAGCTGCGCGCCTACGAGCTGCAGGCGGGTATCGATGCTTCGCTGCACCGCGTCGAGATCGATCCCTCGCGCGTGCGCGCGCCGACGCTCGTCGTGCGCGGCGCGCTGGACTGGCCCGACGTCGCGCGCGCAGCGGAACGGTTCGTCGCGGAGCTCCCCAACGCGCGGGAGGTGGTGATCGAAGACGCCGCGCACCTCGTCGCAATGGAGCGGCCGAAGGAGCTCGCGCGACTCGTCCTCGAGTTTCTTGGCTAGTGCGCGAGGGAACGCCACGCTCGGTGCGCGTCACGCTGGCAACCTCGATCGCCCTCGCCCTCCTCGCGTTCTCGCCCTGCGTCGCGAGGGCCGACGATAGGCCCGAGTTCGACGTGCTCCCCTTCGCGACGGGTCTGAACAAGATCGCGGACACGGAGCTCGACCTCTCGTTTCCGAAGACGGGGACCGCGCCGGCGCGGGTGTCGATCGCCGTGCCGGCCGCCTTCGGTCTCGCGCCGGCAGCGGTTGGATCGACGGTCGCACACGCAGACATCGATGTCTTCATGGGGGGCAAGACGACGACGATCGGGGGCAACGTCATCGTGGACGATCCGGCGCGCTATGTGACTAACACGTGCGCACCCGGAACGCACTCGAGCGTTTGGGTCTTGTTCCTCACCGTTGCGGGCCAGCCATACGTGATCCCGATCTATGTCGACGCGAGTCCGACCCAGCCGCCGACGCTGCAGTGGTGCCTTCTCTCGCCCGACGTGCCGCAGGGAGCAGGCGGCGCCCCGGGCGGCGCGAGGCTGACGTACATCGGTCTGGAGTTCCATGACTCGTTCCGCAACCCGCCGACCGCAGGCGCATACCTTTGGTCGGCCACCGTGACGCCGTTCACCACGGGCACAGGTGACGCGAGCCCGACGACGACGTACGAGTTGCGCGCAGTCGAGGCGCTACCTGCCTCGCTGACGACGAAGTCGCGTTACGACGCAAAGCACAAGGTGACGGTCATCTCGGGTCGCCTCGCCCGCTCCGGGGCGGATGTCGGCGACATCCACGTGCACGTATTCGCCGCAACATCCATCCTCGGGTCGTACAAGGAAATTGCCGCCACGTACACCGATTCCCGCGGCGCGTACAGCGTGAAGAAGAAGCTGAAGCGGACCGAGTGGATCGCAACCTACGTACGGCAGTACATCGGAGACTGCATGGCTCCGTCGACGGCGCCGGCGGGATGCGTGCTGCAGTCGTACAGCCCGGTCCTCGGCGACATCG
>WNEY01001530.1_pt1 | contig 16649 bp, 14 predicted proteins | sample 5400531 | NCBI WGS metagenome assembly WNEY01 (sample SAMN13153338, study PRJNA577476) | soil metagenome | isolation source: 200 cm saprolite under Douglas fir tree site 1 | place: USA:California | collected 2015-04-18
GGGGTCCTGGAGGATGCTCTCCTCAAACCCCCCGAGGATGCATTTCTCTGGACCTCATCGGTGGACAACGCCCCCGCCAGCGCCGCGGTCATCGAGCTGACCTTCCAGGAGGGCGTGCCCACGGCCCTCGATGGGGCGTTACTTTCCGGCGTGGCCCTCGTGGAGCAGCTGAACCGCCTGGGCGGCTTGCACGGGGTCGGCCGAATCGACATGATCGAGGACCGCTTCGTTGGGATCAAGTCACGAGAGGTTTACGAGGCACCCGCGGCGGTCATCCTGCACGCGGCACATCGGGCGCTCGAAGACCTGGTGCTCGACGCCGAGGTGGCGCGTTTCAAGGCATCCGTCTCAACTGAGTACGCGCGCCTCGTCTATCAGGGCAAATGGTTCACCAGCCATCGGCGGGACCTCGAGTGATCGGGCGGTCCTCGCCCTATTCGCTCTACCGGCCGCAGCTCGCAACCTACTCATCGGGCGATCAGTTCGATCACCAGGCCGCGGTCGGCTTTATCAAGCTGGTCGGCCTGCCGATCCGCACCCAGGCCGAGGTACAGGGGAGCGCCGTGATTGAGCCCTTACTGCAGGACGATGGCCATGTTGTTGAAGTCGGCCCAGGAACGCTCGAACTCAGCCTTGCTGAACCAGTACTGGGAGCCGCTATGCCAGGGGTCGTTGACCCGGACCTGCGTCGCGGACACGCCGCTCAGCGTGACGACGTGCTCGATCAGCGAATATCGGATCGGGGAACCGTCCCACGCGGTCCAGGTGCCGACGTAGGCGCTCATCCATCCGGTCTCGACCCATGCCATCACGGGATGACCCGCTTCGAGTGATGCGTAAATCTTCGCCGCCGTCCACCCGTTCGCCGCACCCTCGCCGCCGATAGTGTCGGGTGCCCCGTGTGACTGCGCGACCGATACGAGCGGCGGGTAGTAAATGCCGTAGCCCGTTGGAATCCAGTCGGCGCCATCGATGTTGCCGACGAAGCTCTTGTACGGATTCCCCCATCGCGTCACCGTCTTGTGGCCGTTGACGACTGGCCCCATCACCGGCGGCCGAGTATCGGGCTGGGGCTGCATCGCGATCAGCTGATCCTGCGTGTAGTGATGGCCCAGGGCCGCCAGCGCCATCTGTAGCGCCGCGGTCTCGCAGGCTAGGCCTCGGAGCTGCTTGTAGACAGGCATGGCGATCGTTACGGTGTTCGCGGTCGGAGTTGGTGCGGGCGTTGGCGTTGGACTCGGGGTTGGCGGGGGATTCTCGATGACGAACAAGGGAGGCGGGATCGGGCGGGCCGCGGTCAGCTTGAACGTTGGTGAGGCGAACACAGTGATGGCGCCGGCGACCAGCACCAGTAGCGTAATCAGGAAGAGAATGGTGGCCCGCATCACCTACTACCCTAATAAACTCTGGAACTTATCGGCTATTGTGGCGGCCAGCCAGCCAGTTCCCTGGAAGCGAGCGTTTTCAGTGACCTACCACACGGGGTACCTGGCCGACCCGATCCGAAGCCAGAGCTGGCCGAAGTCGCTCGAGTCGTGGGAGACAAAGGGCCCAGCGGAGGGATACTCACCGGTACCGCTCGCAGTCGGGTCGCCGATTGGCGGCCGCTGGCCGTGCTACGATCGACTCCTCGCTCGAGGAGGAGGCCTTTCAAGGGAGGGAGGTTCCCATGCGACGGCTGATCCTTGTTGCCGCGTTCTTCGGCGCACTCGGCGGAAGTCTGACGACCGTGACCGCGGCGGATCCGCAGCCTACCCATCCGATCCAGCTGCCCAGTTTGCAGGCCGCCGCCAAGATCACCCGCGAGGCCAACGGCATTCCGCACATCCGGGCCAATAACCAGCACGATCTCCTGTTCCTACAGGGCTATCTGCACGCGCAGGACCGCTTCTTCGAAATGGACTACAACCGCCACCTGGCCAGCGGCAGGCTCTCCGAACTTCTGGGCGCCGCCGCGTTGCCGACGGATGTCCAGCTTCGCACCTTCGGGCTGCGCCGAGGGGCCCAGGCCTCGCTCCCGGTCGTGCCAACCGCGGTGCTGGCAGCGTTGAACGCGTATGTCGACGGCGTCAACGCTTACGTGACAAACCATCCGCTGCCACCCGAGTACCAGGTTCTCCACCTGACCCGGGTAGAGCCGTGGACCGCGGTCGATACCCTCACGCTCGCGAAGCTTCTCTTCTTCGGACTCTCCTTCGACCTGTCTGATATCGGTAACACGGTCGCGCTGCGGTCCTACCAGGTGGCGGGCGCCGCAGCCGGCTTCGACGGCACGAAGCTATTCTTCCAGGACCTGTTCCGTTCCGCGCCGTTCGACCCGGCCTCGACGGTGCCGGACGCCTCCGTGCCACAGCCCATACAACCAGAGGGAGAGGCGTCGAAAACTCCGTCACCGGAGGCAGACCTGGGCGCCACTGGGGCTGCGAGCGGGGGCGCCGCGGATGACGCAGGCGCGGCGCTGGCGCAACGATATCTCGACCAGATCCGAGACCTTCCGTTGGTCAACCGGTATCTGGAACCGTCCGAGCACTCGAGTTCCAACGAGGGGGCGGTCAGCGGTGCGCTGACTACCACCGGCTTCCCCTTGGTGGCAAACGACCCGCATTTGAGTCTCGGCACGCCACCAATCTGGTATCCGATTCACCTACAGGCTGGCAGGTTCGACGTGATCGGCCACAGCTTCGCCGGCCTGCCCTTCGTCGCCCTGGGCCACAACCGCCGCATCGCCTGGGGCGCGACCGTGAACCCGGTCGATGTCACGGACGTCTTCCAGGAGCAGGTCTCTCCGGACAGTCACTCGCCCAGCGGGCTCAGCATCGTGCACGCGGGTCAGCGGGAGCCGATCATTCCGATTCCGGAGGCGTACCGCCTGAACGCGCTCGATAACACCTCGGACCATCTCGTCCCCGCACCGGCGGGTTCGACGCCGCCAGCTGTCCTGATCGTCCCCCGTCGTAACCAGGGGCCGATCATCAGTCTCGATCTGGCGCATGGGACCGCCCTCAGCGTGCAGTACACGGGCTTCGGAGCCACCAAGGAGTTGCAAGGCATCATCGGCTTCAACGAGGCCGCCAGCCTTGACGACTTCCGCGGCGCCGTGCAGTTCTTCGATACCGGCTCCTTCAACTTCGCCTACGGCGACGTTGACGGCAACATCGCTTATCTGACAACCGGTGAAGTGCCGATCCGGGAGGACCTGCAGGCGGGCACCGTCAACGGCTTGCCGCCGTTCTTCATCCGGAACGGCGTTTTGGGGAACGAGTGGCTGCCAGTGCAGCACCCCCAACCCAATCAGGCGCTGCCCTACGAGGTCCTGCCGTCCGAGGAGATGCCGCACATTGTGAATCCGCCGGCTGGCTGGTTCGTCAACTCCAACAACGATCCGGTGGGCGTGACGCTCAGCAACAACCCGCTCGGCCGCTTGCGACCGGGTGGCGGCATCTATTACCTCAGCCCTGGCTACGACGGGTTCCGCGCCGGCCGAGCCACCGCGCTAATACGAGAAAAGCTCACCCACGGCAAGCTCTCGCCGACAGACATGGAGGCGATGCAGGCAGACACCGTCATGATCGATTCCACCATCTTTGTCCCGTGGGTCGAGCGGGCATTCACTGACGCCCAGGCACCCGGCGCGAACCCCTCGCTGGCAGCGTTTGCGGCCGACCCCCGGGTCGCGGCCGCTGTCGACCGGATTGAGAATTGGGACCTGCGGACGCGGACTGGCATTGCCGGCGGTTACGACGTGGGCCGGCCGGTTGGCTCACCGCCTTCAGATCGCGAGATCACAGACAGCGTGGCTACCACTATCTACAGCGTTTGGCGGGCGCAGTTCGTGCGAAATACGGTCGACGCTCCGCTGATGGCGCTGCACCTCCCGACGCCGCCGGGTGGGCTGGCGCTGTCGGCCCTTCGCCACCTGCTGGACACCTTCTCGGCGAGCGGCGGAGTGGGCGCTTCCGGCGTCAACTTCTTCAGCGTCCCAGGTGTTACGAATGCGGCGGACCGCCGCGACATCGTGATCCTCAAGAGCCTGTCAGATGCCCTGGCGCGGCTGGCGAGTCCGGACTTCGCGGCCGCGTTCAGCGGATCAACCAACCTGGACGACTATCGCTGGGGCAAGCTCCACCGGATCGTCTTCGCACATCCGCTCGACGGCCCATTCAGCATTCCACCCGCGGGCGGAGCGTTCCCCGCCTCCGTTCCCGGCCTGCCGGGCATTGCGACGGACGGCGGGTTCGAGGTGCTGGACCGGTCGGACAGCGACGTGCGTGCAGACAGTGCGAACGCCTTCATGTTCAACGCCGGCCCGTCCAACCGAAGTGTGCACATAGCGACGGGGGATGGCATGACCGGCGAATCGGCATTGCCCGGCGGCGTCAGCGGGGTGCTCGGGAGTCCCTTCTACTTCAACTTGCTTCCCGCCTGGCTCGCCAACCAGTACTACCCGCTGCGCAGTCGGGAGGACGAGCTGGACGACAACACCGTGTCCGTGACGAAATTCGTTCCTGCTGGCGGGTAGGGGAGCGAGGGAGGAGCAAATGGGTCGCGACATCCTGGCGGAACGGCAGGCGATCGACCAGGCGATCGAGGGCAGGACGCTCTGCAGCGCCTTCGCCGAGACGGCACAACGGTACCCCGACACTGAAGCACTTCGCTCGCGAACCCCCCAAGGCTGGCTGGCGCTGACCTGGTCCGAGTATCGCGACCGGGTGCGCGACGTGACTGTCGGGCTCACGGCACTCGGCTTCCAGCGGGGCAGCTTCGGCGCCATCCTGATGCGGAACCGGCCCGAGCACGTGATCGCCGACCTGGCCATCCTGCATGCCGGCGGCACGCCGGTCAGTCTCTATGCCACGCTGGCGCCCGAGCAGATCGCTTACATCCTCAACCACTGCGAGGCCCCCGTGCTGTTCATCGAGGACGAGGGATTCCTCGCCAGGGTGCGCGCTGTCCGCGACGACCTGCCGCACCTGCGTTGGATCGTCCAGGTCGAGGGCGCGGGCGGCGACGCCGTCGCCTGGGCGGAACTGCGCAAGCGTGGACGCGCCCAGTCGTCCCGCCGACCCGATGCCTTCGAGGAATCCTGGCGGCAGGTGACGCCGGATGACCTGGCGACGCTGATCTACACCTCAGGCACGACCGGGCCCCCCAAAGCTGTCATGCTCGACCATCACAACGTCGCCTGGACGATCGAATCGTCACACCTTCTCGCACACGGCGACCGGCTCATCTCCTACCTGCCGATGGCACACGTCGCAGAACGCTTCGTCGGCCACTGGGTGCCGCTCGTCTACGGCAGCACGGTGAACTTCTGCCCGGAGCTCGCCGAGCTCGGCCGCTACCTGGCCGATGTCCGCCCGACCTTCTTGTTCGGCCCGCCGCGGGTCTGGGAGAAGCTTCATGCCTCCATCCAGGCCGCCCTCGGCACCGCGCCCGACGAGACCCAGCGGGCAGCGATGGGCAAGGTCATCCTGCAAAAGATCGGCCTTGACCAGTGCCGAATCGCGATGACGGGGGCCGCACCCATCGCACCCGAGGTGATCGATTTCTTCCGCGGTCTTGGCTTACCGCTGACCGAGATCTGGGGCATGAGCGAGCTCACCGGCCCGGGTAGCTTGCGGCTGGAGGGCTTTAAGCTGGGGACGGTCGGCGTAAGCCTCGCCGGCGAGGAGGTCCGCCTGGCGGAGGATGGTGAGCTGCTCGTCCGTGGCGGCAATGTCATGCGCGGCTACTACAAAGATTCGCAGAAGTCTGCCGAAACGCTCGATGCGGACGGCTGGCTGCGGACCGGCGATGTCGCGTCGATCGATGAGGAGGGCAACATCCGGATCATCGACCGTAAGAAGGAGCTGATCATCACGTCGGGCGGCAAGAACATCTCACCGGCAAACCTGGAGAACCTGCTCAAACGGCATCACTTGATCGGCCAGGCCTGCGTGATCGGTGACCGGCGCCCGTACCTGACTGCTCTGGTCGTCCTGGACGGTCAGGCTGCCGTCGCGTGGGCACAGCGGCGAGGCATTCCGGCGGCCACCCTGGCCGAGCTGAGCCGGCATCCGCAGGTCGTCGCAGAAATCGAAGGAGCCGTGACGGCTGCCAATCAGCACGTCTCGCGGCACGAGCAGATCCGTTGCCATGCCGTCCTACCCGCGGAATGGACGGCCGAATCGGAGGAGCTGACCCCGACTCTCAAGCTCAAGCGCCGCGTCATTCTCGACAAGTACGCGGAGGTGATCGAGTCGCTGTATTCCGGCGTAGCAACTGCCACCCCCGCTTAGCGTCGCCGGGTTGCGCTCACCGCTCTTTACGCCGGAGCACGACACCTTCCGGCAAACGGTCCGACACTTCATCGAGCGGGACGTCGTCCCGCACACCGAAGAGTGGGAACGGCAGGGGACCTTTCCTCGCGATCTCTTCCGGCGGTTCGCCGAACTGGACCTGCTCGGCCTTCAGTACCCCGAGACCTATGGCGGGACGGATGCCGGGCCGATTTACGAAGCCGTGCTCATGGAGGAGCTCGCCCGCTGTGGGTCGGGGGGTGTGGCCGGCGCCATCGGTGCCCACATCGCGATCGCGACGCCGCCGGTCTTTCGCCACGGCACCGAGGCGCAGAAGCAACGCTGGCTGAAGCCCGCCGTCAAGGGGCTGGCGGTTGCCGCGCTTGCCATCACCGAGCCGGGCGGCGGCTCCGATGTGGCCACGCTGCGCACGCGTGCGGTGCGCGATGGCGATCACTACGTCGTCAACGGCGCAAAGCTGTTCATCACCAACGGGACGCGGTCCGACTTCCTGGTCACCGCCGTCCGCACCACCGAGGAGGGCGGTCACCACGGCCTATCGCTGCTCGTTGTGGAGCGGGATACGCCTGGGTTTTCGGCTCGTCGCCTTCAAACGTTGGGGTGGCGCACCTCGGACACCGCCGAGCTCGCCTTCGCAGACGCCCGGGTCCCGACCGCGAACCTGCTGGGCGAGGAGCACCACGGCTTCGGCTACATCATGGAGACCTTCCAATGGGAGCGGATTTGGGCCGCCATCTCCTCTGCCGCAGGTGCCCAGCGGAGCCTGGAGCTGGCCATTGCTTACGCTCGAGAGCGCGTGGCTTTCGGCCAGCCACTCACTGAGCTGCAGGTCATCCGCCACCGGCTTGCCGACATGGCGCTGGAGGTGGAAAAGGCACGCCGGCTCGCCTATCACGCGCTGTGGCTCTTCGCGACTGGCCAGCGATGCGTGAAGGAGGTGTCGATGGCCAAGCTCACGGCGACGGAAACAGCTTTTCGAGTTGCGGATCAGGCGCTGCAGATTTTCGGCGGCTTCGGCTACAGCATGGAGTTTCCGATCCAGCGCGCCTGGCGCGATGCACGCCTTGGCCCCATCGGGGGCGGAACCAGTGAGATCATGCGCGAGATCATTGCGCGCGAGCTCGACCTGTAGAGCAGCGGCGGTCAGCTCAGCTGCAGGAGGGTTCGCGCTTCGGTCGGGGTAGCCACCTCGCGACCGAGATCGCGACATAGGCGCGCTGCTTTCTCCACCAGCTCGCCGTTGCTGCGTGCCATCTTTCCCTCTTCGAGATAGAAGTTGTCCTCGAAGCCGACGCGGATGTTGCCGCCGAGGCTGATAGCGGTGGCGGTCAGCGACCACTGCTCCAGGCTCACGCCTATCACTCCCCAGATTGATCCCGGCGGGAGGCTCTCCACCTGGTGGACCAGGTTGCGGGTCGTCGCAGGGATCCCGCCCAGCACGCCCATGATCAGGCTGAACTGCAACGGCGGCCGGAGCAGCCCGAGGTCGATCAGCGGGGCGGTGTTGCCGATGTGGCCGGTGTCGAAGCACTCCAGCTCAGGGCGCACGCCGGCCTCGTTCATCACCGTGAGCAGGTAGCGGATGTCCTTGAACGGGTTGGCAAAGACGAGATCCCAGTAGAACGTCTTCTTCCGGGAGCTGTAGATCGCATAGTTCATCGATCCCATGTTCAGCGCGCCGATCTCCGGTTTCAGCTCCCGGATGTGCGCCACCCGCTCCTCCATGGGGATGCCGACCGCGCCGGTGGAGAAATTGATCACGACGTCGGTGCGTGCTCGCACGGCCTCCAGGATCTCGCGATACACCTCGACCCGCACCGTCGGCCGGCCGTCGCGCTCCCGCGCATGAATGTGAACCACGGCCGCGCCGGCATCGCGGGCCCGACGAGCCTCTTCCGCGATCTCCTCCGGCGTATACGGCATGTAGGGACACTGGTCGCGGTTCGCGAGGGCGCCCGTCAGTGCGCAGGTGACGACCAGCTTGTCGGCCTTCATACCGGCATGTTGCCGTGTTTGCGCCAGGGCCGCTCCACCTGCTTTACGGAGGCCCGCTCGAATCCTCGGATCACGACCGCCCGCGTTTCCGCGGGGTCGATGACGTCGTCGACGTACGCCCAGGAAGCCGCGACATACGGATCGATGCTCTTGCGCACCTCGGCTTCGAGCGTCGCCCGGGTCCCCTCCGGATCAGCGGCGGCATGGATCTGTTTATTAAAAAGGATGTTGACCGCGCCCTCCGGTCCCATCACGCTGATCTCCGCGCTCGGCCACGCCACGATCAGGTCCGGCCGGTAGCCGCGGCCGCACATTACGAAGTACCCCGCGCCGTAGCCCTTGCGTACGATCACGGTGACCTTGGGCACCGTCGCCTCCGAGACGGCGTAAAGCATCTTCGCCCCGTGGCGGATGATGCCTTCCTGCTCAACCTTGCTCCCGACCATGAATCCCGGGACGTCCTGCAGGAAAAGCAAGGGAACATTGAAGGCGTCGCACATCCGGATGAAGCGGGCCGCCTTGTCCGCGGCATTCACATCGAGGATCCCGCCCAGATGCACCGGCTGATTGGCGACCACGCCCACCGACTGGCCGCTCAGCCGGCCGAACCCGGTCACGATGTTGCGCGCCCAGGTGGGCTTGATCTCGAAAAAGTGCTGGCCGTCCAGGATCTGGCGGACCAGGTGGCGCATGTCGTATCCCTGGCGCGGGTTGGCTGGGACCAAGCTCTCGAGGCCGTCCAGGTACCGGTCCGTGGGATCCGATGTCGGCTTGCGCGGTGGGGCCTCACGGTTGTTGGGAGGCAGGTAGCCGAGGAACTCGCGAACGCTTTCCAGGCAAGCGCGGTCATCCTCTATTTCGAGGTCACCAACGCCGCTGAGGTAGCAATGCACCTGGGAGCCGCCCATCTCATGGTCGGTGACGGTCTCCCCGGTCGAGGCCTTGACCAACCGCGCCCCGCCGAGCGACATACTGCTCGTCCCTTTGACCATCGGCACGAAGTCGGCCAGCCCGGGGATGTAGGCTGTGCCGGCGGCGCACGGTCCCATCATGGCTGCCACCTGCGGAATCACGCCCGACATCTGCACCTGGTCGTAGAACAGGCTGCCCGCGCCGGCGAAGGTCGAGCCCGCAGTCTCCTGAATCCGGGCGCCGGCCGAGTCCAGGAGCCAGATCATCGGGACGCGGTTGCGCAATGCCAGCTCGCGCATGCGGCTGACCTTCATCTCACCGACCATGCCCATGGACCCGGCGAGCACCGTGAAGTCGTACGCGGCGATGCAGCAGGGCCGGCCCTCAATCAGCCCCTGACCGGTGACCACGCCGTCGGCCGGCGTTTTCTCGGCCGCCACCTCCGGCGTGTGCAGGCTGTGCGCGTGCGCCAGCATCCCGAACTCAGTGAAGGAGCCCCGGTCACAAAGAAGCTCGATGCGCTCGCGCGCGGTGAGCTTGCTGCGGGCATGCTGCTTGGCGATGGCCTCGCGACCGCCCATGGCGCGGGCCCGCTCGCGCCGACGCTTTAGATCCTCAGCCGACTCTCGGAAGTCCATCGGAACGTTGCTAGGCGAGGCTCGGGGGTAAGGGGCGTGGCACGCCCCGATTGTATGGGGCCCGGACCATACGCGGGTCTGCCTACAGCCATCCTTGGTCTTCGGCGACGCGCGCCGCTTCAGTGCGATTGCTGACCTCCAACTTCTGAATCGCCGACGACAGATAGTTGCGCACGGTTCCCTCCGAGAGGAAGAGTGCCTTCGCAATCTCCGCGATTCCGGCCCCGTTCCGACCGGCAACCAACACCTCGCGCTCGCGTTCGGACAGAGGGCTGATTCCCGTGCTCAGCGCCGCGGCGGCCAATCCGGGGTCGACGACGCGCTCGCCCGCCACCGTCCGCCGGATGGCCAGCGCTAGCTCGTGCGCGGGCGCGTCCTTGAGCATGAATCCCGACGCGCCGCTCTCCATGGCGCGCCGCAAGAAGCCAGGGCGCCCGAAGGTGGTGAGAATCAGCGTCCGGCAGTAAGGGAGTTCCTTGCGCAATTGGCCGGCCGCCGTGATGCCGTCGCCGCCCGGCATCTCGATGTCGAGCAGGGCCACGTCAGGCTTCGTCTGCAACGCGAGGGCAAGGACCTCGTCTGCTCGGTCAGTCTCCGCCACGATCTCGATATCGCCCTCCATCGCGAGCAGGGCTTTGAGTGCGCCGCGAACCATCCCCTGATCCTCGGCGATAAGAACTCGGATCATGCCGGGACACGATCTGCGGGGGCGCTTGCCTGCGCCAATGGCAATGTCACCCTCAGCCGGAATCCTTCGTGCGGCAACGGCTCGGCGGTCAGGGTACCGCCGCGCTCCAGCACCCGCTCCCGGAGTCCATGGAGTCCACTGCCGGCTTCTGGGGCGCCGCCGCGGCCATTGTCGACGACCTCGACCGTCGCCCGACCGTCCTTGCTGGTGATGCGGATCGCGCAACGCTGAGCCTGGCTGTGCCGCATCACGTTGGTCACGCCCTCGCGAACCGCCCAGGCAAGGACGGCCTCCACCGCTGGCGGCAGCGCGGCGTGGTCCTCGTCAGCGTGATACTCGATGCCTGCCGCCGACAAGGCCTCATGAGCGCCGGCGAGTTCCGCGGCAAGCGTCGGCTGGCGGTACCCAGCGACCGCGTCACGGACTTCGCGAAGCGCGTCGCGCGCTACTTTCTCGATGTCTTCGACCTCGTGGGCCGCCAAACCTGGCGTCTTCTTGATCAACCGCCCCGCCAGCTCGCTCTTGAGCGCGATGACGGAGAGGCTGTGGCCGAGCAAATCATGAAGGTCACGGGCAAACCGCAGACGCTCCTCCCCAACCGCGAGTCGGGCGATGTGTTCGCGTGCCTGGCTCAGCCGCTGGTTCGCTTCGACCAGCAAGCAGCCGGCCACGGCTGCGATTCCGACGAGCAAGTCATTGAGGAGCTGGCCAGTGGAGGTCGTAACCGATTCCCCGCGAGCGAGCTCGATCGCCGCGGCCAAGACTGAGAGGCCGACGACCGCTGCGATGCCCCGCCGCCAGGGGAAGGCGGCGCCCGCCATGATGACCGGGTAGAGAAAGAGACTGCCGTACTGGGGAGGGGTGCGAAGCGTGAACACCGTCAGGATAAGGGTCGCTGCAACGATCGCCGGCACCGTGAAGCGGCGATCGGGGCCGGCGATGATCCGAGTCCAGAACCATGCCCAGATCAGTCCGAGCGCGAGCAGGAGCAGCAGGCCGTACGCGCGTGTCTCGGTGCTGAAACGGTCGGTCAGGAATGCTGCGAGGGGGTAGATAAAAAAGGCAAGCCAGGCCACCATGAAGAGGCGGCCCAGCTTGATCCATCGGCGGTTCAGCGCCATCGCATCCCCAGCCTAGGCGATCACTCCCTGTAAGTCGATGCTGGTCAGGAAGGTTTGCTCGGTCTTCGCCCGGACGTCGGAGAGCACCTTGCCGTCCTTCAGCCGGATCACGCGATCGGTCTGGGTGGCGACATCCATGTCGTGGGTCACGATCACGAACGTCACCCCGTGCTCGCGATTCATGCGTCGCATCAGGCCAACGATCTGCTGGCTGGTCTCGCTGTCGACCTCGCCGGTCGGCTCGTCGCCGAGCACGAGCGCGGGCCGGTTGATCAGGGCCCGCGCGATGGCCGTCCGCTGCTGCTCACCGCCCGACAGCTGGTCGGGCCGGTGGTGCATGCGGTCCTTCAAGCCGACCTCTTCGAGCAGCGCGGCCGCGCGCGCCTTCCCGTCCCTGCCGTTCTTGTGATAGCGAAGCGGCAGCATGACGTTCTGGAGGGCGTTCAGTCCGGGGAGCAGGTTGAACTCCTGGAAGACGAAGCCGAGTTTCTCGCCGCGCAGATCGGCGCGGGCGCCGTCGCGCAGCTTGCCGGTGTCGGTACCGTCGAGCACCACCTGCCCGCTGGTTGGCCGGAGCAGGAGGCCGAGCAAGTCCAGAGCCGTGGTCTTGCCGCTCCCGGAGCGACCGACGATCGAGACGAACTCACCGGACTCGATCGCCAGGCTGATGCCGTCGAGCGCTTTGACGACGGTCGAGCCCTGCTTGTAGTGCTTGGTCAGGTCGACTAGTTCGATGCTTGCCATATGAATGCCTCCTAAGCCGCCCGCAGTGCCCGCACCGGATCCATCCGGGAAGCGCGCAGGGCGGGAATGATGCCGGCTATCGCGCCGAGCCCGACCGAGAAGACGATGGCGATGATCACCAGGCGCCACGACACCAGGAACAGGCTGAGGTTCGATGCCGCCGTGGCCGCATTGACCAGGCTGGTGATTCCCCAGCCGAGCAGCAGCCCGATGGTGCCGCCGATCGCGCCGATCAGGGTAGCCTCGAGCAGGTATTCGCGCAGGATGTGACGCGTGTGTGCGCCCACTGCTTTCTTGAGCCCGATCTCCCGTACGCGTTCGGTGACCGCCATCAGCATCGTGTTGATGACGGACAGGCCGCCCACGATCAACGCCAGCAGCGCGGCGCCCGTGGTGATCGCCGTGAAGAGGGCACCACCCGACTTGAAGCTGTTGACGATAGTGCTGGGCTTGGTCGCCTTGACGCCACTGACCTGGTTGTTGATGGTGTCGGCCAGGTTGTCGAGGTTGACGCCATGGTTGCCGTAGACGGTCACCCCGGTAACCAGCGCGGTGGTATCGATGCGGTCCCGAATGGCAGCCGGGAGGCTGTCCTTGAGCAGCATCTGCGCGTCCTGGAGGTTGATGAAGGCGCCAGTGTCGGGGCCAGTCTGGGTCTTGGCCAGCACCCCGACCACGGTGAAGGTGTGGTTGACGAAGTCCGCCTTCGCGTCGGAGGGCCGGATCGGCAGGTCGATCGCGTTGCCGACTCTCTTGCTGAACTCGTGCGCAAAGTCCGAGCCAAGGACGACCTCGCCGGGGCCGGTCACGTCCCGTCCCTGTACCAGGGTCGTTTTGACGGATGAGTAATCGTTGGCCCGTGGGTCATAGGCCGTGATGTAATCCGGCAGGCCAAAGGAGACTGTCGTAACCGCTCCGGGTTTGGCCTCGACCTGGATCTCCGGAAACGCGGCGGCGACGCCGTTCACCCGCTCGATCTGGTTGACCGTGCTGAGTTGGAGCACGCTGCCGCCGCCGAAGGCGCTGCTGCCCGCGGCACCAACCTGGATGTTCCCACCGAAATACGCAACGCCACCGTCGATCAGGGCATTGAATTTCTCGGCCATCGCACCCATCGTCACCAGCGCCAGGACGCCGATCACGATGCCGCTGATTGTCAGGGTGTTGCGCAGCTTTCGCCGCGTCAGATTTCGAATGATTTCCATGTCTGCTCCTCTTCCGGGGTGGGTGAAACGCCTCTTACGGCAGGCTACCGCCGTACCGTGCTTGACACCAGTCGCAGCGGTCAGCTATTCCGGGTGACATGAGTCATCTGGGCCATGTCGGCCATTGGCCGAAGGCCAATCTGCTTGACCACGCTATAGAAAACGTCTATAGCTAAAGGGTGCTACTCGCCCAGGTTGAGGGGTTTCTCGAGGTCGCCCGCCGAGGGAACGTAAGTCGCGCCGCCGAGGCGATGTTCGTCACCCAGCCGACGCTGACCGCCCGCCTCCACGCGCTCGAACGCGAGCTGGGCGAGCCGCTCTTTGCCCGCACCCAACGCGGCATGCGCCTGACCGACGCGGGCCGGGCCTTCCTCCCTTACGCCGAGCGGGCTATGCGTGCGGTGCGCGATGGTCGACAGGCGCTGACCGATGCCCGCTCCGCCTCAGCAGGCCGCCTGGTGCTCGGCGCCGCGCCGGCGGTCAGCACCTACGTGCTGCCGGCGCTCCTTCAGCGCTTTGCGGCCGCCTACCCGCGGATCGAAGTCGCGGTTCGCACCGGACATTCGGAAGACGTCTTGCAAATGCTGCTCCGCGAAGAGGTCCAGCTCGCCATGGTACGGACCATGCGACACCCCGACATCGAATCGATCCCACTCTATGAAGAGGCGCTGGTCCTGGTTGTTCCGCCCGGTCACCCCTTCGCCGAACGATCGAAGGTCGGTATCGCTGACGTCGCCTCGGAGCGGCTGATCTTCTTCGACCGCACCTCGAGCTACTACGAGCTGACCCAGTCCTTCTTTCTCAGCCTGGGGGTGACACCGCGCGAGGTGATGGAGCTCGACAATATCGAGTCGGCCAAGAAGATGGTGGAACGCCGGCTCGGCGTCGCGTTGCTCCCTCGTACCGCCGTCGCCGCCGAGCTGGCGGCGAAGACCCTGACGCAGGTTGCCGTGACCGACGCGCCGGCGGTGTCTCAAAAAATCGTCGTCATCCGTCGCCGCGACCAGGGCCGGCCCTCAGGAACGGTGGCCGCCTTCTTGAACATGGTCCGCGAGTCGGACCCCGCCGCCGTTTAGACGACGCGGTCTTCGGGCAGCGCCTCGACGAACTCCTGGCCCAGACGGGCCGCGTCGTACGCCTGACCGACCAGGTGGTGGTAGGGGACGCCCGAGAAGAAATGATGGCTCCTGGTGGGGAAGTCCTGGCCCGGCTCGAATTCTTTCCGCTGCAGCGCGATATAGCCGTCTTGCTGGTCTCTGGACATCGCCTGTAGCAGCACACTGAGCCCGTGCCCTTCGGCGTGCTGCGCGCCCAGGGTGATGAAGATGAACTTGACGCCCATCTCGCCCAGCTCGGCGAACGTCATCGGATTCGGGTCGTTGAACCATTTGAAGGACGATGACCAGTTGAAGGCGAAGCGCGCCTCCGGAAAGCGCTTCTTGATCTGCTCGGAGAAGGTCTCGACGGCGCCGCGCTCGGCCGTCGGGAACTCGCACCAGAGCAGGTCGGGAATGCCGCTGTCCAGGTAGCGCAGACCGCGGTCGACGGCCAGCTCCATACGCCGCAGCGGCTCGGGCGCGTCGACCGCGCTGAGGCCGTCGGTGCGGGCGATGATGACGAAGTCGCGGTTGCCGAGGTCGTCAGCGACCGCCCGCGCCATGCGCAGCTTGCCCACCATCTCGTTCACAGGGATCAATGCCTTGCCGCCGATGTGGCCGCAGCGCTTGGGGAGCACCTGGTCTTCGATGTGCGCCGCGGCCACGCCGGCGGTGACGTAGAGCTCGGTGGTGCGCTGGACGTTGAAGATGTTGCCGTAGCCGCCGTCCATGTCGACGATCACGGGCGGGATGTCCAGGTGCCTGGGCGCCACGCCCTTCTCGGGATCGCCGACCGCCATGGTCAGCTGGAACTTGCGCAGGGCGCTCACCGTCCGCCGGGCGGCGTCGGCGATCTCGACGTTGGCGTAGAGGTCCATGTCGGTCGTCCCCAGGTGGCCGATGGCGAAAGAGTAGCCACTGAAGTAGACGGCCTTGAAGCCGTAGTACATGACGAGCTGGGCGCCCATGGGGTCGTAGACCCCCGGTCCGAAGAGGAACGGCTCGGTGTCGAGCAGCGCGCGCATGCGGGTGCTGGGATGGACGAAGCGTGAGGCCGGCAGCTTGAACCCGTCGGGCAGCAGTGGGCTGGCGACGAGCTTGCTCGTTTGCGGCACGGCGACCCGGGACATCAGTTCACCTCTAAGCGGTCAGCCATGCGGGATTCCCGCATGGCTTAGTCGTTCCCGTGGTCGCGTTCGCAGTCGTCCGGGCAGCCGCACTCGACGACCTCGGCCCGGCACTGGTAGTCGTCGTCCGCCGCCTGGATGCTTCGCCCTTCCATCCTGATCATGGGTGCAACTCTATCAACTAACTCATCATCAGGTCCAATCGTTTCTGGCGATTGGTGCGATAAAAGACCCCTATAACACGTGGAAGCTGGCAGCCATCTCCAAACCGAGCGCGACGGCAGCCAGGAGCAGCAGAACGGCCACGATCCGAGCGTCGTTGGTCGCCGCGATTGCCGCCAGTCGGGCCTCCCCCAACCCGGCCGCGACCTTCCGGCCGGTGTTCCGAATGGCCGCTCGAACCGCCAGCCCCAGCCGGGCCCGTAACGCGCCGATCCGGGGCGCCACGTGCGGCAGGCTGCGTTCCGAGTCGACCGGCGATTTGTATCCGGCCGGCTGAGGGAGCCGACCACGCACCGAAAACAGTCCCATCTGGCTTCCCTCCTTCCCTGAGTTCGCCGAGCGAACCGGGCCTCCTGTTCGACACCGTAGCAGATCACGCCCGGTCCACGTCAGGCCCTCCGGGTCCTAGTTCAGGCGGCGGCATATCCCACCGTTGGATCACCGGATCCGCGTGCTCATAGCTGAGCACGCTGAGCGTCGCGGTTTGCAGCGCATAGTGGCGGCCTCCGTTGGGTGGCTCGCCGAGCCACCGGGAGGCGAGCACCCGCAGCACGTGTCCGTGGGCGAAGATCATCACGTTGCCGTCAACCCCACGGACTTC
>WNEY01006713.1_pt1 | contig 16649 bp, 21 predicted proteins | sample 5400531 | NCBI WGS metagenome assembly WNEY01 (sample SAMN13153338, study PRJNA577476) | soil metagenome | isolation source: 200 cm saprolite under Douglas fir tree site 1 | place: USA:California | collected 2015-04-18
GACCTTCCGAGGGAGACACCAACGAAGGACGCGTGATGAGCAACAGCTCGAGCCTGACCGTTGCGCAGCAGGGATTCGATGCCTGGCGCCGCGGCGACTTCGACGCGCTGGAGGCGATCCTCGCGCCCGACGTCGAGTGGCGCTGGTTCGAACCAGGAGACTGGGACTGCCACAACCGTGACGACGTGATGCGGACGTTGCGGCAACGTCACGCTGCTGGATTCGCCGAAGGACGGCTGAACTTTCACGACGCAGGATCCGACGCGGTCGTCGTCACGGCGCATCCGAGCGAGATCGGCGGTCACGAATGGCCGGATGAAACGTCAACCGTCATTCGCTTCCACGAAGGAAAGGTCGTCTCGATGCAGGACTACCGCACCGAGGCGGAAGCGCTCGCCGGCGCATCGGCGACCACCACGACGCAAGCCCGAGGCGGACACGACCGGTAGCGCGCGGACCTCGGGCGGCCAGTCGCACTCCTCGGAAACGGCGACCAGCGACTCGACGAGCCCGAGGGAGGCGACGATCTCAGTCGCACTCGGAAGCAGGGAGCAGATCCGCATCGGTCACCTCCTTCATCGCCGGGATCAGGTCGCAGAAGACGAACCCGTCGCGCTCGACGATCTCTCCGGTCTCGCAGGCGATCGGTTCGGCGAAGATCGGGCCCGCGGAGACGAACGTGTGGAACTCGCCGTTCTCGCCGCAGGGGTCGACGCCGGGCGGCAGCTCGACGAGCAGCCGCTCGTCGTAGCGTCGGCCGGCGAAGGAGGCGTCGAGCGCGCGCGGATCGACGCAGACGAGCGTCGCCTCGAAGCCTGCGGTCAGAAACTCGCGGGCAAGCGCGGTCGTGTCCCGGCCCCAGAGCGGGAAGAGGCCGCGCTTGCCGGCCGCGGCGAGCCGTTCCTCGCGGTAGGCACGCACGTCCTCGAGGAACAGGTCGCCAAAGGCGACCGCCTCCACGCCCGACAAGGGCGCGGCGGCGAAGGCTTCGGCCATCCGCGCCTCGTAGATCTCGTTGACGCACGCCGGCGGGATCACGACCTCGACAAGCGGGAGACCGAGCGCCTCCGCTTGGCGCGCGAGAAGCTCGCGGCGGACGCCGTGCATGCTGATCCGCTCGTAGCTCTCGGTGACGGTCGTGATCAGCGCTTCGGGCTCGAGCCGCTCGCCGCGCAGCGTCCAGAGCGCGAGCGCCGAGTCCTTGCCGCCGCTCCAGGAGAGGGCAAAGATCGTCTGTGGTTGTGGCTTCGCGGGCACAGTGCGTTCGCCGCCGTGCTGCGACAGTCGGAGCCGCGACCGGATCGTTTGTTCGCTGATGAAAAACCTCCGCGTCTGCGGAGGAAGAGGCCCGGCGGCGGCTGCCGCACGAACCGCCCTTCCTCCGAGGGCTAGCGTTCGTTCGGCGCAGAGCGGTCGACCTGGCTCATCCCCGCTGGCGGGGCATCGCAGTTGCGGGACAGCGCCGGATTCGCACCGGACTTCGCCGCCTCTACACCGGCCGGGGAGTTATATGCCGGCTATCCGAGCATAGCGCTTGCTTCGGCCTGTGATACGGCCCAGACGCCAGCGAACGGGCCGCTGTCATCGAGGTCAAAAAGAGCGCGGCTCGGGCCCTTGGGCCGAGCGATTTCGGTCGACCCGAACACTAAAGAGGGAAACACGATCCGCCGGACGCTCCAATAATGAGGCAATGCGTCGCAGCGTCAGGCTTGGTCTCTGCGCCCTCGCCGTAATTGCCTCAGTGGGCTGCGGCTCCGGGTCGAGCACTTGGGACGTTCGTCCCGACGGTCGGATCGGGCCGTTGCAGATCGACGTCTCGACGGAGTCGGACGTCCGTCACTTCGCCGGCAAGCCGTTCAAGGTCGAGAAGGTGTTATCTGAGGCGAAGAAGGATCCGGTCGGCTACGAGCTCTACTATCGCTGCGGCCGCCGCTGCGTCACGACCTATGCGATCGCATACGCAACGGGGAAGCTGTCCGACTTCCACACACAGTCCGCTCGCTTCGTCACCGAGCGCGGCTCGCACGCCGGGATGTCAGCGACGCGAGCCGCCGCAGCCGAGCGCCGAAAGATCGTTGGAGCGTGCGGCGAGGGGCATGCCATCCATCTGCGCTGGGACGAGCATCACATCTTCGTCCTTGGCGTGTTCGCCCGGAGGGTCTCTTTGATCGCCTACCTCGGACCGCACACGCTCTCCTACGAGGGTCTCTGCTAGACCGGTTGGGGCCGGCTTCGAGGCGCCGGACGAACAAGTCCTGCTGATTGTCGTCGCGGCACCCTCAATGAGCTCGGCGGGCGGCAGTTCGGCCGCATCCACCACGGTGTCCACCAACGATCTGTCGCCCAGGACGAAAACGCGAGCGGTGGACAAGGAATGTCGAGCCGAAGACCCGCTCGCGCGAATGCTTCATCGCAAAAAATGGAGCGTTTGAGGAACGTCCGCACTGAGCCCGCCGACGCTCCTCATGGCGAGGGCATATGCCGTCGCATTCGCGCTCGCCGTCGGTGCGCGGTGCCACGTGGGAGCTGCGATCCGCCCTTGATCCGCCAAAGGGACGCTTCAGCTGGCGCTACCCGAACGTCCCGCGCGAGCTGCACGCGCTTTGGAGCGCGGGCCGGTCGAACCAGATCACCTAGGGCGCTGTGATGATGTTCGAGGACAGTCATGGGCTCGCCGTGGACGGCTTCGCGGGAGCGCGAGTCTGGCAGGCGCTGCTCGCAGACACGATCGCCGGCAAACGCCGCGCCGGCGGCTACAGCTACGTCTATGTGCATAGCAGCGTCCCGCAGTCGCTGACCCTCTGGCACAACGGGCACACGGTCTCAACTCGCCCGGCAACACGGGCGTGCCCGCCGCGCCCACCCAGCTCGGCAGTTTTCCGGTCTTCGAGCACATTGTGGTCGGCACGATGAGCGGAACGAATCCGGACGGCCCGCACTACCACGACCCGGGCATCCGCTACATCAGCTACTTCAACGGCGGCGACGCCCTCCACGCATTCAACCGCACCTCGTTCGGGACGCCGCAAAGCCTCGGCTGCGTCGAGCTACCGCTCGCCTCCGCCGCCAAGGTCTGGCCCTACACGCCGATCGGTACGCTCGTCACAATCGAGAATTGAACAAACACGGGACAGCGGCGATCCCCAGCCAACCCTCTGACAACCACACGAGGGAACGAACAAGTGGTCCTTCGCCGCACCTGCCACACCAGAACCGGCTACCCCCGGCGGTTGGAGGAAGCCCGAGGGTGAGCTAGTGTCGAGCCGTTTGCTTAACATCGCGAGCGAGCCGGCGGAACGGAGTCGGCAGCGCGCGCGGCAACGGCTCGACCTTCTCCTGGCTCAACGCATGCTCGCGTCGCACTCGCGACACCCGCGACGGCTCCCCTTTCGAAGCGCGGATCACTCTCCGCCTCGTAGAGCAGGCAAAGCGCGAGGGCCTCTGGGCCGCGAAGACACGGCCGACCCAGCTGTACTCCACTTGTGGGACTGCTCGAGTGAAGTCTCGATCGATCCGATCTAGCCGGAGACGATCTCGACCGAAGCGTGACCGTGGCGTGCCTTCCAGGACTCCACATATCCGGCGAGAACGGCCTGATCATGTCGCTCGCTCACGCTGTGCAGCAGATTCGCCTCGATCTCGCGAGAGCCGTGCTTCACTCCAAGGCACGACGAGGCTCGGAGAAACTCGAGCAGGTCGTCCCGTAAATCCGGCGGATCAATTCGAACACGCATGCCCGCAGCACCTCTCCGATCGGCTCGCGGCGGCTTTAGTCGGATCGCCTTCACGAGGGAAGACTAATCCAGAGCTCCGTTGATGCCGTCTTGATCCTCCGTTTGTAGCCGCGCGGGCTCCTGGATCGACTTGATGATGTGCCTGTCGTCGAACCGGTACTTCTGCCAAAGCGCGCGACAGCTAAACGAGCGCAAAGCGTAAAGGGAACAGGCACCGCTGGAGGTCGAAACCGCCAACGGCGGTCAGGCTGTTCGCGATTGGATCAGAAACCACTCCGAAAAAGAGCTCCAGCGCCGAACCAGGAGCCCGCTGGCATGGCTTGACAGAGTCTGCGCGGTCTTGAGATAATTGTCGCGCTGAAGCCCGAGGACCGAAAGGTCAGCGGGCTTTGGCGTTTTAAGTGAGGGTCAGCTGCACCAGCTGGGACTTCGAGCGGTCCCGTTGGGCCAGCGGGGCGGGGACGGTTTCGAGTCGCTCGAGCGCGTCCCAGTTTTTGCGCGAACGACTACGAGCGCGCCGTCGCTCCGACGGCGCGCAGCCGGCTTCAAAAGGCTGGACAGGCTTTCGAGGCGCCTGCTCATCGTGGCCACTCGCGTTGGTGTGCACGCGAATGACTCGTAGAGCTCGCTCGCTGGCGTGTTGGGGTTGGCAATCTTAACGCCGGTTTTACCGGCGGCTGCGATGATCCTGCGGTGCTCGCGATCGCGGTGGCCAGCGTGATCCCCTGGATCCCTGCTGTGCCCCCGGCTCAGCGTGTGCCTACGCTCGCGCCGGCGTGTCGGCTGGCGCGTCTCCGTGTTGCGGGTGCCGATCGGCGCTTGGGTGTGTTTTTCAATGGTGCATCGGGCTCGCTCGTCGGCGCTGTCACTTTTCGCAACGTTGGCGCACCGTGCTCGCTTTTGGGACGGCCGCGCGTCCGCTTGTTCGGTGGTGGCGCGGCGGGTGTGCGCCAGCGGCAGGTCGTGCTGCCGCTTTTGGGGCGCGCGGCCGACGTTTTGCCGCCCCCGTTCTCGATTCGCGCGCTCCTGCGTGGAGGAACGGCTGGCGTGCAGATTTGGTGGAGCAACTGGTGCAGGGTTGGCGACCAGGGTGGCGGCAAGCTCTCGGCGCCGCCGTCCGGCGTCGAGGTGACGCTGCCGTCCGGCGGCAGGGCGCGGCTGAAGGTGGCGGGCGCGCCTCGCTGCGACCAACCCGCCGAGCCGTCGCGGGTGGCCGTCCGCCCGTTCGAGCCCGTCGTGTCGCCGCCGAAACGGTCAACGCGGCTGCCCGTTAGGCTGAGCTTCGACGCCGCCTCCTACCGCGTCCGCGTCGGCGGGCGGCTGCATTACCGCGTGAGGCTCACGAGCACGTCGCGGCAGCCGTTTCGCTTCCGCTCCTGCCCGTTGTATTTCGAACAGCTTGGTCCGTCGGTGTGGCAGGAGATCCATTACCTCAACTGCAAACCGGCCGGGACGTTCGCCCCGCGCGCGGCGGCGGTGTTCGCGATCGAACTGCGTGTCCCGCGGACAATTCGGCCCGGCCGCTATCGGCTCCTGTTCGAGCTCGGACTCGGCACCTACCAACTCGTGCAGACACCCGCGGCGCAGGTGGTCGTCCGGCCGCGCGGCCGAAACGCCCGCTTTGCAGGGAGATCGCGGGTGCGCCGCCAGCGAGAAGCTATGCACCCCATCCTTACTTTCAACTCAGGTCTGTAAGCGAGTGGGACTGGGCCAAAGTTAGAGCACGCCTGGCCGTGCGTCAATGGAGACTTGTGGGGTGTCAAAACTCGGGTCGGCGTCGCAGGAAACAGCGATTTGCAGGCGGAACGCGATTTTTGGCACTCCACACCTGGGCTCGAACCGGGACCCAGCATGGACGGGCGCCGCCGATCCCCCATTTTGAGGACGCGCGGCCGCAGGGCGCACCTACCGTGCGTTCGAGAGGGCCTGGAGTGCCCTTTTTCATGACTGCGGCGATTGCACATCTGACACGTCCTTCCGTGCGCGGCCGCCCGGTGCGCGTCCTCACGGTTCTCGCGCTGGTGCTGCCCGTTCCGGTCTGCGCCGCTCTGGGACTCTCGCTGCCGCTGCCCGCGACCGTCGAGCGGATCGCAGCGAAGCTCGTGCCGTTTGCCAGCTCCGCTGCGCTGGACGTGAAGGAGGAGCAACTCCTCGGCGCGCGGGGCAGCATCGTCCGGGCTCCAGGAGAGCCGGCCGGAAACGCCGGCAGCGCAATTGATCCGGGCGGATCTCTGGCTGCTCTTGGCCCGCGCAACGCCGGTGTGGGCGGCGTACCGGGCGGGAAGGTCGGCGGATCGACGACGGCGAGCCCGACGGCGAGCCCGAGCGGAGCGACCACGACCGCAGCGGCGGCGGGGCACGGCTCGTCCGGCCCGACCTCGCCGGGCGGCTCGACATCAACTCCCGACACTGGAAGCACGCCGGCCACGGGCGGCGGCGATCCCGAACCTCCGGGCGGCAGCCCGACGGTCGTAGACACGGCGACGGGAGCGGCGGCCACGGCTGTAGGAACCGCGAGCAATACGGCAACGGCCGCGACCTCGACAGTCGTCGGAACGGCCACAGGTGCGGTCGGTACCGCGGGCGGCGCCGTCAACGGCGCGGCCGGGCCCGTCCTTCCCCCGTAACCATGACGAGAGAAAATCCGCCGCGGCTCGTGCTCCGCTTCGCAGTGTGCACCTGTGTTGCGCTCGCGCTTGCGGCGGCCGCAACCCTCATGGTGGTGCGACACCTCGTCACGGTCCAGGCCGAGCGCTCCGCGACGACATACGTCCGTGTGATCGCGAACTCGACGCTGCGTGATTCCCTTCTCTCCTCCGATTTCGAGCATCCGGTCACGCCTGCTCGTCGGGCAGCGCTCGACAAGATCTTCCAGGCACGCGTGCTCGATGAGGGCGTTCTGCTCGCGGAGCTCTACGACAAGAGCGGCCGAGTCACGTACAGCACCGACCATCGCCTGGTGGGCCGCGACTCGGGTGCGCAGATCGGACACATCACCGAGGCACTGAACGGGACCGTCAGGGGCGATGCGACGAAACTGGCCGGCGCCGGTGCGCACTCGCACAAGGCCCTCCGCACCTACGCCCCGGTCGCGGTTGTGGGCGGCGTCGGAGTCGTCGCGCTGTTCCAGGATTACGCTCCGATCGCAAGGGCCGCGGCCTCAACCTTCTTGCCTACCGCCGGCGTCTTCGAGGCCGTGCTCATCCTCCTCTTCATCACGCTGCTTCCGATCCTGCGGCGTGTGACCGTCCGGCTCCGGCGCCAGATGGAGGAGATCGAGCACCGCGCGCTCTACGACCAGCTCACCGGTCTGCCGAACAGGAACCTGTTCCGGGACCGCGTGGACCAGTCGATCCTCACGTCACGGCGGGAGCAGGCCTCCTCCACCGTGATGTTTCTCGACGTCGACCACTTCAAGGAGATCAACGACACGCTCGGCCACGAAGCGGGCGACACCCTTCTCCAGGTGCTCGCGGACCGGCTGCGCGCTCAGATGCGCGCAGGCGAAACGCTCGCCCGGCTCGGCGGGGACGAGTTCGCGATCCTCTGCGACGGATCGGCGACCGACGCGTCTCTGCTCGGCGAACGCCTCCACAGTGCGCTGCACGGGGCTGTCACCGTACGCGATTTTCCGCTCGAGATCACCATGAGCATCGGTGTCGCGACCTTTCCCGAGCATGGCGAGGACGCCGACACCGTGCTGCGCCACGCCGACGTCGCCATGTACCAGGCGAAGGAAACCCGCGCCGGGACAGCCGTGTACGACCCGGAGCAGGATCTGAACGACGAGGCCCGCCTCACCCTCGCGGGCGAACTACGGCGGGCGATCGAGAACGAGGAGCTCGTGCTGCACTTCCAGCCGAAGGCGGAGCTCGCGAGCGGGCGGATCGTGGGCGTCGAAGCGCTCGTGCGCTGGCAACATCCCGAGCGCGGGTTTATCCCGCCGAACGAGTTCGTGCCGATCGCCGAGCGCACGGGGCTGATCAAGCAGCTGAGTCGCTACGTCCTCGCTAGTGCGCTTCGACAGTGCGGCGAGTGGCGCGACTCGGGCCTCGACCTTCATGTCGCAGTCAATCTCACGATTCCCGATCTGCTCGACCTCGAGCTGCCCGACCTGATCGGGGCACTGCTCGAGGAGACCAGCATGCGGCCCGACCAGCTCGAGCTCGAGATCACCGAGACCACGATCCTCGCCGACCCCTTCCGCGTACGGCAGGTGCTGGCGCGACTGAACGAGATGGGTCTGCGGCTCGCAATCGACGACTTCGGCACGGGCTATTCCTCTCTGGCCTACCTCAGGCGTCTGCCGGTGCACACGATCAAAGTCGATCGCTCGTTCGTGATGGACATGTGCAAAAACGCAAGCGACGCCACGATCGTCCGTTCCACGATCGACCTCGGGCGGAATCTCGGCCTCGAAGTCGTCGGCGAAGGCGTCGAGACGCAGGAAGCCTGGGATGCGCTCCGCGCGCTGGGCTGCACACTGGCTCAGGGCTACTTGATCAGCCGTCCCCTGCCTGCCGGCGAGCTTGCCCAACTCCTCGCGGATCGCGCGGCGACAGAGCTCACCGCGACGAACTCCGCCGTCGGGCAGCAGGCCGCAGACGCGGTGCGCGGCGCCTGAATCAGCCGGCGGCCCTAGAAGACGAAAACCTGTGGGGTGCGTAAACTCGGTCTTGCCTGCAAATCGAATGTTTTGTGATGTACGACCGAATTTACGCACCCCACACGCCCGCCGATCGATAACAAGATCCGCGAGCTGGTGCTGCGGCTCGCGCGGGAGAACCCGCGCTGGGGTTACCAGCGGATCGCCGGCGAGATCAACGGCCTCGGCCTGAAGGTATCGGCGACCACAGTCAGGAAGATTCTGCGACAGGCCGGCATTGGCCCCGCTGGCGAGCGTGGCGGGCTCTCCTGGCGTGTCTTCCTGCGAGCGCAGGCTGAGAGCATGCTCGCCGTCGACTTCTTGACCGTCGAGACGATCTCTCTGCAGCGGCTCTACGTGCTCTTCTTCATCGAGCTCGGCGGCCGCCGCGTTCACCTTGCCGGCTGCACCGCCAACCCGACTGGCGCATGGGTCACGCAGCAGGCGCGCCAGTTCGTCTGGATGCTCCACGAGCGGCCGTCGCCGTTTCGGTTCCTGATCCGCGACCGCGACAGCAAGTTCACGCGCGACTTTGACGCCGTGTTCGCCAGCGAAGACATCGAGATCATCAAGACGCCCGTGCGGGCGCCGAAGGCTAATGCGATCGCAGAGCGCTTCGTCCGGACCATCCGCGCCGAGTGCCTCGACTGGCTGCTCCGACCGCGCCCAAGGTCCGCCTGGTGCATTCAGCAGCGCCCGGTATCGAACGTCGCGACCGCCTCGGAGGACTGATTCACGAATACAGCCTCGCCGCATGACCGACTTTGCGCACCCCACACCACCTCGACCCGGAAAACTGCGGGGACGAGCGATCTCCTGCCAGGCGCGGCGGAGAGACCGACAGCGTGCGCGAGCTAGCCGGTCGTCGCGAGTGCTGAGCGGAGCTTGTCGAACATCGCCTGCACGGCCGCGATACCTTCCTCACTGTCTGCGGTCACGTCGAGCGCCAGCTCCTCGCCACGTGCATGAACAGACCCACTCGGCAAAGGCGCAGCAGTCCCGCTCCAACTCCGCGAGCTGCCGGAGTTCCTCTTCGACACCGGGCGCGACGCGGAAGAGCAGACGTAAGCCGTTGGCCGTCGTGACGATGTCGGTGGTCGCGCGCTGTCCGAGCTGGAGCCAGCGGTGTTGGCGGTTCGACAGGTCAGCCTCGCCGAGCGCACAGGCGATCGCCGCGCTCGACTGATCCTCTTCCGGCTGGCCTCGGGTGCTCACAAACCAAGAGTGCCACGGCCACCGGGCTCCGTGCCGCGGCGGATGCGACGAACGATGCGGATGCCCGAGGGAATGCGTCTGGCGCTGGCGATCCCGCCTTCGGTCACACTCGAGGGATGCTGACGCTGTTTGGCGCAAGCGTGCTCACTTTCATGATGCTGATGTACGCGTTCGAGCGTGGACATCGGTTGTTCATCCTCGCGTTCGCCGTTTTCTGCGCGTTGTCGAGTGCGTACGGCTTCCTTTCGGGCACCTGGCCCCTCGGTGTCGTCGAGCTGGTCTGGGTGCTGATCGCGCTACGTCGCTACTTCGGGTACGGCCGGTCGATCGCTGACGGAAGCACGGTGAGGGTCCGGCCCGCCCGCCCTCGTTGCGGGCGGGCCGGAGCGTTCTGTTAGGCGAGCGGCTCGGCTGCCGCGAGCCTGCTGGCTTTGCCTCTGCGCGGGTAGAGCGCCGCCGCGAGTGCCGTAACGGCGAGGTGCAGACCGATCAGGATCGCCGCGATCGCGGCCAGGCCGGCATGCGACTCGTTGAGTTGGTGGACGAGCTCGCGTCCGTCGCCGGCGGCGAAGACGAGCCCGAAGCCGGCGACGCAAAGCAACACCAACCGCGGCCAGCGGCCGAGCCAGACGCCGAGGGCGAGCAAGAGCGAGGCAACGACGGCGACGACCATCAGCGCGACTGACTCCGTGTTGACGCCGAGGATCTTGGCGCCGACCTCGGCGTGGCTCTTCTCGACGTGCTTCGCGCTCTGACCAGACCCGCTCTCGCTCCCCGACTCGCCGCTCGTGCCACTCTCAGTGGACGATGTTGCGGCGGTCGAGGGATGCTCGGCGTGGTGCTGGTGTCGCTCGATCGTCGAGCCGATCGCGAACAGCAAGCCTGAGCCGACGAGCAGCAGCACCAGCGCCGCCTGCAGGCGCGTCAACTGCGTCCTCATCTGGAACCTCCTTCGGTTCGAGGACGAAAGGAATGAAGCGTGCGTTGGTGTGCGTCCGACCCGCGGGCGCACTACTCCCTAGAGCGCCGGCGGGCCCCGCTGCGGGTAGCCGAGCGCGAGCGCCGGGATGCGCGGCAGATCGAATCCCTGCCGCGGCGACCAGGAGACGGTCGCCCGCAGTCGCGGCGCCCTCGCGCGGGCGAGCGCACGCACCAGCCGCTCGACAACGCGCAGGAGCATGCGGGCGACCAGCAGCGCAAAAAGGCCGAACGGCAGCTGAAGCAGCAGACCGAGCAGAAAGCGCGGCTCGAGCGCAGCCTGGAACGGAAACGCCTCGGCCCGGAGCAGGCGCTCGGCCAACTCCTGCACCGCGAAGGCGAGCGGCGGCAAGACGAAGAACAACCATGGTGAGAGCTCGACGCCGCGGCGGCCGCGGCGGCCGAGCAGCAGGCGCGCGATCGCAGCGACCAAGCCCGTTGCGGCGAGGATGCCGAGGAAAAGCACCAGGTAGCTGGCGTTACCCGAACTCGTCCGCTCGGACATTTCGCCCCCGTTCTCGGCCGCTCGAGCGGAGACAACCGGGTAGCTGAGCGCATGCGCAGCCAGCGATCCCGCCGCCATCACGGGCAAAGCAACAAGCCAGGGCAGACGGCGACGCATCCAACAGAACCCTACGCCCTTCGCTTGCGGGCGGTTCTCGCTCGGGTGATCGCGAAGGAGGCGGGTTAAGGTCTCACTCGTGAAAGCGATCCGCGTCCGGGCGCGCCCGGCCGATCAAGCGAATACTGCGGCGATGCGCCTTCGGCTTCACCCTCCGGATCTCCGAGACGACCTGGTCGAGCACCTGCGGGCGTCAGGCTGCCTCGCCCTCAAGCACGGCCCCAACCAGATCGAGGCACACCTGCTTAACAGCATCAGCGATCGCCACGACCGCGAGGTCCTGGCGGCGGCAGTCGGATCGTGGCAGGAAGCGCACCCGCAAGTGCGTGTCGACGTCGTCGCTCGCTAAAGCCACCTTCGTCGCTGCTCGACGCACTCGCGATCGAACGCGCCGTGGACGCTGAGTGGACGCCGCCCCCGAGGCCCGCAACACCCCTCACCAACAGCGTTTCGCTGCCTCTCCGGACGCGATCGCGGCACGCGGTGGACGTTCGGAGACGCCGAGGCCCGAACTCGTCGCCACCCAGGCAAACAGAAGGGGCTGATCAGCAGGAACTTCGTGAAGCCCTCTGACGGACTCGAACCGTCGACCCCCTCCTTACCAGCTCCATCCTCCGGCTTGGCTGGGCGTTGGCGGGGACAGGGACTGCTTCGTCTTTCCCGACGTATTCGCTTCTGCAGGACAGCGTCGCTCGGGCCCGCCTGCAGGTGTCGAGCAGCAAGCGATCTACTGTGATCTGTGAGGTCCTCTTCCGTCGATCTCCGCGGCCGATTCCGTGATCAGGCGTGCGCCGCGGCCGTGGGTGGCGAAGCTGAATGACCAGCGAATGAAGACGAGGATCCGGTTCTGGAAACCGACGAGGTACCAGAGGTGGACGAGAAGCCAAGCGCTCCAGGCTAGGAAGCCGCTGAGACGGAGCCCTTTGATGTCGGCGACGGCCGCCGCCCGGCCGATCGTCGCGAGGTTGCCCTTGTCGCGGTAGCGGAAGGGCGGAGACTTCCGGGCGCGCAGCCGCGCCTGCACGACCCTTGCCGCGTAGCGGCCCTGCTGCATCGCGACAGGCGCGACGCCCGGAAGGAGGACCGGGGCGTCGTCGGGGCCACGCACGCGGACCATGTCGCCGAGCGCGAAGACCTCGGGGTGTCCGGGGAGAGTCAGGTCTGGCTCAACGGTTACCCGTCCGGCGCGGTCGGGCTCGGCGCCGGTCAACTGGGCGAGTCTGCCGGCGAGGCTGGAAGCGGTGACCCCGGCGGCCCAGACAACCGTATGACTCGGGATCTGCTTCGCAGCAGCACCTCCGGTGTCGAGCGTGACGCCGTCGCCGTCGACGCCCGTGACGGTGTGGCCTGTGAGTACGGTGACGCCGAGCCTTCGCAGCGATCGCTCGGCCTTCGCCGAGAGCGAAGGCGGAAAAGTCGTTAGCACGCGATCCGCCGCCTCCACGAGGAGGATGCGGCCTGTTCGCGGGTCGATCGCGCGGAAGTCGCGGCGCAGCGTGTCGCGCGCGAGTTCGGCGATCTGGCCGGCCATCTCCACGCCGGTCGGGCCGCCGCCGACGACGACGAAGGTGAGCCAAGCCACGCGCCGCTCTGGATCCGGCTCTGCCTCGGCGGCCTCGAACGCGCGGAGAAGGCGGCTGCGGACGATGAGCGCGCTTTCGAGCGACTTCACTTCGGCGGCGTGGTCGCTCCATTCGTCGTGGCCGAAGTATGAGTAGCGCGAGCCGCCGGCGACGATCAGCGTGTCGTAGCCGAGCCGGGCCGGCACGGGGACGCCTGCAACTGGTCGGAGGTGTAGCTCCCGTGCTGCGAGGTCAAAGTCGGCGACCTCGGCCATCAGGACGCGGACGTTGCGGTGGCGCTTGAAGATCGCGCGTAGCGGATATGCAATTTCGCCGGGCGAGAGAGCACCGGTTGCTACTTGGTAGGTGAGCGGTTGGAAGAGGTGGAAGTTGCGTCGGTCGACGAGCGTCACCTCGACCGGGCAGCGCCGCATCTTCGACACAGCCTGGAGCCCGCCGAAGCCACCACCAACCACGACGACTCGATGCAAAACACCGGCGCGCTCGGCAGCGGCGTCGCTCCGTACCGCGAGAATGTCGGTGGGTTCGGTGACGCTCTTCACGCTGCGGTTGCCGAACGGCTGGTTTGAGCGGTTTTGGTCTCGCCTCATTTGTGACCCGTTGCCACCGGTTGCGCCCGCTTGGCTCCATAAATGCTCCATGCTGGGCTGCCGGTCAGCGGGTGAAGCCGCCGAGGTGGTGGGGCTTGATCCTCAGGGGCACGCCGGCGCCAGCCTGGCGCCGGAGCATGTCGGTGACGGTGCCGCCGGGTGTGCCGAAGACCTGGATGTTCGTGGTCGCGTCGATGGTGTCGGCGTAGGCGCTGGCTGCGCGCTCGGCGATGAGTTCCATGTGGAAGACCATTGAGTCGGCGTCGGGGTGAACCTGGACGACGGCAACTTCTGTGCCTTCCTCGTTAGCGTACTCGTTGAATGCGATCAGTCGTGGTTCGTTCGCCTGGATGAAGTCGATCAGGTCCGGTAGACGCTTCTGCTCGCTGTTGAGCTTCCCTTGTTTGAGCCGGTTGGTTGCGATGAAGATGAATGGGCCTGTCATAGCCTCTCCGTTCCGTTGGGCGCGACAAGTAGTGATCATCGGCGCTAGACGACTTCGTTTAGCTGTGTCAGCAGTCGATGACGGACATGTTCGCCTCGTTGTGGCGCTCGCCCGTAGCCGGTGCGAGATTGTTGAACCATGTCCGGAGCACGCGCGCTGCTGATGCTCATCGGACGGTGAACGTCCCCTTCATCCCTGCTTGGGCGTGTCCGGGCACGGTGCAGAGGTAGGGGTAGTTGCCCTTCTTCTTGAAGGTGACGACGAGCTTCGCCGTCTTCCCGGGCTGGGTCAGGGGCGTCTGCTTGCCGTTGATCTTGAAGTCGTGCAGGACGTGGCCGACGTTCTTGAAGACGAACGTCACGGTGCCGGGCTTCGCGGCCGACTTGGTCGAGAGGGTGAAGAAGAACTCGCCGCCTTTGACCTGGACGGTCGTGGCTGTCGCGGCGGTCGGTCGGTCGTCGTGCGCGGACGCGATCTGGACGAGCGCGAGCGAGGCGATCGCGATCGCGGCGAGAGTGGAGAAGGAGCTGATGGTGAGCTTTCTCATTGCAAGACCTCCTTGCGATCGTGGTCGCTTTACGGGACCGAGTAGGCGATCAACTGGAACTGGGGGTTCTTGAAGAAGCCGGTAGCCCCGGCGCCGACGAGCAGCGTGTCGCCGTCGATCGACGGGAAGGCGTTGACGCCGGCGGGTGCCTTGGCCGTCCAGAGCTTCTTGCCCGTCTGCGTATCGAAGCCGTAGATCGTGCCGGCGTAGTCGCTCGTGAAGACGACGTCGTTCGCGACCGTCGCCGCGCCGAAGTCCATCGACGGCAGCTTTTGCTGCCAGTCGACCTTGCCCGTGGCCGCGTCGAGGGCGGTAAGGCCGCCCCGGCCGGCGCGGAAGTTGAAGGCGTGAGGGGTTTCAAAATGTCGGTTCATGCTGCGCGGTGGTATTCGTGGATCAGTCCGCCGAGCCGGTCGCGGCCGTTGATCTCTTCGCCACTCGATGGAGTGTCTGCGTTTTGCGGGTGGGGCGGGAGCAGCGCGAGTCCGCGGTGAGGGCGCTCGCGGTTGTAGTGGGCGGTGTAGATGCGGAGCACCCGTTCGAGGTGGCGGCGGCCGATGATCAGGAGCCAGTCGAGGCATTCGGCGCGGACGGTGCGGACGAACCGCTCGGCGTAGGCGTTCGCTTGCGGTGCGCGGATCGGCGTGTGGATCACCTTGATCCCCTCGCTGCGGAAGACCTCGTCGAAGCTTGCGGCGAACTTGCTGTCGCGGTCGTGGATCAGAAACCGCACCCGCTCGAACAGGCCCGTGAAGGTGAGGTTGCGCGCTTGCTGTCTCACCCAAGCACCGGTCGGGTTAGTGGTGCAGCCCGCCATGTGGACGCGGCGGCTCTCGAGCTCGATGAAGAAGAGCACGTAGAAACGCCGGAGCGAGATCGTCTCGACCGTGAAGAAATCGCAGGCGAGCATAGTGGCCGCTTGCTGGCGCAGGAAAAGCCGCCAGCTCGGCCCGGAGCGTCGCGGCGCGGGCCCAAGACCGTGGGCAAGCAGGAGGCGCCTGACCGTGCTTGGGGAGACACGCAGGCCGAGCTTCAGCAACTCGCCGGCGATACGCGGGTAGCCCCAGCCTGGGTTCTCGCGCGCGAAGCGCAGCACGAGTTCTCGCACCCGACCGTCGGTCGGCGGACGGCCCGGACTTCGTCGCGGCTGCGCCCACTTCCAACGCACAAGCTCCCGGTGCCACCGCAGGAGCGTCTGTGGCGTCACCACCAGTCCGTGGCGCCGGCGGGGCGGGAGCAGTCGGGCGAGCGCCGCCAGCAATGCGCGATCAGCTGGCCGCAGCAGAGGTCGCCGCTCTTGCCGTCCGAGCACAGCCAGCTGGTGTCGCAACACGAGTAACTCGAGGTCTTTGGCGAACTCGCTGCGCCGGTCCCTAACCAGCAACCGCAGCACAGCCGAGAAGGCGAGGTAGGCGAAAGAAAGGAGCATGGGCCGATGCTCTCATCGCCCGACGCCAGGGGCAGCAAGGGCGAGCGCGTTGGTCTGGGGCGGCAGCCAATCGGTTGCGAAGCCCAGCACGATCTGGTATTCGCACGCGCGCGCCAACCCTATAAATAGCGCCACCTCTGAGCGGCGCTACCAGTGAGGACAGAGCAACCGCTGAGCGTTCACGCGCCGAACCCGCATTTTGAAACCCCTCACGGTGAAGCGCCAGATGATGACGATGCTGGCGATCCCTTCGATCGTGCTGTCGAGGCCGTAGCCGATCAGCGCGATCGAGTTAGCGAGGATGCCGGCGGTGAGGCCGATCGCGCCTTCGGCGGTCATCCAGGCGAGGCTGAGCCAGGAGAGCAGCTTGACGCGGCGGACGAGCGTCGCATGTGTCGCGTGCTGAAGTGCGAGCTCGGCCACTGATCCAGCCATCAATACTCATTGATACTACAAACGAAAGTTGATGTAAACTCACAGCGGTGGGCGAGTCGGACCTTGCGCAGGTGGAGGAGTGCCGGGCGATCGCTGCTTCCTGGGCGCCGGTCTTGCGCGCGCTCGCGAATGAGGAACGACTGCTGATCGCGCTTTGGCTTGCCGACAGCACCTGCTCGGTGCGCGAGCTCGAGCAGGTCACCGGGATGAGCCAGTCGCTCGTCTCGTACCACCTACGCGGGTTACGCGAAGCTGGGCTCGTCGCGTCGACCGCCGCCGGTCGCAGCAACCGCTACCGGCTCTCGAACATCGACCTCGACCAGCTCGCCGGCCTGATCGGAAGCCTGCAGGTCGAGGCGGCGGCGACCGCGTAAACGCCGAGACGCATCGTTTCGCACCGCAGACATGGTCGGCGCGGCTTGACAA
>WNEY01001473.1_pt1 | contig 16648 bp, 14 predicted proteins | sample 5400531 | NCBI WGS metagenome assembly WNEY01 (sample SAMN13153338, study PRJNA577476) | soil metagenome | isolation source: 200 cm saprolite under Douglas fir tree site 1 | place: USA:California | collected 2015-04-18
TCGACACGTCGAAGGCGCTCGCGCTGCCGGGCGTGAAGGCGGTCGTCACCCACGACAACTGCACGGTCGTCTGGGGCGCCGGATCGATTTCAGGCGGCGCGCAGTACAACGACGAGATGAAGAAGATCACCAAGCACCGCCGGTATGCCTTCAACAATCCGGTGCGCTTCGTCGGCGAGCCGGTTGCCGCGGTGGCGGCGATCGATCGTCACGTCGCGGAAGAAGCGCTGCTGCTCGTCGACGTCGACTACGAGCCGCTCCCATTCGTGCTCGATCCCGAGGAGGCGTTGAAGCCGGGTGCCGTGCAGATCTGGCCGGAAGGCAACCTGTCGCCGAACACGCGCAACGAGACGCAACCCATCGGCACGCGTCGCGGCAACGTCGAGGACGGATTCAAGTCGGCCGATCACGTCTTCGAGGACCGCTATTCGACCAGCTTCGTGCACAACGCGCAGATGGAGCCGCGCGCCTCCGTCGCGGCATGGGACGGCGACAAGCTGACGGTCTATACGCCGACCGGCGGCATCGCGAACTGCCGGACCGACATGGCGCGCGATCTCGGCATCGCGCCGGATAACGTCCGGATCGTCTGCCGCTACATGGGCGGCAACTTCGGCAACAAGAATCAGAATCAGGACGCGGATCTCATCGCCGCCGTGCTGGCCAGGGAAGCCGGCGCGCCGGTGAAGCTCGAGCTGTCGCGCAAGGAGGATTTCATCGGCGTGCACGGCCGCTGGCCGACCGCGCAGTACTACAAGGTCGGCGTTGCGCGCGACGGCACGCTGCAGGCGATTCAGATGCGCGGCTTCAGCGGCATGGGCCCGTATCGCAAGAACAGCGGCAACATCGCCGGCGTCGAGATTTATCAGTGCCCCAACATCGAGACGTCCATCTCGCCCGTGTACACGAACAGAACCGTCTCGGGCAACTTCCGCGGCCCTGAATATCCGCAGGGGTTCTTCGGCATCCAGTCGATGATGGACGACGTCGCCGCGAAGCTGAAGATGGATCCGGTCGAGTTCATCCTGAAGAACATGACGCGGCAGGCGAACGACCAGACGCCGTACACGACCTACTCGCTGGACGAGTGCATCCGCCGCGGCGCCGAAGCGTTCGAGTGGAAGAAGCGCTGGCGCGCCGTGCCGGGATCCGATCCGGGCCCGATCAAGCGCGGCGCCGGCGTCTCGTTCATGGCGTTCCGCGCGGGGCTGGGCCGGAGCAGCGCGGTCGTCCGCGTCGACGCGAAAGGCAAATACTGGGTGCACGTCGGCGTCACCGACGTCGGAAGCGGCGCGAAGACGACGATGGGGTTGATTGCGGCGGAGGCGCTCGGTGTGCCGCTCTCGCAGCTCGAGGTCGTCTGGGGCGACACTGACCGCTGTCCGTATTCGGTCGGCGAGTCGGGGAGCCGCACCACGATCATGACCGGCTACGCCGTTGTCGAGGCCGCGCGCGATCTCCGGAAACAAATCGCAGAGAAAGGGCTCCCGAAGGGCGATGCCGTGCTCATCGCGTCGGCCACGCCGAGCCCCACGCTGCAGGGCAAGGTGCGCAGCACCTTCGGCGCGCACTTCGTCGAGGTGGAAGTCGACGCCGAGCTCGGGCGCGCTCGTGTAACCAAGTACCTCGCCGTGCACGACTGCGGGCGGATCATCAACCCGCTGACGGCCATGAGCCAGATCAAAGGCGGCGCCCAGATGGGCATCGGGATGGCGCTGCACGAGGATCTGCTCTACGACCGCCGCAGCGGCACGCCGCTGACGCCGGGCTATTACGGCGCCCGGATCTCCACCCACCGGGACGCGCCGGAGATCGACGTCCTGTTCATCGAGTCGGACGACGGCCTCGGGCCATTCGGCGCGAAGAGCATGGGCGAGGCGAGCAAGGTGCCGGCGCCGGCTGCGGTCGCGAACGCGGTGGCCAACGCCATCGGCCATCGCATGAAGGATCTACCGATCACACGCGACAAGATCGTTGCGGCGCTGGCGGCGAAAGGAGGCCGGGCGTGAAGTCCTTCACGAATGCCAACCCGCGCGATCTCGCCCACGCCGTGACGCTCATCAGGCAGGGACGCGAGAACAACCGCAGCGTCGCCATCGCCGGCGGCGGCAGCGACCTCGTCGGCATGATGAAAGAGCGGCTCGTCACGCCGGACGTGCTGGTCAACCTGAAATCGATCAAGGGCCTCGATCAGGTGACGCTCGAGATGGGCGGCGTCACGATCGGCGGCTTGATCACGCTCGACGCGCTCGCCAGCCACAGGCTCGTCCGCCGGCAATATCCAGTGCTGGCCGAAGCGGCCGAGAGCGTGGCCACGCCGCAGATCCGCAACGTCGCGACGCTGGCCGGGAACGTCTGCCAGCGTCCGTGGTGCTGGTACTTCCGGAACGGCTTCAAATGCCTGAAGAACGGCGGCACGACCTGCTATTCGGTCACCGGCGAGAACGAGTTCCACGCGATCTTCGGCGGCGGGCCGAGTTACATCGTGCATCCGTCGGACACGGCGCCCGCGCTCATCGCGCTCGACGCGACGTTCCGGATCGCCGGTTCCGCGGGCGAGCGGATGGTGCCCGCGGCACAGTTTTTCGCGCTGCCGACCGTCGATGCGTCGCGCGAGAACGTGCTGAAGGACGGGGAGGTGCTCGCCGCGATCACGCTACCGCCGGCGCCCGCCGGCGCGCGCAGCACGTATCACAAGATCCTCGATCGCGAAGCCTGGACCCACGCCGTCGTCAGCGCCGCGATCGTCCTCGAGATGGACAAGGACGTGTGTCGTCTCGCGCGCATCGTGCTCGGCGGCGTCGCGCCGATCCCGTGGCGGCTGCCGGAGGTCGAGAAGATGCTCGCGGGCCAGCGCATCACGCCGGAATTGGCCGCCAGGGCGGGGGAGGCGGCGGTCGCGGGGGCGAGGCCCCTGGCGAAGAACGGCTACAAGGTGCCGCTGACGCGGAACATGATCACGCGGACGCTCGTCGCCATTGCGGATCGCGGGTCGCGGATCGCGGATCGCGGATCGGATCGCGGATTGCGGAATGCGGATTAGCGGGAATGCGGATTGATCGTCGCGACTTTCTCTTGCTGCGAGCCGGCGAGCCCGCCGTGCTGTCGTGCGAGCAGCTCTTCATGCGGTATCTCGATTCGCAGATTGACGGCACCACCGCGCAGCTCTTCGAGCACTTGTCGGCCGATCTGCGCGGCCTCACGGCCGTGCGCCTGACGGACACGGCGTGGCTGGCGCGCGCGGACCTGAAGGCGCAACTCGACGCGGTTCTGGCGTCGTTCGCCGCGGGCGGCGGCCACGTCGACACCGCAACGTCGACGCCGTCCCCGGGGACAGAGTAGGGACAGGCCCTGCAGGAGGGCAGCGACAGGCTACTCCCGCCCCTCGTCGGTCGACGCCAACGGCGGCACCGACGTCTCGGGGCGAATCGGTGGTTTCTTCGTGTGGAATGCGGTCGCCTGCTCGAACGCACGGGCGAGCGCGAGCACCTTACCTTCCGAGAATCGCGGCCCCGCGATCATCAATCCCACGGGCAGCCCCTTCGACGTGAAGCCGCACGGAATGGAAATCGCCGGGATGCCGTAGACATTGAACGCGCCGGTGTTCTCCAGCTCCGGGTTGCGCGGCACGTCGGTTTCCTCGCGCTTGATCGAGGCGTCCACGGTGCGCGGCGTCCGGCGGCGCGTCGGCAGCACCACGAGATCCACGCCGCGAAACGCGTCGTCTATCGTGCGCCGCAGCAGCTCGAGGCGCCAGCGGGCACGGATGTAGTCGCCGGCCTTGGCGTTCGCGCCGCTTTGCAGCGAGCGGCGCGTCGGAATCATGTAGCGGCCCGACATGCGGCCGAACGTTTCTTCGTGGTAGGCGTACGTTTCGGCGCCCACCGTGATGTCGCGCGTCGACGGCAGCATCACATCGGACTGGCTTCGCGTGAGCGTGGCCAGCACGCGCAGCGCCTCGTCCACGACCGTCGCAACGTCGGCGTCGAGCAGATCGAAGAACGGCGCTCTCGCAATGCCGATCCGGAAACCGCTGACCGCCTGCCTCGCCGCCGCGACGTAGTCTTCCTGGCCGTGCTCGACGCTGGCGATGTCGAGCCGATCGTAGCCAGCCAGCACGTTCAGCATCATCGCGGCGTCCATCACGCTGCGGGTGAGCGGGCCGCAGTGATCGAGCGACAAGGTGAGCGGAATGATCCCGCGGATCGACACGAGGCCGTAGGTCGGCTTCAGGCCGACGACGCTGCAATACGAGGCGGGGGTGCGGATCGAACCACCCGTGTCGGTGCCGAGGGCGCCGAAACAGAGATCGGTGGCGACGGCGGCGGCCGAGCCGCCCGACGATCCGCCCGGGTTGCGTTCGAGCGCCCACGGATTCCGCACCGGCCCGTAGTAGCTCGTCGCCGACGTGCCGCCGAATGCGAACTCGTGAAGATTGGTCTTGCCGACGAGGACGGCGCCGGCGGCGGCGAGACGGCGCGCGACCTCGGCGTCTTCGGCGGGGACTCGATCGTCGAACACCGCGCTCGCCGCGGTCGTGCGCACGCCGGCCGTGTCGATGTTGTCCTTCAACGCGATCGGAATGCCGTGCAGCGGTCCGCGCAGTGTGCCGGCGCGCTGCTCGGCGTCGAGCGCCTTCGCCTGGGCGAGCGCCGCGTCGCGCATGACGGTGATGAACGCGTTGACCTTCGGGTTGTAGATATCGATGCGCGCCAGGCACGCGGTCACGAGGGCGGTCGAGGTGACCGTGCCCGCCTTGACGCGCGCCGACACGTCGGCAAGCGTCAGCCCGGCCAGCAATTCCGGACTGCTCGTCGAGGATCCGATCGATGTTTTCGGGCTCGTGGTCTGCGCCGGCGTGGCTCTGGCCACGCGCGTCGCCGCGGCCGCCGCGCCCAGAACCGAGACCGTGAACTCGCGTCGGGATAAGGGTGTCATGGGTGGTTACGATACACCGGGATTCGGGATTCGCACCGGACTTCGGACGGGATTCGCACCGGACTCGGACGGGATTCGGGATTCGGGATTCGGGATTCGCACGGGACTCGGACGGGATTCGGGATTCGAGATTCGCACTGGGATCGCGCTGGATTTCGCGCGACTGCGAATCCCAAATCCCAAATCCCAAATCCCGAATCCCGAATCCCGAGTGGTCGCCGATCCGCGCGGCGTCGCTCCTGATCCAGCCGCAACCCGAGCGCCGGATCGTCGGACTCCGACAGTCCGAGCTCTACAGCCATTACATCCATCGGTTTCGCGGGCAAAAGGCAGTCCCTCCGCGCGGGTATGGTCGAGGTGTCGCTTGAACCAATCGGCGCGCTCGTATAGATTGCGTTCACGATTGACGCAGGACGGCCCCTTCAGGTCGCCGCGCGTTCCGGAGGCCGTAAATGAAGAGATGTGTCACCGCTGGCGTGCTCGTCCTCGCCGCGCTGCTCGTCGGCGCGCCGGCGTCCGCGCAGAGCAAGGCCAAGGTGCAGAACGTCCCCGATATCCCGTTCGAGTCGGTCCCGAACTTCCTGAAGTTCCCGCCGAACATCTATCTCGGCGAGGGCATCGGCGTCGCGACGAATTCGAAGGGGCACGTGTTCGTCTACACGCGGAGCGGCGAGACGCGGCTCTTCGAGTTCGATCAGACCGGCGCGTACGTCCGCGAGATCGGGCAGGGACTGTACGGCTTCGCGTTCGCGCACGCGGTGCGCGTCGATCCCCAGGACAACATCTGGGCGGTCGACGAGGGCACCAACATGGTGATCAAGTTCAATCCGGCCGGCCGCGTGGTCATGGTGATCGGACGGCGGCCCGAAGCGATCGACGAGCTCACCAACTTCACCGGTTCTGGCGGCTATTCGGGGGCGAACAAGCCGTACTCGTTCAACCGGCCGACCGACGTCGCGTGGGACGCGCAGGGCAACATCTTCGTGTCGGACGGGTACGGCGACTCGCGCGTCGTGAAGTACGACAAGAACGGCCGATTCATCAAGTCGGCCGGGACGCGCGGCAACGGGCAGGGGCAGCTCAATCTCCCGCACACGATGGCCACTGATGCGCAGGGGAACGTCTACATCGGCGATCGCAGCAACGCGCGCATCCAGGTGTGGGACAACGATCTGAACTACAAGGCGATCTACGACCAGGTCGGCAACCCGTGGGCCGTGTGCATCTCGCCGGGGCCGCATCAGTATCTCTTCGTGTCCAACTCAGTGCCCGACAACGGCGACTCGCGCGCGGCGGCCCAGACCGGCGAGATCTACAAGATGGAGCTCGACGGCACCATCGTCGGCAAGTTCGGCAAAGCGGGCAAAGCGCTGAAGGAATTCAGCACCGTCCACGAGATCGACTGCCGCAATCCGAACGAGCTCTTCGTCTCGGAGATCACCGACTGGCGCGTCCAGAAGATCCTGCTCCGTCCGCTGCCGGCCAAGAGCTCGGCCGGCCAGAAGTAGCGAGGAGATGATCATGAAGCGCGCACTCCAGATACTCATCGCGGTGGCCGGTTGCGCCGCGTCGCTCGTCGCACAATCGTCCGCGCCGGAGATTGCCTATGACGCCAACGCCGATCTGCTGAAGCTCCCCGACAGCATTCACCTCGGGGAAGCGGCCGGCGTCGCGACGAATTCCAAAGGGCACATCTTCGTCTACACCCGCACCGGCGCGACCGGCGCGACGGTCGGTACGTCGCGCACCTTCTACAAGGCCGGCTCGCGTCTCTTCGAGTTCGATCAGACCGGCAAGTACGTGCGGGAGATCGGCGTCGGCGTCTACGGTTTGAACTTCGCGCAGGCGGTCAGGATCGATCCGCAGGACAACATCTGGGTCGTGGACGAAGGATCGACCAACGTGATCAAGTTCGACCCGGATGGCCGCATTCAGCTCGTGTTGAGCCGCAAGCCGGAAGCCGTCACGGTTCGTCCGGGCGCGCCGGGCGGCGGCGGGCGCGGAGGTCCCCCCGAAGGACGCGGCGGTCCGCCGGAAGGGCGGGGTGGTCCGCCGGAAGGACGCGCGGGAGGGGCGGCAGGTGCGCCTGGTGCACCACCGGGCGGAGGCGCCCCACAAGCGGGCGCGCCGGGCGGCGGTCGCGGTCCCGCGGGCCCTCCGGGCGCCGGGATCCCCGGCGACAGCTTCGTGCGAACCGCCGGCGTCGCGTGGGATCGCGAGGGCAACATCTACGTAGCCGACGGCGCGGGCAACGGCATCGGCAACGCGCGCGTCGCGAAGTTCGACAAGGACGCGCACTTCATCAAGTCGTGGGGCCAGCGCGGGACCGAGCCGGGGCAGTTCAACTCGCTGCGTGGGATCGCGCTCGACGCGCAGGGCAACGTCTACGTGGCCGACGCCGGCAACAAGCGCATTCAGGTATTCGACGGCAACGGCACCCCGAAGGCGCAAATCTCGAACGTCGGCGTACCGGCGGCGATTTGCATCACACCGGGCGCGCATCAGTACATCTACAGCTCGAATTCGAACGACGGCGAATCGCTCGACAACGGCGAGATCTACAAGCTCGAGCTCGACGGCCGGATCGTCGGCAAGTTCGGCAGGGCGGGGCGGCTGCCGAAAGAGTTCAACATGGTGAACGCGATCGACTGCCGCAACGAGAACGAGATCCTCGTCGGCGAGCTCGGGAACTGGCGTGTGCAGAAAGTGACGCTGCGGTCTTCGCGGTAGGGCGGGCAGGCCAGGTAGGGCGAGTCGGGCCGGGTAGAGCAGGGCAGGTAAAGGGCGGGAGAGACACATGCGAGCGTTGACACGTGTATTCGTCGCGGCGGTTCTGGCCGGGATCGTCGCGGCGCCGGCGGCCGCGCAGACGCCGATTCTGCCGGTCCTGGATCACATTCACCTCAACGTGCCCGATCAGGCGAAGGCGGTCCAGTGGTACCAGAAGAACTTCGGCGGCCAGACAATGACCGAGGCGCCGGATCGGCTGATGTTGGGCGACACCCGGCTGATCTTCCTGAAGAACGACAAAGGGCAGCCGAGCACCGGCAGCGCGTTCGATCACATCGGCTTCTCGTTCGCCGATCTCGACGCGAAAATGAAGGAGCTCGAAGCGGCAGGCGTGAAGGTCGTCACGCCCGTCCGCGACAGGGCGGGCCTCTTCAAGCTCGGGTTCGTCGAGGATCCGTGGGGCACGCGGATCGAGGTCGTCCAGGATCCCGAGAAGCTGGGCCTCCATCACATCCACCTGAGCGCACCACAGCCGGCGGCGACGCTCGCCTGGTACAAGGAAAAGTTCGGCGGCGACACCGGCACGCTGAAAGGTCGCATCGATGGGCTGAAGTACAGCGGCGTGTGGATCCTGGTGCAGCGGGGCGACGCCGTGCCGAGCCAGGGCCATGCGATCGATCACATCGGCTGGCGCACCACCAACCTCGCCGCCAAGACGGCTGAGCTGAAAGGCCAGAGCGTCAAATTCACGACCGAGCCCACGCCGTTGAAGCTCGCGAGCGGCACGATGGTCAATTACGCGTACCTCGAAGGACCCGCGGGAGCAAAAATCGAGCTGGTTCAGCGCTGACAGCTCAAGCGCTGACGACTCTCAATACTGTCGCTCGACAGACGAGAATGGCACGAGCGTGCCTGCGCCGCATGGCAGAGCCCGGCCGGGATCTGACCCCAACCGTCTGAGCAATCGAGGCTTGCGGCGTCGGCGGAGGCAGCCCGCGATGGTCGCGTGCTTGCAGAACGCAACCAGGTCCACAATGTCATCCGCAGGCCGCGTTCTCGTCGTCGATGATTACGAAGCGAATCTCTCCGCGCTTCGTCAACTGCTCGAGAGCCAGGGCTACGACGTCCTGACCGCATCGAACGGGCGCGACGCGCTGAAACTGGTCAACCTCGAGCATCCCGATCTCGTCCTGCTCGATGTCATGATGCCCGAGGTGTCGGGCCTCGACGTGTGTGCCTCGCTGAAAAGAGTCGCCGAGACGTGGCTGACGCCGGTCGTCCTGGTCAGCGCGGTGCAGCAGCGGACCTTGCGGCTCGACGGACTGGAAGCAGGCGCCGACGACTTCCTCAGCAAGCCGATCGATCCGCAGGAGCTCTACGCGCGGGTACGGTCGCTGGTCCGCCTGAAGCGGCTGACCGACGATCTCGAGTCTGCCGCGTCGCTGTTTCTGACGCTGGGGCGCATCATCGAGGCGCGCGATCCCCACACCGAGAATCACTGCGAGCGGCTCGCGCAGTACGCGACGGCGCTGGGCCGCGCGCTGAATCTCGATGGCGCCGATCTCGATGCGCTCGACCGCGGCGCCTTCCTCCACGACATCGGGAAGATTGCCGTTCCCGATTCGATCCTGCTGAAGAAGGGCAAGCTGACGCCGGGCGAGTATGCGGTGATGAAGCAGCATCCGGTCATCGGCGACGACTTGTGCCGCACCGTGCGGTCGCTCGAACCTGTCCGTGCGATCGTCCGGCATCATCACGAGCGCCTCGACGGCCGCGGCTATCCCGACGGCCTCGCCGGAGACCAGATCTCGCTCCTGGCGCGCATCGTCAGCGTCGTCGACGTGTTCGACGCGCTCACGACCGAACGTCCGTACCGGAAGGCGCTGAGCGTGGACGTCGCACTCGAGATGATGCGAACCGATGCGAAGGCAGGCTGGTGGGATCCCGCGCTGCTCGAGATGTTCGTCGACGTTCTATCGGAATCAAGTCAGCAATCTGTGGCGTAATGCCGCGGAAACGGAGGGCACTCTCCTCCGTTCCCTTCCTGTCAACTGCGGCCGCGCGCCTCGTGAAGCGTCAGCGGCGGGGCGATCGCTGCGCCGCCTTCGGTTTGCCCCGCGTGTCCGGCACGAAGTGATCGTGCGCCGGCATCTTCACCTTCGGGAGCGACGTCGCGTCGATGACCGCGTCGGCCGGAATCAGATCGTTCAGGTTGAGCAGGTACGCGACAAGGCCGTACACCTCGTTGTCGCGCAGCGACCCGGGGGCGTCGGGCGGCATCGCCCTCCGGATATAGTCGAACACCGTCGTCGCATACGGCCAGTAGCTGCCGATGGTCTTGGGCGCACGCGGATCGCTCGCGAAGGTAAAGGCGTCGCCGGGCAGACGCCCGACGAGCGGGTCGTTCGGCCCTTCTTTTCCCGTCCTGCCGTGGCAGGCCGCGCAACGCGCCGCGTAGATCGGCGCGCCGTCGGCAGACGTGCCGCGTCCGGGCGGCAGCCCTGAGCCATCGGGCCCGACATCGATGTCCAGCGCGGCGATCTCCGCCGGGGTGGCGGGCCTCCCGATGCCGAAGCTCGCAGGCTCTTGTGCCGACCCTCTCGCCTGCGCCTTCGCCGGCGCAGCCGTGCGCGGCTGCGCCCCAAGCGGCATCGCGCCGCGATCGCCGGCCGTGTAAATGAAGCCGACGCCGCAGATGGCTACGACACGAAGGATGCCCTTCATGCCCACGGCTCCGCTCGATACACCACGGTGCCATCCGGCCGCACGAGCCAGCCGGTGATCGGGTTGAGGTGGTAGCCGACGCTGCCCACACCTCGTGCGCCGATCAAATCGGCGCGGGTCGGCTGCACGTAGCCGGTCTCGTCTTTAGCGCGGCTCATGATCGCCGCCTCGCCGCCGTCCCACTTCCAGAGATGCCGGAACCGCGTGTGCGCTTTCGGCAGCACCGGCTCCTGCAGTTTTGACGGCGTCCACGTGGCGCCGCCGTCCGTGCTCACATCGACGCGCGTGATCTTTCCGGATCCGGTCCACGCGATGCCGTTGATCTCGATCCAGCCGCGGCTGAGCGTCACTGGATATGCGGGATACGTGATGAGTGAGCGCGCATCCATGAGGAAGCTGAAGATGCGCGCGGTGCCGTCGGCCATCGGCTCGGTGTACTTCGAGGTTTCCTCGCGCGTCATGAACGGACGATCCGACAGCTCGATGCGGCGCAGCCACTTCACGTTGGAGTTGCCTTCCCAGCCCGGCAGGAACAGCCGCGCCGGATACCCCTGCTCGGGACGGATCGCCTCGCCGTTCTGCCCGTAGGCGATCAGCGCATCGTCGTAGGCCTTGGCGACCGGAATGCTGCGCGTGAGCAGCGCCGCGTCCTGCCCCTCGGCCAGGAACCAGGTTGCCTGCGGGCGCACGCCGACTTCGCGGAAGAGCGTGGCCAGCGCGACGCCGGTCCACTCGCTCGTGCTGGTGAGGCCGGCGATCTGCTGCGGCGTGAGATCAATCGCCGGCCCGCGGCCGCCGAAATTCCCGGAGCACTCGAGGAAGTGGACGCGGCTGACGGAGGGGAAGCGTTTGAGGTCGGCGAGCGTGAACACTGTGGGGCGCTCGACCATCCCATGAATCAACAGCGAATAGCTCTTCGGATCGATCTCCGGGACACCGCCATGATGCCGCTCGAAATGCAGATCGGCGGGCGTGATCGTGCCGCAGAGATCCTGATGCGGCGTGCCGGACGAGGTGGCGCCGCGCGGCTGTCGTAGAGGCTTTTCGGTCGGCGCCCGCTGTCCGAGGGCCCTGCTCGGACGCCCGCGCACTTTGCTCGGGTCTGCCGGGGCCGGGGGAGCTTGCATGTCTGCCGTCTTGCCGAGCGCGACCACACCAGCGGCGCCCGCGAGGAGAGCGCGTCGCGATAGTTTCATAGACACCCCAGGACTGCAGCGATGGGACGGTCAGAAGACCGTCCCCCTGCAATGAGACGATTCTACCGCCGCAGCGTCAGTTCTGCCGCCGTGATTCCCTCGTCGCTCACACCTGCCCCGGTGCCGTGTTCGCGCCGCTACCTGGTCTTGTCGCTTTTGGCGAACAAGGCCATCCGGGCATCCTGCGCAGAGGCGGTCCCACGGATCAGCCGAGCAGCGCTACGAGAATAGATAGCCTTCGCACCATCCGTCCCTCCTCACGCGCTCGCTGAAGCCCTTCGCGCGATAACCGTCGCGTGATTCCTCCACACCGCCTCGCACGCACCTGGAAATGCAACCACGAAGACGCGAAGCTCCACGAAGATCACGAAAAAGACAACTGGCTTTTTTTCTTCGTGGCTTTTTTTCTTCGTGGTGCTTCGTGTCCTTCGTGTCTTCGTGGTCCCGGCACCAGGCAGTGTGGCACGAGCGGGCGTGCTTTCAAAGCCGCAGACTTCGCTGCTATTGCTGATGCGTGAAGGGCAGCATCCGGTGCAGATAACGATCCCGATGCACCCGGTGATGGCGGATGCCCAGACCCCAGTGAGCCAAGAGGGCGGCCACAAGCAGACACGCCGTGATCTTGTGCGTCCAGTCGGCGATCGGTGTCACGCTGGCGTTCGTGCCGATGAAGTTGGGCAGGCTCCACCGTCCAAAAAACTCGACGCCATAGTCGCCGGCCATCACGAAAACGAAGCCACTGATTGGCATGACGAACATGCAGACGTAGAGCGTGCGCTCGATCCAGTTGATTGCGCGCTTCTCTCCGATGCTCAGATTGGGCGCCCAGTCAGGCAGGGCGACGCTCCTACGCCAGATGTAGCGCAGCACCGCCACCGCCAGCACGATCAGCCCGATGGACTTGTGCCAGTTGTACAGCGTCCCTTGACTGAAGCCCCAGGTTGTCTCGTCCTGCGGCGTGGTGAGCATCGCGGCGGCGGCGACGAACTGGTTGAGGATGAGCAGAAAGACCGTCCAGTGCAGGATCTTGGTGACCGGTCCGTAGCGGGCAGCGCTCCTCATCGTTCATGACCTCGCTGGCGCCGCGCCCGGGTTGCCGACGAGGGATTCGCGGCGGTCCATGACGTGCTCTTCAGTGGGTCATCCCGTAGATGAGGTAATTCACGCCCAGCTTGTACGCCTCGTTGGTTTCGTCGATCGGCCGCAGCCCCGTTCCCGACCACTCCCAGAACTGCGACACATCGGTGTTGTAGTTCACGATCATCTGCAGCCGCTTCGTCGGATCGTTGTCTTCGAACAGGCCGCGGAAGATCGGCCGGCCGCCGATGTACGCCTGGGGGACGACGTCGAGCCGATCGATTTCGAAGAATGAGTGGAAGATCGGATGCGACGCGTCGAGGTCCACGAACCGCGCCTCCGGCATCGCGCGCTTCATGTCGGCTTCGAACACGTCCCACCCGCTGCCGTACGCTTCGCCGAACCCGCCGCGAAATCGGCGCGGCTTGAAATCGTCGACGATCACGAACCCGCCTTTCTGCATGTACGCGCGCAGCGCCGCCGCTTCGCTGTCGGTCATCGCCCACCAGTCCACTTCGATGACGTAGGCGATCGGATAGCGGAACAGCGCTGGGTCGTCGAGCGTGAGCGCGTTGATCTCCTCGATGTGGGGCGCGAGGTAGCTCACCTCGGTCATGATGCGCATGAGGTTCTGCTCCGCCAGCGGGTAGCCGTGCCCCCACGCCGGCCAGCCGCCGTACCAGTAGCCGCCGGGCGCGGTGGTGTATTTGAGCCGGACGAACGTGAAGCGTCCGTCGTAGGTGATGTTCGGATATTCGTGAAACGGCCCGCGCATTCCGCCGAACTGGGCGAGGGCCGTCACGGCGACCAGCAGGCTGAGGGCGCCGCTCGTCAGCACGCGCGATCGGCGCGTCCGGGGCATGCCACGAGTATGGCACTGGGAAGTTCGAAGTTAGAAGTTAGAACCTGCCCTTTCGAAATCGCAGTGCCAAGCCGTGCGCACGACGAATGCGCTCGAGCGCATCCATGAGCAATCCTGCTTTACCGGTGTCTGATGGTGACGCCGCCGTTGGTCGTGATCGCGCGCAGCTTCGCGCCGCCGGCGCCGAGCGTCGTGGTGATGTGGCGGCTGATCCCGCCCTGCACGGTCACCGGAAAGTCGATGCTGACGCGGCCGTTGGTGGTGCCGGTCTCGAGCGCCGCCGAATAGTGTTCCGGCAGCGTCATCCGGACGCCACCGTTGTGCGTCTCGACGTCGAGGCCGGCGCCGTCCCACCGATCGCCGGTCAGGTCGACGTTGACGCCGCCGTTCGTCGTCTCGCCCTGGATGTCGCCGCCGACGTTGCTCAGCGACACGCCGCCGTTGATGGCGCGAAACTTCGCGGTGCCGCGAAAGTCGTCGATCGAGATGCCGCCGTTGCGCGTGCTGAGCGTGAGCATCGCCGTGCGCGGCACCTGGACGTCGAAGCTGACGGACCAGTTCTCGTCGCGGCTCGTGTCGGGTCCGTCGGCGCGCACGCGGCCGCCGGCGGTGTCGATGCGGACGCCCGCGACGATGCGCCGCGCGTCGGCATCGGTGTCGGCGTGCGCCATGATTTTGCTGCGGACCAGCACATCGGTGCGGTCCCACCCTCGGATGTGAATTCCGCCGTTCGAGCCGCCGTCGATCTCCAGCGGATTGAGGCCGGGGATCGTCGCCTCGCGGATTTCGCACCACGAGGCGCGGCGATCGTTCCAGCCGTCGCTGCACGACGCGTCGCTCGAGCGTCCCGGTCTCTGGTTCCCGCGGTCGCGCGACTGAGCAAATGCCATGGCCGTCAGGACGGTTGCAACAGCGGTCGTCATCAGCACGGCACGCAGCATAGGCGCCTCCGACCGGCTTAGACGGAGGAGGCGCCCCGGGCGTTTACTGGGTGTGAATCCGTTCCTCCGTCGCCTCTGTCAGCTCCTGTCCCGAAGCTGGGTCGCCAAGTACCACAGGTTGCCGAACGCATCTTTGACGCTCCCGTTCCGGTCGCCGTAGGGCTGGTCGGCCGGTGCCCCGAGCGAGGTGGCGCCGGCTTGAAGCGCGCGGTGATACGCCGCGTCCACGTCGGGCACATACACGTAGAACATCGTCGCCATCGGCTGGTAGGGGCCGTGCGCTTCGCCCATCTCGACGACCGAGTCGCCGATGCGCATCTTCGCGTGATGGACGACGCCGTCGGGCGACGCATATTTCTCGACGTCCTGCGCTCCCAGGCCGCGCTTCAGGAAGCCGATCAACGGTTCTGCCCGGAGCGGATGCAGGTAGGCGTTCACCGTATGCAGGCCCTCTGGAACGTGGCGATCGCCTTTCGCCGTGGCGATGTACCAGTAATTGCCGAACGCATCCTTCACGCTGCCGCTGCGCTCGCCGTAGTCCCGATCGGCCGGCTGTTGAATCGGCGTCGCTCCGGCCTGCACCGCGCGCTCGAAAGCCGCATCGGCGTTCTCGACGTAGAGGTGCAGCGCGGTCGGCCGCTGTTCTCCGCGCCACGACAGCTCCGGTGCGCCGCCGCCGATCATCAGCATGGAATCGCCGATGCGCACCTCTGCGTGGATGCCGCCGGCCGAGCCGGTCGCCCGCGAGCGTTCCTCCGCGCCGAATGCGCGCGTCACGAAATCGATCAGCGCCGGCGTATCGTGCACGACGATGTAGGGCGTGACAGTGAGGAAGCCGGCGGGGCGGAACGACGAGGCGGTTCGCGCCGCCTGCTGCCCCGCCTCCATCGCCGCGAAGCGCCGATGCATTTCCTCGAGGTCCATGTCCTCCTTGCGCGTCGCAATCGTCCACCCGTAGCCGAACGGATCGGCCACCTGCCCGGAGCGGTCGCCGTAGAACTGATCGCTGACCGCCAACACGAGCCGCGCGCCGGCCGCCACGGCCCGTTCCACCCACGCGTCCACATCGTCGACATAGAGATGCATGCCGGCGGGAGAGCCGCCCAGCGATTCGGGTCCGGGGTAGCCGTACTCCGGTGCTTCCTCGCCGAGCATCACGACGGAATTGCCGATGGCCAGCTCGCAGTGCGCGATATGGCCGCGCCCCTCGAAGCGCATCAGCTCGCGCGCCCCGAAGGCCTCCTTGTAGAACGCAATCGCCGCGGCGGCGTTCCTGACGCGGAGGCGTGCCGACGCGGTCTGCCGCGCGGCGGTGACGGTTTCAGTGGCTGTCATCATCGCTGTCGTCCTTTCCAGATCCGCCTTGAGACGCGCCCGGAACGTAGCGCGCGGCAGATCGTGAAGTGTGCGTTCGATCCAGTCCATCGGTGTGGGCTCAGGCATCAGCGCCCTCCATCCACGTCCGGAGGTTCTGCAGCGCGCGCAGCTGCAGCTGCTTGATCGCCCCTTCCGATTTCCCGAGCCGCGCCGCAGTCTCGCGAATGCTCCGATCGTCGACGAACCGTTCCACGATCACCGTGCGCTGATCGGCCGGCAGCTCGTCGACGAGACAAAACAGCCGGGCGCACTGATCGATCCGATCCATGTCGGGCGCTGCGCCGACGTCCGGCAGGCGGTCGGAATCGACCACCTCGCGCGCGGCGCGTTTCGATCGATCGACGACGGCGTTCGCGGCGATCCTGATCAGCCAGGCGCCGAACGGCGCCCCGCGCCACTGGTAGGCCGGCAGGTGGGCGAGCGCCTTGTGGAAGACCTCGGCGGTGACGTCTTCCGCCGCATCGCGGTCGCGGACGCGGCTCACCACGAAGGCATACACCCGCTCGAAATGCCGCTCGTAGAGCTCGGCAAACATCGAGGGATCCCGCTGCGCCGCTTCGACCAGAAGGCGCTCGTCCGCGTCCAGCATCGGTTCGCTGAGTATATAAACGGGCGGGGCGGTAAAAAGTTACGGTGGCTTAGCCCTACGGCTGTCGTGTTGCAAAATCTGAAAAGGGGCCGTACCCTTTTTCAGGTTAACGTACGGCGCTGCTAGCCGCGTCGAGCGCGGTCCGAGCCCGGCGCGCGATGAGCGCGAACCCGCGTGCCGCGGCGTCCGCCTCGAGACTGGCCAGATGCGCCTG